>Ga0105046_10001124_pt1 | contig 40328 bp, 28 predicted proteins | sample MAT03_FD_78385 | JGI IMG/M metagenome (GOLD analysis project Ga0105046, IMG submission 78385) | Freshwater microbial communities from Lake Fryxell liftoff mats and glacier meltwater in Antarctica - MAT-03 (megahit assembly) | ecosystem: Environmental > Aquatic > Freshwater > Ice > Liftoff... | reverse complement strand
TCTTCCTGATCGTCGCGATCGGGATCTTCGCCTTGGCCCGGCAGTAGTTCCCGGCATTTTGAGCGACGACGCGACCAGCGATTTGTGCGAGCAAGGAGACCGCACGACCGGCCGCAGCTTTGCACGATCTGCCTTCCTGTTTGAAGAGGAACTGAGAGACCATTGCCCAGAGGGTAATCGCCGGTGTAAAGACATCTTCGTCGGCGATTCCAAAGACAACCTTGTCTTCCTGGAATGCCTCTGCAAACAAAGAGCTATCGAGAACTTCGCACAGTGGAAGTTCGTTGGCTTGAATCATCGACCGCTGAAAAATGCTAAAGCAGTGGAGTGAGTGGCTTGCTGGAATGGACATAAACCTTCCCTGGTCAAATGTTGACACACGACACCATGAAAGGTCCCCGCCCGCAGCATTCTAACGATCAGTTGGGTCACGCCATCGACGTCATGCCTGCATGCATGCGTGAAAAAACCTGAAATTCATGAACGCGATGGATCGCGTTCTTCAACGCTGCGCGGTCGCGGCAATTCACGCTCGCCAAAACGCAAAATCGCCATGGACAACGCCATTCGTTCCTGCCACCTTTTGTGATTCCCACCTTCGACTGTCCCGGATTATCGCCCTGTGCAGTAAGAGTTCAGTCCTGTTTGAGTGCGGCCCCGAAGGACGCGACGTCACTTTGGGCTGTACACTTCCGATCGAGGTGCGTGTATCCGCCATCGACGAAGATAATCTGGCCCGTTGTGTGGCTGGAGCATGGTGAGGCGAGGAACACTGCCATGTTGGCCAGTTCCTCAATCGTTGTGAATCTTCTTCCGAGCGGAATGAGTTGTTCCATTTCAGCTTTCGCGGCGGCGGGATCCGGCATAGCTGCAAGGCATTTTTCGTAGAGCGGCGTCCAGGTTTCGGCGGGAAGCACGGCGTTGACTCGAATTCCGTGCGGAGCCAGATCGACGGCCCACTCGCGAGTCAACGCATTAATGCCGCCCTTGGAGGCCGCATACCCCGAAGTCCCGCCCTGACCCGTTTCACAGACCTTGGAGCCAATGTTCACAATGTTCCCTCGCGACTTCTTCAGTGCGCCGAGCGCGAAATGGGCCATCGCATAGCAATGAATGAGATTCCGCCGCAGCGAGTTCACAAAAGCATCGACTCCCGCATCGAGCCCCACGCCGTCGTTGACGCCCGCATTGTTCACGAGGATATCGAGACGACCGAACCGCTTCAAAGTCTGTTCCACGGCATTGCGGCAGGCTTCGACTTCTGCCAGGTCGCCCTGAATGAAGAAACAGTCTTTTCCCTGGTTCGCATACTCCCGCTCCAGGGCTCGGCCTTCTGCATCGCTGCGATTGACGTTTGCCACGCGAGCACCTTCCGCAATCAGCCGATGGACGATTCCAAGGCCAATGCCTTTCGAGCCGCCGGTGACCAACGCAACTTTGCCCACAAGTCCGAGATCCATGTTTTGATGTCCCGATGTCTATGATATTCGATGCGGCGACCCAACCAGCGTGATCACGAACTTGAGTTCCATGACGCCAGGGGGGCATCGCCTGCCGCATGGTCGGCGCCGTTTCCGGAGAAGTCAACTCACTCCACAACAATCACTCGTCTCGGCGGAGCGAGACGGCTACATTGCCTTCATTCGCGAGCGGAAACTGTTCGGGATGTTGTTCACACTCACTTGCTGTGCAACCGGACGTCAGGGTTTTGAAGGCATGTGTCATGAATCAGGCGCGATATCGAAATCGAATGGTCCTCCCTGCATTGCTGTTTCTTCTTTGGCAGACATCGTCGGGAGAATCGTGGGCGCAGGAAGTCACACTCAAGGGGCATTCGGGAGCCGTGATGATGGCCACTTTTGCGGCGGAAGAGGGGCGAATCGTCACGGCCAGTAGTGATCAGACAGCCAAACTCTGGGATGCTGATACCGGTGCGGAATTGCAGACATTCAGCCAGCATACGGGACCGTTGTATTGTCTGGCCGTGAGTGCCGATGGACGAACGCTGGTCACCGGCGCGCAGGATAACACGCTGCGTGTCTGGGATCTGCCGCTGAGTCATCCCATTCGGCGTGTGACAGGTCCTGGTGCTGCCGTAATGGACTTTGCTTTCAGTTCTGATGGCACAATGCTGCTGGCCGGTTCAGTGGATCACAGTGTCCGGATGATTGATCTGACGACACCTGTGATTGCTGCTGCAACGTCTGCTCCGGTGCTGCCGACGGCACTTCTGAGAGTCGGGCATACGAGTGATGTTCTCGCCACAGCGTATCGAAACGATGGAACGTCGTTCGCCACAGCTGACGCTACCGGTCACATCATGGTCTGGAGCCCCGATCTTGACCAGCCGCTGGCTCGATTGCAGGGACATCCGGGCAAAGTGACGGCGCTTGTCCTGCCGAACAATGAACAGCGATTGGCGTCAACCGGCGACGATGGAATTATCCGCATCTGGCAGCTTCCGACACCGTCCCCGAAAAAACTGGTGGCATCCGATGTCGCCGGAGGCACAATCGCAGTCTTGCCCGGACAGCAAGTGGCCGTCTATGCATTGGCGAACGGCCTGTGTCGCCTGATCAATCTGCTGACTGGAGAAGTTCAGCGTGAGTTTCCGCAGCCCGAAGGCGAGACGACGCAAATCGCCGTCTCACCAACGAGTGCGTGGTTCGGACGAGCCAGCAAGGCGGGCAGCATGCAAGTGATCAATGTCAACGACGCGAGTCTCATCGGCTCGATTGCCGGACACGAGGGAGCGATCAAAGATGTGGCCGCTTGTCTGGATGGCGTCCGATTTGTCACCGCAGGTGCAGACGGCACGATGCGACTTTGGAAACAGCCGATTGCTGCCCTGCCGATGCCAGGTCACTCCGGCGCCGTCCGGGGACTGGCTGCGGCGAGAAGCGGACAGTGGTCGCTCTCGATCTCAGATGATATGACCACTCGCCGCTGGAACGCGACAGGTGCACTGGCCGCTCAGTATGGAAACCACACTCAGCCGCTGCGATCCGTCACGATTCGCGACGACGACGCATTGTTTGCGACGGGTGATGCGGAAGGCACGGTTTGGGTCTGGGATGCCACAACCGGTACGGCACAGGGAGTTGTCAGCGCCCATTCTGCGGCAGTGACCGCTTTGGAGTTTTCTGCAGATCGCAGCAGTCTGATCACGGCTGCGTCCGACGGCACGATTCGAAGCTGGACGCTGCCTTTGCCCGCTCAAAAGCCTGCCGATGGAACAGAACCAACCAAGCCCGCGTGGGAATTCAAATCGCCCGACGGCGCAGGCATTCTGCAACTGGCGCGGCTGTCGCAGGAGCAGGGACTGGTGGCACTTACGGCGGTCGGTACATCGATTGTGCGACTTCGCTGGGACGGAACGGTCTCCGATCCGATTGCATCCCCCGGCGGGATTTTGAAACGTATCGACGTCGCTGCCAGCGGAATTGCGTTTCTGGCAACCAGCGATGCGGGACATGTGCATGTGTTTGAAATCAATGGCCAGCTGCAAAAGTCACTGGCACCGATCGCCGGGTTGACATCAGCCCGATTTGATCGGGACGGTGCGTTCGTGGCAGCGTGCAGGGCTCAGCCTTTTGTGCAATTGGTAAATGTGGCCACTGGTCAGGTACACGAAGAACTGGCGACAGGCTTTCCTGTGATCGATGCTGTCTGGACAGCACCGGATCAGCGGAGCATCATCTGCGTCGGCGCGGGAAACGACGGCGTGCTCGTGCACAGTGCGTTGCTGAAACTGTGGCGCGGGATCAAAGACGGTGCGACTGCCGTCACGTTGTCGTCGGATCAGCAATTCGTATTTGGCGGTGGTACGGATGGCACAATTCGTCAGTGGAATCTGACCGATGCAAACCCGGCAAACATCGACCCTGTGAAAACATTTGCCGGCCATGCGGCACCTGTGACGGAACTCAGCGTTTCACCCAATGGGCTGCTCCTGTGTTCGGTCAGCGAAGATAAGACGCTTCGTATCTGGAAAATCGCCGATGGCTCGATCGTGCATGCGATCGAACATCCGAAATCTGTGGCGTCAGTTTCCGTGTCGCCTGATTCCACGCGGATCGTGACCGGCTGTGCCGATGGCATCCTGCGATTGTGGGATAGCACGACGGGGCAGTTATTGGAATCGTTTGCTCAGCATACGGCGGAGACGGCCATTCAATCCGTACGCTTTCTGAGTGATGGCCAGACGGTCGTTTCGTCCGGTGATGATAAGTTGCTCATCTCCCTGCGGACGACGGCGAGCCGATCGGTAGCGGTCCATACGGGAGCCACGCGGAGCATGGTCGCTTACAACGGGGGCGGGCAGGTGATTTCAGCAGGTGATGATGCCAAAGTTGTGATGACGAATCTGGCAACCGGCAACAAGGATCGCGAATTCGCGGTCGGCGATCAAAAGCCGATCGTCGTCGCCGTACGTCCGGATGCTCAACGGATTGCAGCCGGCTGTGAAGCGGGCGAAATCCTGGTCTGGAATGCAAACGATGGAACAAAAACACTCCATGTACTCAATGTCGATGCTGCTGTGACGGGGATGGCATGGAGTCCCGACAATCGCAAGCTGGCCGTTTCTACCGCAAAAAATACGATCCACATTTTCGCACCGTCAGTACAGGGTGTTCAGCCTCCGGTGGAATTGATACTGCACCAGCAGTTCACGGTCGCAGGTCCGGTCAACCGACTGTTGTTCGCTGCTGATGGTCGTTCAGTATGGGCGGCATTGGCTGATGGTCAGATCGAAGAATGGGCGTATGCCGGGCTTGAACAACGTCGGCAGTTCAACCATGGTGGGCCGGTGTACGGTGTGGCCGTGACACATGACGGTTCGACGGTCGTGTCCTGCAGCACGGATCAGACAGTCCGAGTCTGGGATACGCTCGCCGGTCAGCAGAAGTTTCAGCTCAACGGTCACGTCGGCGCCATACATGCAGTCGCGCTGAGTCCGGATGAAACATTTGCGGTTTCATCCGGAGCAGACGGTACGCTGCGGTTGTGGGACATCGTCGGTGGTCGGCAGTTGAAGCAGTTGATTACGTACGACGCAACGATGTATTCTATCGCTGTTCATCCTCAAGGCGCTGTGATCGCTGCGGTCGGAGCGGATCGCAAAGTGCATCTGCTGGACATGATCACCGGCACGGAACGCCAGGCGATGAGCGGGCATTCAGACTATCTGCACAGCGTGACATTCAGCCCCGACGGATCCCGGTTGATGTCGTATGGCTACGCCGGACAACTCAAACACTGGAATACCGCTGACGGCAAACTGCTGCATGAAGTCCGCATCGGTCGCATCGGAAACATGGCTCAGTTTTCCCCCAGCGGCAAGCAAATCGTGGTCGCGAACGGCGACGGTACCGCCAGCATTGTGCCGAGTGGGTTTTGAGGATGCAGGGAGAACCAGCGAGTAATTCCATCGCTGGCCCGCCTTTGTGATGCCGCACACGACCGAAGGTGTCATTTACCTGAAGCGTCAACGAGGGCTACGAAACAAATTGAGGATCTTTTGCCACAGCCGGGCAAAGTGTCCTGGATCAAGCACGGTTTCAGTCCACGTCTTTCTCGAGGATGTGAAATTGCCCCAGGCCAGATCGACGTAGGGGGAGTAGGTCCTTCGCACAGAATTCCAGATGCCCTGTTCATTGATGGTGGCGAGTGAAGCCCAGTAGTGGTTGAAAATGTTACGGTTGATGATTTTTCCGGCAACGAACAAACCGGTGAGCGTACCCTGTGACAGATTCCTGACGCCTTCCACGGTCTCCATGGCGATTGCCGCCGAAACTCCCAGCAGGCTGACTTGCTCCCGGTTGGCAATCGATCGCATTTCGCACCAGTAGCGACTGATTTCAGATTCCGGGATCAGGCTGCGCGGATCAATCTCGTTGACAGCCTTGCGCGTTTGTTCAACGCTCGTGCGGAGTTCTTCCAGCGACAGTGGCGGCTGATCAAACGCACTCGCTGCGGAACCACTGGCCTGCCTGACGGCGTTGAACAGATCTTCCACTTTGTGGATGCTGGAACTGTCGTCGATCAGACCCTGCGACTGAAGTTCCTGAGCCAGCTCGTTCAGGTACGTCTTCGTTCCGTACGCGGCGTCGCTGACGATCGCCAGCACCCAGAGCGGCGACACATGCAACGTAGCAAGTCCCGCAATGTCGATAAAATTTCCAGCGGCCTTGCGCGCTAGAAATCGGGAAGGATTGGCAGCGATGTCACCGCTGAGATTTGCGGTCGTCGTTGGTGCGCCGGACTGCGGGATGACAGCGGAAGCGGATTCTGAAACGGTCGCGACGCTGTTGAGAAGAAATCCCAGCGAGTTACGAACCATCACTTCATAGCTCTTCGAATCCTGAAACGCCTGCGGGACCACGAACTCCGCAATTTCTTTTGCCGTTCCCGCCGTGACACCGACCGCACTGCGAACCAATCGCTCGGGCAATGAAACGCCGTACAGCAGCCCGTTCATCAGCGACTCGACCGTGGACGAACCATCGACTTCGGGGGGCAATGAAGCGTCCGCTGCGGAAGTCGGTGACTGAGGAGGAACAGAAGGGACAGACATACGCGCAGCCTCCGCGACGATCAGGAGCCCGAGCCAGCGTATCGACGACCGTTACGGGAGTTCCGCGAGTATAATGTCTGGCCGCGCCGTTGTCATGCTATCGGAACTCGTCCTGAAAACTCATTTTCCGGTGATGCCGTTCCTTTAGCGAATGGCAATTGCTGGCGTTTAACCCTGGAATGTCCAGGCTGTAAGGCGAGCGGCAGGGTCAGAATTCGGAGAATGCGGGAACGACCGGCCGAAACTGCCGAAAGTCTGGACAATCGAGTTCAATGCCCTGCGACTGTCAAAAGATGACTCTTCGGACTGGGACCGCCGGTTGTGGTTTGCCGAATAGAGAATAGCGAATACTTGAGATTGCGGTCGGGGAGGCGTGAGCTCACTGAGAATGGTTGCGTTCAGGCGAGCGGAAGATCAGGAACTACCAAGCCGAACAACCGGACGCTCGCGCGTGGCGGCTGATTTTATGAGCCGCAGGGCGCTAGCCCCCGGTTTTCGACGGTAACCAGAAATCTGCCGCTCGCCTTACAGGAGGCTTGTCCATGACAGAAGCAGAAGTCGTAGAAATCCTGCGGAGCAGCCTGAACGAGCTTTTGCGCTGGGTCGGATTCGGGACACTCACGGGACTGGCGGCCAAGGCCATCATGCCCGGTCGCGATCCTGGCGGTGCGATTACGACGATGCTCACGGGGATCGGCGGCAGCGTGATTGGCTGTGGCACTGCGTTGTACTTCTGGCGCGATATGGCCATCGATCCTATCAGCTTCAGAGGTTTTTTCGCGGCGGTGTTCGGAGCGTTTGCATTGCTCTTTTTCTACCGGCTGCTTTCGGGCTCATTCTTCAATGAAACCAGTGACAACGAAGATCGCTGGGTGCATCGACTGCGTCGCCGTACGAAACGCCGCAGGATCTCGGATGATGTCTTGAGCGATGCGGCGTAATCGGGAGACTGATGTTTATGCAGGATGGACATTCATGTCCGTCTTATGGCCGGGATACGCCAACGATGCAGGCGTTTTGTTGCGAAGAGATTTGGAGGCAACGGCACGCATGTTGGCGAGCATCTCGGACATGAATGTCCAAGGTGCGCGAATCGCAAGTCTCGACTCCGTGAGTCAAGCTGAAAAGGCTCTAATTCGAATTACGGTTCTGCCGATTCACCCCCGTCGCGATTTTTCGCCGGTTGGTGATTTGAGTCTGCCATTCGTCGATCATGCCTCGCATCCGTTCGCGATCCAGATCGTCCGGCTGGCATTCTCGCAGTGCAAGCTGCAACTGCCGAATGGCTTCACGTTCCTGTCCGCGACCGTGGATTGTCAGTGCCATCTGAATCCGCAGCACGACCATCTTCGGATACTGCTGAATCGCGTGTGTCCAAAGTGTCTGAGAATTCTGCCACACCGGCAGATGTTTCGCTGTCAGTGTCAGACATGCGGCAAGTGAAGCGACCACAACCATGCCTCGCAGGCTGCTGCCGATGATCCGTACGAGTCTGTTGGATTCTGATTCGGCGAATGTCACGATCCGCTGCACCGCTCCAGCAACCATCGCGAAGATCACGATGCAGGGCAGATACAGATAACGATCGTTCATCAAGGTTGTGATGCGGAAGAAATTGAGCACTGGAAAGAGCAACAACAGAAAGCTGAGTGAACCCAGAATCCATAGTGGCTGCGATTTGCGAACTCGCCAAAGTGCATAGCCCACACCCGCCCAGGCGACACTGCCGAGCAGAACTTTCATACCGATGCCACTGGTCTGCGGGTCATACATCACGCACAGATCCGTGGGACAGAACAGCATCGCGATGTACTGCCACAGGATCGTGACGTCGATCGCCATGATGTGCAGCAGACTGAAGTCCATGTGACCGCGCACCCCGCCCGAAACTGTATTCTGGACGCTGGCCGTGTAAAACAGCAGCAACAGTGTGAGCAATCCAGGAATGACCTGACGCGCGATTGCAGGGGCTGTTTTTTCGCGGCGGATGAGCACATCGTACAGCAGCACAATGGGCGGGAAGACAATGGCCAATGCTTTCGAAAGTAGTGCTGCGATCAGAAGCCCGATGTACCAGGCATCCTGCCGGGCCGTTACTTCAGGACGCAGTCGCACTATCGCGGCCCAGAGCATGAATGCACTGCACAACAGCCCTTTGCGGGATGAAATCCAGACGACACTTTCGATCTGAACGGGATGCACGAGAAACAGGGCCGCAGTCAGCCATGCCACAAACAGATTTCCCGTCAGCCGCTTCAACAGCAGGAACACGAGCACCCCGTTGACAAGGTGCAGCAGTACGTTAGTGGCATGGTAACCGCTGGGACGATTGCCCCAGACTGTATGATCGATGAGAAACGAAAGGATTGTCAGCGGTGCATAGTTGCGCGTGACCGTTTCAGTCGCCACGCCCCACAAATTGGAGGGCGACCAACTCCTGATCAGCTCATTCTGCTGAACGTACGAAACGTCATCCCAATTGACGAAGTCGAATGCCACCGATTGCCAGAACGTGACAAGCCCGAGCACGACCAGCGCTGCACTCCGGGAAACCGTTTGATGACGTTTCAACAAATCAGACATAATGTCACTGCCCTGATGATGACTTCGTAGACGCCGGGAAGGTTGTTCGGCCTGGTAGTTCCCAATCTGCCGCTCGCCTTAAACGAAAGAGCGTCTGATGCACTCTGGCATGTGGAACTTCACGCACGTTGACTTTCTGCCACACCGATGAAAATCTGAACGTGCCGATGCTGAGGCGATCGATACAATCATCAGACCTGTTGCAGATCGAACCTCCTGTGATATTCGACAGAGCTGATCGTGCAGCGCAGGGTGTGTTCAGCGTGAAACTGCACCTGGAATGCAGATTCTTCCGACCGGTTGCATTCCGGAAGCTAGGTTTTGGGAAGTTGGCTCTCAACTCTGCTGACGACTGAAAACTGTCAACTGACGACTCATTGGGGGAGATTCACAAAGATGACAGACCGCCAACCTGGCAAAAGCGGTTCAGTGCTGTTCGCAGTCACGATATTTACAAGTGCGTTCCTGCTGTTTCAGGTACAGCCACTCCTGGCAAAATTCATTCTGCCGTGGTTTGGCGGGACGCCAGCCGTCTGGACAATGTGCATGCTGGTCTTCCAGATGCTGCTGTTCGCCGGGTATGCGTACGCTCATCTGCTGTCCTGCATCAAAAGCGTCTCTCGCCAGGCCTGCATTCATGCGGCTCTCCTGGCTGTTGCCGCGTTGACATTGCCGATCGTGCCGGGTGCTGACTGGAAACCTGTCGGTGACGAAGCTCCGGGCCTGCGGATCACGCTGCTGCTGCTCGCCACTGTCGGCGTGCCCTACTTTCTGCTCTCGTCCACAGGACCGTTGCTGCAAAAGTGGTTCAGCACGGCTTGTCCCGGATCATCGCCTTATCGACTCTATGCTCTGTCCAACACAGGATCGTTGCTGGCATTGGTTTCCTACCCATTTGCCGTTGAACCAGTCTTTTCCTCGACCGCCCAGGCGTGGTTGTGGTCGGTGCTGTTTCTGGTCTTCGCTCTGTCGTGCCTGATGTGCGGCTGGAAAACGGCCACTGCGACACCGTTTGCCGCACCGTATGGCACAGTATCTCCGGCAGCCCTGATCGAAGGTGACGTTCAACTGCCGCGAGCCCGCTGGTTCATGCTGTCCATGCTGCCATCCATCATGCTCCTGGCGACCACGAACGAAGTCTGTATGGACATTGCTGTTGTTCCCTTCCTGTGGATCATTCCCTTGACCTTGTACCTGTTGAGCTTCATCCTGACATTCGAATCCGAACGCTTTTATCGCCGTCGCCCGATGACCACGATCACCGCCGTCAGCCTGATCTCAACGATGATCATGCTTTCTGAGGGCTGCCCGTTTGGTGTCGTCGTGCAGATTATTCTGCTCTTCGCCAATCTGTTCGCGGTGTGCATGCTGTGTCACGGTGAACTTGTCCGGCTGAAGCCGAGTCCCAAACACCTGACTTCGTTCTATTTGACGATGTCAGCCGGTGGGGCGGCAGGCGGCCTGGCGGTTGGCCTGTTGGCGCCGCTTGTTTTCAACGGTTATTTTGAACTTCCGCTGGCAATTCTGGCCTGCCTGCTGGTCTGCATCGGAACGTATCTGCGGGACGACAAGCAGTTTCAACTGCGAGTGCCTCAGGCCACGACGCTGAAATTCGGCCTGACGCTTGTGAGCTTGTTCTTCGCTTACTTTGCATTCTTCGCACAGCATTCAGCAAACGTGAAGGACGTGGAACGAAACTTTTACGGCGTGTTGCGTGTGGAAGATGATGTGCTGGAATCTCCCCTACGACCGATGCGCGATATGGTGCATGGCCACGTCGTGCATGGCCGACAATTCACCGACGAGCAGGGTCGTCACGAACCGTCTACCTACTATTCACATTCTTCCGGCATCGGAAAAGCGATGCTGGCAAGCGACGAAAACAAGCCGCGACGAATCGGTGTTGTGGGGCTGGGTGCCGGAACTCTCGCAGTTTACGGTCGCAGCGGCGATGCGATGCGATTTTACGAGATCAACCCGGACGTGATCTCGCTGGCGCGAAAGCACTTCACTTTTCTTGACGATTCGAACGCCACGATCGACGTTGTGCCGGGCGATGCACGTCTGGTGCTGGAACGCGAACCGGATCAGCACTTTGATGTCCTGGTCCTGGATGCTTTCTCCGGCGATGCGATCCCCGTGCATTTGCTCACGTCAGAAGCGATGCAGATCTACACACGACACTTGAGTGACGATGGAATTCTGGCGGTACATATTTCCAATTCGTATTTCGACCTTGAACCCGTCGTGCGGGCCCTCGCTGAAGATTCTGGTCTTGATGCCCGCGTGCAGGCGTGTGCTCGCGGAGCGGATGCCGGCGTCGCATTCGATTCTGTCTGGATGCTGCTGTCGCATGATGTGCGTTCGCTGGACGTCGTCTGCGGCCCCGACATATCAGTAGTACCGCACCGGGTTGTCTACTGGACCGACGATCGCAACAACCTGCTGAATGTCCTGCGATAAGCTGTAGGGTGTGTCGTCTCAGATCAATCTCGTTTCCCTCCACCTGCTGCCCACGGTATCATGTTGTTCGTTGGTAAAATGACACTCAAACCGTGTCTGCAAGATTCCAGGAGAAACGACGATGATCCGTAGATTCCACGCCTGCCTTTGCGCTGTGGCATTCGCCTTGACACTTTCACCAGTCCACGCATCTGACGACAAAAAGCCTGCGGCAGACACACCGAAAGCCCCAACAAAAGTCGAAGACGCGCCACCAAAAGCAGCCGCCGTTGACAAAGATGGCTGGAAATCGCTCTTCAATGGCAAAGATCTGGAAGGCTGGAAAGTCACCAACTTCGGTGGTGAAGGCGACGTCTACATCGAAGCAGGAGCCGTTGTGATTTCACAGGGATCAGACCTGTCAGGAATTCACACGGAACAGGAACTCCCAAAATCCAACTACGAAGTGCAGTTTGAAGCTCAGCGCGCGGCGGGCAGCGACTTCTTTGCGGGTCTTACGTTTCCCGTCAAAGACAGCCATTGTTCACTCATCGTCGGCGGCTGGGGGGGCGGCGTCTGCGGCCTGTCCAGTTTGAGCGGCATGGATGCTTCCGAGAACGAAACCACCAGCTACCAGGACTTTGAAAAAGGTCAGTGGTACAAGATTCGTCTCGTGGTGACCGACGACCACATCAGCGCGTGGATCGACGACGAACAGATCGTCGATGTCGATACCACCGGCCAGCGAATCGGCACGCGATTTGAAGTCGATCGTTCAAAGCCGTTCGGATTCGCCACGTGGCAAACCACCGCGAAACTCCGCAACGTCAAGCTGCGACCGCTGCCGAAGACGGACGAAAAACCAGCTGCGAAAGATGCCACGAAGTGAGCGCTGCACTATTTCGCAAACAACGCATCCACGAATCCATCCGGGTCGAAGAGTTCAAGGTCTTCGATCTGTTCACCGACACCAATGTACTTCACCGGGAATCCCATTTCCTGCCGGATGGCGATCACCACGCCGCCACGGGCTGTGCCGTCGAGCTTCGCGAGAATGAGTCCTGTGCAGCCGATTGCCTGTGAGAAACTCTTGGCCTGGCTGAGTCCGTTCTGGCCGGTTGTGGCATCGAGCACCAACAGGCTTTCGTGCGGAGCATCAGGAATGATCTTCCGCATGACGCGCCGAATCTTCTCCAGTTCGTCCATCAGATTCTTCTGAGTCTGCAGACGACCGGCCGTATCCATGATCAGATAGTCGGCTCCGATCTCCACGGCTTTCTGGACGCCGTCGTAAGCCACAGCCGCCGGATCGGAATTGCTTTCCTTGCGGACAATCGTGCAGCCCAGGCGCTCGCTCCACAACGTGAGCTGCTCAACCGCTGCCGCACGGAAGGTATCGCCGGCCGCAAGAACCACTTTGTTGCCACTCTTCTGCAGCAGGTTGGCCAGCTTGGCGATCGAAGTTGTCTTCCCAACCCCGTTTACACCAGCAACCAGAATGACGGTCGGCCCGGATGCAACCTTTGTCAGCGGCGAGAGTGGATTGCTCAGGTCCCAGCGAACGGCATCGTGACCCTTAAGCAGTTCGACCATTTCGTCGTGAATCGTCTTCCAGACGGCATCCACGTCAATGGTTCGGCCGCCATGATCCGTTCTGATGCGTTCCACAATCTGGCTGGCGGCCTTCACACCCATATCAGTCCGGATCATACGGGCTTCAAAATCCTGCAGCAGCTTGTCATCCAGAATCTGCCCGGCCCTGAACAGGTCCCGGACATCGGTTCGCAGAATCTGTTTTGTCTTTTGAAGTCCGCGTTTAAGTTTGTCGAACAATCCCATGATCAGTCTGCAATCATCCGTCAGTGTTGAAAAGTATGGCACCTAAAAAAGCAGGTCAGGAACCAATCGTGCGGAGCACCCTCCGGGCCATTTGGCTATTGGTTCCTGACCCCTTTTTTAAAGCCTGACAAAGCACCAGGCTGCGGAAGGATAACCGTCTTTGCTTCAACGACAAACGCTTTTGACCCCGGATTGTCAGTTCCCGTAGTGACTCTCATGAAATCTGCCGATTTGGATGGCGAATGGCCACGAACCCCAACCGCTCGCTGACGCTTCGGGTTATGATTCCGTGCTCGCAAGAGTGTCATTTTCGGCTGCGCGAAGTATAACTTGCTCCGAGACTTTGAAAGAGGAATCCGCAATGTGCAGAAAATCATGGGCACTTCGAATTGTTTGTCGATCCGTCGCAATCATCGGTTGCTGCCTGACCGCGCCGGCGTTTGGCCAGACCGCACCCGCGGATGACGTGCCGCTGTCGAGAATCTCGTTCGGGTCCTGTGCGAAACAGGATCAGCCTCAGCCCATCTGGGAAGCGATCGTCGCAGGCCACCCGCAATTGTTCGTGTTTCTCGGCGACAACATCTACGGTGACAGCCCGGATATGGACGTGCTGCGCGGCAAGTATGCACTGCTGAATGAGCAGCCTGGTTTCAGGAAGCTCAGGCAAGCGTGTCCCGTAGTTGCGACCTGGGATGATCATGACTACGGCAAGGATGATGCTGGTGCTGAGTTCGCGATGCGGCGTGAATCACAACAGGCGTTTCTGGATTTCCTTGGCGTCGAAAAGAATGATCCCAGAAGAACGCAGGAGGGCGTTTACTGGTCAAAGATCTACGGACCATCCGGCAAACGAGTGCAGGTCATTCTGTTGGATGCTCGTTATTTTCGAGGCCCGTTAAAGAAGGGATATGATGCCCGAGAACCAGGCGAAGGCTATCGCGGCAAATATACACCCAACAATGATGACGACGCGACTGTCCTGGGCAGCGTGCAGTGGGCATGGCTCGCCGAGCAACTGAAAATCCCGGCGGAAGTCCGCGTGATCTGTTCCAGTTATCAGGTGCTTTCCAATCTGCACGGATGGGAGATGTGGGGCAATTTTCCGAAGGAACGAGAACGCCTGTTCCGGCTGCTGCGTGATTCTCATGTTGGCGGAATCGTGATGATCAGCGGCGACCGACACCTTGCGGAGCTTGCAACACTGCCGAAAAGTGATCCGCTCAGTATCGGCTATCCACTGCACGAAGCCACCAGTAGCAGCCTGAATGCCCCCAGCAGCAACTTCACGAAGGCGGGTGTCCGATTTGCCAATGAGATCAATCCGTATCGCACGGGATTGACATTCTTCGACGTCAACTACGGGAACATACTGATCGACTGGACCGTTGAAGACCGTGTCATCCGACTTCAGGTCTGCGATGAAAAAGGTGCCGTTGTGTTGCAGCAGCGGAACGCGCTCAGCGAACTGCAGCCGTGACCGAAGCAGACCATCCAACGGCTCTGCCTGCCCGTCAGAACATGTTTCGCAGGTGAAGCCATTGGCCATGCGCTGGACTTGCTGCTGCGGATCGCGAATAAATGCGGATCGGCCTGTTGGAGTTTCGAAAGCCGATGTCGCCACGCTCAGGACCGGTGCCGAGCCGACTCAGACAATGTGAATGCCCTGCGGGCGGAGCTGATGCTGATCGCTCGGTTTTGGCCGGTTGACGCAACCGTGGCCTCCATCGACTTCCGACGCCCTACGCTCGAACGGAACCATTATGCCTCTGACCCGGCCTTCACAAACTCGGCTGCCCACGAAGCCAAATCGCGGTCTGGCATTCCTGGGCGAGCAGCTGTCGTCAGATAGGCCCAGGCGACTTGCTCGCGAAATGGACTGTCGATCGATGCAACTCGCAGATACTCATGAGTCGTGGAATTGCCTTGGCCTATTGACGTGAACGGCAGAAGTTCAAGGTCTTTCAGATTAGCAACTGCAGCAGGAAGAAGACTGGCAAATGAAGGTAGAGGCATCCAGCCATTCCATGATCCCTGACTCAACACGAGTTGCGTCAATTGCTTCAGAAACTCGGTTTCATTCCTTTCCTTCACCGCTGATCGAAACTTGTCGAGCATCGTCTTCGGTGGATGACAATTAGCGACAAGCACGGACTTCACTTTTCCGCCGCGAGCCATGTCACACGACGGACTCAATATCAATCGGTAGCTTTCTGGCTTACTTCGGTCTGATCCCTGCTTGACGAGCAGATCCGCAGTCAGTGGCGACTCACCTATTGCCGGCACAAGGTACTGCTCCCAGCTGGCCATTTTCCGCTCGCCATCAATGGTAGGATCATCCATCGTCGCTGCGATTCTTCGCCGACCTACGTGTAACAAGTAGGTCTCATCCTCCATCGGCATGTGCCCGTCTCCAGCCGTATCGCGCAGCACTTTATGGATGACTGCGTCAACTTCATCTCGAAGCCGCTTGACCGACGCAACAGCTGGTCCAAATTCGCGTAATGCGGCCAAGACAAGAGCCTGCGAGCCACTTCCCTTGGGAATTCTTTTGACGAATGGATGGTTCGGTGGAACTGGTGGGTCCAAGTCAGCATCAGACCCTGTGTAAATCACGATCGGGCAAAACGTTTTGTTCCAGATTGACTTCCAAGTGGATTCCCCCGGCAGATTTCTGGACCGACGCCCTTCCATCAAATCCAACACGATTGCATCGGGCCGGAATTTGGCGATCTGTTCAGCAGCCTTGTTGAAATCCGCCTCAATCGTACAAAAGATTTCTGAGTTGTCACTTTCCACTGTCGCCTTAATGATTTCTGCTACATCTGGCTCATCATCAATTATGAGGACCGTCTTCATGACATGATTCCGTCAGCTACTTCAGTGGGAGGTCAAAAAGAAACGTCGCACCACCCAGCTTGCCACTGGGATTGAGTGCCAATTTGCCGTCGTACTCAGCAACTAGCTCGGATGCAACGGTAAGCCCCATACCGATACCTCCAGGTCTGTTTGTCACCCCTGGCCAGAAGATTTTTTCCGCATCTTCTTCGGGGACACCAATGCCTGAGTCTCGAACTTCCACTGTCGCGCGCTTGCCGCCAGCGGACTTACGAATGCCTATTTCGATTTTCCGTTCGCCGGAATCTTCTTGAGATACCCAATACACAGCATTGCTGAGCAGATTGAGCAGGATTGCATCCAGTTCGCCTGGATCGACCGCTACTTCTGTCGAAGCGTTCTTAGGTGGTGTGACACTGATTTTACCTGCTTTAAGGTCGTCTTCGAGCATCGACAAACATCTCGTTACGCTCTCCTCCACGAGGGCCTTTCGGCTTCTCCGTTTAAATTGACGATTCGCCAACGGTGCAAACGTGTTGGCGAGCCGATCCAACGCATTAACCGCCCTGCGAGCCATTTCCAGTTTTGCAGTTGCCCCGGTATCTTCGTCGGAATCACTCAGCCGTTTCTCAAACCAATCGAGCACCGCGCCGAGCACCGTTGTTCGGGTGCGCACCTCGTGAATCAGCATTTGGGAGATTGTACCGACTGTTGCGAGCCGACTGTAGTAAAGGAAGCGTGATTCAATTTCCTTTCTGGCCTTGTCGAGGTTTTCACTGAACTCCTCGACAAGCGGCAGGGCTTCCAACGCGGAACCGCCGTCGGTCGCCATATCGGCAACGCTGGAAAGTAAATCCTTGGCGTTCAGTTGCCGAAACAGGTCAGCCACCCGAGGCTCCTTTGAAACTTCGTAGCGGTCTTTTTGCCTCTCATTTTCCAGCACTTCAACGATGACTCTCAATGTCTCTTCAAACGCAAGCACTTGCGGAGTCGCTGCTAGCCGTTCACGATCGCTGGTGTCTTCGATCTTTGGGTTCTCATTCGCGGAAACGGCCACGTAGCCGATCATCTGAGTCGTGCTCATTCGAGAGCCAACTTTGCCGATGCGGCGAACGTCGAGTCCAAGCCAGTCTCTTGTGCCCTCTGATTTTGGCAAGACAAGCACACCATCGCGATAAACGGAAATGCCTTTGTAAGCCTTGATATCCTGCTTGATCGACGATTTCTTGAGTTCAAATCGTTCGGCAATTTCCTGTGTGTCGTCGGATGCCGTATCCCAGGCACGCAACTCGAACGTGAACGGCCCGAAATCGGGTCTCTCCATCTCCTTCAACGTCTTGTCATTGGTTTGTGCTTGCACCTGAGTCCAGGCGAGGCTTCCCTTGCGCTCGCGATGTCCTTCACCGTTTACGGCTGAGTATTTGTACTCGTAGTTGATCTTTCCTGAATCGCTGACACAACCTCGAATCCGATACTTCGGATGCGTTAGGAAGCCCGGCGGCTGTACATTGATCGCGTCGTGCGAACGCTCGGGTGTACTCAATCGAATGGAAAACGATTCCACATTTTCGAATGGAGGGAGCAGGCGAGCCAAATTGGCCCGCAGATCATCCCATGTCTGCTCATTCCAAGCTGTTCGCAACGGAGCAATTCGAAGCCGCGTCCCGGACGTCTGAAACGGCGACTTGGCTGTCCGCTTAAGTGTCGCGACGCACTTATCAAGGCTGCCCGAAGCCGCGAGTCTATCCCAGTCAACTTGCAGCGTCCAACATGTATCACCGTTGGACTGCGTAACCATATCAAGTCTGGTTCCAAGTCGAGCGGCCGACAATCGCCCGAGACCTTTTTCTCCAGACGTCCGGCGATCTTGCTTGCCTTTAGATTTTGCGATGGAATGGCTCTGGCGAAATGGCGTCGCAACCGTACACCACGCTTCTGCGATCGTGCTACGATTCATGCCGGATCCATTATCCTCGATCTCCAGAGCCCAACCTGCTTTGTCATGGATGAATCGAATATCAACGATGGTCGCGTATGCGTCGTAGGCGTTCTTCACCAGTTCGATAATGGCGACAACGTCGTTGGTGACCAGATCTGTGCCAAGTGCTTTGAAGACTCTTGGGTGAATTTTGAAAGGCAACGTTTCCGGCTCGCCGTCTTCGTCTTCGTTTTTTTGGGATTCTGATTTCGCCATTCATCGCTTTCTTGGTAACTCGTCTTCAGTCTGTTGGTTGGATCGCAATTGTAGGGCATGACGCTTAATGAATTCTGGAGGCAGTGCATTGCCGATCATTGTGGCGATCTTAACCTTCCCCAACTTCGCCGGAAACTTGTATGACTTTGGAAAAGACTGAAGCATAGCGGCTTCACGCATCGTAATTGCTCGATTTTCCTCTGGATGCAGGAACCGTCCTTTTGACGGATTAAAACAACCAGTCGTTATTGTCGGGGCCGGTTCATCCCAAGCCATTCGACCGTAAACATCCTTAAAGCCATCCGACTTATTGTGGCACTTCAGCCGCAAATGTTCTGGCAACGCCGCTCGACTTCCACCATTGGCCGGAATACTGCGAATACGATCGGCAACGTCGGCAGTTCGGTTTTCCGGAATATCGTGCAACGCATCGCCACTATTGCCTGCTGCCTTCATCCTGCCGATGGCAGTTCGCACGGACTTCTTCTTGATTGAAGGTTTTGCGAACGAAACTGCCGAAACGCGACTTGCCAGCAGCACTAATCGACGCCGGCGTTGTGGAACGCCATACTCGGAGACGTTCAACACGCTTGCCTGCACTTTGTACCCTGCGTTCTCAAGTGCTTTGTGGAATTTCTTGAATCGGCCGTTGCCAAACAAGCCCGGAACGTTCTCCATCATTACTCGCTTTGGATAAAGTCCTTCAACGAGACGCTGGAACTCGAAAATCAGATCGTTCTGTTTGTCGCGAATGCGCCATCGACCGTTCAACGTCCGTAGTGTTGAAAACCCCTGACAGGGCGGACAGCCTCCCAGGAGATCGAGTTCGCCTCGTTTGAGCCCTAGCTGCTCTAAAATCGCCTTGCCAGTAACCGAACGAATATCGTCTGGCCATATGTGAACTGACGGGTGATTTAGGCCGTAGACTTCCGCTGCATGGGGATCGATCTCAATTGCACCCACCACATTAAAGCCTGCTTGTCTTAGACCGAGGGACATTCCGCCACACCCAGCAAAGCAATCTATGGCTGTTGGTCTAGTTCTTAGTGGTTTGTGTGACATGCGGTTGTCAAGGCACTGGAATTGGGCGACAGAGATTACCGATTGGGAAATGTTCGCAAGATTCTCACTAGGCCGACTTGGAGGAATCTCCGGTGGGAAATAATCGCCATGTCGATTCCAGCCATTGTTTTCCGATGATTCCGCAAATCGCAGTTGAAATGTGGTAAACGTCCTACGACGAGGCGATCCAGCCACTTCGGAATGATTGTAGCTTGGATTTGGCTCAATGCTATTGGGTGAGATGTGCTGATAGAAAGTGAGGACACACAGTCTGAAGTCTGGAGCACAGAATTGGGGAACAGAATTGGCACCACGGGAACAGAATCCGGGCCACCGGACAAAATCGGGGCTACCGACCCGATTACATTATTCGAAGTCTAGCCGCGCGCGGCACTATACACCTATGATCGCCACAATCCGGATCTCCCGTCAACCATCCGATCTGCGATGGACCGGACGCTGCCCGCGAGCTCCGAATTCCCACGCTGCTCAAAGACCCATGCGGCACAGTTGGCGATGTCTTTGTAGCCTTCCGGTCGTTTGCCCACTCCCGCTTGCATAAGAACCAATCCCCGGGAAAGTAATTTGAGTGAACGGCCAAAATCAGATTTTAGAGCGCATGCTGCGGCCTCCGTGGTGTTGAGATGTACTGCCTGAAATTCTGCCCAACCCTCGGTCACCGTTAGTTTATCACGTAGCTCCTTGGCACACTTAATTGTTGCTAATGCTGCGTCCATCCTGCCCGCCTTCACTTCAAGTTCAGCGCGGTGCACTAAGCTGTTCAACTGCCATCGAATAGCCAATAACAATCCAGGTTCTCTGTGGCGAATAAGAATTTGAATGGCCTCATTTTGGTGGTTCATCAATTGGTCAAAATATTCCGGTGTAATCTCAGTTGCTGCCCAGGTAGATGCGTGGACCCATTCAAGACGGCTCATCGCCCATCCTAAAACATCGTCACCTTGCGTGGCCAAATCGCATGATTTCTCTAACGCATTGATGGCGGCTTGAAGGTTAGGTTCTTTGTCGTCAATCATGAACAACAGTGCCTTCTCGTACAGAAACTGGGACTGCGATTTCAAAGGGATAACGTCAGCCCTTGACGTAAGATACACTTCGAGTTCATTCGAGTGACGCTTGGCCATTTTGAGGTAACGTATACTGGTTAATCTTCTGGCAGCGCTGATAATTTCGCGGCGACGATTGAACCAATCAGCTGGCGAAAGTGCCGAGTCTTTTAACGTTCGTTTCAGTCTCGCGAGGGTGCGGATTCGGGCCGATGATGGACTATATTCGCTATTCAGTTTGCATAGCGGCGTATCGAAAACAGCTTCGCGTATCCCACTATGCTTTCCCCAGCCGTTTGTGTTGGTTCGTAGCTGACGTATTTGCTTGCGGCTAATAAGGCCGCCGTCAAGTAGTTTATGACAACCGAGTTCATCCGCGTTCATTCCAAGTGTTGTCAATGCCGTGCGAAGCAACATCCCGGAGTCAGATTGTGGTGAGAACAAATCCAATGCGGATGCCAAAGTAAGGCAGAAACGACGGATACCTTCGCAAAGTGGAATTAGATTTTCTTGAGTTGTTGATCCACATTCCTGAAGTGGAGTAATGTGTGCTGCAGCAATGAGGGGAACGGCGGGCATGCTGCGGCCACAAATAGCGCACTTCCAATTATGTCGAGGTCCGAATGCAGCTTTGGCATTGTATTCTGTCTTGCGTCGCTCGCGCATTAAATCGTCAAAAGGCTCAAGAAGTTTGCTTAATTCTCGCAGCAGCGTTACTTTCATGTTACGCCTCACTTGGACTAATGCTGCACTTTACAGAATCGGGGCCACGGACCCAATGGACGGAAGTTTGGACAATGGCGACACTTCCGTCAATCGTCGTGCGGGGCTTTTTTATGAGTTCGGTGGGCTTTCAAGCCCGTAGAGCTGAGACATGCCCCTTGTGAATCGGAAAGAGATTTGTGCCGAGGACGAGATTCAGGCTTTTCATCTCATCAATCGGTGCGCGCGTCGGACATTTCTGTGTGGGAAGGATCGCCGCCTGCATGGCTTATATGGATTTGAATCCGATTCGTGCGGCAATTGCAGAGACTCCGAAAACCAGTGACTTTACCAGCCTGAAAGGGCGGATCGAAGATCGAGCGGCTGCTGAAGCTGAGTGTTCAGTGGCAAGTGTTCAGTGTTCCGAGGCTGCAGTGAAAGCCCCCTCATCCGGCCTGTCGGCCACCTTCTCCCCCGTTTCCGGGGAGAAGGGACAAATCGAAGATGCACTGGACGTTCAAATTGAGCACGGTGAAAAAGCAGGCTGGCTTGCTCCGATTTCCCTTGAGCCGCCTCGGAAGAAGGTTCGCGAAAAGGCGACGACTCGTCGAGCCAGCAACAAAGGCTGCCTGGCGATAACTCTGGATCAGTACCTGAAACTATTGGACTGGACCGGTCGCCAGATCCGTATAGACAAGGCAGGCCGAATACCCGACGATTCTCCCTCGCAGAGCGTCTGAAATGCAATGCCGAAACCTGGCTGGATTTCGTAAAGAATTTCCGCAAACGCTTCCGCAACGAAGCCGGCCTGCCTGAGAACCGCCAGCGTTTCCGCCTCAACCGCCGCCAGGCACGGTCAACCAGCGGAGCGTCGTAGAAAAGGCGTCCGCTTCAACAGAGTAAGAAGTTGTTGCATCGATTTGGGTTGCGTAACGTAGGTGGGTGGCACACATATGGCGCACACACAGGGCACACATCGTGGTGTTAACATCATGAACACCGTCGCGAGCACCCCCAGCCCGATCAAGCCGCCGACGATCGCTCGCCATTCGTTTGTCGGAAACAGCCAGATGATGGTCAGCACAACCGCGCCGATCCCACAGGCGGCTGAGAAGAACGGCCACGAAGCGTACGCGGATGGATGAACACCGTTCGCAGTGGGCGGTGTCAAAGACAATCGTGAGAGTATGCGCTGCGATTTCTGCCGGATGGTTAAGTGCCTCCCAGGATAGGCAATTTCCCTTCTGTCGAGTAGACTGGCACTCCCTCCTGCGAACTCTGCTTGCGCATTCCTGCCTTCCAACCTGCTGAACGGTGCCGTGTCATGGGCCGAATCCGGACAATTCTTTCGATCGCGCTGCTGGCTTCGTTGAGTGCCACCGCGAGTGCGTTCGCTGATCCTCCTCGGTTTGAAACCGATGTCCGGCCGATCCTGAAAGCTCATTGCTGGCAGTGTCATGGCGAAGAGAAGGAACTGCACGGCGGCATGGACGCGAGGCTGGTGCGGTTTCTCCTGAAGGGTGGCGAATCAGGTGCAGCCGTCGTGCCGGGAGACCACGCGGCGAGTCTGCTTTATCAGCGATTGGCCTCCGGCGAAATGCCGCCCGGCAAAAAGAAAGTGTCTTCCGAGGAACTGGAGCGCATAGCCAGATGGATTGATGCTGGTGCCACGACGGTGCGTACTGAACCCGAGGCACTCGCCGTCGGCGATACGTTCACAGATGAAGAGCGAGGGCACTGGTCATTTCAGCCGATCACGAAGCCCGTCATTCCGGACGTCACACATTCGGAACTCATACGAACTCCCATCGATGCCTTCCTGCTGGCCCGACTTGAGAATCAGGGATTGAGTTTCAGCTCGGAAGCGGGTCGTGAAACACTGCTGCGTCGCATCTACTTTGATCTGATCGGATTGCCGCCTTCGATTGAAACCGTCGATGCGTTTCTTGCCGACGAGTCTCCTGAAGCCTGGTCGAAAGTGATTGATCAACTTTTGAATTCAACGGCGTACGGTGAACGCTGGGCTCGACACTGGCTGGACGTGGCGGGGTATGCCGACAGCGATGGCTATACGGCCAACGATACGGAACGGAAGTGGGCCTGGAAGTATCGCGACTATGTCATCCGATCTCTGAATGCCGACAAGCCGTGGAATCAGTTTCTGGTCGAGCAGCTCGCAGGCGATGAACTTCTGACGCCACCGTATCAGGATCTGAAGCCTGAGCAGGCTGATCAGTTGATCGCCACCGGTTTCCTGCGGATGTGTCCGGATGGGACTGCCGACGGCAGTGTCGATCAGAATGTGGCTCGCAACGATGTTATGGCGGAAGCGATCAAGGTGGCTTCCACTTCGCTGCTGGGACTCACAGTCGGCTGCGCGCAGTGCCACGCCCATCGATACGATCCCGTCAGTCAGGCCGATTACTATCGTCTGCGGGCGATCTTTGAGCCGGCATACGACGTTCAGAACTGGCGCGTGCCAACCGGGCGTCTGGTGTCGCTGTGGTCATCGGAGACGCAAACAACAGCGGCGGCAGTCGATGTGGAACTGGCGGGCGCCGCAAAGAAACGCGAAGTAGAACTGGACGGCATCGTCAATGACACCTTTGAACGAGAACTTCAGAAATTGCCTGCCGCACAACAGCCACTGGCTCGCGCGGCGCGGGAGACGGCTGCCGACAAACGCACTCCGGAACAGCAACAGCTGATCAAAGAATATCCGTTTCTCAACGTGGATCGCGGATCGGTCTATCTGTATCTGCCCGACCGTCTGAACGGCTTTAATAAGAAATGGGATGACTTGACGGCGGAGACGACGAAGAAGCGACCGGCAGACGACTACGTGATGTGTCTCACGGAAGTCGCCGGGCAGGTTCCTGTCACAAAACTGTTCGCGCGGGGAGATTATCAACAGCCTCAGGAGGAAATCGCAGCGGGGGAACTGGCCGTGCTGAATTCGACGGGGCTGGTGATTCCGGTGGATGCTGCTGAAATTCCGACAACGGGCCGGCGCCTGAAGTACGCTCAACATCTGACAAACGGACAACATCCACTGGTGGCGCGCGTTCTGGTGAATCGATTCTGGCTCCATCACTTCGGTCAGGGACTGGTCCTGACGCCGGGAGATTTCGGAATCAAGGGCGACCGGCCATCGCATCCGGAATTGCTCGACTGGCTCGCCCGCGACTTTATGGATGAAGGCTGGACGCTGAAGCGGCTGCACCGCATGATCGTAACCTCGACGGTGTATCGACAGTCGTCTGCGCGTCGTCCGGAACTTGACGCGGTCGATGGTGATAATCGGCTGCTCGGGCGCATGAATGTGAAACGGCTGGAAGCGGAAACAATGCGTGATGCTGTGCTCGCGGTCAGCGGCAGACTGGTGGACAAAGCGTTTGGTCCTCCGGTACCAGTGAGTCCCGATGACGTGGGACAGATCGTCCTTGCGATCGATACACGGGATTCGGCAGGCCGGCCTTCGGGGAAAGTCGAACCGTTAGGCAACGAAGAGTTTCGGCGCAGCATCTATGTTCAGGTACGGAGATCGATGCCACTGGGAGTACTGGAACCCTTCGACCTGCCACCGATGACCCCGAACTGCGAAAAGCGAGCAGCCTCAACCGCCGCGCCGCAGTCGCTTCTGATGATGAACAATCCGTTCGTGATTCAGCAGTCAGAGCTGCTTGCCAATCGCGTTCGCGAAAAAGCCAGCACGGATCCGGCTGCCCAGGTGACGCTGGCATGGCGATTGGTCTTCAGTCGCAAGCCTGCAGAGAACGACGTGCAGGCCGGGATGGCGTTTCTGACGATGCCCGGCGAAACGCCCGAAGCACAGTCGGCCGCGTTAGATCATTTTTGTCACGCCTTGTTGAGTTCGAATGGGTTTTTGTATGTGGACTAACTCACGTCGTCACTGGATGGCTCAACAGGCTTTAGGGTTGAGCGGGCTTGCATGGGCCTGGCTGCGGCAGCAGGAATTGAATGCGTCACCGCCGAAGCCGCAGCTTGAACCATTGACGTTTGATCTGAAACCGAAACCACCCGCTGCCCGGCCACAGGCCACGGCTATGATATCGATGTTCATGCAGGGCGGGCCAAGTCATATCGATTTGTTCGACCCGAAACCGGAACTCAACAAGCGGCACCTGCAATCTTTTACAGGCGACATCAAGTACGACAACGCCGGGGAAGCCAGCAGTAAGCTCTTCGGTTGTCCGTGGCGATTCAGAAAATACGGCGACTGCGGCATGGACCTCAGCGAATTGGTGCCGCATCTCGGAACGGTCGCGGACGAAATCTGTCTGATTCGGTCCATGCGCACGGGCGTCAACAATCACGGTGAATCGATCAACGCTTTGAATACTGGTCGGCAGCAGGCGGGTAGACCGTCGCTTGGGGCGTGGATGTCGTATGGACTGGGCTGCGACCGCGCAAGCCTGCCTTCGTTTATGGTCCTGACAGATCCGTCAGGCCTTCCGGTGCTGGGTGTCGAGAACTGGCAGAACGGCTGGCTTCCGTCGGTGTATCAGGGCACTGTCGTACGATCGCAGGAACCTCGCATCCTGAATCTGGATCCACCGCCGTCACTGCGTGGCGCGAATCAGGTGCGGATGCTCGACTACCTGCGTCGCATCAATGAAGCTCACCTCCTCGAGCATCCGGGAGAACATGATCTTTCGGCGCGGATGCAAAGCTACGAATTGGCGGCCGGGATGCAGGTCGCGGCGAGCGAGGCAATGGATATCTCGAAGGAGTCTGAGACAACGCAAAAGCTGTACGGAATCGACAAGGAAGTCACTCGGGAATACGGCACGCGGTGTCTGATTGCCCGCCGCCTGGTGGAACGCGGCGTGCGGTTTGTGCAGCTGCATACCGGAAATCAGACATGGGATCATCACGGCGGCATCATGACGGCGCTGCCCAATGTCTGTCGTCGCACGGATCAGCCAGCAGCGGCGCTCGTGCAGGACTTAAAGCAGCGCGGGTTGCTCGATTCGACGCTCGTTCATTGGGGTGGCGAGATGGGACGTCTGCCGGTGATTCAGAATGAAAAGAACATCGGACGTGATCACAACACTTACGGCTTCAGCATGTGGCTGGCTGGCGGCGGCACTAAAGGCGGCTGTATTCATGGCGAAACCGACGAATTAGGCCACAAAGCCGTGACGGACATCGTGAATCACTTCGACTACCACGCCACGCTGATGTACCTGTTCGGAATCAGCGGCGACCAACTTTCCATCGTGCGCCCGACCGGAATCAACAGTCTGCTGGACGGACAACCTGGCGAGGTCGTGGCAAAAATTCTGCACCGACCACCGGAAACGACGACGGCGTAGAGTCCATACCCCTCAACACATCGCAATCGCAGTCTCTGGTGCCCTCCGCGAAAACTGAAAATACCTTGTTTTTTGAGTGCCACAGCACCTTTACGGTGCCCACCACTTTCTCTTGTTCCAAGGGCTTGCGATCAGATCCCATCGTCGAGCATATGTACATAAACACAGTAGCGTAGTTGCCTACTTTCCTATGGTTTCCGCGTCATCAAGTTGCTTTGAGCGTGCTTTGCGTTCATCGCATATCCAGAATCCAGCCTGCTGAACAATGTGGACGTCACATAGATCAGGCATTTTCGACTTCAACGGCAAGGGAGCAAGTAATGAACAGTGAACTCGTGCGTATGTGTTTTGCAGCAATTGTGGGGCTGACGACGAGCGTGGTGTCAAGAGGCGATGTCGCAGCGGACGTTTCGCCAACCGTGTCAGTGATATGGGAATGCACGGCGTCTGTTACGTGCAAAGTCAACGGTGTTCCTCATACTGAGTCGTTTCCGGTTCAGCGAGACGACGCAGCCACAGCATGCAGCGACGCGCGAAAGGCTGCTGCGACATGGGCAAACGAACATTGCACCGGACAGAAACGCTATTCCTGCGAGCTCCCGATTCAAATCCCGGGGGTTACCGCCAAGGCAATTCACTCAAGTCCGGGTACCTGGGTTGCCAAGTGCGAATGCATCCTGAAAAATGGCGATGTTGTCGAGGGGAAAGGCCGTGGATGCACCAAATGCGACGCCGTTGATCAGGCGCACCGTCGTGCGTGCCAGTGGGCGAACGAACTTGGAGGAGCATGTTCCTGCTCCTGTTGTATTCTTGAAAAACCTTGCTGTTGCCGTCCGCACACTCGTCGCGGTCGATAGCTGACCGATGCCTCATTCTTCGGAAACCGGGTTGAGTGAAAACTGACGAATTTCATCTTTACTGATGGCCCGCGGCGTCTGTTGGAGGGCTTCCTTCAACGGATTCCGCGGCCACTTTTTGATGCGGTTGGTCGAAGTAATGATCCACCTTCCGTCGGGACTAAAAGGTGTCCATTCGGGATAGGCGGATGTTGACGCAGCCGGGATTCGAAATTGACCCTGATTCGGAATTCTCAAACGCTCAGTCCCGGATTCAAGTTCCCAGAGTGATAATTCATCGGAGTGCATGACGAGCAATTCCAGAGAATCCGGACTGAAAGCCAGGTCATGAACGAGGCGGCGGTTCGGATTGAATTTCGTGTTCAATTTTCCCGTCGCGATGTCGTAAACGTGGACATTGTCGTCCCGCATCAGAATCGCAAACTGTTTGCCGTCCGGTCGGATTCTTCCCAGTTGAGGCCAACCTTCCATCGCTGGAAAACTTCGAAGTCCCGATTCGGCCTGCAGCAAAACTGTTCGGGAATTCCGGGGAGGCAATCCCTGCACGGTGGCGGTTTTCAATGACGCTGCATCCTGACCTTCAATTACGAGAATCTGTCGTTCGTCAGCAGATAATTCTGCGCAAAGTACACTCTGCTCAAACTGGAACTCTGATACGGTTCTCCCGACCAGATCCCATAGTCGTATGGTCTTGTCAGTTCCCGCTGTCATCAGTTGACGACCGGAGGCTGCAAACGTCGCTGTAAGAACGGGACCCGAGTGGCCGTCAAATTCCCGAACCTGCGCCCCATCCTGGACATTCCACTGAATACCGTGGCCAGTCGCATCAAACGTCACCAATTGACGCCGATCGGGACTCAATGCCGCGCTGAGGATTTCAGATTGATGCCCCACCAGAACATGCAATCGCTGGCCTGTGGTATTCCAGATACTTGCGGTACGATCGATGGAAACACAGACAACGGTTCGATTTTCAGGACCGAATGCCTGGAAGATCACGGGTGCCGCATGACGGCCCACGGAGGCGACTGTCTCGTGTGTCTTCATATCCATCACCGTGACATCATGTGTCCTGAACGACAGGACTACCTGTTGAGTCTTTGAGTCAGCGCTCAGGTTCCACGGTTCAGCCGTCAACAGCGACGAGGACAGCAATTGTTCCGTCGTAATATCGCGCACATTGAGCATCCAGGGAGCGAATTCCGGCTGCCTGGGGTCTGTTGCGGGTACCTTCTCCGCGGGCTCATTCTCAGCGTGCTCAATGGAAAGCAGCCGATCACCGAGGAACACTGCACACTTCCCGGCGGCGTTTGTAAGTGGCTGCTGTTTGCTGTTGGTCCAGTCCCACAGAAAGACACCTGCTTCCGATGAAACGGCAGCGACGGGACGTGTTTCATGAAGGGTAACTCGCGCATTTCCAATAGCTGACGTTTCTCCAAGTTTCACCCCGCCTTGAGCATCCCATGCGCAGATTGCTTCCTTCTGACGAGCGGACCACGTGATAATGGCTGAGTCATCACTTGAGAAGACGGCTCGATCGAACCTCAGTCCCGGACTCTGAATCGAAAGCACATCAGCAAATTCCCTGCCTCGCCACAGATGAGCCGTGTTACGATCATCAACAGTCAGTAGCTGTCCGCCATCGCTGCTGAACTTCACAGATAATACTTGTCCTTCATGCCGCAGATTCTGTTCAACCTGCCCGGATCCGGAATTAATCAGCACGCATCGCCCGTCTTTCAGCGAAAGTGCGATCCGACCATCTGAGGGGTGCGCCTCGCAGTCCAGGGCAGACACATACGGATCTACCACCAGTTGTGTTTCGTTATTGTCGGTATTCCAGAGATATGTCGGGCCACCCTCAATCAGGACTACCACCAATGACGAATTTGGTACAGCAACGGCAGACCTGACAGTCTTTTCGTCGAAAGAGATCGACGCAATCTGTCGGAACGTTGGAAAATGCCATACGTAAACGTTGTGAGTGGTTACTGTCACAAGTCGCTCCGTGTCGCATTGCGGGCTTGCAATTCGGCCCAGGAATTGATTGGCACCGACATTGCCGTCGATCTCTCTTAGTTCTCCGCGATATGTCGGCGCCGTTGCTGCCGCAATCAGTGCAGAATCATCGCTGACAGTGAATGGATACGGAGCCTGTTCCGTCGGTCGAACTGCAAATGTCATTCGATCTTCGCCAGACTTGACGCTCCACAATCGGACCGTTCCGTCCTCTGAGGTTGTCACGACCCTGGTCCCATCCGGTGTAAATGCGCCTCGACTGACAAATTCCGTTTGGCCGTTCAGCGAAGCCACCGGGGTGCCGTCATCGGTTTGGTAGATTCTCGCATTCGTAAACGTCGTTGTGAGCAGCATTTTCCCATCCGGACTAAACGTCGCGGATGTGACAGGGCTTTCTGAAATCAGCTCAGAAATGACCTGCCCTGAATGCCTTCCACGAATTGTAACTTTCTCGCCGAATGGATGCATCAAAGCAATCAGACTTCCAGTGTGGCTGACGACCGCTTTCGATTCCTGCCAATGCTGCTCGTTGATTCGCTCGCCCGATTCAACAGACATCAGACTTGTGCCTGTGTCGTCGGACACCATCACCGTCTCAGAGTCGCCGACGAAGTCCGCCACCAGTCTCTGCGGCTGTTCGGTTTCGCGCGTGAAGACTCGAATTTCAGCAGCGGTCGCAGAATCCCAGACCCGTACCGTCTTATCTTCGCTGACAGAAACGACTCGCTTTCCGTCCGGGCTGAAGACCGCGCTCAGAATTCGCGCCGAATGCCGATCGAATGCCGCAGTGACGTGTCCGTCCAGAGTTGAACAGAGCCGAACTGAATGATCCGGTCCGAATAAGGCGACGAGGTCGGATGCAGGACTAAAACACAGACGCGAGGCGTTTTCCAGCAGTGCATCATTGAAGACAAATCTTCTGGTTCCGGTCAATGCGTCGCGAAGTTCCGGAGCGACGAATGTCGGGATTGCTGACTCCGTGGCGGACTCGGCCTGCTTCCGGGATACCGAAGTCGTCAGGATGAATCTGCCGTCAGGACTGTAGGCGGCAGAGGTCATGTCTGAATCGCTCTCGAGCGTCAGCAGCGTTTCTCCGGAAGTCAGGTCTGACACAATTGCCGGAGAAGATCCTGTCTCCGAATACTTACCTGTTGATGTGGAAACTACGCGACTGCCGTCCGGACTAATGTCGAATCGATCCGTGATCTGCTCGTGCGGAGAGAAGGTTCGCAACTCGTGATTCTTGCGCAGTGCGTGCAGCAAAGCTGATCCCGCATCGACGCTCGACGTCAATTCACGGCCTCGAATTGCCAGCAACATGGCGAGTCCCGGATTCGACTCCACCTGCTGGCCTGAGTTCGCGGCCAGTCGGAGACCTTCTGACTTATTGAGAAGTGACTCCGCTCGCTTCCGTTGCTGAGTCTCTGCAATCAACGAGTTCCAAATCACTGCCGATGCGGTGATCGACGTCAGCAACAGCGCCACAATCGCCACTGCCACAGACGTCGCAAACAGTACGTGCCGCCGAATCCACCTGCGACAACGCTGCACAAGTGCAGGCCTGCGTGCCAGAATCGGTCGATCGTCTCGGAAACGGCGAAGGTCGTCTGCAAATTCTGCGGCTGACTGATAACGATCCGCCGGATTTTTTGAAATGGCCTTCAGAATAATTGTCTCGAGATCCAGCGGGACCATCGGATTGAGACGGCGTACCGAAATCGGTTCATCAAAACAGACCTGCTTGATGATTTCCTTTGGAGTGGCACCAGTGAACGCCTTCTTCAGGGTGAGCAATTCATAAAGTGTAATTCCCAGCGAATAAATGTCCGTTCGCTGATCAACGAGCACATGATTCCCAAGCGGTTGTTCCGGGCTCATATAACGCAGGGTACCGACGACCTCTCCGGTCATTGTCATCGCAGCGGCCCCCTGGACCTGTGCTAATCCGAAGTCCGCCACCCACAGCTTTCCGTGGTCATCCAGCAGCAGATTTGAAGGCTTAATGTCTCGATGGACAATTCCCAGATCATGCGCATGCTGCAGTGCGTCGGCAGCCTGCACGCCGATTTCGATGAGTGGTTCAAATGCACTGGGTGCCGCAGCGAATGACTTTCGCACGGCAAGCGATTCGATGAGTCTGGAAAACTGCATCGAATCAACGTCAGACGCCACTCTGGACGCCGTATCTGACGAAGGTGAGGCATCCCGTTTGTGCGGAATTCCTGCAGGTACCGGGGCGGTAGTTCCCATGTATCGAGGCGTGTCACCCGAAGGACGTGCCACTTTTGAATCCACAACATTACGAGCGAAGCGAATGATTTGCGCAAGATCCTTTCCTTCAATCAGCTGCATGGCGTAGTAATGGACGCCCGCATCATTTCCAACCGAATAGACCGGGATGATATTTGGGTGCTGCAGCTGTGCGGCTGCCATTGACTCATTTTGAAATCTTCGAATCTGTCTTTGATTGATTCGCCCCGCCAGCGGAAGAATCTTCAGAGCGACGGTACGGTGCAGGGATTCCTGAAATGCTTCATAAACGACCCCCATTCCGCCACGCCCGACCTCCCGGATCAGTGTGAATTCCCCGATCCGCCGAGGAGGCTGCTCTGCCTGGAAGTTCTCCGCCAGGTCAGCGGCGCGATTCTCCAGAATCACTGTTTGCGATGCGGCTTTGTCTTCCGCCGGTTTGCCATTCAATTCTGTCATCGTTGACATTTCCCGGAATGAGCTGACGTCAGGATGTATGCGATCGTCGATCGGATCGAACGCGATCCGGATCGTGGTTTCAGGGCGATGCGTTTCGTGCTGGCTATGGGGTTACAGGAATGCGAGGGACAGATATCTTATTCCGATTTCATTCACTGTACCGCATGTTATAGCGCTGAATTTTGAATATTGGCTGAACATGATATGTCTGACACTGCCGACTGCACTTGCCTGTGCCGTCCCGGTTCTGCTGCGTGTTCCAGATGTGTGAAACGAAGTGAAGGGAAGAAAGCGGGCGATGTTCGCTGCGTTGTTCGCCACCGTATTCGACCACTTCGTGTGGGCTGTTTTGTTGACCGGGTGCCCGCTACTGGACAGAATGGAATCTGATCAGGACACTTCTGTCCTGTCAGAATCAACTTCCGGTTATACAGGATGATGTCGATGAGAGAGCGTCTCGAAGAACTGGTGTTCGGTTTCCTCGCCGTCGTTTGTCTTCGGTCTTCGGTTGCCGGGAGCCCGACTTCCATCAGCAAAAGCTCCTCGGCGACATCAATCAGTACGATCACTTTCGCGCGACACTGCGACACGCATCTGCAGTGGATGATATCGATGGCGATGGTGAAGCGGACACGCTCGATCCGGAAGGCATCATCTGGATGCAGGGAGAAAGCGACGCCGGCATTGAACCGATCGCCGGGCGTTATGAAACTAATCTGAAACGGCTGATGGATCTGATACGATCCGCATTGCGCGAAGACGACATTCCGGTCGACAGGGTCAGGCAGATTTCGTGAAGCACGACGAAAACGCCCCGATCGGAATCAGCACCGATGAATACAACTATTCAGATCCATGGCACTATGATTCAGCCGGATATCTCGATCTGGGCGAGAAATTTGCGGACGCTGTGCATGCGAGAAACAAGGTCAGGAATTGAAAGCCTGTCGAAAAATTACATGCCGCACGACACGAATGGACGCAGGGCTCTCAAAACGATCGAAGTAGCAAGTGGAACACTTGATTCCAAAGTTCAGGCTCGTCGCAGCACTCAGGAGCAGTTCTTCCGCCCCACCCGAACTGGTAATGTTCCGCAGCAAGATGAATCGCCTTGTCTCGTGTCGTACCAATGTGGATGAAACCATCGGCTGCAAGGGTCAGGTGCGGGTATAGAGTTGCTGAACTCATTCTCTTTACTCCAGAACTATTCGTGTCCATTCGTGGTTAAGTTTTTGAAACAACAATAGCAGACTGCTCCAGTCGATCTGAGCCCGATCGACCTTCTACAGGCTGACATGGCCCAGGTCAGCTTCTTATCCCTTTTCCAGGAGCCCTTTCATTTGCCGATCCAACCGCGCATGAGAGAGTGTCCAAAGGTAGCCGCGACAGGGTTCCAGCGGATTGTCGTCGTGGGCTCGTGTCATTGAGGCGTCGCCATTTTCTGTCTCATCGTGTCCAGAGACGACATCCCGGAGGAAACGGACCGCGATTTTTTCGAAAAACTAACGATTGTCTCCAAAATCAAGGACTGAACAGAAAGACACAAACTGTAAAGAGCGCCTCGTATACGCCGCGCGGGTCTAGTGAGACATTTTCTTGTCGCCGAAGGCAGAGCGGATTCAAATCCTGTCGTGTGTGTTGTATCCTCCACGTTAAAAAACGTGTCTGGAGAGTTCCAGACACCTTTTTAGACCATTCTGGAGTATCCAAAGGGAGCTTTCATATGCGACTACTGATTGCGGGCATTCTGCTGACCACGTTGGTCCTGCCCGTTGTTCGTGCTGATGACACACCGGGTGCGATCAAAGTGCTCCGCGAAGTGCAACCGGGAGCGGCGGATTCGGCAGCCGCGCGGGATGCCGTTCAACACTTGAGGGCTGCAGGTTCGCAGGCATTGTTGCCATTGCTGCAGGGCTTTCGCGATGCCAGTCCGCTGGCTGTCAACTGGATGAGAAATGCCTTTGAACAGATCGCCGATGCGGAGACCAAAGCAGGACGCAAATTGCCGCAGCTGGAACTGGAAGCTTTTGTGCGGGATCAGAATCAGTCGCCGTTCGCGCGGCGCCTGGTTTATGAAACGCTGCAGCGTTCAGATCCCGGAATTGAGGATCGGATGATTCCAGACATGCTGCTTGACGCCAGTCCGGAATTTCGTCGCGACGCGGTCGCGCTGCTGATCAAAGAAGCCAGCGCCCTCCCGGATGCTGCCCAAGCCACACCGCTTTATCGCGAAGCATTCAACGGGGCTGTCCATGAAGATCAGGTGAAAACAATTGCAGAGGCACTTCGCAGGAACAACGAAGAGGTTGATATTCAGAAGCACTTTGGGTTTCTTCCGCAATGGTCGATCGTCGGGCCGTTCGATAACAAAGACGGAAAGGGCTTTGCGGTGGCGTACGGACCTGAGCTGGACATCAACGCTTCAGAGGCTCCGGACCTGCAGGCGGAATATGACGGACAAACGGACAAAGTTCGCTGGCAGCCCATTGCCACAACCGACGACTACGGTGTCGTGGATATCGCGAAACAAATTGAAAACTTCAAGGGCTCGCTGATGTACGCAAACACGACATGGACAAGCGACAGGGAGCAGCAGGCTGAGATTCGTCTGGGCACGCCCAATTCATGGAAGCTGTGGGTCAATGGCAAGCTGGTCTTTGAGCGTGAAGAGTACCATCGCAGTTCGCAACTGGATCAGTATCGAGTCCCCGTGACTCTGAAAGCAGGAAGCAACACGTTGCTGCTCAAGATCTGCCAGAATGAACAGACCCAGGACTGGGCGCAGCGTTATCAGTATCAAGTCCGCATCTGCAACAGTACAGGTTCGGCGCTGCTGCCATCGACCAGCACGGCGCGTAGCGAAATCGGATCAGGAGTTCAACGATGAAGTGGATCATCACTTTTTTGATTCTGACTGCGGCCACACTGCCGACATTGACGGCTGCGGACTGGAGACAGTTTCGTGGCAACGCAGCAAATTCTGTGGCGACAGGGGAAACTCTGCCGACGGAGTTGAGCGGTGATACAATCGCGTGGAAGACCAAACTTCCCGGACGAGGGCTGTCAGGGCCGATCGTTGTGGGTGGACAGGTCTTTGTCTCAGCCAGTTCCGGATATGCGCAGGATCGGCTGCATGTGATCAGCATTGACGCTGCGACCGGCAATCAACAGTGGGAGCGGGAGTTCATCGCCACAGGCCGCACGTTGACTCACGACAAAATGTGCAATGCAACGCCTACCATGGCCAGCGATGGTCAGCGGGTGTTTGCATTCTTTTCCAGTAACGATCTGATCTGTCTGGACCTTGCGGGAAATCTGCAGTGGTTTCGCGGCTTCGGCAGTGAGTTCCCGAATGCCAGTAACAGTCTTGGGATGTCGTCATCTCCGGTGGTCATCGGCAGGACTGTCATCGTTCAGGTCGAAAGTGATGCCGAATCGTTTGCCTGCGGCGTTGACGTTGAATCAGGCGCCACAATCTGGCACATCGCGCGTCCTCGCGCAGCCAACTGGACGTCGCCTTCGATTCTCCCTGCGACTGATCAACAGGCGGCATTGGTGCTGCTGCAGTCGTCAAAAGGACTGACGGCGGTTGATCCGATATCCGGCGCGATCGTGTGGGATTTCGATCAGGGAGCTTCCACAATTCCGTCGGCCACTGTCGATTCTGGTTCCATCGTGATTCCGTCGAATGGTCTGACGGCAATTCGTCCGGCCAAAGACAATACCTTTGAACAGCTCTGGAATTCATCGAGCATCAGTCCCGGAACGTCGAGTCCCGTTGTTGTGGACGGCTGGGCATTCGCCCTGAACAGCGCCGGAGTTCTTTCGGCAGGCGACACAAAGACGGGCGAACGTCTGTGGCAACTGCGACTTCGCGGCTCTTTCAGCAGCACGCCGATCACTGCCAATGGGTATCTCTATCTGTTCAACGAAGACGGAAATGCGTTTGTCGTGAAACCAGAAAAAGACAAAGGCATCATTGTGTCAGAACTGGATCTGGCGGAGAAAATTCTGTGCAGTCCCGGAGCCGCCAACGGGGCATTGTACGTTCGCAGTGATGAACATCTTTTCAAAATTGCGGAACGGCAGTAGCGCCGACTTGCAACAGAATTCCACATGTCGGCACCGTATCACTATTCGCCTCCTCTGTCGTCTGACCGTACCGTTTCGGATCCCCGTGCGGCCTATCAGGCGCGACTTGACAACATCGCTGTGCGCGAGAAAAAACTGACACGGCGTGATCAGCGGTTTGTGCGCCTGCGCGTCGCCATCTTTGTTCTCGCTGTCGGGCTGGCCATATTGTGTCTCGGTGATCCGGAATTCGTTTCATGGTGGTGGATCCTGATTCCGGCAGTGCTGTTCTGCGGGCTACTGCCTTTTCATCAAGTGTGCCTCAAACGGCTTAAGCACGCCAGGGCGGTGAGCGCATTTCATACAAGCCGGTTGCGACGACTGGATCGCGAATTTGGAGCGGACGTTTCCAACGGGGCGGACTTCTCCAATGATCTGCATCCATGGACACAGGATCTGGATGTCTTCGGCCCCGGTTCGCTGTTTCAATTGCTCAACGAATGCCGCACGCAGCCCGGTCGCCGAAAGCTGGCTGAATGGCTGCAGAACGTCTGCGATAGCGACACGATCCGACTGCGGCAGGCTCGAGCCCAGGGATTGAAGAACGAACTGGTACTTCGGGAATCGCTCGCCTGCATTCCCGACTCACCCCAGTGGGCCAACGCCGAGCGATTGCTGATGGAATGGGTCCATGAAACGGATCAACCGATGCCGTGGTGGATTGTCGCCTGGTCTCTGCTGATTGGCCTGATCGCGGTTCCTGTGATCGCGCTGGTACTGACGGACATGTTGCCGCTGAAGATGCTGCTGACAGTAATACTCCTGCAGGCTCCGGCGATCGCTCTGACGCGACGGCAGATCCGTTCGGTCGCTCACCGAATGGACAATGTGGATTCGGCCCTGCGACAGTTTGGCGCAGTCATTGGCGTGTTTGAACGCCATTCCGTTGAAGAGCCGGCAATCCGGGATCTGCAGAATCGATTTCATTCGGAATCCGAGACCGCGTCGCAGGCGATACGACGACTTGGTCGGCTCACGCAATGGCTCAACAACTCCACTCGCAATCAGTTCTTCGCGCCGATTGCATGGGCCTGTGGTCTGTTTGTGTTGCTCACGTTTCTGCTGGAACGTTGGCGACTGAAGCATGGACGCGATGTGGCCGACTGGCTGGAGACCACCGCGTGCCTCGAAGCATCGCTCTCCGTGGCAGGCTACTCCTTTGATCATCCGGACGATTGTCTTCCGGTGATCTCGGACACACAGCCGGAACTGATTGCTGAACAACTGGGACATCCACTGCTGAAAGAATCCGCCTGCGTGCGTAACAGCGTGTCACTGACTGCCGAGAAACCGTTGCTGCTGATCAGCGGTTCCAACATGTCTGGCAAAAGCACGTTTCTGCGAAGCCTGGGGGCGAGTCTTGTCCTGACATTATGCGGGTCCGTCGTGCGTGCGAAGAGTTTTCACACCTATCCGTTTCAGGTTGCCACCGCGATGCGCGTCAGTGACTCGCTGCAGGAAGGGCGTTCGCTGTTCTTCACCGTCGTACGTCGCCTGAAGACGGTGGTCGATCTGACCGAACAGCCACGGATCGTGCTGTTTCTGCTGGATGAAATCCTCAACGGAACAAACTCGCATGACCGTCGTCGCGGCGCAGAAGCCGTCATCCGATCCCTTGTCGCTCGTCATGCACTGGGCATTGTGACAACACACGATCTGGCTCTGACGCAGATCGCCGATTCGATGTCAGATCAGGCCGTCAACAAACATTTTGAAGACAAGATCACCGACGGTCAGATGACATTCGACTACACACTCCGCGACGGCGTCGTCGAACGCAGCAACGCCATTGCCCTGATGCGCATGCTGGGGTTGGATGTGTGAATGTAGCTGCCGGAAATACGTCCTGTACGACACAGGGAGCCCGATCCCACTCAGGATCGCTCGATAAATATCTGTCCGATATGAAGTGAGCGCCTTGCCGCTCACTTATTGATCGAGCGATCCTTACAGGGCGCAACAATCAGATTGGTGCCGACAAGACCTATTCGCTGTCGGTAAAGTTGAAGCCGGGGCTGGCGAAGTATCGCACGGAGTTTGGCTCGAAGACCGGTGACAAAGAGACCGTGCTGCACACAGCAGCGAACATCGTTTGCGGCGACGTATTCCTCATCAACGGCCAGTCGAACGCCGTCGCGACCGACTTTGGCAACGACACCGAGGCACCTCCGATCAACGAATGGGTCCGCACGTTCGGCGCGACAGCCGGCGATCCCAATGGCTCGCGGCTGAAATTGTGGGCCACTGCGCAGGCTCGCAGTCCTGACGGACAATCGGAGATCGGCTATTGGGGCATGGAGCTCGGTCGACGATTGGTCGAGAGCCAGAAGCTGCCGATCTGCATCATCAATGGTGCCGTGGGTGGAACGCGCATCGACCAGCATCAGCGGAACTCGTCCAATCCGACGGATGCCGCCACGATCTACGGCCGCCTGCTGTGGCGAGTGCAACAGGCCAGGCTGACTCAAGGCGTGCCCGCGATCCTCTGGCATCAGGGCGAGAACGATCAGGGAGCCGACGGCCCGACCGGTGGTTACGGCTACGAGACCTACCGCGAATTCTTCATCGACCTGGCCGCCGCGTGGAAGGAGGACTTCCCGAATATCGATCGCTAATACGCATTCCAGATTTGGCCGAAGTCGTGCTCGATGGGGATCAATGGCTCGGACAACAAGCTGCGCGAGGTCCGGCGCTTGCTGCCGAACGATTTCTCCAACTTGATCGCGATGTCCACGCTGGGCATCAAGCCCCCCGGCGGTTACCACTTCCCGGCTACCGGTTATGCCGAGTTCGCGCGACTGATTGCTCCGGCGATCAAGTACCAAATCTATCACCGCTTCACCGACGGCCCGGTCACTCCGCCCAGCTTGAAACGAGCGTTCTTCACCAACGACCAACGCGATGAACTGGTCCTGGACTTCGACAGCCAGGTCGTTTGGCAGGACTCGCTGGCAAGCCAGTTCTATCTGGATGGCGAAGCGAAACAGATCGCGTCCGGTTCCGCCAACAGCAACCTCATCACGCTGAAACTGAAGCAGCCGTCAAAGGCAACCAGGGTGACGTATCTCGATAGCGCGTCATGGAGCCCGGACAACCTGCTCTACAGTCCAAAGGGCCTCGCCGCTCTGATATTCTGCGAGGTGCCGATTTCGACAGGAAATCCGGGGCGTTGAGCAGTACCAAAGGCTGGAAGCAAACTTCCCATTCGTAATCATTCCACCTCCGAAAGAACGAATCGTCCGATGACGCTCACATTGTTCGCTGCCGCGCGCTCCGAAAACCAACCCTCCGCCGGAGCCATTGGCTTGCACTCGGCGATTTACCGATCAACTGAAGTCCGCTCAAAAGCCGTATGCACGCAGGACTCGTGGCGAACAGTATTGGGTCACGAACAGTATTGGGTCAGGCGTCTTTTTTTTTGGAGATCATGAGGCCACAGCACTTAATTGACTTGCGACGTTTGTTTTGTCCACTTCCTGCTCGCACATAAACAGCATCAGAACGAAGTAAGGATGAAATCATGGCTCGGTTGGCTCGTGTTGAAATCTTTGCGGTAGATGAAATCGCCATCGTTCACGTGATGAATCGAAATGCTGGCGAGCGACCTGCGGGCGAAGTGTTCAGTTGCCAGTGTTCAGTTGCCAGTGTTCAGTGTTCAGTGTTCAGTGTTCTGTGTTCAGAGAAGGCGGGTGACATAAATCCCTGTGCAGGAACCCGACCTGAGGCAAGCTCGGGCTACATAGAATACCCCCTCATCCTGGGCTGTTGAAAATGGTTTCGGCAGTGTTTTTGTGCTAAACGATGCTTTTTCGTTTGGCTTCTTTGTAGGCGGTCGCTCGCCTGGAGGTCAGAGTGGCACCGAGATTTTCGCTGACCCATTCGTTCATTTGCTTTACAGACACGGCTGAAGCGTGCCTTGGGTTTCTGCGAAGCCGGCGTAAAGTGACCAAGTATTCGCGGCGAACATCATCC
>Ga0105046_10001123_pt1 | contig 40352 bp, 27 predicted proteins | sample MAT03_FD_78385 | JGI IMG/M metagenome (GOLD analysis project Ga0105046, IMG submission 78385) | Freshwater microbial communities from Lake Fryxell liftoff mats and glacier meltwater in Antarctica - MAT-03 (megahit assembly) | ecosystem: Environmental > Aquatic > Freshwater > Ice > Liftoff... | reverse complement strand
GACTGAAGGGATGCAAGACCTACGCGATGCAAGACTCAAGGGATGCAAGACCTACGCGATGCAAGACTGAAGAGACGCAGGACTGAAGGGATGCAAGATTGGAGAGACGCAGGACTGAAGAGATCCAAGACCTAAGGGATTCAAGACCTACGCGATGCAAGATTGAAGAGAAGTAAGACCTATGCGATGCAAGACTGAAGAGACTCAGGACTGAAGGGATAAAAGACTGGAGGGATATAGGACTGGAGGGGGGTTGAAAAAAAATTTTTATTCATTCCTTTTTTTATATCTATTAACTTAGTTTCTGGTTCCTTTAGCCCTTTCGGTCCTGATTCCCTTGAGTTCTGGCTCCCTTGAGTCTTGGTTCCCTCAAGTCTTGATTCCCTCAAGTCTCTTCGGTCCTGACTCCCTTGAGTCCTGGCTCCCTTGAGTCCTGGTTCCCTCAAGTCCCTTCAATCTTGGTTCCCTCAATCTTGGTTCGATCAGGTCTTGTCTCCCTTAAGTCCCTTCGGTCCTAATTCGCTCTGGTCCCTTCCGTCCTGGTTCTCTTCCGAACCGCTTAACGCAGATAAAGCATTTCTCTGTATTTCGGTAAAGGCCACGTAGCATCATCCACGATAAATTCCAGCTTATCTACTTCGTAACGAATGGTTTCAAAATAAGGTTTTACTTTGTCACAATAAGCATGCGCCTGTTTTTTAGCACTGTCTAAATTATTTGCTTTTTTACGTTCTTCACGCATTTCCTCAGCAGCCTTAATGATACTTGTTACACGCTCACTGATTTCTTTTGCAAGATCCATTTGTGTATCGGCTGCTTTTTTAAAGTCTGCCGCGCTAAATATATTTTTTAATCCTTTGATATTATCTATTAAAACTTTTTGATAGGTAATAGCAGAAGGAACGATCTGGTTATTCACCATGTCTGCAATGATCCGCGATTCGATCTGGATTTTTTTTGTGTAAGTTTCAAGATATATCTCGTAACGCGATTCCTGTTCACGGTGATTTAAAATCCCTAAATTTTCGAAAAGGTGAAGTGTTTTTTTGCTGATGAAAGAGTCTAAGGCACCTGGTGTTGTAGAAATATTAGACAATCCGCGTTTTTTTGCCTCGGCTTTCCATTCGTCGCCATATCCATTTCCTTCAAAACGAATTTTCTTAGATTCGATGATGTACCGTTTTAAAATCTGGAAGATGGCGTCATCTTTTTCAAGTTGTTGTTTTTCCATTAAAGAGTCCACATCCGTTTTGAAATCGATGAGCTGTTGTGCAACAATAGAATTTAAAACAGTCATTGCTCCAGCGCAATTTGCAGAAGATCCAACCGCGCGGAATTCAAATTTATTTCCTGTAAAGGCAAAAGGTGAAGTTCTGTTGCGATCCGTATTGTCTAACAAAATATCAGGAATTTTTCCGATACTTAATTTAAGCGCTGTTTTTTCTTCCGGACTCAATTTTTTATCTCCCACACTTTTCTCTATTTCGTCCAGCACCTTGTTTAACTGCTCGCCTAAGAATACACTCATGATAGCAGGAGGCGCTTCGTTTGCACCAAGACGGTGATCGTTATTTGCCGAAGCAATACAAGCGCGCATTAAATCTGCGTATTCGTAAACCGCTTTTACTGTATTAATAAAGAATGTAAGGAACTGTAAATTTGTTTTTGGCGTTTTGCCCGGAGCTAATAAATTTTTACCAGTGCTAGTTGCAAGACTCCAGTTATTATGTTTACCACTTCCATTAACGCCTGCATAAGGTTTTTCATGCAACAACACTCTGAAGTTGTGACGGATCGCCACTTTCTCCATCACGTCCATTAATAATTGATTGTGATCTACTGCAATATTAATTTCCTCAAACACAGGAGCACACTCGAACTGAGCGGGTGCTACTTCATTGTGACGCGTACGTACAGGAATTCCTAACAAGTGTGCCTCGTATTCAAAATCTTTCATATAAGCCAGAACGCGCTCTGGGATTGACCCCCAGTAGTGATCTTCCAACTGTTGTCCTTTTGCGGAAGCGTGCCCGAATAAAGTACGTCCTGTTTGCTGAAGATCGTAACGGATGTTATATAGAGCAGCGTCAATTAAAAAATACTCTTGTTCCCAACCTAAAGTTCCAATAACCTTGGTTACATTTTTATCAAAATACTGGCACACATCTGTAGCCGCTTTATCTAAAACAGAAAGTGATTTTAATAAAGGTGTTTTAAAATCTAAAGCTTCTCCGGTGTAGGAAACAAAAATAGTTGGAATACATAAGGTATTTCCCCAGATAAAAGCTGGTGATGTTGGGTCCCATGCCGTGTAGCCACGCGCCTCGAAAGTACTGCGCACGCCGCCATTTGGGAAAGAAGACGCATCCGGCTCCTGTTGAATTAATTGAGAACCGCTGAAACGTTCTACAGCGCGACCACCACCGATGGGTTCAAAAAAACCATCATGCTTTTCAGCTGTAGTTCCCGTTAAAGGTTGAAACCAATGTGTGTAATGTGTTACACCTTTGCTCTGAGCCCAAGCTTTCATGCAGGCTGCAACCTGGTCAGCAATTTTACGATCAAGGGATACGCCTTTTTCCATGGCTTCCTGAACGCGTGTAAAGCCTTCTTCACTTAAAAATTCACGCATAGCATCAATACCAAAAACATTGGCACCAAAATACTGACTTACTTGTTTGTCAGGATGAAAGAGCTCAGCGGGTTTACGATTTACAACTTCCTGCATTGCTAAAATTCTTCTTGTACTCATTTTTATAGGGGGTGTTAAGTTAAATGACTGACTATTTGACAAAATTAAGTGAAAAAGTAGGGGGGTGCAAGTAAAAAAAAGTGATTTTTAAACAAATTGTCAAAAAAAATGAAAGTGGTCATTCGGAGAAACTCGAAAAGAAAGCGGTCATTCCGAGGAATGAACTCTTAAAGCATGGGCAGTGTGCTTTTCTTGGAATGGCTTAACGAAAACAAAAAAAGAAAGCGGTCATTCGGAGAAACTCGACAAGAAAGCGGTCATTCGGAGAACACACAATGGAAAGCGGTCATTCTAAGAAACAAAAAAAAAGAAAGTGGTCATTCCGCGGAATGACCTCTTAGCGGATGCGCAACATCGTTTAACTCTAACTATTTTCATATTTTTACCGAACAACCCATTATGAAAATTCTACGCTTCTATTGTTATATAGTGTCTGTCCGAAAACTAGGTGTTTGGATGGAAAAATTCAGTTTCGAGGCGTGTTAAAAAAAATGATTGTGAGGTTTACTGGGGTAAATGAGCGATTATTTTTTTTGACGCAACGCCGAAAATGGAGTTTTCGGCCAAACACTATATACTCACAAATCCCACCAAGACCGTCCTTTATATAGGAGTTACAAATAATCTTCCTCAAAGAATCACCGAACATTACTTAAATCGCGGCTTACAGGCGACTTTTGCAGGCAGGTACAATTGTTTTAACCTGCTTTATTTTGAAACGTTTAACAATCCTACTGATGCCATTGCCCGTGAAAAGGAGATAAAAGGCTGGGCAAGAAAGAAAAAAGAAATTTTGATTGAAAGCGAAAATCCTGATTGGAAGTTTTTGAATTCTGAAATTATGGGATGGCCACCGCATAAGGATGCCGCTACAAGATCTTGAGGATAATAAAGTGGTCATTACGAGGCACGAGGAATCTGCCAGTGAGGTGGCAACCGCGACGCCTGCCACGATGTCCTGCCGCGATGCTCTGCACAGGAAACCGGCAGGCCTGCCCGCGAGCAGATTCCTCGTTCCTCGTAATGACCTCTTGCGGGTGGGCAGTGTCCTTTTCGCGGAATGACCTCTCGCGGAGTAGGACCACCAACCACCACTAAAACAAAACCCCCTTCTCGTTACCGAAAAAGGGGTTTTTATTTTTTTAAACCTATCTATTAATGAAGCACCATTTTTTTAGTGCTGATCTCTTTATCTGTAACAACTCTGATAAGTACAACCTGGTTATGAAGATTGATATTTAAATTTGTAACCGTTGCAGTGCCTTCTACCATAACATCACCCATCAATTTTTGACCAACGATGTTATATAAAGAAATAATTGCCTTTGTACTTTGAGGAAAGGCTGTTTTTACTACCGCACCTTCTTCATTTTGGCTAATTAAAATAGAACCCCCTGAAAGGTTTGTTTGTGCAATACCAGCCAGTGGAATGCTTTCATCCCTGCATAACATCAACTCAAAACGCGGAGCCGCTGTAGAATCGCTGATTGTAAACACATAATCACTTTGACGCAGATCGTGTGTAATGTTTGTTGTTTTATCAAGTAAACCCACGCAAGAACTAAAATTCTGAAAATCAGTAGCGCTGATGGTATAGGAACCACTGGCACTTACTCTTGCCAATACCGGAATGCTAAGACTATTTGTCAATGGGGGAATCGATTGGATTGAATAATCCCAATTAAAAGGATCCTTTGTAGAAATAGTGGTATACTTGTCATACACACCAGGATACCCAATATATCCGGGGGAAGAAAATAATTTATGGGCATCATAATCTCCATCAAAAAAGTGTGTTGCATTTGAATTAAAATTGATAAGGGCATCATCCTCATCAGCTGAACCCGCTATTTTAAGCCTGAAGTTTTGTAAAGTTGAGGCTGGCTTAGAAATACTTCCAGTATTGTCAAAGATCTTGTGCGCCTCTGTAAAATTAATATTTCCGCCGTTATTCGCTTCAACATAAAACCCCTGACCAGCAGGAATCGCTCCTGTGCTGATATCTCCTGAAGTTCCTCCTGAACCACTGTTATAAGAAACATCTCCACTTTGCCCATAAGCATAAATTGCTCCTGCGAGTCTGGCGTTGTTACTGGCTTTAACCCTATCCCAGGAAATAGGGCAGGCATAAGGGTTGGCTACCAAGTTAAAATTATCCAACAATGGGTCCGCAAAAAAGTCAGTTTTTGTCACGGCAACAGCTACGTTTCCTGTAACTAAGGCTCCCGTATTCGAAAGCGTAATCTCTGTATGTGCAGTGTTGCCTACATACACCCAAAAACCTTTACCCGGACTTAACGCTGATGCTGACGTAATACTTGTATCGTAACCACTCTTTGTCTCTTCCCAACTTTGTACAGATTCAAAATAACTCCCAATGCCCATCGTTCCAAAGGTGCAACCTTCGCAGGTCATTGGCAGTCCATTCGGATTACCAGGATAGGTATCCCAGTTGGCCAAAGTTTGGCCTGTAACACCACTAATGCCTAACATCCTCCAATCAGACACGCTGTTAGGTATATAAGTCTCCACCGTTACATTTCCAGTAATACTCGCAGATGTGCCTAATAGAGCAAACCTTGCTTTTTTAGCACTGGTTGCCTTTAATGTCAAGCCCGAGTTAATAGTAAAAAGTACATTGTTTCCCAATTTCAGCGAATCGGTAATATCAACAGGGCCTGTAATGGTAATTGCTCTTGTTGAAGAACTACTATAGCAAGTAATCGCTAACAGCGAAGCACCCGACAGGCTGGCAGTTTGTGCTGCGGTACCATTAAAACCTATAGAACCCGCAGATGAAAAATTTAAAGTACCTGTCCTTGTGAGTGAGCCCCCAAGCCTAACTTCTGCAGCCGGAAGGCTGATGGATGCGCCTGATTGAATGGTTAGATTCTGGAATGCAGCTGCGGTTCCACTAATACTATTAGAAGTACCATACATATTCACTGTAGAAGAACCTGCATTAAGGGTTCCGGCCGTGCCTGTCCAGTTGCCTTGAACATTAACGTTTGAGCTCATGCTGATAGTTCCAGAAGTATTAAAAACAAGATTTGGCAATCGATTTCTTGTGCTGTTCGATGCCCCGGTAATGGTGATTGGGCCGCTTCCAGAAAAAGTAAAAGTTCCGGAGTTACCGGTTGGAACAGTCACTGCCGTTCCTCCGATAGTAAGAGCGCCGGTAATGGTTACATTATTTTGATAAGCGAAAAGCCTTGCTCCGCCATTTAAATTAAGAATATTTGTTGTTGTTGTTCCGAAGTCCAAAGTTCTCTGTCCGCCGCCAAGGCCTGACGGTATTATATCCAGCCGGTTAAACACTATCGCACCTGTAATAGTAGTTACCACCGCGTCAGTAACTCCTAAAGTAACGAGGCCAGAGTTGTGGTTAAATGTCCCGCCTGTAAAAGCAATATTTCCTCCAATAATTAGTCCAGCATTACTAGTTAAGTCACTGGTTGATATAAACGTTCCTGCAGCTTGGGAAAAATTACCAGTAATAATAGGTAGTGACGCCAGTGCGTCAATGGTTCCAGTGTACCCTGAATTAATAGAAAAATTCACAACTTGAATGTCGACATCAAAATCGCAATTTTTAGTCCCAGTACCATCAAAAATCACATTGTCCGTGGAAACAGGAACAACTCCACCCACCCAATTTCCCGGCGTAGTAAAATTATTACCAGTGCCTAAGCCGCTCCAGGTAATCTGTGCAAAAAAACTTGAGTTAAAAAAAACTACATTAAATAATATAAATATCTTTTTCATGGACACCAATTGTATATAAATTATGAAGAGTAAAAATAGCAAAATTATTCTTACAACAGGTTTTTTTCATGTTCAAAAAGCTATTATCAGTCGATTTTAAAGAAAAAAACATTTATTTAACTAAATCTTTGCCATTTGCCCTGCTGTTTAAGCCATTTATCAATTCCGGTCTCAATCTTTTGATTTTATTTGATATTTTTACGCGCGCCCACAAACCACGCTTATGAGATCTTTTTACATTGGTTTTTTACTGATTATTTTTTCACTGAATTTATTAGCGCAGAGCCAAGGCGGCACTGTTAAAGGGTTTGTTTACGATAAGGCAAATGGCGAACCTGTTCCTTTCAGTAATGTATATTTTAAAGGCACAACTATTGGTTCCAATACCGACATCAACGGGTTTTTTAACATCAACCGCATTCCGCCGGGAGACTACGTGCTCATTGCCGTGAGCCTTGATTTTGATACGATTAAAGAATCCGTTTCAGTAACGGCGGGGAGCATCATCAGTAAAAAGCTTTTTGTGATTAAAGGTGGTGTAAAGCTCGACGAGGTGGAGATCAACACCACTTCCTCAGAAAAAATAGAAAATACTTCTGTAGGGACTCAGAAAATTGACCCGATCGTCATTAATAAATTACCTAGCGTTGGTGAGCCCGACATAGCCCAGTATTTACAGGTGTTACCGGGTGTTGTGTTTACGGGTGATCAGGGTGGTCAGCTTTACATTCGGGGCGGATTACCGGTTCAGAACAAAGTACTTCTTGATGGACTCATTGTTTATAATCCCTTCCACTCCATTGGTTTATTTTCTGTTTTTGACAGTGACATTATGAAAAACGCCGATGTGTACAGTGCGGGATTTGGCGCAGAATACGGCGGAAGGACTTCTTCTATCATGGACATTACCACACGCGACGGAAATAAAAAACGCGCCTCAGGGAAAATCTCTGCGTCCACGTTTGGAGCGAAGGCAACTTTAGAAGGTCCGTTCGTGAAATTAAAAGAAAACGGCAATACCAGCGCTTCGTATATTGTATCTGCAAAACATTCGTACCTCCCGCAGACTTCAAAAGTACTCTATAATTATGCAAATCCGAATGGCCTGCCATTTTATTACACCGACGTTTATGGAAAAGTGTCGATCAACTCAACAGGTGGAAGCAAGATCAGCGCCTTTGGGTTTTCCTTTAACGACAAGGTAAATTATAAGGACATTGCCTCTTTTGCCTGGAATAATACTGGTGCTGGCGTTAATTTTCTCTTGGTTCCTCAATCGAGTAATTTGTTGATCGAAGGCTTGTTTGCTTTTTCGAAATACAAAATCAATTACTCAAATCCTTTACTGGAAACGGATTCAAAATCGAGCGACATTGGCGGTGTGAACACCGGTTTTAATTTCGTAAAATTTATCGGAAAGCAGGAGCTCCGTTTTGGTTTTGAAGGGGTGATTACCACCACAAATTTTATTGTCCAAAACCCAAGTTATGCTAAGATCCAGATGAGCCGCTCTACCACAGATGTGGCAGGTTTTATCAAATACAAATACCTCGACCGCAAAAAAAGACTTGTATTTGAACCTAGCTTCCGTTTACAATATTATGCCACGCTTGCTGTGATGTCTCCTGAACCGCGGGCTTCCCTGAAAGTAAATTTTACAAAGAAAGTCCGCTTCAAAGCTGCAGGCGGTTTATACAGCCAAACGCTTATCAGTGCTAACAGCGACCGCGACATTGTGAATTTATTTTACGGCTTTATTAACGCCCCCGAAAACGAAGAAATCTCACCGACTTACCTTGATTCAAAAGGAAATTCACAAAACGTAAATTCTTCTGTTCAAAAAGCAACGCATATTGTTGGGGGTTTTGAATTTGATCTTTTCAAATATTTTGAATTAAACGTTGAGGTGTATCAAAAATATTTTAATCAGGTAATCAATACCAACCGTGATAAAATTTTCGAAGATAATACAAGCAACGCTTCCCGTCCTGATGAGTACAAAAAGAATTTTGTAATCGAACAAGGTCGCGCACGGGGCTTTGATGTTGTTTTAAAGTATGACCGTAAACGCTTTTATTTCTGGGCAGTTTATTCCATAACATTTAACGATCGCTGGGTTGGCAATAATGCTACGGGTGTGGTTACTAATTATCCTCCAAATTTTGACCGTCGCCACAACGTAAACCTAGTTGCTTCTTACAATTTTGGCAAGAAAAAACAATGGGAGTTCAATGGCCGCTGGAACTACGGTACAGGCTTTCCTTTTACGCCAACACAAGGATACGTTAACCAGATAAATCCGCAAGGAAATGTAAATTACAATTATCCAAACGCAAATGGCACTTTAAATTATATCCCCGGAACACTTAATAGTCAGCGTTTACCAGACTATCACCGTTTTGACATTGGCGTGAAATACAAATACAAATGGACCGATAAAAATACTTTGGACTTGAATTTCGGCGCTACAAATGTTTACAATCGTGAAAATATTTTTTATGTAGATAGGTTTACTTTCAGGCGAATTGACCAACTCCCGATTATGCCGAATGTAAATGTGAGCCTGACTTTTTAAAAATTTCGCTCCGAAACTAAAGGGGTCACGGCGGATGCTTCATTTTCGGCGAAACTACTTTTTGATCCCAAAATCGCAATTATCGGGGGTTCCTCACTGAATGAAATACCTTACAGCAGAGCTTCGAGGTGTCGGTGAAAAAAGCCACAGATTAAACCGCCTCTGCGGATAAACAAATCGGATTGCGAACAGTTTTCCGTGCGTGCTTCCGTCCCGACAATCGTGAGGATTATAAATGTATAAATATTCCGCAGGATCCTAAAATAGAAAATACAGCGCATGGAAACTGTTGCTGTTATTGGCTCGGCTTTTATGTCAGGCCACTACGCTTTTACGTCCTTGCTTTTTCTTACGTTTTTCTTTGTCTAAACGAATGAATTCACTTAACATCTTTTTTTCGTCGTCTGTTAAAGGTGTGGGATCGAATACAACGTCAATGTCGTCAAGTTTAGTATTCTTTTTCATCGTGCAAAATATTTTTCAATTAGTACTCATGCTGAGTCGGTGTTTACAATCATTAAATGCCCGCCGTAAAGGCATGCTCCGAATGTTTCGATATAATTCTAAAGATACAAAAAACTGTTCTGGTTTAAAAACTCGTCCAATGAAAATGCCAGCTACGCATTGCCGATAACTGCGTACTTTGCGAATCTCATATCTATCAAATCTGTGGCAAAAAAATAAAATCGAAGTAACGCTTCGAGGAATTAAACCTAAAAGAGATTAAATTTGTAAATTAGTTGTCATTATTCTAAAGACATGGCATTCAAGATTTATACAAAAACGGGGGATAAAGGTCAAACCTCACTTATAGGTGGCACAAGGCTTCCAAAACACCATATCCGCATTGAAGCCTATGGTACGGTAGATGAACTAAATTCACATATTGGCTTACTGCGCGATGTTACGGAAGATAAAGACACCTTTGACCTTTTGATCAGCATCCAAGATCGTCTGTTCACTATCGGTTCTCACCTTGCCGCAGATCCCGTGAAAAGTAAAATGCAACTTCCTCCTATCTTCGAAGAGGATATTGTGACCTTGGAAAAAGCCATTGATGGGATAGACGAAGTAGTCCCGGAAATGAAATCTTTCGTTTTACCAGGTGGGCACGTTCACGTTTCGTATTGTCACATTGCCCGTTGTGTCTGTCGCCGCGCAGAAAGGGCGATTCTTCGCTTAGCAGAAAACGAAAAAGTAGATGAAATTCATGGGAAATATCTTAACCGTCTCTCTGATTATTTATTCATGCTTTCGCGCTGGTACACTCTGAAGTTAAATGCGGCTGAGATGGCGTGGAAGCCCAAGATGTAAGCTTTCTCTTATCTGTTATTCTATGCAGTGGAAAAGATATTCTGGCTTGTATATTATTTCAAATTTTTCCAAAAAAATCAAGATATTCTTCTTTGAAGGTTTTCTGTCTATTGTGTTCTTCCTGATTTAAAATATATTGATACACATTATTGATGTGTGACTTTGAATATGAAAATACACCGTAGCCTTCCTGCCATTGGAATTTCCAAGTACTAACCGCTTTCATTAATAAATTTTGATGAATTGTTCTTTATATCCCTCACAAGGTCTGAAATTGATAGCGATGGCTTCAATCCAATAAAACAATGGATATAATCGGCGACACCGTTTACAATGATTGACTTTTGTCCCTTGGCTTCTATTATTCCTGAAATATATTTATGGAGTTCGTCCCGCCAGAATTTTCATCTAAGGTTTTCTCTATACTTTACAGCGAAAACTACTTGTATCTATACTTGTGGATATGTACCTGCTACCATTGTTAAAATTTTACCCTTAGGAATAATTTCACCCTCCGGGGTTTGTTTGTTTTTACTGTGTACATGTCGGTTTTAAAGCTCTTGTGGTGAACTTTATAATTTTACTACTTCGTTATTTATTTCTTGTTTTTTTATCTTACCCTAATTTTTCATCCCGAAAGGATGACATTATACCAATAATAAATATCGTAATTTCTAATTAGTGTCTGTCCGAAAACTAGGTGTTTGGATGGAAAAATTCAGTTTCGAGTCGTGTTAAAAAAAATGATTCTGAGGTTTACTGGGGTAAATGAGCGATTATATTTTTTGACACAACGACGAAAATGGAGTTTTCGGCCAAACACTAATTAAACCCCGAAGGGGTGACATCGTCAATCAAGCCTAAACAGAAAAAAACACTCCCCGATTGACGAACCTTTATTTCTGACCATCTAAACACCAAACAGTAAGTGTAAAACTTATGTCAATCAACTATGTTAACAAAGGAGGCTTTCTAACATATTTTAGTTTTATTAATGAATTAAAGCCTGTATTTTTATCCTGGCTACGGGCTTAAGTTTTTAACGCCTCTTATTTATATCACATACCATGAACCAAGCATATATTGTAAACGGAGTCCGCACCGCGATCGGAAATTTTGGAGGTACTTTATCAACTGTAAGAGCAGATGACATGGCAGCTTTTGTTTTAAGGGAACTTATGAAAAAAAATCCGGGTGTTGATTTCTCACAAGTAGGTGATGTGATTATGGGATGCGCGAACCAGGCAGGCGACGATAACCGGAACGTAGCGCGAATGGCATCATTGCTTGCTGGCCTTCCTGTTACGGTACCGGGACAAACCGTAAACCGGCTATGCGCGAGCGGACTCAGCGCTTCTATTGATGCGGCAAGAGCCATTCAGGTTGGTGATGAAGACCTGATGATTTCTTCTGGTGTGGAGAACATGACGCGCGGACCGCTTGTGATGAGCAAAGCCTCAGGAGCATTTGGACGTGATCAGCAATTATTCGACAGTAGTTTCGGATGGCGTTTTATCAATCCAAAAATGAAAGAACATTTTGGCGTGGATACCATGGGAGATACCGCTGAGAATGTTGCCGAAAAATACAACATCAATCGCGCTGACCAGGACAAATTTGCTTTATGGAGCCAGCAGAAAGCTGGGAAGGCTTTTGAAAATAAACGTTTCGAGAAGGAAATTGTCCCCATTGAAATTCCGCAAAGAAAAGGCAACCCCATTATTTTTTCGCGCGATGAATTTGCAAAACCAAAAACTACATTCGAAGGATTGAGTTCCTTAAAAGCATCATTCAAAAAAGACGGTACTGTAACCGCAGGCAATGCCAGCGGATTAAACGACGGAGCTGTGGCCTTATTACTTGCGAGCGAAAATGGAATGAAAAAAAATAACCTGAAGCCGCTTGCGAGAATTGTTTCAAGTGGCGTTGCTGGAGTGGAACCGAGAATCATGGGCATTGGTCCGGTGGAAGCCGCGAATAAAGCGCTAAAACGCGCTGGACTTACTTTTAAAGATATAGACCTGATTGAATTAAACGAAGCGTTTGCAGCGCAAAGTCTTGCCTGTACCCGCTCATGGGGTCTTGCAGATAATGACGAACGGATTAATATTAACGGAGGGGCCATTGCACTTGGTCACCCTTTAGGAATGAGTGGTGGAAGAATTTTAAATTCAGCGGCCATTGATCTGCACTTGCATAATAAAAAATATGCATTGGTTACGATGTGTATCGGTGTTGGTCAGGGATACGCCGTAATTATTGAGAGAGCTTAACCAGTTTGCAGCATTAGTACGTAGGTTTAGCACTTGAAAGCGAAAGAACTATCCGTTCGAAAAAAAAATTGAAGCCTGCCGAAAACAACTGGCAGTTAATTTGTACTAACATTCACATAAATCTAAAATAGTATGATCCATAACCTAGCACTCCAGAATTCTATTTTAAACCAGTTTATCGCTGAGATCCGCGATATCGAAATTCAAAAAGACAGCATGCGTTTTCGGAAAAACCTGGAGCGTATTGGCGAAATTTTTGCTTACGAGATCAGCAAAACACTGTCTTTTGACTCCGTTCAAACTACCACACAGCTAGGAATTTCAGACTCCAGAGTTTTAAATGATCAGCCGGTTATTGCCACTATTTTACGTGCCGGATTGCCTCTGCATCTTGGCATTCTTAATTATTTTGATAAAGCAGGAAATGCTTTTATTGGAGCTTACCGCCGTCATCACAAGAACAATACGTTTGACATTGCGCTTGAATACACCAGTTGTCCTAACCTTAGCGGCAAAACCGTGATCCTATGCGATCCTATGTTGGCTTCAGGCTCTTCAGTTCTTTTAGCTTATAAATCGCTTCTTACAAAAGGAATTCCAAAACACACACACATTGTTTCAGCAGTTGCAAGCGCGGAAGGATTGGACTATTTAAAAACAAACATGCCTTCGCCAAACTATACCATTTGGTGCGGTGCTATTGATCAGGAATTAACAGCACGCGCCTATATCGTTCCAGGATTAGGCGATGCCGGCGATCTTGCATTCGGAAACAAACTTTAGTTATGTTTAAAAAAACGACTCTCCCCTTTACAGAAACCGGTGTATTGAGCACCTTAGTATTTGATTATTTAAATAAAAACGAAAAGCTAAACTCCTTCTACGATTTTTTTCCCGATGAAAAAGGCTTTTCACAATTGCTGGAGAGCCCTCCATACAGAGACTTCAGCAGAACTCTCCTTTCAGAAACTTTACAGGCTCAAAGTCAACTGGTAAAAAACACTTCTGAAAACTCTTTCAATAATATTGACAAGCTTAAACAAAAAAATGTGTTTACTGTTACAACGGGACACCAGCTCTGTTTGTTCACTGGACCTTTATACTTCATCTACAAAATAATTTCGACCATCAATCTTGCTGAAAGTCTCCGAAAAAAATTCCCGGCTTATGATTTTGTGCCGGTGTATTGGATGGCCAGCGAAGATCACGATTTTGAAGAGGTGAACAATTTTAATGCTCACGGAAAAACAATTACTTGGAAAAGCTTACAAAGCGGCGCTGTTGGGGATTTTAAGACAGAGGAACTTAAAAAATTACTTCCTTCCATTCAAGAATTTTTAGGCAGATCAGAGCATGCAGACTTTCTAATCTCCTTATTTGAAAATTCTTATTTAAATCATAAAACACTTGCAGATGCGACACGTTACCTCGTGAATGAACTTTTCGGAGAACATGGGCTTGTAACCATAGATGGCAATGACAAGGCATTTAAAAACCAATTCAGGAAAGAATTCAGGAAAGATATTTTCGACCATTCACACTTCGATCTTGTAAATGCAAGTATAAAAGAACTGGAAGGTCTGGGATATTCGTCACAGGTTAATCCACGAAGCATTAACTGTTTTTATATTGAAGAAGGTCTGCGCACCCGGATAGAAAAAACAGGAGACGTTTTTACACTCGTTGGCACAAAAAGAAGCTTCACAAAAAAAGAACTGGAAGATATTATTGAAAACACCCCTGAAAAAATAAGTCCTAACGTGGTATTAAGACCGGTTTACCAACAAGTTATTCTTCCTAACCTCGCTTATATCGGCGGCCCCGGAGAACTTGCTTATTGGCTCGAATTTAAAACCATGTTTGAAGCTTCGCAGGTTCAGTTTCCCATATTAATGCCGCGTAATTTTGTTACTGTAGTTGACAAGATCACCGAAAGTAAAATAGAAAAACTTAACTTTACGGTAAAAGACTTTTATAAGTCAGAACAAGCGCTGATAAAAGAACTTCAGATAAAAAAAGATTCTGTTTTTGATCTTTCGCCTGAAAAAGAAATCATGTCATCCTTTTATTCCAAAATTCTTGAGAAAGCAAGTGCTACAGACAAAACACTTTCCGGCAGTGTTTCTGCAGAATTAAAAAGGGCCTTGAATGGTTTTGAAAGAATTGTTGGGAAAACCAATCGGGCCATTCGGCGCAATTACGAAACGGAGATCAACCAGTTAAGTGCAATCAAACAACGCTTGTTTCCAAAAAACGTTCCTCAGGAGCGCTACGAGAATTTTTCTGTTTTTTACCTGAACCACGGAAAAGCTTTTCTTGACGAAATTAAAAAAGAGACTGACCCTTTTTTACTGGAACAAATTGTTTTTATTGAAAATTAGGTTATGTGATGGTCAAAAATTTTCGCGAAAGGATTTTTTGTACATTTATCTGAAAATCCCCTTTACATGAAAAAATGTATACTTTGCTTTTTTATCGCCTCATCTATTTCTCTTTCTTCGCAAACTACTCTTACCCGGGCATTTAATGAGCCGCAAGTTGGTGACGTAGAAAACACTTATGATTTAGACACGTCCTTTTATGCAGCCGGACTTCCGTTAAACGTAATAGGAAACGGCGTTGTATGGAATTTCACAAATTTGAAAGCCTCGCAACCTGTGATTGCCAGCAATTACTTAAGTGCGGCCAGCGTTACATCTTCTTCCAGTTATCCGGGCTGTACATTTGTGCAGGAAGCCAGCGGGGTGACCTCTTATTTCAAATCTGCAACAACACCAACTACGCAGACTGAAGTATTAGGAATTAAAGCAAGTACCTTAAGTATAAATTTCAGCAACTCAGGCATAGTAGCAAAATACCCCGTTGTTTATGGTTCCACTACAACAGATAATCTTGCGGGATCTTTTTCCTACTCCAGTATCCCTGGAACCTGCAGTGGAAATATAACGACAAATGCGGATGGCTTTGGCACTTTAAATCTTCCGGAAGGCATTGTCATCTCCAACGTGCTTCGGGTAAAAAGTGTTCAGACGATCACTTTAAGCACGTTTATTGGTCAGGCATTAATAAAACAAACGATCTACAATTACTACAGTCCGTCACAAAAATTCCCTGTTCTCACTATTAATTATAGTTATTTCAGCAGCCCCTTGAGTCCAACCCCTTCGCAAACTGGGTTTGCGGCCGGAAGTACAAATTATTTTGTTACAGGATTAAATGAAAATAGTCTACAAAGCAGCGATGTGAATTTATATCCAAATCCGGCCCTTAATTCTATAACCCTGGAACTGAAGGGCTCCCTGAATCTTCTGGAAATAAAAGTTTACAACCAACTTGGTGAGATTATTTTAAATGGTGCGGAGCCTACACTTGAAATTTCCAACCTGCAAACAGGCGTTTATCTCTTGGAAATTATTACTGACATCGGGACAAGCCGGAAAAAGTTCATTAAAGAATAAGGTTGCACAGAAGCTGGTATTTTTTGTGAAAAGTTCTTCCATTTTCATAGGGGTACATTCTGTTTAGACTGTCATAACATTATTACACCAATACATAAAAACCATACAGCTGAAAAAAATGTACATTATCCTGTTTACAGGACTATTAGCTGGCGCCGCCCTGAAGGCGCAAATCTTGACTAAATCTATGAATGAACCTGTTGCAGGCGATATTCATGCAACTACGGACTATGATTCCATCTCGGTGATTCCCAGAAATACGGGTATCAACCAGAGCTGGAATTTTTCCACATTTACGGAAGTTACAGGTTCTGCGATGAGTACTTTTGTTACCGCCTCCTCGGTTCCTTTTTCTTCTAATTTTCCGGGAGCTACCTTGGTGGAAAACCAAGGGGCGGGAGATTATCTGTTTTACAAATCGGCAACAACACCCACTACTCAATTTGAATCGTTGGGATTCGGATCAAGTGCTTCTCCAACCACTGCAATAAACTTTACTAATTCTGCCATTCAGTATATTTGGCCCATAGCCTATGGCAATTCGTTCAGCGATGCTTTTTCGGGAAAGCTTACAGGTTCTGGCAATGGAACATACGCTGGCACTACAACTATGACCGCCAGCGGCAGTGGAACTATTGTAATGCCGGGTGGAAAAAGTTATACCAACATGCTCCAGGTAAAATCAGTGAGAAATGTGGTGACTAATCTTACATCACCTTTCCCTTTTTCGTATACCACCGCAGAAACTCAGTACGACTATTTTGAGCCAAGTCAGAAATTCTCATTGCTAACGGTTCTCGTAAGTTTAGATAATGACGGAACTAGTCTTGATACTTCCATCACAGTAACCGTCAACAAAATTATTACCGTAGGTATAACTGATAGAAATTTCGACGCAGATTATGCTGTCTATCCTAATCCTGCCAAAGATCACTTCAGCATAAAATTATCTAATAATTCCAATGAAACTTGCGTCGTAGAAATTTTCAACACGTCCGGCCAACTAGTAAAAAAGTTGAACTCGGCAATCGCTATCTTATTGAAAACTCCGTGTCTATTGCTGAGCTGAGTTCGGGAATTTACCTAGTTAAAACTTCTCTTGGAGAAAAATCTTCCACCCGAAGACTGATTGTGGAATAATACAGCCTATCCCTTGAAAAAACCCTGGAATTCTTTTCCGGGGTTTTTTATTTAAACGAACTAGCGTATCTTTGCGCCGTTATTAAATTTCGGCCCTGTGAAAAATAAAAAATGGCTTTTGCTTCTCATCATCGCGTTTCCTTCACTGTTTTGGCTGATCCTCGAAACCAGTACGATCAACTCGCGTAAACTTCCTTTTTACGGGCCTAAAAAAGTAATCGCCAAAGGGGATACTCTTTTTTACAAGGTAACCGACCTGCTCTACAAGCAAAAAGACAGCTCCTCAGCAATAGAAGTTAGTCCGGTTGACACAAACGCTTTTCCAATTTATGCTATCGTATTCGTTGCCGATAAATACCGGAAAGATTCGTACCGTTTAACGGGCTTATGGGAATACCTCAATTATAAAAAACAAAAAGTAGAGCACATTCCTTTTGTATTGGTAACCGAACATGATGGCGAAAAATCACAGGCATACACCGACTTAAAAAAACTGGAGACCCATAACAACATTCATTTTTATACCTGGAAAAAAACAGGCTTTGATAGTTTGGTAAAAACCTATTTTGCGGAAAAACCTTATTACATTGATTATAGTTTTTTTATGCTGATAGATCGTCACCGAAACGTTCGTGGTTATTATGACGCAAGGTACGTGTCTGAAATAAAACGTCTTATTGGAGAATACCAGCATTTACGCTTAAAAGAAGAAAAACGAAAACTAATTGAAACCAATGAAATTAAATCTGATTCGTAGCACATTAATTGCTCTCCCGGTTTTTTTGCTACTATCGTGCGGTAACAACGACACACATAAATTCTTGCTGCCAGTTTACGGCGAAAAAAAAGTAACCGATACGCCAAATAGCGATACGCTCTATCACACCATTGGCGACTTTCATTTAACGAATCAGTATGGAGAAAGTGTTTCAAAGGAAACTGTAAAGCATAAAATTTATGTTGCTAATTTCTTTTTTGCTACCTGCCAGAGTATTTGCCCGGCAATGAGCACAAACCTGAGCATGGTGCAAACCGCATTTCAAAAAGACGATTCCCTTCTGATCCTCTCTCATTCTGTGAACCCCATGCACGATACTGTAGAAGTTTTAATGAATTACGCGACCACCTACAGCGCTATAAAAAACAAGTGGCATTTGCTTACCGGCGATAAAAAACTTATCTACGATCTGGCTAAAACCAGCTACCTTGTAAATGCATTGGAAGACGATGGAAGTCCGGAAGGTTTTTTACATAGCGAATTATTTTTATTGATCGACACAAAGGGTCGCCTGCGTGGCATGTACGACGGCACTGATAAAGTTCAGGTTGGGGAAATGATTGGAGACATCAAATTATTGAAACAAGAACATTATTAATAAGCAACAAAAAAGCCGGTAAAATTTACTGGCTTTCTTAATATTCTGAATGTTGAAAATTTCAGTTCTTATTCTGGTTTTGCTTTTTTGCGGCTTCTTTATCCATCGCTTCCAGCGCTTTCAAAAAGTCCACCACCTGTTCTTCACCAATACGTTTTGCTTTAATTTTTTTATCCTTGTCAAGGATATAAATTACCGGCGTAGAATAAATGTCAAACCGTTCTTTCAAATTGTTTAAATGCACGGGATCGAATACATGAATAAAGTCCGTTAATTTTTTTTCGCTGATAAATTTCTTCCAGCCATCATATAATTCGTCTTTGGTTTGTACCGCAAACACTTTGTAATCGACGCTACCTTTGATTGATTTAAGGGACTCATGAAGTTTGGGGATTTCAGTCTGACAATGTCCGCAATCAGAAGCCCAGAAAACAACGATGGTATATTTTGAATTGACCGAATAAAGGGTTTTAAATAAAGGTGTGAGCTGATCAACATTTTTATAATACAGGTCGGTAATACTTTTTGCACTTGAAGCAGTATCAAACCCCATTTTCCGAACTGTTTTACCGTTTGTTGTATCTATCATGAGTAAATCTGCCACTGTGGCCTCGAGCAATAAATTACGCATAATATCAACCCGCTCTTTTATTTTCGTCACGGTTTCGGCTGAATAAGCGTCCTTTGCTTTTCCACTGATAATATACTTATCGGCAAGGTGCACGAAAACTTTGTCAAATCCCATAATCTTGCTTTGTTCGTATTTGTAAGTAAAGTGTGTAACCAGCGTATTGTAAACAAGACTGTTCTCATTGCATTTGGCCAAAATCTTATCGATCTCCTGGATGACAGTATCGGGGTGACTCAGAATAACCTGATCGAAATATTTTTTAACACGCGTGTCAAAAAACAAGGTGTGTACCATTTTCTCGTCCTTAAAATTGACGCCGTCAAAAAAGTGACTCTTGTAATAATAATATTGATAAACACTATCCGGGCGACCATTTTTTGCTTTCGGAATTTCGGTAGGTTCTTTTTCTGTTTTAAGATTCAGAACATCAAAAACAAATGTGCCTTTCGCTTTCTCCATAAAGTCCTTATCGAACTTTTTTACTTCGTCGTTAAGTTGTTTTATCTTTTCATTCATGTACTTGGCGCTGTCTTCCTTGTTCTTTCCTTTTGTCTGCGCAAGAAGTTTATTAAAATCCTGGTTCTTCGAATTGATGTACTTTGTGTAAGAAAGGAACATTTCATTTTCTTTATTACCGGCTACTTTCATAGCTCCACCAATGTCTGCGGCATCAGTACTCATTGTGAACTTTTGATTTTCATTGATTAAAAAGTCAAAATACACCGATTTTGCGTCGCTCAATAAAGTGTACATACCTTTATCCAACTCCTTCTTTCCCTTGAACTCGATAAAACCATTTTTAATTTTATGGCAGGTATCGATGATATAACGTTGACCAAAATTACAGCCTACCAAATAAACCACGCTGTCGGTACAGCCCTTAAAATTTATTTTGATATCATAGCCCTGAGATCTAGAGCCAAAAGACACTAGGGTGAATGTGACTAAAAAAAGAATATTTTTTTTCATAAGTACTAGGTCTTGATTTTAAAACTTAAATGCCAGTTTGAAAAATTTACAGACTGACACGAAAGCTTAAATAACATTTTGGTTTAATTCTTGTTCTGATTTTGTTTTTTTGTTGTTTCCTTATCAATAGCTTCAAGCGTTTTTAGCATTTCTACTACTTGCTCGGCACCAAGACGCTTCGCCTTAATTTTTTTGTCCTTGTCAAGAATATAAAGTACCGGTGTAGAATAAATATCAAAACGTTCCTTTAAGTTATTTAAATGTATAGGATCGAATACGTGAATAAAATCCGTCAATTTTTTCTCGACTATAAATTTTTTCCAGCTATCAAAAAGTTCGTCCTTGGTTTGCACTGCAAACACTTTGTAATCGATTGTTCCTTTAATCGCCTTAAGATCTTCGTGCAGCTTAGGAACTTCCGTTTGGCAATGGCCACAATCAGCAGCCCAGAAAACAAGCACTGTGTATTTCGCGTTTACAGAATAAAGTGTTTTAAATAATGGCGTTAACTGATCGATGTTCTTGTAGTAAAGATCTGTAATACTTTTGCTTGTTGATGCTGTATCAAAGCCCATTTTTCTTACCGTCCTTCCATTGGTAGTATCAATCATGTTAAGTTCTGAAACTTTTGCATCTAGAAGCAGGTTACGCATAATATCCACACGGCCCTTAATATTTTTTACCGTTTCTTCGGTGTATACACTTTTAGCTCTTCCGCTAATAATGTATTTATCTGCCACATGCACAAATACCTTGTCAAACCCCATGATTTTACTTTGCTCGTACTTGTAGGTGAAATAGCCAATCAATAAATTGTAAATGAGGTTGTTCTCGTCACATTTCGCCAGTATCTTATCAATCTCCTGAATAACAGTGTCTGGATGCAATAGGATAACGTTATCAAAGTATTTCTTAATGCGATCGTCAAAGAATGGAGTGCGAATTATTCTTTCGTCTTTAAAATTTACACCATCAAAATAGTGCCCCTTGTAATAGTAGTATTGATATACGCTGTCAGGACGCCCGTTTTTTGCTTTCGGAATTTCTGTTGCCTCTTTTTCAGTTTTCAAATTCAGTACATCGTAAACAAAAGTGCCCTTCGCTTTTTCCATAAACTCCTTATCAAACTTCTTTACATCGGTGTTAAGCTCTTTAACTTTTTCATTTATAAAGTTTGTACTGTCTTCTTTGCTTTTCCCTTTTGTCTGCTCACGCACCTTATTAAAATCCTGATTTTTATTCGTAATGTACTTTATATAGGAGAAAAACATTTCGTTCTCTTTATTTCCCACAGACTTGAGATTACTTACCACATCTGAATTTTCGGTAGTGATCGTAAATTTCTGATTCTCATTAATAAAAAAATCAAAGTAGATGGATTTGGCTTCGCTTACCAGTGTGTACACGCCTTTATCAAGCTCTTTCTTTCCTTTGAACTGAATAACACCATTCTTAATTCTTTTGCAGGTATCAGCAATGTATTGTTGGTCGAATGTGTATTTCACAAGGTATGCCATGGTGTCCGTGCATCCTTTAAAATTTATTTTTATGTCATAGCCTTGTGATTTTGCGCTAAACGAGAATATAGCTGCGGCGGCCAGTAAAAGAACAAATTTTTTCATGTGTGTGTGTGTTGTTTAGTTGGAGATTGTTATACAAATTATTTATTAAGGTTTTTTTTCTAGTTTATCGCGTGTTTTCAAAAAGTCCTCTACATACTCTGCGGCAATCCTTTTTGCGATGATTTTTTTGTCTTTATCAAGGATATAAATCAAAGGTGTAGAATTAACATCGAATTTTGTTTTAACGTTGTTAATATGCACTGGATCATAGACATTAATAAAATCGGTGAGTTTGTTTTCCACCAAAAAACGGCGCCATTGCTCAAATTGGTCATCCTTGGTTTGAACCGCAAACACTTTAAAATCGATCTTACCTTTTATTTCTTTTAAAGACTCGTGTAACTTCGGAACCTCGGTCTGGCAATGCCCGCAATCGGCAGCCCAAAAAAGCAGCACCGTGTATTTGGCATTTACCTCGTACAGGGTTTTGAACATGGAGGCCAAAGGCACCTGGTTTTTATAATACAGATCTGTTATACTCTTTGACGAGCTGGCCGTATCGAATCCCATTTTTTTAACCTGAGGCGCATAAACCGTGTCGATCATATAAATATCGGGAACTTTTTTTCCGTCGAGTAAAGGATTCATGGCATCCGAACGCTCCTTGAGTGTCTTCATCGTCTCCTCCGAATAAAGTCCTTTTGTTTTACCAGCTAAAATGTAATTGTCGATCAGGTGCAGAAACACTTTATCAAAACCAACAATTTTACTTTGTTCATACTTATAAGTAAAATACCCGATCAACACATTGAAGTTCAGATTGCCCACGTTGCACTTTCCCAACACCATATCCATTTCCTTAATTATTGAATCGGGCATGTTTACAATTAAGTTGTCGAAATATTTTTTAACGCGGTCGTCAAAGTAAGGAGTGCGTGCGATTCTTTCGTCCTTAAAATCTATCCCGTCAAAAAAGTGTTTTTTGTAATAGTAGTATTGGTAAAGGCTGTCCGGGCGGCCATTCGACGCCTTTGGAATTTCAGTGGCTACCTTTTCTACTTTCAGGTTCAAAAAATCATAAAGAAACGTGCCTTTTATTTTCAGCATAAATTCTTCATCAAATTTTTTGATGTCTGATTCCAGTTGCTTAATTTTTTTAAGCATAAACTTTGCGCTGTCCTCTTTGGTTTTTTCCTTTGCAGATAGAAGAGCAGCTGCGTACTCTTTGTTTTTAGTTGCCCCAAATTTTAACTGAGAGAAAAACTGTTGATTTTCGGTGCTGCCTGGAGCTTCAATCGTAAACCCCAGATCAGAAACATCTGCGTGAATCGTAATCTTCTGACTTTCATTTATGAGGAATTCAAAATAAGGCACTTTTTCTTCGCTCACAATAATGTAAACGCCTTTGTCGAGTTCTTGTTTTCCTTTGAAATGAATAACTCCATTCTTTACCTTTTTACAGGTATCAGCAATGTAGGTTTGATCAAATAAATATTTGGCAAGAAAAACAACGCTATCCTTACTACCCTTCAGATTCACTTTGATATCATAGCCGCGCTGGGCCATGGTTGCAAAGTTCGCAAGTACAGCCACCACCAGTATTAACAAAGATTTTTTCACACGTGCTTGTATTGCGAGTTTTTTAGTTTAATTTTTAGAAACACCCTCAAGCTTTTCAATAATTTCTAGTACCTGGTCGTGACTCACTTTTTTTGCAATAATCCCTTTGTCTCTGTCTAAAAGATAAATCACGGGCGTTGCGGTAATATCAAATTGTACCTTCAAATTATTCAGATGAATGGGGTCGAAAACGTTCGTGAAATTGTTGATCTTTTTTTCGACAAGAAATTTTTTCCAGGAATCGAATAACTCTTCTTTCGTTTGCACTGCGTAAACTTTTACATCTATTTTACCATCTAATTTTTTAAGATCCTCGTGAAGCTTCGGTATTTCAGTGGTACAGTGACCGCAATCTGCAGCCCAGAACACCAGCACTGTATACTTAGCCTTTACATCATACAAAGATCTAAACAGCGGATTTAGTTTATCAATGTTTTTATTGTAGAGATAAGTAACACTGTTGCTGCTTTGCGCAGTATCAAAGCCCATTTTCAGAACCTGCCGCCCACTGGTTGTATCGATCATATAAAGATTGGAAACCTTTGCTCCCGGTAAAAGATTTCTTAAGATGTCCACCCTTTCTTTGATCTTTGCAATTGTTTCTACCGAATAATAACCAGCCGTTTTCCCTGTGATAATGTATTTATCAGAAAGGTGAATAAACACTTTTTCGAATGTGTTGCTCCTGCCATACTGATCGAAGCTCATGGACTTGTTTTGTTCGTATTTGTAAGTAAAATGGCCTACAAGTGTATTAAACATAGCACTTCCCGGTACGCACTGTGTGAGAATTTTATCCAGCTCTTTAATAACAGTGTCAGGATGCTGGATGACCATTTGATCAAAATACTTTTTAATCTTGTCTGCAAAAAATGGCGTGTAAAGAATTCGGTCATCTTTAAAATTAACCCCTTCAAAAAAGTGGTTCTTGTAATAGTAGTATTGGTAAAGACTGTCTGGCCTGCGGTTGCTGGCTAAGGGCACATCAACGGGATATTTCTCTGTTTTGAGGTTCATCAGGTCCGATACAAAGAGTGCTTTATTCTTTTCCTTAAAATCAACATCGTACTTTGTCATTTCAAGGCTGAGGGCCATTTGATTCTCATTTACTGCTTTAAGACTATCGGCTTTACTCCTGCCTTTCATCTGGTTTTGAACTTGAGCTAATTCCTTGCTTTTAATGGTCATAAATTTTACATAAGTAAAAAATAGCTCGTTCTGCTTGTCATCCGGACTCTTAAGGCTGCCAGTTAAGTCAGTTGCGTCCGTATTCATAGTAAATTTTTGATTGGCATCTACAATAAACTGAAAGTAAAAAGAATTCCTGGCCTGGTTCGCAAGAAAGTAAACACCCTTATCGAGCTTTGTGCTGCCATTAAATTGAATTTTACCGCCTTTAATATGCTTACAGCTATCCACGATAGGCATTTGATCGAAAAAATATTTAGCCAGATAAACGGTTGAATCGGTACAGCCTTTAAAATTGATTTTGATATCGTAGCCAGATTGAGATTTTCCCAAAAATGACCCAATAACCAATAAACAAAAAAGGTAAACTTTTTTCATGTGTGTGACGCTTTTGTAATGAGTTACCAAAATTAATAATAGATTCAGTTTAGCTTCAAATCTTGGACCATTTTTTCAATATTGCCTTTATAAATTTTGTTAAAAACCTCTTCCAGACTGTCTTGCATGCTATCGTACTGAACAAAATCTACAAAATAGGCATTTTTGAATTTTAAAATTTCTTTTTTTCTTGGCAGATACCTTGATTTATCAGCCAAAGGAAGATCGTCTATGCTGTCTGCAATCTGCGAAATAGCACTTAATTTAAGCGCATATTTATCCTTATTATTTTGGTTGAGCCCATAGAATTTTTTGAGGTAGGTTATTCTGCGAAGCATGTAGTTTTTGAAGATCAGATTGTCGCTGTAATTCCGAACATATTCCATCAGTGCACTACTATCATTCGCAAGAAAACGCAACGTTGCTTTGTGTGCAATAAAGTTGGCAATATTTTCATTAAAATTAACCGAGCTGGCAGCGTAATAAGTGGCGTGAAATAACTCATGAAATACTAAATTACATAAACTTCCTTTGCTGCGTTTGATCATACTGCTTAAAACCGGATCGTGAAACCAACCCAGCGTGCTCCAGGCTGAAACACTTCTGAGATCTGCATCGTAACCTGAAGCTATCATGTGGGTATATTCTTTGTTCGCAAGGTCTTTCTCAAAAAATCCTTTGTAACTTACCCTGCCAACCACTGGAAACTTCCACTCAAAAGGTTTTAACTCGTAAGGCTCACAAGCGGTGATTACCCAAAGAACAGGCTCTCCCTTTTGATCGTAGATGTCTGTAAAGTTTTTTGTATGGTCATACGCCAGGCTATCTACAGAGTATTTTTTAATCTCAGCAATCAGGCGAATGTTGTCTTTTTCTTTTGGCGATATTTCCGTTTTTTGTGCGAAGGTTTCGATCGGCTGTGTATTCCATAAAAACAAGATCTGTCCCTTTGCCTGATAGATAAGGTATACAGAGGTTTTATAATTTAACGCGCAAATAACCAGAATTACAAAAAAACAAAAATTCGCTAAAAGCCTTATCCATCTTAAACTAACAATCATCGGGGTAATTTGTATCTTTGTTTTTTCAACGTGTTATAAAAATAGTGTTTAAAAAAATCATATTTTTCTTTTTGACAATTATTAATCTTTTTGGTTTAGCTCAAAAAGATGATTCTGCCATGTATGTTTTTAAAAAAGCAGAAAGAGAATTAAAGGATTTACAAAAAAAAGCATTCCATAGCAAAACCGAAAAGGACAGGCTTGAGGGCAATAAAGAGTTTATGCGGGAATGGGAAAAGGTTATTACCAATCCGAAAATTCTTCAATACCCTTTTGACAGTCTGAAAGACATTTCGGTTCTCAGTCCTAAGGACAAAAAATTCAAGCTCATCACGTGGAATTTTCACAGAGAAGACGGCACTCATGCTTTTTTTGGTTACCTGCTTGTAAATAACAGCAAGCGCATTAAAAAGGGATTTATGAAGTACGAAACGGAAGACGCTTATGAATACTTTCGGTTGATAGACCGCTCGCCAACAGTAAAATACCCGGAAACCTATGTGGGAAGCCCTGACAAATGGTTCGGTATGCTGTACACCCAATTAGTAGAGTGCGATGGCTTTTACACATTGATTGGTTGGGACGGGAACGACAAATTAACAACCCGGAAATTTGTGGATGTTCTTTATTTCAGATCAAACGGTGCGCCTTTTTTTGGGAAGGATGTTTTTAAATTTCCACGCAAAAATCCGCGACGCCTGATGTTTGAATACAGCAGTGAAGTGAGCATGAGCTTAAAGTACAATGAAAAAAGAAATCAGATTGTTTATAGCCACCTTGGAGCGAAACAGGAAGGAACTTTGCTGGAAGGGCAATTTCAATATTATGGTCCGGATGGAAGCTTTGATGCCCTTGAATTAAAGAAGGGCAGGTGGGTCACTCTGGAGGACGTTGATGCGCGAAACGATAAAAGTGAAAACGATACTAAATCAAAACCTGATCTAAGAAAACATAAAAAGCGTATGCCCGGAAGCAAGGCGAAATGATGCTTCTGCGTTAGATATTATGCCTCTGCATTTTCTGTTGACATACTTGTGCTTAGGTTTTTTACTTTTTTCAGAAAAAAAAGAGCCACCGTGCAGCCGAAAGTATTTGCGACCATATCCTTCCAATCGGCACTACGGTTAGTGAAACAAAAAGCCTGCATAAGCTCCAGTGAAGCTCCATAAAGAACGCTTGCTACAAAACAAATTGCAAATACCCCGTTTGATTTCTCGTGCTTAATTGCGCTTAAAAAAGCAAGGGAAGTGAGAATAAAAAACAGGGAAGCGTGAACAAATTTATCAAAGCTCAACAATTCTAACCAGTCTGCCGAAGGAATGTATTGCCCGGGCGTGGCGCATAAAACAAAAATGACCAGTGTCCACACTACTAAAAGAATGAATGCGTTTTTTATAGTGAATTTTTGTACACTGTCCTTCATATTACTTTCCTCTCAATCATTCCGTCAAACAAAAAACCCTCTTAAGGTTTGCTTAAGAGGGTTTTGAAAACACTTTTTATTATGCTCCGATTAGCTTTTTATAATCTTCTACGTTTAGTAACTCATTTACCTCTGCGGGATTCGTAAATTTAATTTTTATCATCCAGCCTTTTCCGTATGGATCCTGGTTTACACTCTCAGGTGCTGAGTCAATATCTTTATTCATTTCCACCACTTCGCCTGTAAGTGGCATAAACAGATCACTTACTGTTTTTACTGCTTCTACAGTTCCGAAAACGGCGTCCTTTTCAACGGTTTCACCAATTGTACTTACATCCACATAAACAATATCTCCTAATTCGCGCTGCGCGAAATCAGTGATGCCGATTGTTCCTTCGCTGCCATTTATTTTTACCCACTCGTGGTCTTTCGTGTATTTAAGATCTGCTGGAAAATTCATATATTTTTTTTTGTGCTACAAATGTAATAGTTTGTTTGAAATTAGTGTTATAAATTTTTAAGAGAAAGTAATCCTTAAACTAAAGCCGCCGTTTGTGCTGGCTGTAGGAAAGGACGCGGAAGTCTGTGGTTTGGTGCGTACCCAGTCGTAAAACAACCTAAGCATAATGTTTGGCGTTAGCTGATAGTCGGCCGAAGAACGCAAAGTAATGATATTTGTACCGCCGGTTGGCGTGCTTAGACCGGTTTCTATCTGCCGGATCACAGAAATATTTTTACGGAAGCTCAGGTCTAAACGGATATTCAGACTGCTTTCCAAAGTCTTGCCATTGATCTTGAAAGCCTTAAGCCTGAGTTTTGGAATCTGGTAAGAGCCTCCGATAATGTATTCCTGGCCTTTGGTTTCAATGATCTGGAAAGAGGTTAAGTTAAGTGTGGTAGATTTATCACGGCGGGTTTCTAAGTTGGCCGACCAGGTTGGTTTAGGGAATCTGAAGTCAAATTTAAGCAGTGGCTCGTAGCGCTCGCTCATGGTCACAGAACCAATGGTGTAGTAAGGTACAAAGTTTGGAGTTAATGATGCGGTTCCGGAGCTTTGGGACACAATCACCCGCTGATCCTGCGTTTTACCGTCTTCGTTAAAATAAAGGTTGTTCGAGAATCCATTTATACTGTAGGTGCTCCTGTAGGCATGACGGACAATAATTCCTGAAAAAATCTTTTTAACCGGTTTTAATTTTCCTAATCCGTCCCAACTAACAAGCCAGTTTGGCAAAGGTGTTTTTGGTAAAATATTAGTGGTACTATAATCTTTGATTTTTCTTCCTGTATATACTTCATAGAAAGTTTTTAGCAATACATCCTGCTGGTTTTCTGAATAACCGTCCCAGTAGCTGGCAGTCCTGACGCCCGTTGCAGTGAGCACTGTGTAGGTCTGACTGCCATCTGAGCGCGATCCGTTAGCTGTAGCTAGTTCCCTCGAGGCATTGGCGCGACTAACTTTAAAATCATCAAAGAGGACAGAATTTACAGGGTCATTTCCATCTTTAAAGGAATTAAAGAAAGTAAAAGTAGAAATATTAAAGTTCCCTGTCTCGCTGGGACTACTATTCAGCTTGTAGCCATTGATATAGTCCTTAGCAGTAGCAGTATCATTATATAAAATGTAAGAGGTTTTATTCTTCGTATACGAATAATTTCCGTTAAGCTCAATTTTCAGGCTTCCGTGTGGTTCCACATTGGCTTTGTAGGAATATGTGGTTCCAAAAGATTCTATATATGGCGTTGTTATTTGCGATCCGTACTTTGAAAGCCAGCCATTCCTAATGCTTTTTTCACGAATATTTTCATCATACATCCCAGTTGTAAATGCAAATCCCGGCGCGCCTTTCCTATCGAAATCCATTCCACCATATTGCGAGCTTGGTAAAAAATTAGGTAGAGCTTGTCCGCCTGTTAGTTGACCAGTAACCGAGACGCTCTTCAACATCATTACTGTACGCGCTAGAAATTCACCGAGCGCTTTAAAATTTGAATCTCTTGGAGTAAGTTCTTTTTGTTTTTCCTTGTCTTTTGACAATTCAGAAGCTCTGAGATCGCCACCTTTTGGTTTGAAGGTAGTTTTAGAGCCGCCTGAACTACCCGGATTATTTACTTTGCGGAAATAAGGAATTTTGTTATACAACTGAACCATGTTAAAATTACCGGTAACATTGTGTGTGCGGGTGTTTTGAATGATATTACCAATATTGTCATCTGCCGCGAAAGGCCGGCGGTTCCATGTGTACGTGCCACCGTAGCGGTAATTTGCTTTCATAAAGTCGAGCGCCGGAATTTTATTGAGAGGTGCATCCACATTCAAATTCATTTGTTGTCTGAACTGTGTGTTTTCACCAAACTTGTTAACGTTATTTCCATTGTTATCCTGCCCCCCCTTAAAAAAAGTACGTTGCACATCTTTCCTTGCAAACCCTTCACCCTGTGATTCAATAATACGGCCATCGTTTGATGCTGTATAATCAAACTTTAATGATCTATTAAATGCCCATACAAAATTATAGTTCCTGGTCATTGTGAAATTTTTATTCACTAAGGTTGGATTCTCAAAGGTTGTTGATCCTGCGTAGTAGCTGGTGATATCGCGGTTCTTAAGCGCCGTGTAACTGCGGTTGACATCGACGGAGGTTCCGAAACTGTTTGGCACCAGCTGCAGACTAAAATCTTTTACGAGGGCAAACCATTTGTTTTGCAAGAACTTTACTTTCGTAAATGGCTTTAATGTAAGTGGAGTTCTTATGGAATACGAATACTGTATGTTTCCACGATCTTGCCGCACTTTGTTGTACTCTACGTTTACACTGCGTTTAAATACTTCGTTATAAGCATAGGTAAACGAAAAATTACTTACATCCCAAAGCCTGGGTTTTGCCTTAGCGCGTTTAAAGCCGTCGATCCTGACATTCGTAAGATTAAACCCCTTACGCCTTGTTAGATCAATTGTCTCGAATTTAATCTGTTTTTTTACACCATCTGAAATATTGTCGTTGGTAATTACATCATCAAGCCTTACATCGGGATCAAGTGGATTCCACAAAGGTGTGATCTTTGTAATTCCATAGTTATAAAATATCGGCAAGGTCACTTTCCATTTGTCCGGAAAAAATTTGCCGGCATTGATAGACGTACTCGCATCCCAACTAAGATTTTTTTCTTTGGTCCGGTCGTTAATTTTACTTTCCACACCTCCCCAGAACGGAGATTTGTAAGTTCCCGCGAGGCTAAGCATACCAAGATCGGCCAGCTTAGCTTGCACCTGTGCTGTCGTTGCCCATCCACCTTTGTTATTAAAATCTGTCAAGCGCAATTCGTTTATCCAAACTTCTACACAATGCGCCTGCTTATCATTTCTGGGATTTCGAATCCCTGCCATGATGCTTTTTATGGTACCCAGATTTGGATTACCAACAATTGTCACCGTATACCCGCCCATGTCTTTTGAAAAAGGCTGTGAGAGTTGGTTCAACTCACTGAAATACCCGTACTTCGTATTCCTTTCCGTTTTAACAAGACTAATATCTTCGAAGTTAAAATTAACCTCGTTATCCTTACGCCATACCTGTGCGCGTGAATCGACACTGGTTGCATTATAATTACCTTTTGGAGTGAGTTTTAAAGGGACTTCATACTCGTAATAGTTGTTATTATAGTCGGTCCCTACCCTGAAAAACAAAGTCACGTCCCCGTCACTTAAAAGGTTGTCACCCAACTGTTCTGCATGCACATTCATTTTGATGTTCTGAAACATCCGCGTATCAAGATCTACATTTTTGAAAACAGCGCGGCTATCCCCATCTTTCAAATCACAAACACGTAGGGCAAGTGCCTGTTCGTTTAAAAGAACCAGGTTTGTTGTTTGCACATTTTGTTGCTGCTCAATTTCAGGAGGCATTACGTAGTTCACCGGTACCTTGGTTGAATTTTCCTGTAAACTCACAGCTGAAACATCAAACGAAGCTCCGTCTTCATCGCGCGCAATGTTTTCACCCGGTTGTTTCAGACTGTATTGGTAACGACGCCAATCGCTGCGCACAAGTTCAAACCTGGCAAGCCGAACCAATACTGGTTTTTCAAACCCTTTCATGTAAATACGCATAAAACGAACAGAGTTAAAGCCCTCCAAGCCGCCCACGTTGCTCTCGAATTGTGAAATAGGAATTTTAAACTGGTACCAGGTTACTTTTTTTGTAACGCCACTAAAATCTTCTGATCCTTCAAAGGCATCCACAATAAAGTTGGTTCCCACCCGGTTAGGGCTTATGTCGCTAGGATTAATCCGCACGTGATACTGATAAAAATTCTCAATGGTGTTAAGTGTATTATCCCTGTTAATGTCTTCAATGTTTGGAACGTTGGTAGCCCCTGTAGGATACCCAGCATTGTTCTGCGCTTTATACTGCGCCTCTGTTGGCGAATTGCCTTCAGGATTGTTGTATTTGGAATATCTTTTTAAAGTAGTGGCTTGCACATCTCCCGCATCATAATCATCGCCTCTAAAAAAGTGATAACGGTCAGAAGATGGATCAGATACAAACGCATCTTTCGCGGCCTGGCTAAAACTCCCATTTTGCATAGCCGTTACCTGATCTGCGAAACGTTCCCTCTCAGCAGCATCACTTAATCCATCGTAACCCACATCCTGCTGCGCTCTGTCACCATTGTCCTGCGAGAACGAATTGATAACCGGAGGAAGCAGAGGAGCATTGGCAAGCTTTGTTTTCTCAACAGTTAAATCTTTTGAATAAGAAGAGTTACCGGGAATTCCGTTTTCGTAAGTCATCTTATCGTCTTTTACAATGTCTTCAGAAATATTTCCGAGATTAATATAAAGATCTCCTTTAGGCAAATTATTCTTGTCAAAAGCAGGATCGGTATCTGAATTATAATCTTCATTAAAAGGATCCATCATCCAAAACTGGATGTACTCCACATTAGCTGCCTGAAAATCATTTGTTTCGAGCCTGCGCATAATTCCCCCCCAGCGGGTTTTAGGGTCTTTTAAACTTCCGTCGAAATTAACGCCACTCGAAATACCTGGCACACCATTCACATCATAGTTGTAAGGTCCGCGTTCAGAAGGATAAAAGGCAAGGTCGAGCATTGGCAAAACAACTTTTTGACCGTTAGGAGGCATTTTACCGGGAAACAATTCCGTTTCAAATACCTGTCGCCACATGTTGTTTGAAAATAATTTTTTAGGTGCGTAGTAGGAAGGCGTGGTTCCGCTTTGTTCACGCGTAAACATAGCATCTACATTATACCAGCTAAAACGCGCACGGTTAATACCTGCTTCGATCGTATTGGTTTTAAGGTATTCTGGAAAAGAAGCGGGAACATTTGGCACACTGGCCATGAACCAGCTTCCCGCGCCCTTAATGTCAATAAGAGAGATGGAGCCTTCAAAATCGTCGATGTAAGAGTTCCCTCCGTTTCTCTTAATTGCTCTGGCATTACCCGGGAATAGCTTTGCAATTTCAGCTCTCGTGGTAATGGAACTCATTTCCTTTGTGCTATAGAACGGCAGCTTATCTAACAAGCGCGTTAAAAAGGGAGCCTCTGTTTTATAATTCACATCCAAGCCGGCGGTGATGTTGCTTACCGGCTCATCGCCAATAGTCACCTTCTGTGTAATTGGTCTTTCGCTGAATCTTAAGAATGTACCCCCCAGTGTAAGATTTCTGCCGGCTTTGTAATCCAAGCGTGTTCCCATCAAACTTTTGTTCTGTAGCTGGAACAGCGAATTACTTTCCAATGAAACTTTAATGGTAGCTCCTGAATTTAAAATCCCTTCGTTAATAATCTTAACGCGACCTAAGGTATAATCGACCGTGTAATCCGAATTTTCAACAAGCGTTATGCCGTTTGCGGTTACGATTACTGCACCCTGTGGAATGTTAAGTGCGTTGAGAGCAATTTCGGAGCCAGACGAAGAACGGTAAGTTCCTTTAATTTTAAAACGATTTTTATTTTGAATAAATGTTGCTGCCGTTTTTGTAGAGTCATACAATTCCTGGAAAATGTAATTTCTTACTTCTGCATCAGGATCTTCAGGTACAAATTTGTTGTCAGTGGTGCCGAGTTCAAGATCTCTTGGCGTAGCGCGTAAACTATTACCAAAGGGTTCCTTGGTAGGAAAATAAGCGCGGCCATTGAGCTGAGAAATCGTGTAACCATTTATAAAATCATAAACGCCGTCACTGCCTTTATCGCCATTCGTATTTAATCGGTCGCATTGCAAAACACGAATCAATTGTTTTCCGTTGATGTTTCTTCCAACAGGCAGGTATGGCATGTCCACGCCAGTTTCAATGTTATTATAGTATACGTCCAACTTAAAATCCTGGGGATTTAAATTGTAAGCTCCCAAAGCATAAACGTTCTTCATCATAAGATCCCACATCTTATGCTTAACACTTACCGCATTTGTTTTTAATAATTTACAAATCATCAATTGGGTGTTATCGGGCACTTGTTCACTGAATTCGCCCACCTGGTAAGTTTTACCGTTGTACGTAAACTGATAAGAGACTGCCAACGCCTGATCGTTATTTAATTGCTGATTTAAAGAGATGTATCCTGTGCGGGTATTGATAAAAAACTCTGTAGGATTGAGTCGGCGCGCATTTTGAATCTTTACGAAGTCGCGGCCTTCGGCCATGTAAACGTTACCGGTGTTGTTAGTGTTGGTGTAGGTGGTCGTAGACAAAACAGAAACGTCGGTGAAGGACCTGGTAGACAATATACCTGGTTGCCCTATTGTTCCTGTTAAAATGCTATATAAATTGTTTGTTTTGTTATCGGGAATTTTGTCGAAAGTAAGGTTTTTAATAGCATATCCCTGGCTGATGTTTGCGGTGTTTGTTAGTTCAGGGGCAACGTCAGCACTATCTTCACCAAGATCCTCAAAAGCTACGATATTACGTGTTTGCTCTGCTGTTCCGCTGGTTCCCAACAAATAAACCTCAACCTTTGTGATTACAACGGGGGTATTAATCATCGGTAACGTAGCCATCCAGTTATCATAATTATTCCTGAAATAATGCCCAAGAAAGTAGTGCTTGTTTTGTTCGTAGTTATCTGCACTCATAGAGAAGGTTTGCATTTGCGCCCCACCCTGCACTGTAATTTCCTGCTTTTTACCTTTTTGTTGAGAAAAAACAGTGGTCGCCATTAATTTACCAAATTGCAAAGTGGTCTTAAATCCAAATAAAGTCTGGCTTCCTGAGATCAAAGAACTGTTTAGTGGAAGTGTTACGTTTCCGGCTTCTATCTTTTTTATGATTTCATCTTCGTAACCGGTGTAATCTACTTTTACCTGATTTTCCCAGTCAAACGAGGCTTCTGTATTGTAGTTGGTAGTTACTTTTAACTTGTCGCCAATTTTACCGATCAGGTTTAACTGGATGCGCATGTTAAAATCGAAGTTGGTTACCTTTTGTTGTCTTTGTGGAATGGCAGGATTGAGATTTTTATTGCGGTTTAATCCAAAAATTAACTCTGCGGTTCCCGTAGGTTTAATATCAACGGTATTCCCACCAAAGATCTGGCTAAAAATCTCGCTGTTCACCTGTAATTTTGGAAGAATTCCTTTCCTTGGCTGGTCGTTAAGCTCATCGGCTGCTACACGCGAACGCCAATATTCACGCATTTGCTTTCGATACATGTATTCCTTGTATTCCTTAAGGTTCATGTAAGTTTCGGGACGGTAATTCTGATCACCAATCTTCTGCTTTACAATGTAATTCCCTGTTTTTGGATCGTACTCTACTTCTGTTTTAACATTTTCGGGATTGTCGAGGTATAATTTGGATTTAGGATCATACATAGGTGGATTGCCGTTATTGTCCTTAAACTTAAACTGCATGTCCGGTTCTTCTTCGTCTACCAATGGACTGTCAGGCGGCATCACAAGTTTGGAACGCGTGTAGGATAAGTCATCTTCGGATCTTTTCTCATCTTTTTTAGTAATCACACCAAAAAGACAGGCCGTAGCACTGGTGATCAATACAAAATTTATAAGTCCGCTGGCTCTCACTTAATTGCTAACTAAAAGTTCTTTAATGCTGCTTTGATCAATAATTCTACATTTTCGGTTCCCTGACCCTGCTGTTTGATAGCTTTTTCAAGCGCTCTTTCCGCTGCAATTTTCGGGAAACCTAGTGTAATCAAAGCCATTAACGCCTCATCTCTATTTTTATTGTACGAAGTTGACAAAATCTGCGTGATTCCACCCTCGTGTTTCCCCATTTTTCCTTTTAGGTCCACAACTATTCTCTGCGCGGTTTTATCTCCTATGCCTTTTATGCTTTTTAACAGGGTAACATTGGCTGTGTTGATGGCTCCAGCTATTTCGGGCGCACTCATGCTCGACAGCATCAGCAGCGCACTTGCACCACCCACCCCACTCACTGAGATCAATTTGCGGAACAGGTCGCGCTCTTCTTCATCAGCAAAACCGTAATATTTAGGATTGTCGTCGCGGATATAAACGCTTTCAACAAAAAGCTGAGCTTCAGTCTGGCTGCCGATCTTCGAGGAGGTCTGCAATGAAACAAAAAGACCATAACCGATCCCGTTTGTTTCTATAACCATAAAAGCCGGATTTTTAGAGGTAACCTGGCCCTTGATGTAAGTGATAAGTGACATTGAGAAAATTACTTTCTATTTTGCGCGTCTACTACGGCAATGGTTATCATATTTACAATTTCACGCACGCTGCTACCTAGTTGCAATACGTGAACGGGTTTGTTCAATCCCATTAAAACCGGGCCTATAGCTTCTGCTCCACCTAATTCCTGCATGAGCTTATAGGCAATATTGCCAGAAGCCAGATTGGGGAAAATAAAAGTATTTACATCCTTGTCAATAAGTGTGCTAAAAGGAAATTGCTCTTTTAACAAATTGTTATTGATTGCGAAATTTGCCTGGAGATCACCGTCTACCACCAATCCTGGATAACTTGCATGCAAAATCCCTACTGCTTTGGCCACTTTAGTTGGAACCTCGCCTACGGCCGATCCGAAATTGGAGTAAGACAACAGTGCCATTCTTGGATTAATGTTGTATTGTTTTACGGTATTAGCTGTTAAAACTGCAATGTCTACAAGCTCTTCAGCCGTTGGATCGGCATTCATGGTTGTATCGGCGAAAAAGTAAGGTCCGCGTTTTGTTACCATGATGTATAATCCGGCAACTTTAGACACACCTGGAAGCATATCGATAATTTCAAGCGCGGGACGAATGGGCTGACCATATTTTCTTGTTAATCCGCTGATCATGGCATCCGCCATACCGTTCTCTACCATCATAGCTCCGAAATAATTACGGTCGCGCATAAGCTTGCGGGCGTCGTATTGCGTCAAACCGCGGCGTTGACGTTTTTGCCAGAGCATATCGCCAAAGGAATTACGCTTATCTTCGTGCTCAACCATGGGATCAATAAGCTGCATGTCAGTAAGATCAACAAAATTTTCTTCCGCTATTTTTGTGATCTTGTCTCTGTCGCCCAGCAAAATAGGTTTTGCAATACCTTCGTCGCGCACAACCTGTGCGGCTTTCAGAATTTTATAGTTGTCCGCTTCAGAAAAAACAATGCGTTTAGGATTGCTTTTGGCTTTGTCGGCCAGACTTCGCATTAACTTATTGTCTTTCCCAAGGCGGTTTTCAAGGCTGGTGCGGTAAGCATCCCAATCATTGATTGTAAGTTTGGCAACGCCGCTATCAATTGCTGCTTTCGCAACTGCCGATGAAACAGCGCTAATCAACCGGTTATCGATTGGTTTAGGAATGATATAATCGGAACCGAAACTTAAATTTTTAGAACCGTAAGCAAGGTTAACGTAATCGGGAACCGGCTCTTTCGCAAGTGCTGCTATTGCTAATGTTGCAGCCAGTTTCATTTCTTCGTTTATAGTTGTTGCGCGCACATCCATGGCTCCTCTGAATATAAAAGGAAACCCCAAAACGTTATTTACCTGGTTCGGATTATCGCTTCTGCCTGTTGCCACAATAATATCTTTACGCGCAGCCATTGCCTCTTCATAAGAAATTTCGGGAGTAGGATTCGCCAGCGCGAATACCACACAATGGGTATTCATGCTGCGCACCATGTCCTGGTTCAAAATATTTCCTTTAGATAATCCAACAAAAACGTCGGCATCTTTTATGGCTTCCGCGAGCGTGTTTTTATCTGTTTTTTCTGCTGCGAAAAAAGATTTATACTGATCAAGGTCGGTACGTCCTTTATGAAGCACGCCCTTACTATCCAGCATTAAAATATTTTCTTTTTTTACTCCTACAGCTATGTACATTTTAGCGCAGGAATTGGCTGAAGCTCCGGCACCATTGATGACCACTTTTACGTTGGACATTTTTTTGCCAGAGATCTCCACAGCATTCAACATCCCCGCAGCGCTGATAATAGCGGTGCCATGCTGATCGTCGTGCATCAAAGGAATATCAAGTACTTCCTTTAAACGGCGCTCAATCTCAAAACATTCGGGCGCCTTGATATCTTCCAGGTTTATCCCCCCAAAGGTTGGAGCAATATTTTTTACAGTATTTACAAATTCGTCAATATTTGTAGTGTCAACCTCAATATCGAACACATCAATGTCAGCGAATATTTTGAACAAAAGTCCTTTTCCTTCCATCACCGGCTTTGAAGCAAGCGCACCAATGTTACCAAGACCAAGCACCGCGGTGCCATTAGAAATAACAGCTACCAGGTTGCCTTTGGCCGTGTATTTATAAGCGTCTTCGGGGTTCTTTTCTATCTCCAGGCAAGGCTCTGCAACGCCGGGAGAATAGGCTAGCGTTAAATCGCGCTGGGTACTGTAGGGTTTGGTTGGAATAACTTCAATTTTACCGGGACGTCCCTGTGAATGGTAATCTAACGCATCTTCTCTTCTGAATTTTGCCATATTTTTTTAAAACGGAAAACGAAGATAACTAATTATTTTAAAGGGAAAAACTGTTAAAATTTAGGTGAATTCTTAACTGATAAGGGCAGGTTTCATGAATTTAGATTCACATCAAATCCAAATATAATTTAGACTGAAAGCTAAATTATTTTTGGGGTACCAGAATGCACGCAGGTATTTCCTCGCCCGACTGAACGTTCACCAGAATGTTTTCCGGCTGTTCGTTCCGGCAGGTTGATGCCGATCCTAATAACGGATTTTGAGGGAAATTTAATTTTTCCGCATTCAGAAACTGAACAATGATGCTGAAAAGCCTTTGATTTAAAAAGTATCGGGACTATTTTCTGAACTGTACCCCTTTTTTTCACAGACACAAATGGAATGTCCTCTCCATTCACAACAGAGATTGCGCATGATTTTATGTTTATGTAAAGGCGACACCGAAATAACAGGTTTTGAATTTCCCAATTTCATTATTGAAAGGTTTCTCAATTCAATGTCCCCCTGCTCGCCAGGTCGAATGCTATGAGAGACACTTATTCGAAACGTTATCCTTTTAGTTTTACGATGATAAATTCAGTACGGCGGTTTGCCTGATGCTCTTCATCTGAACAGGTAGATTTCACTTTTCCTTCGCAGGCGCAACCGTTGATCAGTTTACTTTCGCCAAATCCTTTTCCATAGATCCTGTCTATTGGAATGCCTTTTGATATGACATACGCAGCTGACGATTTTGCTCTTTTATCCGATAAGGAAGCGTTATAAGCCAAAGGAGCGCGGCAATCCGTGTGCGATCCCAGCTCAATTACCATTCCCGGATATTCCTGCATTGCCCTTACAATTTTATCAAGCTCAACGGCGGCATCTTTACGGATATTAAATTTGTTCACGTCAAAATAAATAGGATTTACGTTGATGAGTTTCCCAATGTCCGTTCCCAATTCCATTTTGCCCATGCTCAAATCAATGGCTTCGTTCACCTTTACTTCACCCGGTTTACTGAGTGTTTTAGTAAACTCAACTGTTTTGCTTAAATAACCTGGTTTGCTTAGTGAAATTTTGTAATTGATATTATCACCCAATTTTTTTCCTGGTAAAGCCGTTCTGTAATCTCCGCTTGAGGGTGTAACGTATTCAACCAATTTTCCGGCAGCGTCCGTAATCTTCATGGTTACGCCTTCCAGGGGTTCTTTGGTTTTATTGTCAGAAATCAAAGCCAGTAAAGAGAAACCCGGATCTTTTTCAAGAATTACATCTGCAACTACAACATCTAACTTTGTAACGTCGGCATGATTTTTTCCGTCAAAATACTTGTCTTTTTTTCCACTTAACTTATAATCTTCCGGGGTTTCTACCTCAAAGGAGTATGTGCCATTGTCGGATGTAGTAGCTGTCTGCACAACTTTACCATCAGCTCCAAATAAATTCACTACGGTATTCGCCAACATATTTCCTTCTACATCTAGTGCTGTTCCTTTGATTTGCTTTCCGAATATTAAAGGCTTGAGAAGATTATAAGAATAAATATCATCATCACCCTTTCCACCTACTCTATTGGAAGAAAAATAACCTCCTTTTTCTTCGTTATCGAGTATAAAAGCGAAATCATCCTTCTCAGTATTAACCGGCGAGCCGAGGTTCACGACCTTACTGAACCCGCTTTCCTTCACCTGCACTGCGAATACATCTAAACCCCCCAAACCAATTTGTCCATCTGAAGAATAGAACAGAACATTCGTTTTATGAATGAATGGAAACATTTCATTTCCTTCTGTATTAATTTTGCTTCCTAAATTTTCTGGACTGGAATCCCTACTCAGGAGTTCTTTATGGAGTTACGCATTCAAAAGTTTTCACCATTGGTTCTGAAATGCAAGAGGTACTTTCTGTCGCAAGTATTGAAAATAAGGAAATATGCCAGGATATTGAG
>Ga0105046_10001122_pt1 | contig 40369 bp, 30 predicted proteins | sample MAT03_FD_78385 | JGI IMG/M metagenome (GOLD analysis project Ga0105046, IMG submission 78385) | Freshwater microbial communities from Lake Fryxell liftoff mats and glacier meltwater in Antarctica - MAT-03 (megahit assembly) | ecosystem: Environmental > Aquatic > Freshwater > Ice > Liftoff... | reverse complement strand
TTGTCAGATTTGCAGTGTGACGTCTTTGAGCTGCAGCATCCACTTGAGGTAGTGCGGTTGCGTGATGAAGAAATGGGCGGTGAGCACGTCTTGTATCACCGCGCGTACCCGGGGGAGGGTCAGTTGCGTCTGCCCCCGCCGGCGACGTGCAGTCGGATACCGTGGCCCAGGGCTACGGCTCGCTCGGCCTGATGACCTCGGTGCTGATGTCGCCCGACGGCAAGACGGTGGAAGCCGAGGCCGCGCACGGCACGGTGACGCGCCACTACCGCATGCACCAGTAGGGCAAGCCCACCTCCACCAACCCGATCGCGTCGATCTACGCGTGGACGCGCGGGCTCTACTACCGCGGCCTGTTCGACGGCACACCCGATGTGGTGGCGTTCGCCGAGACGCTCGAGAAGGTGTCCGTCGACGTGGTCGAGTCTGGGGCATGACGAAGGATCTGGCGATCCTGATTCGCGCGGATCATCCGTATCTCACGACGGAACAGTTCCTGGCCGCGATCGACAGCGAACTGCGTGCGCGGATGGCCGCGTAGATGGCAGCGATGGCCCTGCGTGCGGATCGTTGACCTGACGCCGGGGGACCCGGCACGACTGATGGCGGTGGCCGACGTGCTGGTGAGCGGATTCTCCGGCACCGGCACCGAGGTGTGGCAGACCCGTGAAGACGCCCTCGAGACGGTGCACGAGTCGCTCGAGGACGACAAGATCAGCCGCGTGGCCGTCGACGACGACGGGCGCGTGCTGGGGTGGATTGGCGCGGTCTCGACCTACGACGGGTGGGTGTGGGAGATCCACCCGATCGTGGTGCACCGCGAGTGCCAGGGCCGGGGCGTGGGCCGGGCGCTGATCGAGGACCTCGAGGTACAGGTGCGCGAGCGCGGCGGCATGACCGTGTGCCTCGGCACCGACGACGAGAACGGCCGTACGACGCTCGGTGGGGCAGACCTGTATCCCGATCCGCTGGCCGCCGTGAGCGGGCTTCGCAATCTCGGCGGGCATCCGTTTGGGTTCTACCAGAAGCTCGGTTACGCGGTGGTCGGCGTGCTGCCCGATGCCAACGGCTTCGGGAAGCCCGACATCTTCATGGCGAAGCGCGTGGGGCTCGTGCCCGTGCCGGCCGACGAGTAGGAGAGCGGCTGCGGTCGCACCTTCGAGGCCGATTGATTCTCCAAGCGCGTCAAATGGCTGAGCCGCCGCCCCATGGAGACTCGCGGTCCAAGGTAGTTGCAAGCGGGTATCCTGTATCCCGTGAACATCTGGATTGAACGCTTCGTGTTGGCCTTGCTGGCGACCGTCGCGGGAGCCACGATCTTGACAAATCCTTGGCGCCTCGACGTTGTGCAGAAGGGCGCGCTCGTTGTGGCGGTGGCCGCGATTGCACTGTTCTTTGGCCGAACGATCGAACGGGAGAAGACGCAGGTGGTTGCCGGCACCGACGCCAATGACGGAAGCTCGGCACAGATTGAGGGCTTGACGTCGGAAACTCCCAAAGTCGCGTCGACGCGTGCACCACAACCCGAACCTCCGCCTGACGGCGCGCACTCCCGGCCATCGCAGGGGCCCTCGCATGTGGACACGGCCGTACCCGACCAAAGATCGACAGCCTCTCCGGGTTCGATTCAAGCCGGTCGGGATGTCATCATCATCTCGCGTGAGCCGCCGCCGACGACTCCAGATGCCGCTGCCGAGGAGGCGTCGAAGCAGCTGCGGGTGGCTGTCGACAGAGTCCTGAGGTTCCCCGCCGCGGTATTGACGACAACAAGCCCTCGCACGACGCTTGAGACGCTGCTCACGGACCAGAGGCCTCGGAAATTGTTTGATGTCCTAGTCAACGTGGACGAGCAGGCCATTGTGAAGCTGCCGGGCGACGGCAATCGCCTTCGACGCTTCTTGCGGGACTACTATCAGTTTTCGACGGATTCAGCTGCTTTCGAAGCCGATGCCCTTGATCGAGTTGGTGGAATGGTTGCGGTCCGCTTCTCTCAGGGTTGGCGGCTCTACCTGCGATACGCGCTTCTCAGATTCGGTGGTATGTCACGCGACGAGGTCTCGAGTGGTGGCAACTTCCTGAACTTCGACATCATATGGGACGACGCAGAGCGCGTGTTTGGCAAGCTGTCGGCTGACGATTCCATCAAGAGCCGAGTGGGCGGACTTCTCTCGCGTCATCGGGGTTTTGTCGCTGTTGCCGATGACCTTACGCCAAGCCCGTGACTTCGCTACGACATCGTACGAACGTTCCATATTAGACAGCGCGCATCGGCTTCGCCCTGCGTGGCGGTTGCAGTGAAATTGGGTCGGCGACTCCAGATGGTCGATTTGCGCGGGACGTTCTTGGCAGCCGAGCGAGCGGGCAGGTATCGCCAGTGGAGCGCACTAACCGTGGACGTTGCGATAGACTTCGCCGCATGACATCGTCCAGGTGGTTGCTGACTCCCGCCGTGCTCGTGGCGGTCGCGGTGTCGCTCGGCGCGCAGGGCCGTCCAGCGCAACCTGATTGGCCGGCCGTGGAACCCGAGGCGCTGGGGATCTACCAGTCGCTCATCCGCTTCGACTCCACGGCGGCGGAGAAGCCCGAGGCCGAGTGGCTGAAGGCGCTGTTCGACCAGGCTGGCATCACCGCGCAGATCTTCTCGCTCGATCCACAGCGCCCCAACGTGGTGGCGCGACTCGAGGGCAACGGGAAGAAGCGGCCGCTGCTCATCCTGGGCCATCTCGACACGGTCAGCGTCGACGCGTCCAAATGGAAATTCCCGCCCTTCAGCGCCACGCGCGACGGCGGCTTCGTCTACGGGCGCGGGGCCATCGACGACAAGGATAACCTCGCGTCAGCCGTGATGACGATGCTGCTGCTCAAACGTCTCAACGTGCCGCTCGATCGCGACGTGATCCTGTTGGCCGAATCCGGCGAAGAGGGGCAGTCGAACCTGGGCATCGGCCACATGATGGCCGAGCACTACAGCGAGATCGACGCCGAGTACTGCATCGCCGAAGGCGGCGACACGATTCGCGAGAAGGGCGAGGTGCGCTACGCCACCGTGCAGGTGATCGAGAAGATCTCGCGCGGCGTCGAGATCACGGCCAAGGGCACCTCCGGACATGGCTCGGTGCCGCTCACCTCGAACGCCATCGCGCACCTGGGCAACGCGGTGGGGAAGTTCATCACCTGGCAGCCCGACGTGAAGCTCGACGAAACGACCGGGCGCTACTTTCGTCGGCTCGCCACCGTGGCGGCGTCGCCGGAGCAGGCCAAGGCGTATCGCGAGGTCGTGTCATCCGACCCGACGGAAGCCGCGGCGGCCGCCGACTGGCTGTGGCAGCACGAGCCACGCCACGCGTCGATGGCGCGCACGTCGGTGTCGCCCAACATCTTCACGGGCGGCTACCGCTCGAACGTGATTCCGTCCGAGGCGAAGGCGCGGCTCGACGTGCGCATGGTGCCGAGTGAAGACCCTGCGGCGCTGCTCGCGCAGATCAAGAAGGCCATCAACGACCCCGCCGTGGACGTGCAGTTCGCCGGTGGCAGCGGCCCGCGGCCCGCGATTCCGCCCACGCGGCTCGATGCCGAGCTCTTCACCACGGCTGAGGCCGCGGTGCAGGCCGTCTACAAGGTGTCGACGCTGCCCTCGATGAGCACCTACGCCACCGACATGTGGCCGCTGCGCGCCGTGGGGATGCAGTGCATCGGCATCGGTGCCGGCGTGGACCTGGAAGACCAGTCACAGGGGTTCGGCATGCACGGCGACCAGGAACGGCTCCTCGAAAGCGAGTTCCAGCGTTTCGTGCGCTTCAACTGGGAACTCGTGAGCAGACTCGTCCGGTCGCGGTGAGCGCCGGAGGCGGCCGCTGAAGTAGAGTGACGCGCATGCACAGCGAAGGACACGCCATGAGAATCGTTGCAGCGGTGGTAATGAGCGTAGTGCTGGGCGCGGCCATGGCGCAGGCGCAGACCGTCACGAGCGTGCTGTTTGTCGGCAACAGCTTCACCTTCGGTTCCGGATCGGCGGTGCGGTTCTATCGCGCCGATACGGTCACCGATCTCAACAGCGAAGGCATCGGCGGGGTGCCGGCGCTGTTCAAGTCGTTCACCGAACAGGCCGGCCTGGCCTACGACGTGTCGCTCGAAACGCGCGGCGGCAGTGGGCTCGACTTCCATCTCGAGAACAAGCTCGGCGTGATCGGCCGGCGTCCCTGGGATGTCGTGGTGATGCACGGTCAGAGCACACTCGACTTCGACAAACCCGGCGACCCGGCCAAGCTGGTGGCCACGAGCCGGCAGATGGCCGACTTCCTGCGCTCGCGCAATCCGAAAGTCGAAATTCACCTGATGGCGACGTGGTCGCGTGCCGATCAGACCTACCCGCCCGCCGGCGCGTGGGCGGGCAAGCCAATCGAAACGATGGCCCGCGATGTGCGGGTTGCCAATGACAAGGCCGCCGCCAGCGCCCCCTCCGTCAGATCGGTGCTGCCGGTGGGCGAAGCCTGGACGCGCGCCATGCAGACTGGCGTGGCCGATCCCAATCCCTACGACGGCATCGCGCCCGGCAAGGTCAATCTGTGGACCTACGACCACTATCACGCCAGCACCCACGGCTACTACCTGGAAGCGCTGGTCGTCTTCGGCCGGCTCACGGGCCGTGATCCCCGCTCACTCGGCGAGAACGAGTGCTCGGCCTTCGAACTCGGCCTGCCGCGCACCGAAGTCAAGGCCCTGCAACAGGTGGCCTTCGACCAGCTCTCGGCCACCGGGCCGGTCACGCCGGCGCCGCTCGTGTTGCCGCGGCCCGTCGCGCCGGAACGGTGCGCGCCGGCACGCTGAGGCCGGCGGGTCGCCTCGCGCCGTAACCGCTATACTTCGCGGCGTGACAGTTCCTCTCGCGCTCGATCTCGTGCAGACCGTAGCCTTTGCCGGAGGCCTCCTCTTTCTCGGCTACGGACTGAAACGGTTGATTCCCGCACTGGCACGGGTGAACATTCCAGCGCCGGTGTGCGGCGGCCTGCCGGTCGCCGGCATCCTCGCCGTGCTGTATTTCTGGAACACCCGGCCGCTCGCGTTCGACACGGCGCTGCAGGTGCCGCTGCAGAACACCTTCTTCGCGTCGATTGGCTTTGCGGCCAGCCTGACGCTGCTGCGGCGCGGCGGACCGCTGGTCTTCCTGTTCTTCATCCTCGCGCTGGTCGTCGCCGCACTGCAGAACATCGTCGGCGCCGCGGTGGCGTGGGGCCTGGGACAACACCCGCTCATGGGCGTGCTGGCCGGATCGGTGACGCTCACCGGCGGTCCGGCCACCGGGCTCGCCTTTGCGCCGCTGTTCGAACAGGCCGGTGTACCAGGCGCAGCGACGCTGGCCGTGGCCGCAGCCATGGTCGGCATCGTGGCCGGCGGGGTGATGGGTGGTCCGATTGGCACGTATCTCGTCGAGCGCAACCTGCTTGGCGGAAGGCCCGGGCGCCCGACCGGCGGCACTCTCGAGAACCTGGCGGAGGCGCAGATGCCGTCGCCCGACATCAGCTCGCCGGCCGGCGAGGATGCCGAGTCCTACGTGCTGATGAAGCACCTGGTGATCCTGCTCGTGACGGTCGGCCTGGGCGTGGTCGTCAGCGGCTGGCTGACCCGCGCCGGGTTGACGCTGCCCGCCTACATTGGCGCCATGCTCGTCGCCGCCGTCTTCCGTAACCTCGACGATTTCACCGGGCTGTTCCGCCTGTCGCAGCAGACCATCGACGATATTGGCAACATCGCGCTGTCGCTGTTCCTGGTGATGGCGCTGATGACGTTGCGGCTGTGGGAACTGGCCGGACTCGTCATTCCACTGCTGGTGATCCTGACCGCGCAGGTGGCGCTGATCGGCGCGATCTGCGTGTGGGTCGTGCCGCGGGTGATGGGCCGCGACTACGACGCCGCCGTGATGTCCGGCGGCTTCTGCGGGTTCATGCTGGGCACTTCGGCCAACGCGATGGCCAACATGGGCGCGCTGGTCGAGCGCTACGGCCCCGCGCCGAAGGCCTACCTCGTGGTGCCGCTGGTCGGCGCCTTCTTCATCGACTTCGCCAACGCGCTGCTGATTACGTTCTTCCTGAATCTGTGGCGGTAGGCACGAACTCCCCTTCCCACTTCGCCACCACGACCGACGCGAGGCAGTTCCCTACGACGTTGGTCATGGTGCGACCCATGTCCATCAGCGCGTCGACACCGAGCACCAGCGCGACCCCTTCCAGCGGCAGATTGAAGCTCGCCACCGTCGCCGCCAGGATCACGAGCGCCGCCCGCGGCACGCCGGCCACGCCCTTGCTGGTCAGCATCAGCGTCAGCATCATGGTCAACTGCTGGCCCCAGCTGAGCTCGATGCCACCGGCTTGCGCAATGAAGATCGCGGCCAGTGACAGGTAGAGCGTGGTGCCGTCGAGATTGAAGCTGTAGCCGAGCGGCAGGATGAACGAGACGATGCGGCGCGGCACGCCGAACGCTTCGACACACTCCATCGCCCGCGGCAAGGCCGCTTCGCTCGAGGTGGTGGAGAAGGCGATCAGCGCCGGCTCCTTGATGGCCCTGAAGAACGCCACGATCGGGATGCGGAACATCAGCATCACCGGAATCAGCACGAGCAGGAAAAAAGCCGCCAGCGCGATATACAGCGTGACGATCATGTAGGCGAGGTTCTGCAGCACCTGCAGGCCGCTGACCCCGATGGTGTAAGCGATGGCGGCGCCGACGCCGATCGGGGCGTAGAGCATGACGATGTTGGTGACCTTGAACATCGCTTCGGTCAGCGACTCGCACCATGCGATCATCGGCCGCCCCTTCTCGCCGGTCATGCCGAGGCCGATCGCGAACACGATGCTGAATACGACGATCTGCAGGATGTCGCCGGTCGACATCGCTTCGATGATCGAGGTCGGCACCAGATGCAGCAGGATCTGGTCCCACGTTTGTGCGACGGTCGCCACCGCGGGCGCGCCCGACGTTTCCGGCAGCACCACGCCAACGCCGGGCTTCAGGATGTTGACGGTCGCGAGCCCGATGAAGAGCGCCAGCGTGGTCACGACCTCGAAGTAGATGATGGCTCGCAGGCCCATGCGGCCGACGTCTTTGAAGTGGCCCGCTCCCGCGATGCCGGCGACCAGCGTGCCGAACAGCAGCGGCGCGATCAGCATCCGGATCATCCGGATGAATATCTGGCTGAACGGCCGGATGATGTTGGCGTAATACGCCGCCGTCGCGTCATCGAACGTGCTGATGAACCAGCCGAGGAGCAGACCGACGACGAGGCCAATCATGATCTGCATGGTCGGCGAGATACGCGGCTTCGAGGGGGCGAGAGTAGACATCGCGTGCGATTCTACTGCACAGGCGCTCACAGTCGTCGCAGCGCACGCATTCGGTCAACAGGATGTTCGGGCCCTCGCGGACGATACAATCCTCTGGCGTATTCGCACGCTGGCGGAGAAGGCCGCGCGACGTGGCCGGCCGCCACTCGACCGCCCAATCGGCTACGAGGTGAGACGATGAGAACGACCCGATCGGTGGGAATCGTGTGCGCCCTGTGGCTCGTCGCGCTCGACGCCCGGGTCCTTCCCCCGCAGGACAGCCCGCTGGCCGCCGCGTCGTGTTCCGTCGCCGCTGTCCAGGCCAAAGCGCCCGCCGGCACGACCGTCACGAAGGCGATCGTCGTCGATGCCGCAGGCGCCCAGCCACGTCACTGCCTCGTCGACGGCCATGTGACCGTGCCTGGCAATACCGTCAACTTCCGGCTGGCGCTGCCGGCCGCGTGGAACGGCAAGTTTTACTTCCAGGGCGTGGGCGGACTCGGTGGCGCCATCGGATCGCTCGATGTGGGCCTGGCCCGGGGCTACGCGTCGGCGTCCACCGATACCGGCCACGTGTCGAGCGACCCGGCGTGGGGGCAGAACCGCGCGAAAGAGATCGACTACGGGCATCGCGGCACGCACGTCACGGCCGTGGCCGCCGTGGCCCTGACCGGCACGTTCTATGGACGCCGGCCGGCCCACGCCTACTTCAACGGCTGCTCGAACGGCGGCCGCCAGGCGATGATGGAAGTGCAGCGCTACCCCGGTGACTTCGACGGCGTCATCGCCGGCGACCCTGCCACCGGCACGCCGATGCAAGTCGGGCGCGCCGTGTTCTTCCAGCGGTTGCTGGCCTCGCCCGCCAACTACCTGCCGGTCGACAAGGTGGAGCTGCTGTCGCGCAGCACGCTGGCCGCGTGTGACGGCAACGACGGCCTGGTCGATGGCCTGATCTCCGATCCGCGGTCGTGCACCTTCGACCCCGCGCGCCTCGCCTGCCTAGGCGCCGATGGCGCCGACTGCCTGACCCGCGCGCAGGTGACCACGGTGCAGACCATCTACGCGGGCCTGAGGGACGCGTCCGGCCGCGAGTATGCGCCGCCGTTCCCCAGGGGACACGAGGGCGGCCCTTCGGGCTGGCGCGGCTGGATCACCGGCAACGAGCCGCCGGTGGCGCAGCCTGGTGGCACGCTGGCCTTCGGCGCGCGCGCCCCTAATGGCTACGCGCTGGCCGACTCGAACTTCCGCTTCCTGGCGATCGAAGACGACGCGCCGGGATTTTCGTGGCGCACGTTCCGGTTTCCCGCCGATCTGCCGCGCCTGAAGACCATGACCGGCATCCTGAGTCCGCTCGATCCCGATCTGCGTCCGTTCAAGCAGGCCGGCGGCAAGCTGATCGTCTACCACGGCTGGTCCGACCCGGGCATCAGCTCCTACGGCACGCTACGCTACATCGAGGAGATGACCCGGGTGGTGGGTGGCCAGGCCGCCGCCGATGCGTTCACGCGCACCTACTTTGTGCCCGGCATGCACCATTGCTCGGGCGGGCCCGGCGTGGACCAGTTCGACATGTTGACGGTGCTCGAGCAGTGGGTCGAGCAGGGCGTGGCGCCCACGCGGGTGGTGGCGCACCGCAAGGCGGCGGAGGCCGTGGTGGCCCGCAGCCGCCCGCTCTGCCCGCACCCGCAGGTGGCGGCCTACGCGGGCAGTGGCAGCATCGACGACGCGGCCAGCTTCGTGTGCCGCGCGCCGGCCTCCCGCTGATGCCGTTCCGTGGTTACGGGCGCGGCGCCGCGACCAGCTCGATCAGGTAGTCGTCGTCGATGCGCAGCGCGACGCGGCACGCCGGATCGACCCTGGCCGCGGCCAGGAGGTGGCGCGCGCCATCGGGATAGCGGCCGGCATGCAGCACGACGTAGTGCACGCCGAGCTCCCGCAGTTCCGCGGCGCTGGCCGGGAAGCGCCGGGCGATGCTCACCAGGTCGGCGTGGCCGGGGGGCTCGCTACGGCCGAAGCCGTTCACGATCGGTCGCCAGTGCGCCGTCGCGTAGTAAAGGTAGTCGCCGCCGAGGTACCACTCGGCTGCCTCGCGGTATTCGGGGAGTGAGAGCAGCGCACGCGCCTGCTGCACCTCGGGCGTGCGGTAGATGGCCGGGACCTGGAACGGCGCTGGCGGGCCGCCCGGAAAGCCCACGACGAACCACTCGGCCAGCATCACCGGCACCAGTCCCGCAACGACCCTCCACGCCGTGGGCCGCGTGCGCATCAGCGCCTCGGCGCCGATCGCGGCCAGGCCGGCCACGCCGAGGGTGACCAGCACGGCGAACCGCGCCGGCGCGCGCATGCCGCCCACCCCTGGCAGCGCGGACAGCCACGCGTAGGGCGCCAGCGCCGGCCCGCCGAGCACCTCCGGCGACGGACCGAGCGACAGCAGGAACCCCACGACCGCCAGCAGCGCGCACACCCAGGCGCGTCGGGGTGTCGCCGCGCGGGTGACCAGGGTCGCGAGCCCCAGCGCCGCAAGGGTCAGGCTCGTCCAGCCGAGGAAGACCGTGCGCTCGCCCCAGATGGGGAGCGGACGGTCGTCGATGTGCGCGGTCCACCACTTGCCGGCCCACGTGTTTGCGGGGGGCACGAGGTACGACGACGGCGCCGCCGCGTTCGCCGCCGCCTCAACCACGCTGCCGCGCAGGCCGACGTAGGGCCGCGCGAACGGCCCGATACAGATGCCGGCCACGGCGACCGCACCGAGCAGGTGCGCGGCGCGGCGCCGCCACGCCCGCCGCGGCTGTGCCGCGTTCGGGCCGGTCCAGAGCAGCACCCCCGCCAGGAGGCCGTTGGCCAGGGCCACCATCACGGCGAGATACCAGGACGTGAGCGCCTGCAGCACCACGACGACGGTCCACGCCGCAATCCCCAGCCCCGTGGGACGATCGAACCAGCGCTCGAACAGGAGCAGCGACGCCGGCAGGCCCCAGATCCAGATCAGGTGCAGGTGGGCGTGCGCGTGCAGCATCACGTAGAACGAGTAGGCAAAGACCAGACTGCCGGCAAAGGCCGCCAGATCACTCGTGACGAAGCGGCGCAGCCAGGCGAAGGCGGCGAGGCCGTTCAGCAGGAACGCCGTCCACCAGAGGGCGTTGTGCGCGAGCACCGGCGACGCGCCGGCCGCCCGCCACGGCAGCGTGAACAGACTCAGGCCGAACAGGTGCTCGTTGTAGCGCAGCGTGTCGGGCGCCGGAAAGAACAGATTCGAGCTGAAGAGCCGGACGCCGTCGAGCACCGCGTGGTTGTCCCACGCCAGGGTCCAGATGATGAGTTCGGCATCACCGCGGTAAAGGGCCGTCGCAAAGTGCGTGTAGCTGACGTACGGCCAGGTCATGATCGCCGTGACGACGAGGTAGGCGGCCACGACAGCGGCCGTTTTCGCGCTGCGGCCGGCCGACGAAGAGGGCGTGGCCATCGCTCAATCCGCGCTCACGCGCCGTGCCGCCGGCTACTTCTTCTGCAGCACCGGGTGCACGTATGGCTTGAGCACGCGATCCGGATCGGGGCGCACGCTGAGATAGTCCACGTGATCGGGGATCTCGGCCCAGCCGTGAGGGACGCCAGCCGGAATGATGATGATGTCGCCGGTTTTGACGAGGCGCTTCACCACGTCGGCACCGCCAATCGTGCCGCTGCACGACGGCCCGTTGAGGGTCGTCGTCACGGTGCTGAGGGGCGCACTGGCGCGTCCGTTCAGGATGCGGCCGCCAGTGATGAGCGTGCCCGTGCCCGAGACGATGATGTAGGTCTCGGTCTGATGATCGTGCGCGATGCCGGTGCCACCGATCACGGCTGGCAGCGAGGCCATCTGCTCGCCGCACGGCACGGGCGGCGGCGGGGGCGGCAGTGGCGATGGCGTCGACGCATTGGCGCCGGTGGGCAGGGGCGCGGCCGGCGTGCGGGTCGAGCCCCGGTGCACGATGCCCACGGCGGTATTGAGCTTGCCGACGTCCACGCTGACGATCTGGCGGTCCACGCCGGGCAGCGCGTTCACCTTCTTCACGTCTTCATCGGTGATGTAGGTGGCGGCCTTCGGGCCCATGTTCTCGACCTGGGCCAGCGCGAGCGCGGGGGGGGTCACGATCACCAGGGCAACGACTATGCGAGCGATCCTCATACGATGTCCTCCAGGAAGGCGCCACTATAGCCCGACTCGGTGGCCGGCAACTTCGAACCGCGCCAGGCACCGCTTTCGGGTATCGTGCGCGGTATGCAGCTATACCGCCGGTTCGTGATCGTCCTCGTGTTCGCGGTCGTGGCGGGCGCCGGCTGGCTGTCGGCCCAACCGCCGCAGGTGCCGCCGCCCCTGCCGCCGCTGGTGGTGCCGATGCCGGCCCTGCTCAAGACCTACCCGTCGGTCACGGCCAGCCGCCTGACGGCGCCAGCCGATGGCGACTGGCTGATGGTGCGGCGCACCTACGACGGCTGGGGCTACAGTCCACTGGATCAGATCACGACGGCGAACGTGGGCGGACTCCGTCCCGCCTGGGTGTTCTCGACCGGCGTGAACAGCGGCCACGAGGCTGCGCCGATCGTGCACGGCGGCGTGATGTTCGTCTCCACGCCCGAGCACAAGGTGGTGGCCATCGACGCGAAGAGCGGCGTGCTCTTGTGGCGCTACACCAAACAGGTGCCCGAGGCGCTCGTGGCGCCGCATCCCACCACGCGGGGCATTGCGCTCTACGGCGACAAAGTCTACTTCGCTGCCAACGACGCCGTGCTCGTGGCGCTCGATGCCCGCACCGGCGCCGAGGTGTGGACAGCCAAGGTGGCCGAGAACAAGGACGGCTACTACATGACGCTGGCGCCGCTTGTGGCCGAGGGCGTCGTGATGGTCGGCGCGTCTGGTGGCGAGCTCGGCGTGCGCGGGTTCGTCGCGGCCTACGACGCCGAGACCGGCCGGCCGCGCTGGCGCACCTACACCGTGCCCGCGCCCGGCGAACCGGGCAGCGACACGTGGCCGAAGGGCGATCAGTGGAAGACGGGCGGCGCGCCCGTCTGGGTCACCGGCAACTACGACCCCGCGACCAAGCTGGCGTATTGGGGCACGGGCAACGGCGGTCCGTGGATGGGGGACCAGCGCCCCGGCGACAACCTCTACACCGCGTCCACCGTGGCCATCGACGTGGTGACGGGCGCGATCAAGGGCCACCATCAGTACCATCCCAACGACTCGTGGGACTGGGACGAAGTGTCGCCGCCGATCCTGATCGACTACGTGCGCAACGGCCGCACCATCAAGGGGCTGGTCGACGTGGCGCGCAACGGCTACCTCTGGTTCCTCGAGCGCACCGACGGGCCCATCAAGTTCGTCGAGGGCAAGCCGTTCGTGCGGCAGACGGCCTTCCGGAGCCTCGACCCGGTCACGGGCCGGCCCGACGTCGACCCGGCGCGCAAGCCGGGCACCGGCAAGACCGCGGACTTCTGTCCCTCACACTGGGGCGGCAAGAACTGGCCGCCGGCGGCGTTCAGTCCGAAGACCCGCATGCTCTACATTCCGGCGAACGAGAACCTGTGCGGCACGCTCGTCGGACGCGCCGCCACCTACACGCCCGGCAGCAGCTACACCGGCGCCACGAGCACGGTCTTCCTGGCGCCGGGCGCCGATCACATCGGCGAGGTGCAGGCCTGGAACGTCGACACCGGCGCGCGGGTGTGGACCCACAACTTCGCGACCTCAGCGAACTGGGGGCCGATGCTGGCGACCGGCGGCGGGCTGGTGTTCAGCGGCGGCACCAACGACCGCATGTTCCGCGCCTTCGATGCCGCGAGTGGCAAGCTGCTGTGGGAGTTCCCGACCAACTCCGGCATCACCGGGCAGCCGTCGTCGTTCCTGGTCGATGGCCGCCAGTACATCGCCGTGGCGTCGGGTTGGGGCGTGGACGCGCGCGCCATGCAGGCCCGACTCAACCGCCTGCAGCCCGGGAACTACCCCGAGGTGCCCGAGGGCGGCGCGATCTGGGTGTTCGCCGTGCCGTAGCGCGTTACATATGGTGGGTCGGCGTCGGCAGGCCGAGCAGGAACGGCGTGTCGCGAAGTTCGCGGCTGAGCCGCGCGTGGCGCACGCGCCACGACTCGAAATGCCGGGCCATCGTGTCGAGGAACAGCGCGCGCGTGGGCGACGACTCGTGCGCGGCGGCGCGGAAGTAGAAGCTGGCGCCAAGACGCGCGTACCACCGCACGTTGTGCCGCTGCCGCATCTGGTCTTCGAAGAAGCCGGCCATGAGCAGGCAGTGCGAGCCGGCCGTCTCGAGCATTTCGGCGCCGACCGGCAGGTCGGGCGTAGCGACGAAGTGGTCGAAGACCGCACCGAGGGCGCCGGGGGTCGGGAACTCGGTGTCGGAATGCGTGGAGACCTGCGAGTAGTGCGCGAGCACGCTGGCGTTGTAGAGCAACTCGCGATGGTCGACATCCACCTCCGACACGTCCTTGAGGCCGAGGAAGAAGAACTCGAGCGTCTTGCGGTCGTCGACGGCGAGCAGTTCTCTGAGTGGGCCCATGACACGCCTCCAGTCAGGGACGAGCAACTCGCATGCCACGCGCCGCGCGCGGATCGACACGTTAATCGCCATGCCGCCGACCCCTGGCGGGGACACCCCGGACGACGGTTGCGGCTGGCGCTGACGATCGTTGACAGCGGCGTTGCCGGCCCGGTGTAGGCTGTAGCGGCTTGAGGAGCCTTCGTATGAACTTTCGCGTGTGGTTGACCGTGCCTGCCGTTGCCTTTCTGCTCACCACGACCACGCTGGCCCAACGACCAGCGAGTGCTCCGGCTACCGGCCCGGGCGGCACGCCGCCCGACACGGTGTTCCTCGAAGAGCTGACCTGGGCCGAGACGCGCGACTTGGTGAAGGCCGGCTGGACGAGCGTGATCGTGGGCACGGCCGGCACCGAACAGAAGGGCCCGCACATGGTCGACGGCGAGCACAAGTTCGTCATGACCTACACCGCCGACAAGGTGGCGCGCGGCCTGGGCAAGACGCTCGTGGCGCCAGTCGTGACGTATGTGCCCGAAGGCAGTTGGGAGACAGTGAGTGGCCACATGGGCAAGCCAGGCACGATCACCCTGCCTGAAGAGCGCTTCGTGGAGCTGCTCGTGAGCGCCGGCCGCAGCCTGAAGGCCGGCGGCTTCACGAGCATCCTGTTCCTCGGCGAGTCGGGCGGCAACCGCACCGGCATGCGCACCGCAGCCGGGACGCTGAATGCGCTCTGGGCCGGCAGCGCCAAGGCGATGTGGGTGGATGACTACTACACCAAAGCGCACCACGACCAGGAAGTGTTCGCGGCAAAGTTCCTGGGTGTGCCCGAGAACCAGGTGGGGAACCACGCCAACATCCTCGACACCTCCGAGCTGCTCTTCGTCGCGCCCCAGCACGTTCGCGCCGACCGCCTCACCGGGAACGACTACGAGAACAACGGCGTGAGCGGCATCAACCAGGCGAAGTCGTCGCCGGAGGTGGGCCGCCAGTTGCTGCAGATCAAGGTGGACCTCGCGCTGGCGCAAGCCAGGCGCATGCTGAGCGGCGCCGAGCCGCTCGTGCCGGCGTTGCCCGCGGCTGGCGGTGGTGGTGGTGGCGGTGGTGGCCGTGGTGCCGGTGCTGGCCCGGCTCGAGCGGCGGCGCCCGCCGGTCCGCGCCCGCCCACGATGGACACCGCCCCGCCCAGCAAGACGCCGACGCGCGCGCCCGACACGGTCTTCATCGACGAGCTCACCTGGGAAGAGACGCGTGACGCGCTCAAGGCGGGGAAGACGACGGTGATCGTGCCCACCGGCGGCACCGAGAAGAACGGGTACCACATGGTGCTCGGCAAGCACAATTACGTGGTGACCTTCGCCGCCAACCAGATGGCGCGAAAATTGGGCAACGCGCTCGTGGCGCCCACGATTCAGTACGTGCCCGAGGGCGACCCCGACCGCCAGGGCCCGGGCTCGATCTCCCTGCCGTCGCCGGCCTACGATCTGCTCCTTGACGCGGCCGCGCGCAGCCTGAAGGCCCACGGCTTCAAGGACATCCTCTTCATCGGCGACAGTGGCGGCAACCAGGCCGGCCTGACAGCGGTGGCCAAGGCGCTCAACGAGGAGTGGAAGGACTCGGGCACGAAGGTCTACGGCCTGGTCGACTACTACGAGCAGGGACGCGTCCATTACCGGGCGTGGCTCGAAGCGGAGTACGGCTACGCAGACGCGACCATCGGCGCGCACGCCGGCATCAGCGACACCTCGCAGATGCTCTACGTGCATCCCGTGGGCATCCGCGCGGACCGCGTGCTGCCCTGGGGTGGCCCGGCGGATTCGGGCGTGTCTGGCGACCCCGTGCTCTCCACCGCGGCCATCGGCCAGATGGGCATTGCCTTCAAGGTGAATGCCGCCATCAATCAGTTCAAGCTGCTGAAGAACCCGCCGCCGCCGCGCGGGGCACGTCCTGCCGCCGCGCCGGAGCGCTAGTACTCCGCGGCGAGTACATCTCGTTGGCGCTGCCCGACAGCGAACGCACCACCACCATGCAGGGCCGTCAGTAGCACGCGCGGCTCGGTGCCTTGCATGCGGAGGGGCGGGACCTGTGGTCCCGCCCCTTTCGCCGTTCTGGGGCCACCAAGGCGGCGCCCGCCCCGGCCCGATGTAACATCGGGAGAGGTCGCCGTTGCTTTCCCTGGAGCTCACCCGCATGACTCGATCCGTCCTGACCGCCCTGTTTGGTGTCGCCGCGACCACTGCCTGTTTCGCACAGGAGAGCGGCACGTGGCCCGGGGTCGATCCGCGGTCGCCCAACGACCCCGCCCAGAAGCCGGCGTTTGCTGGACAGACGCGCGCCCCCGAGAAGAAGCTCGGCGTCGCCTTCAAGATGGTGCCGGTCGCCGACGGCCTGCAGAATCCGTGGAGCGTGGCCTTCCTGCCGGGCGGCAAGATGCTCGTCACCGAACGGCCTGGCCGCCTGCGCGTCGTCGCCGCCGATGGCACCAAGTCGGTGCCGGTCGCCGGCCTGCCGATCGTGGATGCGCGCAACCAGGGCGGCCTGCTCGACGTCGTGCTCGACCCGGCGTTTGCGAAGAACGGTCTCATCTACTGGTGCTACTCCGAGCCGCGTGAGGCCGGTGCGAACAACACCGCGGTTGCGCGCGGCAAGTTCGTGGACGGCGCCCAGCCGCGGGTCGACGACATGCAGGTGATCTTCCACCAGGCGCCGTCACTCGGTTCCACGCTGCACTTCGGCAGCCGCCTCGTGTGGGGGCGTGACGGCACGCTCTTCATCACCTTGGGCGACCGGTCGATCACCGAAGGTCGCATGCAGTCGCAGCGCATGGACGGCCTGATCGGCAAGATCGCGCGCATCAACGCCGACGGGTCGATTCCCGAGGACAACCCGTTCGTGGGCAAAGAGGGCGTGCCGCCGGCCATGTGGTCGCTCGGCCACCGGAACAGCCAGTCGGCCGCCCTGCACCCCACCACCGGTGAGTTGTGGGAAGTGGAGCACGGCACCCGCGGCGGCGACGAGATCAACATCGCGCGCAAGGGCAAGGACTACGGCTGGCCGACGATTGCCTACGGCATCGAGTACCGCGGTGGCCAGATCACCGGCGGCATCCAGCAGCAGGTCGGCATGGAGCAGCCGATCTACTACTGGGATCCGATCATCGCCCCGAGCGGCATGGCCTTCTACACCGCCACTCTCTTTCCGGCGTGGCAGGGCAGCCTGTTCGTGGGCGGCCACGGCACGCGCGACCTCGTGCGCCTCTCGCTCGATGGCGAGAAGGTGACCGGGGAAGAGCGCCTGCTCGCCGACCAGAAGTTCGCCGTGCGCGACGTGCGACAGGGGCCCGACGGCGCGCTCTACCTGCTCACCGACGGCGCCGACGGCAAACTGCTGAAGCTGGTTCCGTAAACACCGCATGAGGCGGCTCACCGGTCATCTCTACTTCTGGGTGCTGCTCGCGATTCTTGCTGGCGGCACACTGGGCTATCTGAGACCCGAGGCGGGAGTAGCGCTCAAGCCGCTCGGCGACGGGTTCATCGCGCTCGTCAAGATGCTGATCGCGCCGATCATCTTCTGCACCGTCGTGCTCGGCATCGCCGGCGCGGGCGACATGAAGAAGGTGGGCCGGGTCGGCGGCAAGGCGCTGCTCTACTTCGAGGTGGTGTCGACGTTTGCGCTGGCCATCGGCCTGGTCGTGGCCAACGTGCTGCAGCCCGGCAAGGGCTTCAACGTCGACCCTGCCACGCTCGACGGCAAGGCGGTGGCCGACTACGCGCGCGTGGCCGCCACCCAGAGCACCACCGACTTCGTGCTGCACATCATTCCGCGCACGTTCTTCGATGCCTTCACCGGCTCCGGGGATCTGCTGCAGGTGCTGTTTGTGGCCGTGCTCTTCGGCTACGCCATGACCCACCTGGGCAAGGAGGGCAACGCCGTGCACGCGGTGATCGAGACCAGCTCACACGTGTTCTTCAAGATGATGAACACGCTGATGAAGGTGGCGCCGCTCGGCGCCGGGGGCGCCATGGCCTTCACCATCGGCCGCTACGGGCTGGCGTCGCTCAAGCCGCTGGCCGCCCTGATGGGCAGCTTCTATCTCACGTGCGCGGTGTTCGTGCTGGTCGTGCTCGGCTCGATCGCGGCGCTGACCGGCTTCAACATCGTGCGCTTCATCCTCTACATCAAGGACGAACTGCTCACGGTGCTGGGCACGTCGTCGTCGGAGTCGGCGCTGGTGCCGCTCATGCAGAAGCTGGAGCGCCTCGGCTGCTCGAAGTCGGTGGTGGGGCTGGTGGTGCCGTCGGGCTACTCGTTCAACCTCGATGGCACGAACATCTATCTCACGATGGCGTCGCTGTTTGTGGCGCAGGCGCTGAACATCGACCTCACGCTGCGCCAACAGCTCACCATCCTGGGCGTGGCCATGCTGACCTCGAAGGGCGCGTCGGGTGTGACTGGGGCCGGGTTCATCACGCTGGCGGCGACGCTGGCGGTGGTGCCGTCGATTCCGGTGGCGGGTCTGGCGCTCATCCTCGGCATCGACCGCTTCATGTCGGAAGCGCGCTCGCTCACGAACTTCGTCGGCAACGGCGTGGCCGCCATCGTGGTGGCGCGGTGGGAGAACGAACTCGACCGCGAGACGCTGCGGCGCGAACTGACGCAGGGCGCGGCGTAGGTCTCACCTCACACCGGGCCGCGCGCCGGTTGGCGCAGTGCTGGTGGGACGCGGAGAAACGCTAGCCGCGGAGCTTGTTGTGGTATCGGAGAGTCGCAACCGATTGGCCGCGGTCACCCTCGGCCTCGGCTCGCTCTGGCGGGGGGGCGCTCGGCCTCATGCACCGTGGCGAACCGACACGCACGCGGTCTGCCTCGAAGGCGGGGCAGACGACAAACGGTTCACCGGCCCTGGGAACAATCAGGGTGAAGAGCCGCTTGCTGGGTCCCCACCGGTGCGCGCGCATGAGGCGCCGAGTGAGCCAGCGGCCAACGCCGCGGACGAGCGCAGGGTAGGGCGGGAAATCATCGAGGGCTCCTCGAGTCTTGGGTGCAAAGGATAGCGCTGCCGCATCGCCCGCCGGTCAGGCGAGCTGCCGCACGATCCATTGCGCAGCAACCACGGCGCCGTCTACAGCGGGACGCTCCGGCGCCGGCGGCGAGGCTACGAGCGTGTCGAGCGCTGCTTGCCAATCTCCCCGCAGCAACTCGGCCTGCGGCAGGTAGGCGCAGCGCACGTAGCGCGGCATCTCGCGCACGAGCACGTCGTACTCGATGAAGTGGCCGCGGTCGGTGTAGAGCAGTGCCGTGTCGTTGGCCAGACACTCGCTGATGATGCCGTAGCCCGGCTTGGTCACGACCACGTCCACGGCCGCCACCACGTCTTCATAGCGCAGCCCCACGCCGTACATGGCCGGCTCGTCGAGCGGATGCAGGGCACCGCGCGTGCCCACCTGCGCGAACGGCACGCGGTCGGGGCCGAAGGGCACGCTGGCACTGACCAGCAGCGTCCAGCCGGTGGTGCGGCTGAGCGCGTCGAGGTCCATGCCGGACACGCCGTAGCCGCCGAATGACACGAGGGCCAGGCGACCGCGGGGCAGGCCCAGGCGCGCGCGTGTGTCGGCCGGGGCGTACGTGGCTCGCCGCGCGATGAACGGCAGGTCGATGACGTCGGGAATGGTCTCGAATCCTCCGGCGAGGGGCAGGCGAAACGCGCGTCCGGCGCGACGGTAGACCTCGCCGAGCACGTCTGCCGCATCCTCGCCGCCAGGGTAGTCGCGAAAGATCCAATCCCACGTGAAGTTGCCGATGGCCATGGCCGGCACGCCGGCCAGCCGCGCGGCCGCGAGCGCCAGCGGCGGGATGTCGGCCACGACGAAGGCGGCGTCGAGCTGTCGCAACACCTCGGCCTCGCGGGCGGCCAGCGCCGGCAGGTCGCGCGCATAGGCAGAGGCCCGGCGCACCGTCTCATCGGCGTCGAGACTCAAGCTGTCGTGTTGCACCACGCCGGGATCGGTGTTGACTGCGTGGTACACGAACGGTCCGCGCACGGTAAGGTCGAAGAGCCAGCGCGGCGCCGAGGTGCGAATGTGCACCGGCCGGGCGGGGTGCGCGGCCAGCAGCGCGTTCACGACCTCGATTGACCGCGAGGCGTGCCCGAAGCCGTGGCCAGAGATGGCGTAGACGATCGGCCGCACTACGCGTCGACGTCCTGCGGGCCGTGCGCGACGGCGGCAGGCTCGAGTGGGGTGGCCGGCGTGAGGGCCACCGCCAGCACGTCCTGCAGGGCCTTGGCGAACACGAACCGCATGTCGCGCCGCAGGTCTTCGGGAATGTCCACGAGATCCGCTTCGTTCAGCGCCGGCAGGATCACCGTGCGCAGGCCCATGCGCCGCGCCGCGAGCGCCTTCTCGCGGATGCCGCCCACGGGCAGCACCATGCCGCTCAACGTGATCTCGCCGGTCATGGCGACGTCTTCGCGCACCATGCGGCCGGTGATGGCCGACAGGATCGCGGTGGCCATCGTGACGCCGGCCGACGGGCCGTCCTTGGGAATGGCGCCGGCCGGCACATGCACGTGCAGATCCTTGTGGTGCAGGAACGCCGGATCGATGCCGAGAGCCACGGCCTGCGAGCGGATGTGGCTCACCGCCGCGCGTGCCGATTCCTGCATCACCGAGCCGAGCTGGCCGGTGAGGATGATCTGGCCGCTGCCGCCGGGCAGCAGCGATGCCTCGATGAACAGCACGTCGCCGCCGGCCTCGGTCCAGGCCAGCCCGGTGGCCACGCCCGGCGTGGAGGTGCGAAACGCCACCTCGCGCTTGAAGCGCGCGGGGCCGAGATAGTCATCGATGCTGTCGCCCGTGACGGCAGTGGGGGTCGCGGCCACGGTGGCCCCCGAGGCCACCACCTTCGCCGCCACCTTGCGGCTGATGGTGCCGATCAGCCGCTCGAGGCTGCGCACACCGGCCTCGCGGGTGTACTCGCTGACCACGACGCGCAGGGCAGCGTCGTCAAACGCGACGGCCTCGCTCGTGAGCCCGTGGTCGGCCAGCTGCCGGGGGATGAGGAACCGGCGCGCGATGTGGACCTTGTCTTCCTCGGTGTAGCCCGAGAGCTGGATGATCTCCATGCGATCGAGCAGCGCCGGATGCACGGTGCCGAGCTGGTTGGCCGTGGCAATGAACAGCACCTTCGACAAGTCCACCGGGATCTCAAGGTAGTGATCGCGGAAGCTGTGGTTCTGCGCCGGGTCGAGCACTTCGAGCAGCGCCGCGGCGGGGTCTCCCTGGAAACCCACGGCCAGCTTGTCGAGCTCGTCGAGCATGAACACCGGGTTCACCGAGCCGGCCTGCTTGAGCGCCTGCACGATGCGCCCCGGCATGGCGCCGATGTAGGTGCGGCGATGGCCGCGGATCTCGGCTTCGTCGCGCACGCCGCCGAGCGAGATGCGCACGAACTTGCGCTCCATGGCCTTGGCGATCGACTGGCCGAGCGAGGTCTTGCCCACGCCAGGCGGCCCGACGAAGCACAGGATCGGCCCCTTCAGGTCACCCTTCAGCTTGCGCACCGCCAGGTACTCGACGATGCGCTCCTTCACCTTGTCGAGGTCGTAGTGGTCCTCGTCGAGCACGGCGCGCGCCGCCACCGGGTCGAGGCGGTCCGCGGTGATGGTCGACCACGGCACTTCGAGCACCCAGTCGAGATAGGTGCGCACGAGCTGCGCTTCCTGGTTGCCGCTGCCGCCGAGGCGGCCAAGCCGATCGATCTCGCGATCCACGGTCTTCTTCACGCCTTCGGGCAGCTGTGCCGCCGCGACCTTCTCGCGCAGTTCGGTGATCTCGCTGGTTTCGCCTTCGCCGAGCTGTTCCTGAATGGCCTTGAGCTGCTGACGCAGGTAGTACTGCCGCTGCGACTCCGACATCTCGGCCTGAGCGCGGGATTCGATCTTGCTCTTCAGCTCGAGCACCGACACCTCGCGCGAAAGCAGCGTGTGCACGAGTTCGAGCTTCTTCAGCAGCGGGTCGGCGGCCAGAATGGCCTGCTTCTCGGCGGCCGACCCGTCGAGCATCGAGCCGAGCAGATACACCAGGCGCAGCGGGTCCTCGATGCCGAGCACGAGCTGGCGCACGTCGGACGACGCGCCGGCGGCGAGCGTGACGGCGCGCTCGGCCAGTTCGCGGATGCGGCGCTCGTAGGCCTCGGTCTCCACGTCGGTCTCGAGCCGCTCCGGCAGCGGCTCGACGCTGGCGAGGATCGTGGTGCCGGTCTTGCTCACCGTGACGACGCGCACGCGGGCCACGCCCTCGAAGATGATGTTGAGGCCGTGATCGGCGCGCGCCATCTGGCGCACGATGCAGATCGTGCCCACGTCTTCGAGCTGGTCGGGATCCGGCTCTTCGGAGTCGGTCTTCTGCAGCACCAGCAGCAGCATTCGATCGGTGGTGAGCGCGCTGTTCACCGACTCGACCGAGGCCGGACGGTTCACGGCCAGCGGCTGCAGCGTGAGCGGAAAGGCCACCGTGCGCCGCAGCGGCAGCACGGGGAGCGACGAGGGCAATGGGGCCGTAGTGTGGGGTTCAGCCATGGGTTGGTCGCCGGCGGCCAGCGGTGCCTGTCTCGATCATACGCGCCCGAGACGTTCAGCGATAACATCTAGGCATGGCCTTGGACGAGCGCGCCTTCTTCAACGAGAAACCCGAGCAGCGCAACGGCCGCTACACCTGTCCCCGGTGCAAGCGGACCGGCGACTATCAGCTGCGGTGGGTGCGGCGCACACGCAAGGACCGGCCGCCGGGCAACGCCGACGACACCGACCGGGCCAAGTTCGCCAAGCTGCGGAATCACCTCATCCGGGTCGACGACGAACTCACCTGTAAGACGTGTGGCAAGCGCTTCGAGATTCCGTCGATGCACTCGCTGGTGTTCGTCGACGATCTCGTCGGCCTGCCCGTGATGGACGACGAGGACGAAGACGACGCGCCCGTCGAGACGGGGCCCGGGGCTAATACAGCCCCGGCACCATCCGCCAGCGCACCTGCTTCTGGTACGCCGAGTACGCCGGCCCCGCGGCAGCGGAAAGGCTACGCTCCTCCCAAGGTATGGCGATAACCAGGTAGAAGGTGCTCACCACCGCCCACACCAGGCGGTCGAGAGTCATCGTGGGCGTACCGAACACGACGAGCGCCCAGCCCAGGTAGATCGGGTGACGCACCACGGTGAACGGCCACACCACGCGGATCGGCGAGGACGACGCCAGTGGCGTCGACGTCTGGCGAATGCCGGCCAGGTCGAGCGCGTCGAGCACACGCGCGCCCCCCACCGTGAACACCAGGCCCGCGCCCTGTACCGCCCAGCCGAGCCACGCGGCGGGCGGCGTCAGCGCATACAGCTGTCCCGGCACGCGTTGCCAGAGCAGACACACGGCGATGAGCAGCGCCGAGGCCACCCACACGTAGGCCGAGCGTTCGAGGGTCGCGGGCACGGTGCGCGTGATCCACGCCTTGGCGCCGCTGCGCGCCATCAGGCTGTGGTGCGCGGCAAAGAGCGTGAAGAGGGTGAGGTTCCAGGCGATGGCCGGGCCCACCGGTCCGCCCTCGGGGCCAGGCGTGCCGAGCGCGCCGAAGAACCACACGTAGAGGACCAGCGCCGAGACGAACAGGACGCCGCCCAGCCAGGCAATGACCTGCAGCGGCGGGGACGCGGCGCGGCGGATGGTCATGGGTTTCTGGGGATGCCGCGGCCGAAGGTTGGCAGCCGCACGTATTATAGGGACTCCGCGCCAGTTCCCGTGACCCCATTCCAGTTGTGAGTACACCCCGCATCGTCATCTCCGGCCTGGGCGCCGTGTCGGCGTTCGGCGTCGGGGCCGCGCACTACTGGGACCATGTGTCACGCGGCGTGAGCGGCACGCGCGCCATCACCGCGTTCGACGCATCGACCTACCCCTGTCGCGTGGCCGCGCCGGTGCCGCCCGTGGACATGACGGCCGCGTGCGCGCTCGACGGCGAAGACCAGGAGGGCTGGGAATCGCGCGCCGACCCCAGACGCTACTCGCGCGCCGCGCTCTTCGGCGTGATTGCCGCGCGCGAGGCCTGGCGCGACGCCGGGCTGCGCGCGGGCGAGCCGGGGGCGGGCGTGATCATCGGCAGCGGCGGCGGTGGCATCGATGTCGGCGAGCGGCAGTATCGGGACTTCTTCACGAACGGCGGCCGCGGCGTGACCCCGTATGCCATTGCCATCGGCATCTGCGGGATGGTGTCGAGCGAGATCTCGATCTCGCTCGGCCTGCGCGGCATCAGCCACGTGCTCTCGACCGGCTGCACGTCGTCCACCGACGCGATGGGCTATGCGCTCGCGCTGCTGCGGGCCGGCGAGGCCGACGTGCTGCTGTCGGGCGGCACCGATGGGTGCGTGCTGCCGGGCATGATCTTCGGCTTCTCCCGCATGCGCGCGGTCTCGACCCACTACAACGATCGTCCCGAGCAGGCCTCGCGGCCGTTCGACAAGGGGCGCGACGGCTTCGTGCTCGGCGAAGGCGCCTGGATGGTGGTGCTCGAACGCGAAGCCCGGGCCCGTGCCCGCGGCGCGCACATCTACGCCACGGTCGAGGGCTATGCCTCGACCTGTGACGCGTATCACCGGGTGCAGATGGCGCCCGACGGTGACGAGATCGTGCGCTGCATGCAGACGGCGGTGGCCAAGTCGGGCCGTGCGCTCGACGCGATTGGCTATGTGAACTACCACGGCACGTCCACCCAGCTGAACGACGCGGTCGAGGCGCGCTGCACGCGCCGCGCCTTCGGCGCGCTGGCCGAGAAGCTGCCGGGGTCGTCGACCAAGTCGATGATCGGGCATCCCCAGGGCGCCAGTGGCGCCGCGGGCGTGGTGGCGACGGCGTTTGCGCTCGATCGCGGCTTCTTGCCGCCCACCATCAACCTCACCGATCCCGATCCGGCCTGCGATCTCGACTTCCTGCCCAATGTGGGGCGCGCCGTGCAGATCGAGTCGGCGCTCTGCAACTGCCTCGGCTTCGGTTCGAAGAACAGCGCGCTCGTGCTGGGGCACGCCGGATGAGCGTGCCGGCCGACGACGTGGTGATCGTGGGCGCTGGTCCCGCCGGCGCGCTGGCGGCACTGGTGCTGGCGCGACGGGGCGCGCGCGTGCGGCTGGTCGAGCGCGCGCGCTTCCCGCGGGCCAAGCTGTGCGGCGACTCGTTGAATCCCGGCGCGCTGGCCGTGCTCAGCCACTATGTGGACGTGGCGGGGCTCGCGCTGCTGGGACAGCCGGTGCGCGGCATGCGGCTCTCGGGTCCCGGCGGCGTGGCGGTGCATGGCCGCTATCCCGACGGCGTCACGGGTCTGTCGATCACGCGCGCCCGGCTCGACGCGTGGCTCGTGAATGAAGCGTGCCGGGCCGGTGTCGCCTTCGACGATGGCGTCGCGGTGCGGAGCGTGGACGTGGGTGGCGACGGCGCCACGGGTGTGACCGTGGGCACGCCGGGCGGCGACCGCCATCATCCCGCTCGCGTGGTGATCGGCGCCGATGGGCGAGGGTCGGTTGTCGCGCGCCAGTTCGGCCTGGCGCACGCGCCGGTGGCGCCGCGCCGCTGGGCTCTGGGCGCCTACGCCGAGGGTGTCACCGGCGTGGACCCGGCGTGTGGCGAGATGCATGTGCGCGAGGGCGGCTATCTGGGCATTGCGCCGGTGCTCGGTGGATGGACGAACGTCTGCCTGGTCGTGCCCTACGCGCGAGCACAGCACGCCGTGCGCGCGCCGTGGGAAGCGATTCTGGCGGCGGCTGCGGCCGACCCGATGCTGGCGCCACGCTTCACGCGCGCCACCGCGGCGTCCGCGCCGATGGTGCTCGGCCCGATGGCGCTCGACGTGGTCACGCCCGGGCATCCGGGCGTGCTGCTGGCGGGCGATGCCGCCGGCTTCATCGACCCGATGACCGGCGACGGCATGCGCCTGGCCCTGCAGGGTGGCGTGTTCGCCGCCGGTGTCACGAGTGAGGTGCTGGCCGGCCGCCTCACGAGGGCGGCCGCCGTGCGCGTGCTGGCCGAGCAGCGCCAGGCGGCGTTTGGCGCCAAGTGGCGCTTCAACCGGAGCCTGCGCGCGATGGTCGGTCTCGATCCGGCGCTGCGCGCGGCCACCCTCGCCGCGCGTGCGTGGAGGGCGCCCTTCGAGGCGATCGTGCGCTACGCTGCCGACATTCCCGCCGCGTAGCGCCGTCATGCCCTTTGCCGTCATCATCGCGCTCGGAACCGTGGCCGCCGTGCTGGCCGTGATGGCCGGTGAGGCCGTGTTGTCGGCTCACAACACGTCGGTGCTGCGGGCGCGTGGCGCGGTCGAGCCTCCGGATGACGTCTACCACCTGATGCAGGTCGCCTATCCGCTCGCGTTCGTCGTGATGGCCATCGAGGGCGCGCTTCGTGGACCCTCGCCGCAGGTGGCGCTCGCCTCGGGCCTGGCCGTATTCGGTCTGGCGAAGGCGCTGAAGGGCTGGGCCATCTCGTCGCTCGGCCCGCGCTGGTCGTTCCGCGTGCTCGTGCCTCCGGGGGAACCGCCGATCGCGCGGGGGCCGTATCGACTGATGCGGCATCCGAACTACCTGGCGGTGTGCGGCGAAATCGTGGGCGCGGCGCTCATCGTCGGCGCGTTCGTGTCGGGCGCGGCGGCGCTCCTGGGATTCGGCTGGCTGATGCTGCGGCGCATCGCCGTTGAAGACCGCGCGCTCGGACGGCGGTAGGATTGCGCATGGTGCAGACGGCGCCGCGCGCGCCCCGCAATTCCGTGGGCCGCGTCTCGCGCGTCGTGGCGGCAACCGATGTCATCACCGCGGTGCTCGTGCTGCTCACCGTGTCTGCCGCGGTCACCGGCGGATTCCGCGCGGAGGTGCTCGGCGCGCGCCTGTCGGTCACCTCGTGGTGGCGCACGGCCCTCCTGGCCGCGGTGGTGCTGACGCTACGTCACTGGTGGCAGCCGTCGCCCTCGGTGAGGGCGCGAGCAGTGCAGGGATGGCGCGCCTGGCGCGTCGATCCCGTTACGCGCGGCACCTGGCCGGTGGTCGTGGCCACGCGCGTGGGCGTGCTCGTGGTCGGGCTGATGGCCGTCTACGCGGTGGGGTATCCACAGGGCCGCGCGCCGATCCGGGTGGCGGAGGGCGAAGTGGGCAATCTGCCGGCGCGCTTCGATGCCGGCTGGTATCTCACAATCGCCACGCACGGCTACGAGTACTTCCCCAACCGCGTCGACCGACAGCAGAACCTCGTGTTCTTCCCGGCCTTCCCGACACTGATGCATTGGGGCTCACTACTGGTGGGGCGGCAGGTGCTGTGGAGCGGCACGCTCGTGTCGATGCTGGCCTTTGCCTGGGCCGCTCGCTACCTGTATCGCCTGGCGCGCGAGATGATGGACGACGACCGTGCCGCGGCCGCCGTGGCGCTGCTTGCCACCTATCCCTTCGCCGTGTTCTTCAGCGCGGCCTATACCGAGGCGCTGTTCCTGCTCGGCATGCTGGGGGCGTGGTATCACGTGCGGCGGGATGAACGCTGGGCCGGCTTCGCCTGGGGCCTGATTGCCGGCTTGACGCGACCGAACGGCTGCTTGCTCTCGATTCCGCTCGCGCTGATCGTACTGGCGCCGCTCTGGCAGCATGGCCGGCTCCGCCGCCCGCCGGGCGGCTGGGCCAGCATCAGTGACCGCCTCATGGTGGCGGCCGCGCCAGGCTTCGGCATGCTGCTCTACTCGGCCTACGTCTACGAGGTCACTGGCGACCCGTTCATGTGGATTCGCCTGCAGGCGGCGTGGGGCCGGCAGAACGTCGGCGTCGCGCAGTTCCTGGCAGGGGAGTGGCAATCGGTGGCCCAGCAGGGCGCGTATCAGTACGCCACGAGTAACGTGCCGGACTTCCTCAACATCCTGGCGGCGGGCCTGGTGGCGGTGGCGATCGTGCCGGTGTGGCGGAGGTTCGGCGTGGCGCCGGCGACGCTGCTCGCCCTGAACGTGCTGCCCTCGCTGGCGAGTGGCGGATGGCTGTCGGTGGGCCGCGCCACGTCGGTGCTCTTCCCGGTGTTCTTATGGCTCGCCGATGCGCTGCCGGTGCGCTACCGGATCGCCGCGGTGGCGGTCTTTGCCGGGTTGCAGGTGTTTGCCGCAATCCTGTTCTTCACGTGGCGGCCGCTCTTCTGATGATGGCCGCGCCGCCCCGCGGTGCCGGCCAAGACCGGCGCTTGGCCGTCTGTACGGGCGTGTGTGACGAAGCCGTATACTGGCCGTCAGGTCGTTTCATGAGCCCCATTCTCCGCTCCCGTTCGGGTCGACACGTGACGGCTCTGCTGGCCGGGTGGCTGCTGATGGCGTCAGTGGCGCCGCTGGCCGTGGCCCAGCCGGCGGTGCAGCCAGCCGCGCCGAAGGACGCCCGCGCTGCCGCCGCCCGGGCCCTCGACACCGGGCGCTACGACGAGGTGCACACGCTCGTCGCGGCGCTCGCCGCCGACCCAATCGCCGCGGTGCTGCGCGCCCGGGCATTCGTCGCGGTAGGGAAGTATGGCGACGCGGAGAAGGTGCTTCAGCCGGCGGTGTTCGAGGGTCCGCTGAGCGACGCCGCCGTGGAACTGGGCGTGCTGCAGCGCATGCTCGGCCGCCGCGAGGCGCTGCGCACCCTCAGCCTGATCCTGTCGCGCGATATCGTGGCGGCGTCGGCCCCAGACTATGTGCGCGCCGGGCGCGCGGCGCGCGCGCTCGGCCGCTTCCAGCAGGCCAGCGACTTCTTCCGCGAGGCCATCGCGCGCGCGCCTACCGATGTCACGGCCAATGTCGCGTGGGGCGAGCTGTTCCTGGAGAAACACAACCGTTCGGACGCCGCCAAGTCGTTTCAGGCCGCCCTGCGCACCAGTGCCGAAGACCCCACGGCGCTCATGGGCCTGGCGCGCACCATGGCCGACGACAACCCGCCGCTGGCCCGCAAGCTGGCACAGCAGGTGCTCGCCCTCAACCCGCAGTCGACCGGCGCGCGCGTGCTGCTGGCCGAGCTGGCTCTCGACGACACCAAGCGCCCCGAGGCGAAAGCCGAGCTGGAGAAGGCGCTTGCGGTGAACCCGAATCACTTCGAGGCGCTGTCGCTCACCGCCGCCGTGGCGTGGCTCGAGAAGCGCACCGCCGACTACACCGCCACGACCGACGCGCTGCTCAAGCTCAATCCCACCTACGGCGAGGTCTACCGGATCGTCGGCGCGCAGTCGGCGCGCAACTACCGCTTCGAGGAGGCGGCCGAGCTGACGCGCCGCGCCATCAGCATCGACGCCACCAACACCCGGGCGTTCGCCGACCTGGGCGCGCACCTCATGCGCACCGGCGACGAGCGCGGCGCGCGCCGCGCGCTCGAAACCGCCTTCCGCGTCGATCCCTACGACATCGTCACCTACAACCTGCTCGGGCTGCTCGACACGCTCGACGGCTTCGTGACCATTCGCGAAGGCGACATGGTGATTCGTCTGCATCCAGACGAAGCCGGCGTGATGCGCGAGTACGTGCCGGCGCTGGCGCGCGAGGCCATGGCCACGCTGTCGAAGCGCTGGAACTTCACGCCCACCGGCCCGATCCTGATCGAGATGTTTCCGCGCCACGACGACTTCGCCGTGCGCAATGTCGGCCTGCCCGGCATGATCGGCGCCCTGGGTGCGTGCTTCGGCAAGGTGGTGACGCTCGACTCGCCCAAGGCGCGGCCGCCGGGCGAGTTCAACTGGGGCGCCACGTTGTGGCACGAACTGGCCCATGTGATTACCATCCAGCTCTCGAACCAGCGCGTGCCGCGCTGGCTCACCGAAGGCATCTCGGTGTGGGAAGAGACGCGCGCGCGCGCTGCCTGGGGCCGCGAGATGGAAGTGACGTTTGCCGGCGCGATCAACCGCGGCCAGGTGATGAAGCTGCGCGACCTGAACGCCGGCTTCAGCAATCCCGAGACGATTTCGCTGGCCTACTACCAGGCGTCCCTGCTCGTGGAACACATCACGGCGCGTTTCTCGGAAGCCTCGCTGCGCGAGCTCGTGCGCGTCTTCTCGGAAGACCTCGAGACCGACGCCGCCCTCAGCCGGGTGCTGAAGGTGAGCGTCGACGACCTGCAGACCACGTTCGACGCGTTCCTCGACGAGCGCTTCGGGCGGCTGCGCCGCGCGCTGGTCACGCCCGACGGCTTCGAGCCCGACCTGCCGATCGAGCGGCTGCGCGCGGTGGCCGAAGCGAATCAGGGCAGCTTCCCGGTGCAGGTGGCCTTCGGCCGCGCGCTCGAAGCCACCGACGCGGCGGCGGCGCTGGCCGTGTATCAGAAGGCCGCGGCGCTCGTGCCGCTGGCAACCGGCGACGGCAGCCCGCAGGCACGGATTGCCAGCCTGCTGCAGGCCAAGGGCGACAAGGCGGGGGCGGCCAGGGCCCTCGAGGCGCTCACCACCGTCGATCACACGGCCATCGCCTCGGCGCGCACGCTGGTCGGTCTGCTCGATGCCCCGAATGAGGCGCTCCGTCGTCAGGCCGCGCTCGCCAAGGTGGTGGCCATCGATCCCTTCGACGCGGGGGCACACTCCGAGCTCGGCCGGTTCGCCCTGGCCTCGGGCCGTGTGCCCGAGGCCCTGCAGGCGTTCCGCGTGGCCGTGGCCGCTGGCCCAACCGACCGCGCCGGCGCCTTCGCCGATCTGGGCGAGGCCCTCGAGCAGTCGGGCGCGAAGGACGACGCCAAACGGCAGGCGCTGCTCGCGCTCGAAGTGGCGCCCACCTACGCCCGCGCGCAAGACCTGCTGCTGCGGCTGGTGGAGCCGCCGCAGTGACAGCGGCGGTGCGCACCGGCTGGCGGGCGTTCGCGCGGCGCGGCCCGCTCGTGGCCGCGGTCGTCGGGCTCATCACCTGCGTGGCCCCGGCGGTGTCGTCGCTCGTGCACGAAGCGGCGGCGCAGTCGGGCGTGTTCAAGGAAGACCGCCTGGCCGGCCTGCAGTGGACCTTCGTGCGCGTGAAGTACACGCCTACGACCGGCGACCTGGCGATGCGCACGCGCTTCGGCTTCTGGGACGACCCGTGGGCCATCGACGCGCCCGCGGCCGAGCAGAACCTGTCGCGCCGCGTGCAGACGGCCACGGCCATCGAAGTGGGCGAGCCGCTCGTGATGAGCCTCGACGACCCGCGTCTGTTCCAGTATCCATGGCTTTATCTGGTCGAGCCGAGCAACGCCGTGCTGAGCGATGCGGAGGCGGCCACGTTGCGCGAGTTCCTGCTGCGCGGCGGCACGCTCACCCTCGACGACTTCCACGGCTCGTTCGAGTGGGAGCTCACCGTGCGCCAGCTCGCCAAGATCTTTCCAGACCGCGAGATCGTCGACCTGCCGCCGTCGCATCCGATCTACTCGTCGTTCTACCAGCTCGATCGCTATCCGCAAGTGCCGGGCCTCGGCTCGTTCTTCAACGGCCGCACCTGGGAGAAGGGCGGCTACACCGCCCGCCTGCGCGCCATTCTCGACGACACTGGCCGGCCGATGGTGCTCGCCAACTGGAACACCGACATGGGCGACGGCTGGGAATGGTCGAACGCCGAAGAGTATCCGGGATATTTGAAGTGGACGGCCGTGGCATACCAGATGATGATCAACGAGATCGTCTACACGCTGACGCACTAGGGGCTGGGGGCTAGGGACTGGGGGCTGGGGCTCCCAAGAACGGCGCCCGAAGACGGCGTTCGATACACCGCTGACAGGCAGGGCATGGACCGGACGGCAGAAGCACACGGCGAAGACCTGGCAGCGCGGGTGGCGGCGGGCCGCGCGAAGATTCTCGAACAACTGCGGCTGGTGATCGTCGGGCAGGACGAGGTGGTCGACGAGGTGCTCATCGCGCTCTTCACCGGCGGCCATTGTCTGCTCACCGGCGTGCCGGGCCTGGCCAAGACGCTGCTCATCAAGACGCTCGCCGGCATCCTCGATCTGTCGTTCAAGCGCATCCAGTTCACGCCCGACCTGATGCCGGCCGACATCACCGGCACCGAAATTCTCGACGAAGCCGACGGCGTGCGCGCGCTCCGCTTCGTGCGCGGGCCAGTCTTCGCGCAGATCCTTCTGGCCGACGAGATCAACCGCACGCCCCCCAAGACCCAGGCGGCGCTGCTCGAGGCCATGCAGGAGTTTCACGTCACGGCGGCGGGACGCACCTACGAGCTCGAACGGCCGTTCTTCGTGCTGGCCACGCAGAACCCGATCGAACTGGAGGGCACCTACCCGTTGCCGGAAGCGCAGCTCGATCGCTTCATGTTCAACATCTCCATGGGCTACCTCTCGGAAGACGACGAGGTGACGGTCGTCACCCAGACGACCGGGACGAGCCGGCCCAAGCCCGAGCGCGTGCTGAGCGGCGACGACATCATGGCGTTCCACGGCTACGTGCGGCAGGTGGTCGTGGCCGACGAAGTGGCGCGCTACGCCGTGCGCCTGGTGGATGCCTCGCGGCCCGGCCGCGGCCCCAAGCTCGACTTCGTGGAGAAGTGGGTGAAGTGGGGCGCCGGTCTGCGCGCCTCGCAGGCGCTGATTCTCGGCAGCAAGGCGCGCGCGCTCATTCATGGCCGCTACCACGTGTCGGTGAAGGACATCCAGGCGCTGGCCAAGCCGATTCTGCGTCACCGCGTCATTGCGAACTTCTACGGCGAGGCCGAGGGCATCACGTCGGACATCATCGTCGACCGCCTGATTGCCGCCGTGCAGGTGCCCGCGAGCGGGCTCTAGCCACATGGCCGCCCCGGCGCGCTATCTCGACCCCGCGGTGCTCGCCCGGATCGGCTCGCTCGATCTGAAGGCGAAGATCGTCGTGGAGGGCGTGCTGACCGGCTTGCATCGCAGTCCGCGGCGGGGCTTCAGCGTGGAGTTCGCCGAGTACCGTCAGTACCTGCCGGGCGACGCGCTCGCCACCATCGACTGGAAGGTGTTCGCGCGCAGCGATCGCCACTACGTCAAGAAGTTCGAGGAAGACACCAACCTCGAGTGCCATCTGCTGCTCGACGTCAGCGGCTCGATGCACTACGGATCGCGGGGCGTCACGAAGGGCGAGTACGGATGCTTCCTGGCGGCATCGCTCGCCTATCTGATGCACCGGCAGCGCGATGCCGTCGGCCTCATCGCCTTCGACGACGAGATCGTGCACCGGGTGCCACCGAGCGCCCGCGCCGGCCACCTGCGCACGCTGCTGCTGGCGCTGGAAAGATTGCCGGCCGGGCATCGCACCAACGTGGCCAAGCCGCTCGGCGACCTGGCGAAGGTGCTTTCGAAGCGCGGCCTGGTCGTGGTGATCTCGGATCTGCTCGACGACCAGGCGCGGGTGATCGAGGGCCTGCGCCACTTCCGGCAGCGGGGCACCGACGTGATCGTCTTCCACCTGCTCGACCAGCAGGAACTGCAGTTCACCTTCGCCGACGTGGCGCGCTTCCGCGACAGCGAGTCGGCCACCGAGGTCTTGGCCGATCCGAGCGCTGTGCGCGGCGACTATCTGCGCGCCGTGCAGGGCTTCGTCGACACCTATCGCCGTGAGCTGGGTGGCGCTGGCATCGACTACCACCTGCTCGACACGTCGAAGCCGCTCGACCTGGCGCTCATGGCCTACCTCAACGCGCGCGGGCGGCGCTGACATGTTCGGCCTGGGCTTCCTGGCGCCCGCGTTCCTGGCCGGCGCGCTCGCCGTCGGCATTCCGATCCTGCTGCATCTGTTCCGGCGCCGCAGCGACCGCGTGATCGATTTCCCGGCCGCGCAGATGCTGCCGCAGGCGCCGGTGCAGCAGCAGGAGCGGCGCCGGCTGCGCGATCTGCTGCTGCTGGCGCTGCGCATCGCCGCGCTCGTGCTGCTGGCCTGCTCATTTGCCCGACCCTACGTGCTGCGCGGCGCTGATGCACTGAAGGCGCCGATCACGGTCGTGGCCGTCGACACCTCGCTCAGCATGTCGGCCCCGGGCACGTGGCGTGAGGCCATGCGCCTGGCCGTGGCAGCCGTGGATGCGGCGCCCGTGGCCGATCTCGTGGGGGTCGTGACCTTCGACGACCGCGGCCAGACCGGCGTGGCGCCCACGGCCAACCGGGCCGAGGCACGTGCCTTCCTGGCGGCGTTGACGCCGGGAGCCGGCGGCACACGCTACGCCGCCGCGCTGGGCGCGTCGGTGGACGCGCTCGGGGCCTCGCGCGGGCGCATCGTGGTCGTGACCGATCTGCAGCAACAGGGACTGGCCGGCGGCGATGCCGTGAGCGTGCCCGACGGCGTCGACGTGTCGGTGGCCGCCGTGCCGCCCGTCGCCGCGAATGTGGCGGTGGCGGCGTTCAGCCGCGATGGCCAGGGTGCGACGGCGGTCGTGCAGAGCTACGCGCCGGGGCCGCGAGTGGTCACCGCGCGGTTGCGGGTTGACGGGGCCGAGGTGCGCCAGACGCGCACCGAGCTGGCGCCCTTTGCCTCGGCCGATGTGCGCTTTGCCGGTCCGCTTCCGGCGGCGGGCGTGGCGGAGGTGGTGATTGACGACGCCGACGGACTGGCCGGCGACAACACCCGCTACCTGCGGCTCGAGTCCGAACGCCCGCGCACGTTCATCGTGCTCACGGCCGATCCGCCGGAATCCGCGCGCACCGGACTCTACGTGCAGCGCGCGCTCGAAGCGGCTGATGACCCGGCCACGCGCGTGGTGGCCATGGACGGCCGCCGCTACAACGCCGTCGGCCCGGGCGACCGCCCGGCCGCGATCTTCGTGCTGGGCACGCGCACGCTCGACCGGGCCGGGCGCGCGCGCCTGGCCTCGTATCTGCGCGATGGGGGCCGCGTGTTCCTCACGCTTGGTCCCGACGTGGATCTGCCGAGTCTGAGCGACGTGCTGGGCATGGCCGTGCGGCTGGCGCCCGAGCCGGTCGTTGCCACTGGCGACGAGGCCACGATCGTGGCGGCCGACAGCCGCCATCCGGTGCTGCGTCGGCTGGCCGGACCGGCGTCGTCGCTGGGCCGCGTGTCGATCGAGCAGTACCGGCGGCTGCTCGACGAATCGGGCTGGAGCGTGCTGGCGCGGTTTGCCGGCGGTGCGCTCGCCCTCGGCGAACGCCAGGTGGGCCGCGGCACGCTGCTCGTGTTCGCCTCCGATCTCGACAATCGCTGGAACCGGTTTCCCGTGCAGCCAAGCTTCGCGCCCTTCCTGGTCGAGACCGCGCGCTACCTCACGCGCGACGGCGTCAGCACTTCCGCATTCGTGCTTCCGTCGGTGCCGCCTGGGGTGCCCCCCGTGCCGGGCGCGCACCTGATCGCCGCAGTGGGCGATCAGGCGGCGCGCACCGTGGTCGTCAACGTGAATCCGGCTGAGAGCGATCCGGCGGTGACGACCGCCGAAGCGTTCACGGCGAGCGTGAGCCGGGTCGACGACACGCGCGAGGCGCCCGCCATCGAGGAGGCGCGGGCGCAAGAGGCCCAGCAGCGGTTGTGGCAAATCGGACTGCTGGTGATGCTGGCCGTGCTGGTGGTCGAGAGCCTGGTGGGACGCGTGGCGCGGGCCGGCCGGAGCGCTGAACCCGGGGTAGGATAGCGAGAGCGGGTTACATGGCCGACGAGCTCACGTCGCTCCGGACATTCCTTGCCGACATCGCGCGTCGGCGAAAGGCGCTTGCGTGGCGCCGAGGATGGACCACGGGCGCGCTGTCTGCGGCCCTCGTCCTCGCCACGACCCGCCTTGCCGTCGCCCTCGCGGCGCCCACGGGCGCGGCCTTCGCCCTGCTCGTCGCGCTCGGCGCGGTCGTGGCGGCACTGGCGCTGACCGTCGCGCTGCGGGCCGTGCGCGGGTCGTCGACCGACCGCCAGCTCGCGCGCCTGGTCGAAGAACGCTTTGGCGGCCTCGACGACGTCGTGGTGTCCGCGGTCGACTACGCGAGCCGGGCCGACCACGCGCCGGCCATGGCGGATCGGCTGGCGGCCTCGGCGCTGGGGGCGGTCTCGCCCGAGGGCGCCGACCGGATCGTGCGCCCCGGCGACCTGACCTATGCGGGCCGCACCGCCCTGGGCGCAGCCGCGGCGCTGATCGTGGCGGTGGCGTTCTTCCTCGGGCCTGCGGCGGACGCCGTGCGGGTGGCCGCGGCCTACGTCGTGCCGTCGCGTTTCCAGATCAGCGTCGAGCCCGGTGACGTGCGCGTGCGCGCGGGCGCCGTGGTCACGATCGTGGTGCGCGTGCTGGGCGGCGTGGCGCCGCTCACGCCGACGTTCCTGGCCGGCGAGGGGACTGACGCGACGCCTGTGGCGATGACCGCTCGTGATGGCGGCGCCTTCGAGATCGTCGTGCCGGATGTGTCGGCCACCTTCACCTATCGCGTGCGCGCTGGTGGGCTCCGCTCGGCCGACTACACGGTCACGGTCGTGCATCCGCCCACGGTGGAGCGCATCGATCTCGACTACGCGTACCCGCCCGCCTTGGAACTGGAGCCGCGCCGGGAAGAAGACGGCGGCGACATCTACGCGCCCGAGGGCACCATCGTGCGCCTCACGGTCACGGCCGATCGCGCGGTGAAGGCCAGCGCCATCGTGCTGGCTGATGGCACGCGCGTGCCGCTTGGCGTCGACGGGCGCCTGGCCTCGGGCGGGCTCACCGTGCGGGCTGATGGTTCGTATCGCGTGGCGCTGGTCGAGGACGACGGCGTGGAGACGGCCGACGACACCGAGTACTTCATCCGCACGCTGCTCGACCGGCCGCCCGACGTGCGGGTCGTGCGGCCGGCCGGCGATCGCCAGGTGACGCCGCTCGAGGAAGTGCTGATCGAAGCCCGCGCCGACGACGATTTCGGCGTGCGCAGCTTCGAGCTGGTGCTGCAGAAGCCCGGTGATGCCGAGGTGATCGTGCCGTTTCCCGGGCCGCGCGACGGCCTCACGGTGAACGGCCGGCACCTGCTGTTCCTCGAGGACCTCGAAGTGGCCCCCGGCGACTTCGTGACCTACTACGTGCGGGCGCGCGACGTGGGCCGCGGCAAGCCGTCGTCGGAATCGCGCAGCGACATCTACTTTCTCGAAGTGAAGGCGTTCAACGACGAGTTCGTCGCCGCGCAGAGCCAGGCCATGGCCGCTGGCGCGCAAGCGCAGGGCGTGCAGGATCTGGCGGCGGCGCAGAAAGAGATCGTCGTCGCCACCTGGAAGCTCGACAGTCGCGGGCGGCGGGCGAGCCGAGCCGGGTCGGCCCAGGACATCAGGACGCTGGCCACGGCGCAACGCGCGCTCGAGCAGCGCGCGGCGAAGGAGGCCGGCAATCAGCTGCAGGCCGCCGGCGGCGGACCGCCGCGCCGGCGTCGCGGCCCGGCCACCGTGAACGAAGTGACTGACGACCCGATGGGCCTGGCGATCGAGGCCATGCGCCGGGCCGCGGCCGCGCTCGAGAAGCTGCAGCCGTCGGCCGCGCTGCCGCACGAGAAGGAGGCGCTCAATCAGCTGCTGCGCGCCGAAGCCGACGTGCAGCGCCGCCAGGTGGCGCGCCAGCAGGGCGGCGGCGGGGGCGGCGGCAATCGCAACACGCCTGACCTGTCGTCGCTCTTCGACCAGGAACTGCGCAAGCAGCAGCAGACCAACTACGAGACGCCGGCCTCGTCCGAGACCCGTCAAGACGAGCGGCAAGAGGACGATCCACTGGCGAAGCTGCGGGAGCTGGCGCGCCGGCAGGAGGCGCTCAGCCGCGAGCAGCAGGACTTGGCGCGCAACCAGGCGGCGCTCGAAGCCGATGCGCTCAAGCGCCGGCTCGAACGTCTGTCGCGCGATCAGGAGGAGCTGCGGCGGCAACTCGAGCAGCTCGCGCGCGAGCTGCCCGAGCGCCGCGATGCCAGTGGCGAACGGCGCGAGTCGTCGCAGCCGTCCCAGCAGTCACAGGCCCAGCCTGGGCAGGCGGGACAGGCGGGACAGGCGGGACAGGCGGGACAGGCGGGACAGCGCGCGGGTGGCGGGCCGTCATCCGGCGCGCCGCAGGCGTCCGAACAGCAGGCCATGCGCGAAGCGGCCGACGACATGCGGCAGGCCACCTCCGGACTGCAGCAGCAAGACCCGGGCAGGGCGAGCGAGAGCGCCGGCCGCGCGCTCGAGCGCATGCGCCGCGCCGAAGAGGCGCTGCGCGGATCGACAGCCGACGACCTGCAGCGGCGGCTCGGCGACCTGCAGCTCGAGGCGCGTCAGTTGGCCGAGGCCGAACGGCGGCTCGCCGGCGAGATGCGGCGCATGGGGGCGGGCGGCGAATCCAGCAGCCGCGGCCGTCAGATGGCGTCGGAACAGGAACGCCTGGCGGCCCGCACCGAGCGGCTCGGCCAGCAGCTCCGCGACCTGTCGCGTCAGGCGCGCGGCACCGACGGCCAGGCGGCGCTCGATCAGGCCGGCCGCGAACTCGAATCGGGCAAGGTGGCCGAGCGGATGCGCGAGGTGGCACGCACGCTGAAGGACGCTGCCAGGACCTCACCGGCTGGCCCGAGCGCCTCGGCGGAGTCGACGCGGCCCGGCATGCCAGGCGCGAAGCCGGGCATCCCCCCGGGCACCCAACCCGGCGCAACGACAGCCGACGCCTCCTCGGCGGCCGCGATTGGCGCCGAGGTGGCCCGCACGCTCGACCGCGTGGCCGAGCGGCTCGACGCCGGCCGGGCGGGCGATCCCAGCGCGGCCAGACGTCTCTCGGACACGCTGTCGCAGGCCGGGCAGTTGCGGGAGCAGATCGAAGGCGTGGAGCGGTCGCTGGAGCAGTTGAACGCAAGCGGCGAGAACGCCCGCGGCGGGCGCGACCAGAACGGGCAGCCGCGTCAGAGGCAGAACGGCCAGGCCGGGACGCGCGGTGAGAACGCCGCGGCAAACGCCGCCGCGAACGCCGAGGTGGCGCGTCTGCAGCGGCAGGTCGCCGAGCAGATGCGCGAGGCGCGGGCGCAGGTCGAGAACATGGGCCGCGCGGCACCCGACATGCGAGGACCGTCGACGCCCGAAGACTGGCAGCCGAGCGTGTCGGCACCGGGTACCGAAGCGTTCAAGCAAGACTTCGCCCGCTGGGAATCGCTCAAGCAGAATCTGCTGCTGGCGCTCGAGAAGGTGGAACGCAGCATGTCGGATGAGCTGCGCCAGCAGGAGACCAAAGACCGTTTGAGCGCTGGGGCGTCCGACGCGGTGCCCGACGACTACCGCAAGCTCGTCGAGAAGTACTACCGGTCGCTCGCCACCCCACGGCGGCCGGAGCGGTAGCGGACGATGCGCTTTGCTGTCGCATTGCCGTGGTGGGGCTACGGGCTCGTGGCGGCGGGCGCCGTGGCGCTCGCGCTGTTCACCTACGCCGGGGCGCGCGTGCCGTCGCGCCTGCGACTGGGCCTGACGGCCCTGCGCGCACTCACGCTGCTGCTGCTCGTTGCGGCCATCCTTCGTCCGGTGCGGGTCGTGCCGGCGTCGGCGGCCCGCAACCGCGTCGTGCCGGTGCTCGTCGACGTGTCGCGCAGCATGCGCGTCGCAGACGGCGAGGGTCCGGCCCGCATGCAGCGGGCCCGCACGGCCGCCGCCGACCTCGTGGCCGCGCTCGACCCGTCGTTCCGCACCGAGGTGTGGGCGTTCGGCGACGGCGTGGTGCGGGCCGCACTCGGCGACCTGCAAGCCTCGGCCGGCCGGTCCGACCTGAGCGGTGCGCTGCGCACCGTGGCCGATCACTACCGGGGTCGCACCCTGGGCGGCATCGTGGTCGTGTCCGACGGCGGCGACACGTCAGCGCGCGACGTCGCCAGCCTCAACGCGCCGGTCTTCACGGTGGGCATCGGCGAACCCCGCATGACCCGCGACCGGGAAGTGGTGGCCATGTCGGCTGGCGAGCCGCGCCTGGCCGATTCCACCGTCGACGTGCAGGTGTCGGCGCTCAGCACGGGCTACGGCGCCCAGCCGCTCGAGCTCACGCTCACGGCCAATGGCCGGGCGGTGGACGTGCGGCGCCTGGCGGTGACCGACGGCGCCCCGGTGAGCACCGTGTTCACCGTGTCCCCCGACCCCGGTGCGCCAACGGTCTACCGCATCGAGGTGCCGGTGGCGCCGGGCGAAGTGGCGTCCGAGAACAACACGCGCAGCGTGCTCGTGGAGCCGCCCGGCCGCACGCGGCGGCTGCTGCTGGTCGAAGGCGCGCCCGGCTACGAGCACACCTTCTTGAAGCGCGCGCTCGCCCGCGACAGCAGTCTCGATGTCGACTCGGTGATCCGCAAGGGCCAGACCGACGACGGCCGGCCGACGTTCTTCGTGCAGGCGGCAGCCTCGCGCGCAGCCGCGCTGGCCGCCGGTTTTCCGCACACCCGGGCCGAACTCTTCACCTACGATGCGGTGGTCTTCGGCAACGTCGAGGCCGGCTTCTTCACGCACGACCAGCTCGAAGCCACGGCGGCGTTCGTGTCGGCCCGCGGCGGCGGGCTGCTCGTGCTCGGCGGGCGCTCGTTCGAGCGCGAGGGGCTGGCCGGCACGCCACTCGACGAGGTGCTGCCGGTGGACATGTCGGATCGCCGCGCCACGGTGGCTCGGGCGGCCAACGTCGC
>Ga0105046_10001121_pt1 | contig 40388 bp, 40 predicted proteins | sample MAT03_FD_78385 | JGI IMG/M metagenome (GOLD analysis project Ga0105046, IMG submission 78385) | Freshwater microbial communities from Lake Fryxell liftoff mats and glacier meltwater in Antarctica - MAT-03 (megahit assembly) | ecosystem: Environmental > Aquatic > Freshwater > Ice > Liftoff... | reverse complement strand
GCGTACGCGTACTGCGTGAAGCCGGCCGACACGGCGGTGGCCAGGGCCCGATGGGCCGGCCTTTGCCGCAGCACCGACTCCGTCAGCTTGAGGTGGTAGGCCGCAGCATCGCGCGCCAGTTGCAGGTCGTCTTCGTTGTCGGCGCCCTGCGCGGCCAGCGCGACCGCGGCCTGGTCGAGCGCCCACTGGCGCGGCGAGGCACAACCGGTCAACAGTGTGGACATCAGCGTGGACATCAGCGCGGCCACCGAGGCGAGCCCGGCGAGGCGCCTGCCGGGCCCTGCGCGGCGTCTGAGCTTCAACGGTCCGCAGCCGCCTGGTGCCTGCAGTGCCGTCGTCGCCGTCGTCGTCCCCGTCGTCACTCCCGTCGTCACTCCCGCCGTCACCACACGCGCACCATCCACCCGCCTCAGGAAGCCACGAAGCGAGTGAGCCTGACATGGGGTGTTGACCGCCGTGTGACGGTCGGCGCGCGCGCCGTCGCGTTCAGTCCACGCCGGCCCTCAGTCCGCCGGCTGCAGCCGGGCCACGCTGAGCAGCAGCCACTTCGCGCCGTGGCGGCCGAAGTGCACCTGCGCACGCGCATCGGCGTCTCTGCCTTCGAGCGTCAGCACCACGCCTTCGCCGAACTTGTTGTGGAAGACCGTCTGGCCGATGCGAAACGATCCGGCTGAGGCCATCGCGGCCGTCGGCGGAGGCGCCGCCATCGGCGCCGGCTCCACACGCCCGCTGCCCACGATGCTGCCCAGCCCGCTGCCGCGCTCCCAGGCGCTGCGGTATTGCTGCGCATAGCCGCTGGAGAAGCCGCCGGCCTTGGGCGTCAGCCACTTCAGCGTGGCCTCGGGCAGCTCTTCGAGGAAGCGGCTGCGCACGTGATAACGCGTCTGGCCGTGCAGCATGCGGGTCTGGCTGAAGCTCAGGTACAGGCGCTGGCGCGCGCGGGTGATGGCCACATACATCAGCCGGCGTTCTTCCTCCAGGCCGTCGGCGTCGGCCAGCGCGTTTTCGTGCGGGAACAGGCCCTCTTCGAGCCCGGTGATGAAGACGGCGTCGAACTCCAGTCCCTTGGCCGCATGCACCGTCATCAGCTGCACCGCGTCGACGCCGGCCTGCGCCTGGTTGTCGCCCGCCTCCAGCGCGGCATGGGTGAGGAAGGCGGCCAGCGGCGACATGATCTCGCCCGTCTCGGCGTCCGGCGCCGGCGCCTCGCCGCTGGTCAATGCGGGCGCGATGCCGGCGCCCTGCTCGTCCACCGGCAGCGCCACCGCGTCGCGGCCAAAGCCTTCCTGGGTGACGAAGGCCTCGGCGGCGTTGACCAGCTCCTGCAGGTTCTCGATGCGGTCCTGGCCCTCCTTGTCGGTGCGGTAGAAGTCCACCAGTCCGCTGTCATGCAGCATGTGCTCGATGATCTCGCGCAGCGTCAGCCCGCGCGTCGCCTCGCGCATCGCGTCGATGCGGGCGACGAACGCCGACAGGTTGGCGCCCGCCTTGCCCGGCACCGCGCCGACGCTCTGCGCCAGGCTGCGGGCGCTGGCCCGCGCGGCGTCCTGCAACTGCTCGACGCTGCGCGCGCCGATGCCGCGCGCGGGAAAGTTCACCACGCGCAGGAAGCTGGTGTCGTCGTTGGCGTTCTCGATCAGCCGCAGGTAGGCCAGCGCGTGCTTCACCTCGGCGCGCTCGAAGAAACGCAGGCCGCCATAGACCTTGTAGGCCACGCCGGCGTTGAACAGCGCGCTCTCCAGCACGCGGCTCTGCGCGTTGCTGCGGTACAGCAGCGCGGTCTCGCTGCGCTTCATGCCGCCGCGGTGCAGGCCCTGCAGTTCTTCCAGCAGCCACTGCGCTTCGGCGAAGTCGCTGGTGGCCTCGTGCACACGCACCAGCTCGCCCGGGCCGGCCTCGGTGCGCAGGTTCTTGCCCAGGCGGCGCGCGTTGTGCGCGATCAGCGCGTTGGCGGCATCCAGGATGTTGCCGAAGCTGCGGTAGTTCTGCTCCAGCCGCACCACGTGGCGCACGTGGTACTCGCGTTCGAAGTCGGCCATGTTGCCCACGCGCGCGCCGCGAAATGCGTAGATGCTCTGGTCGTCGTCACCCACGGCGAACACGCCCTGCGGCTCGATGCCGGGCCCGGCGGCGCCGGGCGGCGGCGCGAACATGCGCAGCCAGGCGTACTGCAGCCGGTTGGTGTCCTGGAACTCGTCCACCAGCAGATGGCGAAAGCGCCGCCGGTAGTGTTCACGCAGCGTGTCGTGGTCGCGCAGCAGTTCGTAGCTGCGCAACATCAGCTCGGCGAAGTCGACCACGCCCTCGCGCTGGCACTGCGCCTCGTAGGCCTCGTACACCTGCACCAGGATGCGACCGTGCTCGTCGCGCACCTGCACATCGCGCGGACGGTGGCCTTCCTCCTTCTCGCCGGCGATGAACCACGCGGTCTGCTTGGGCACGAAGCGCTCTTCGTCCAGGTTCATCGCCTTGATCACGCGCTTGACCGCCGACACCTGGTCGCCCGCATCCAGGATCTGGAAGCCCTGCGGCAGGGCGGCCAGTTTCCAGTGCGCGCGCAGGAAGCGGTTGCACAGGCCGTGGAAGGTGCCGATCCACATGCCGCGCACGTTCACCGGCAGCATCGCCGACAGCCGCGTCAGCATCTCCTTGGCGGCCTTGTTGGTGAAGGTCACCGCCAGCACCCCGCCGGGCGAAACCTGGCCCGTGGCCAGCAGCCAGGCGATGCGCGTGGTCAGCACCCGTGTCTTGCCCGAGCCGGCACCGGCCAGGATCAGCGCCGGCACCGCCGGTTGCGTCACCGCGGCCAGTTGCTCGGGGTTCAGGTGGCGCAGCAGCGGCAGCGTGAGTTCATCGGTCGGGGGCATGCGACCCATTCTAGGGACGCACCCCCGCGCGCCGGACACCCACCGGAGCCTCAGCGCTGGGCCAGGGCCAGCGCGCGGCGCTCGTGCTCCAGCATCAGGGCCACCACCTGGCGCGAGCATCCTTCGCGGGCCCCGCGCGCGGGCAGCCGGTCGCACTCGGCGACCATCGCCAGCAACTCGGGCGTCGGCGCCAACCAGCGCGCAGGCCCGGCAGCGTCGAAGGCGGCGAGCAGCGTCAGCATCAGCGCCGCCGTGGTCGCCAGGGCCGCCGTGCCGGCGGCCAGCGAAGTGGCCTGCAACGCGGCCCGTGGGGCTTTGTAGGCTTGCGTCAACATGGTGGTCTCCGGTGAAAGTTCGGGGATCACACTGTCGTGCGCGCCCGGCCGCGGCGCATCCGTCGCCCTGGGGGCAACGCGTAGAATTCTTCATCGGGCCCAAACTCCGGCGCCCGGTTCTGCAGGCTGGCCCACCCGTTGCGCGGTGGCTTCTCGGCCGCACCGGGTCTGCCAGGTCAAGCGCTCGCCCTCCCACCCCGCCCGGAGCGACGCCATGGAAATCTTCGATTACGACCACATCCTGCTGCTGCCACGCAAGTGCCGCGTCGACAGCCGCGCCGAATGCGACCCGACGGTGGAGTTCGGCGGCCGCCGCTTCGCACTGCCGGTGGTGCCGGCCAACATGAAGACCGTGATCGACGAGCCGATCAGCGAGGCCCTCGCGCGCAGCGGCCACTTCTACGTCATGCACCGCTTCGATCTGGACACCGTGGCCTATGCGCAGCGCATGCGCCGGCAGGGCCTGTTCGTCTCGCTGAGTTCGGGCGTCAAGCCACACGACTTCGAGCTCATCGACCGCCTGGCCACCGACGGCGTGGGCGCCGACTACATCACCATCGACATCGCCCACGGCCACGCCGAGAGCGTGCGCCGCGCCATCGAGCACATCAAGACGCGGCTGCCCCAGACCTTCGTGATCGCCGGCAACGTGGCCACGCCCGAAGCCGTGATGGACCTCGAGAACTGGGGCGCCGATGCCACCAAGGTGGGTGTGGGCCCGGGCAAGGTCTGCATCACCAAGCTGAAGACCGGCTTCGGCACCGGCGGCTGGCAGCTCAGCGCGCTGAAGTGGTGTGCGCGCGTGGCGACCAAGCCGATCGTTGCCGACGGCGGCATCCGCCACCACGGCGACATTGCCAAGAGCGTGCGCTTCGGTGCCGCGATGGTGATGGTCGGCTCGCTGTTCGCCGGCCATGAAGAGTCGCCCGGCGCCACCGTGGAGGTCGACGGCAAGCTCTTCAAGGAGTACTACGGCTCGGCCAGCGACTTCAACAAGGGCGAGTACAAGCACGTGGAAGGCAAGCGCATCCTCGAGCCGATCAAGGGCCGGCTTGCCGACACGCTGCGCGAGATGCGCGAAGACCTGCAAAGCAGCATCAGCTACGCCGGCGGCCGCGTGCTGGCCGACCTGAAGAAGGTGAACTACGTGATCCTGGGCGGCGAGAACGCGGGCGAGCACTTGTTCATGTGAGCCCGCCGACCCGTTGGCGACCCTGATGTGAGCCCGCCGACCCGATGGCGACCCTGAGGTGCATCAGAGAACTGCTTGATATGTTTTTGCCTGCTGCTGCAGCACGTGCCGGACTGACCGGCTAGCCGGGGAACATGTCCTCACGCTCGTCGCTGCGCTGACGCACCGGGCCCTCGCGCAACACAGACGACAGCGGGCGCGCCTGGCCTGTCGCGCCTGCCGGGCAGCTGCCACTGTCGACGTAGCGCTGCGCCGCCTGCCACAGCGGATCACCCGCTGAGCGCAGCGGCTGGCTGAAGTCTTCGGCCACAGCGCAGGTCGGCGCGAAACCATCCCAGTAACGACCTTCGTTGCGCGAGTTCACCGACTCGAAATTCACCACGTTGTAGGTAGTGCCGCATTGGCTGGCCGGCACGAAGCCCACTGGCTTGCCGCAGGTGGTCTCGCCGATCAGTACCACGTCGGCAAAGGGCCGCAAGCCGTTGACCAGCTGCTCGCTGGCCGAGCAGGTGCGCCGCCCGGCGAGCACGATCACGCGCGGCAAGCGCAGAGACGGCCGCGGCTGGGTGAAGGGGAAGTCCTGGTTGTTGGTCGCGGCGCGGCGGTCGTTGTAGAGCAGCCGCGCGAAGAGCGAGCCCGCGCTGCGATTGCCGATCAGGTGTGAGGCCAGCGTGGCGCCGACCGACACCGAGCCGCCGCCGTTGTAGCGCAGGTCGAGCACCACGTCCGTCACGCCCTGGTCGCGAAACTGCGTGATCGCCTCGGCCAGCGGCGGCAGCGTCTGGTTGATCATCGTATTGACCATCACGTAGCCCACGCTGCGGTTGGCCGGCGTGCGCTGCACGGTGGCGTTGACCACCGGCGTCACGGCAAACACAGCGGCGCGCAGCGTCAGGCTTCGCTGCGCACCGGCGGCATCGAGCAGCACGACGCCGAGCTGCTGGCCCTCCTGGTCGGGCGTCAGCAGCGCGAAGTCATTGGCGCCGATCAGATCGGCCGCGCTTCGGCCGCCCAGCGAGACCACCTGCTCGCCGCGCCGCACGCCCTTGGCCGCGGCATCACCCTGCGGCTCGACGTAGCGCACGCGCAGCGGCTGTTCGGGCTGGCCGGTGACTTCGAGCCCGGCCACCGACAGGCCGTAGCCGAGCGTGCGGCCCTCGCCGAAGAAACGATTGAAGGACTCGGTGGATTCGGTGCGGCTCCAGCGGTCGCTGGGGAAGGTGGTGTCGCCCTGGTAGAGCAGGGCCTGCAAGTACTCGGGCACGTCACGAAAGGCGGCGGGGTTGGGGTTCGGCGCCAGGCGGTACCAGAAGTACCAGTCGCGCATGTAGTCGCCCAGCCAGGTCTGCTGCGCTGCCACGCTGCAGGTGGCCGGCGGCGCGGGCGGGCCGCTTGGGGTGTCGCCGCCACCGCCACAGGCGCTGAGCAGCGCGGCCAGCAGCAGCGCGGCGGCCCGCGCCGCACTTGCTGCCCTCGAGGTCTGTACGTTCATGCTCTCTCCGTGAAGGCCGCGTCCGGGCAAACCCGCAACCTACAATCTGCGAAGCCTATCTGCAACGCTTGTCCAGCGTCGATCGCCGACAGCATGGGGCAAGATTATTCTGGTCCTCAACGCCCCCATGCCCGAGCTCGCCAAGTCCTTCGAACCTGCCGCCATCGAAGCCCGCTGGGGGGAACGCTGGCGGGCTGCCGGCGCCTTCCAGCCGACGCTGGACCCGGCCAAGCCCTCGTTCTCGATCCAGCTGCCGCCGCCAACGTCACCGGCACGCTGCACATGGGGCATGCGTTCAACCAGACGATCATGGACGCGCTGACGCGCTTTCACCGCATGCTGGGCCACAACACCCTGTGGGTGCCGGGCACCGACCACGCCGGCATCGCCACGCAGATCGTCGTCGAGCGCCAGCTGCAGGACGCAGGGCTCAACCGCCTCGATCTGGGCCGCGAGCGCTTCACGCAGCAGGTCTGGGACTGGAAGGCCACCTCGGGCGCCACCATCACGCAGCAGATGCGCCGCATGGGCGACAGCGTGGACTGGTCGCGCGAGTACTTCACGATGGACGAGACGCTGTCGCGCGTCGTCACCGAGACCTTCGTGCGGCTGTTCGACGAAGGTCTGATCTACCGCGGCCAGCGGCTGGTCAGCTGGGACCCGGTACTGAAGTCCGCCGTCTCCGACCTGGAGGTCGAGAGCGAGGAGGAAGACGGCTTCCTGTGGCACATCCGCTACCCGCTGCAAGATGGCTCGGGCTTCCTGACCGTGGCCACCACACGTCCGGAGACGATGCTGGGCGACGTGGCCGTGATGGTGCACCCGCAGGACGAGCGCTACCTGGCGCGGGTCGGGCAGCAGCTGCGGCTGCCGCTTTGCGACCGGCTGATCCCGGTGATCGCCGATGCAGCGGTCGACCCCGCTTTCGGCACCGGCGTGGTCAAGGTGACGCCGGCGCACGACGCGAATGATTACGCGGTCGGCCAGCGCCACGGGCTGCCGTCGATCGGCGTACTGGCGCTGGACGCGACGGTCAACGAGCACGCACCGGCCGCCTACCGCGGTCTCGACCGCTTCGAGGCGCGCAAACGCATCGTCGCCGAGCTCGACGCGCAAGGCCTGCTGGCCGAGGTGAAGAAGCACCGCCTGGTGGTGCCGCGCTGCGCCCGCACCGGGCAGATCGTCGAGCCGATGCTGACTGACCAGTGGTTCGTCGCCACCACGAAGCCCGGCGCCGACGGCAAGAGCATCGCGCAGAAGGCCATCGACGCGGTGCAGTCGGGCGAGGTGCGATTCGTGCCCGACCAATGGGTCAGCACCTACATGCACTGGATGACGAACATCCAGGACTGGTGCATCAGCCGCCAGCTGTGGTGGGGCCACCAGATCCCTGCGTGGTACGGCAGCGCCGGCGAGGTCTTCGTGGCGCGCGACGAGGCCGAGGCCCGCACACGCGCCACGGCGGGCGGCTACAGCGGGCCGCTGACACGCGACGAAGACGTGCTCGACACCTGGTACTCCTCGGCGCTGGTGCCCTTCTCTTCGCTCGGCTGGCCGGCCAGGACGGTCGAGCAAGACCTCTTCCTGCCCAGCACGGTGCTCGTCACAGGCTTCGACATCATCTTCTTCTGGGTCGCCCGCATGATCATGATGAGCACGCACTTCACCGGCAAGGTGCCGTTTCGCCATGTCTACATCCACGGCCTGGTGCGCGACGCACAGGGCCAGAAGATGAGCAAGAGCGAAGGCAACGTGCTCGATCCGGTGGACCTGATCGATGGCATCGAACTCGCCCCGCTGCTGGACAAGCGCAGCATCGGTCTGCGCCGGCCCGAGACCGCGCCGCGCGTGCGCCGCGAGACCGAGCGCGAATTCCCGCAGGGCATCCCGCCCTATGGCGCCGACGCACTGCGCCTGACCATGGCCAGCTACGCCAGCCTGGGCCGCAACATCAACTTCGACGCCAAGCGCTGCGAGGGCTACCGCAACTTCTGCAACAAGCTCTGGAACGCCACCCGCTTCGTGCTCATGAACTGCGAAGCTCGGGACTGCGGCCTTGCCGAGCACAGCAAGGCCGAGTGCGCGCCGGCCAGCTTCGACGCGGAAGGCCGCATCACGACGCCCGCCGGGCCCTTCCACGGCTACATGCGCTTCTCGCCCGCCGACCGCTGGATCAGCAGCGAGCTGCAGCGCGTCGAAGCCGCGGTCACGCAGGGCTTTGCCGACTACCGGCTGGACAACGTCTGCAACGCGATCTATGCCTTCGTCTGGGACGAGTACTGCGACTGGTACTTGGAGATTGCCAAGGTGCAGTTGCAGGGCGGCGGGCCTTCCGAGCAGCGCGCCACGCGCCGCACGCTGATCCGCACGCTGGAGACCGTGCTGCGTCTGCTGCACCCGCTGGCGCCCTTCATCACGGCCGAACTGTGGGAGAGCGTGGCGCCGGTGGCCGGGCGCGGCAGCGGCGATGCAAGTGTGGTGACGGCCGCCTACCCGGTGGCCCAGCTGCACCGGGTCGACGCCGCGGCCGACGCCTGGGTGGTGCGATTCAAGGCGCTGGTGGCCGCGACGCGCCAGCTGCGCAGCGAGATGGGCCTGCAGCCGGGCGAGCGCGTGCCCCTGCTGGTCCGCGGCGACGAGGCCTTCCTGGGCACGGCCGAACCGCTGCTCAAGGCGCTGGCCCGTCTATCAGAACTGCGGCAGTGCGCTGACGACGCAACATTCGCCGACGCCACGCGCAGCGCCGCGGTGGTGGTGGTGGGCGAAGCGCGCATCGCGCTGCACATCGAGGTCGACATCGCGGCCGAGCAGGCGCGGCTGGACAAGGAGATCGCGCGCCTGCAGGCCGAGATCGGCAAGGCCGAGGCCAAGCTGAGGAACGAAGGGTTCGTGGCCCGCGCGCCGGCCGCGGTGGTGGCGCAGGAACGCCAGCGCGTGGCCGACTTCAGCCAGGCGCTGGGTCGTCTGCAAGATCAGCGAAGTCGCCTGGCGACGTCGCCTTGAACTGGCGGCGCGCCGGAGTGCTCTGCAGCACCTCGTCGATGCGCCGAGCCACGGCCCACGCGCCGCGCACGCGCGACTCGCGCGTCGTGCCGGCCACCCGCGGCGTCACCTGCACGGTGTCGACGTCGTGCAGCGGGCGCCCGGGGTCGAGCATGCCGGGCTCCATGCTGTCGAACCACGCGGCGGTCATGCGGCCCGAGGCCAGCACCTCGGCCAGCGCGGCTTCGTCGAACAGGTTCGAGTGCGCCAGGCTGACCAGCACCTGGTTGGGCTTGCAGGCGCTGAGGAAACGCTCGCCGAACAGGCCCTGGTAGCGGGTGAAGTAGGTCAGCAGCACGCAGACCGCATCGCAACGCTCCATCAGCTCGCGCATCGCCAGCGGCTCGATGCCCCAGCGCGTCCACAGGCTGTCGCTGGCGTGCACGGCCGGGTCGTAGCCGACGACACGCGCGCCGAAGGCCGCGAGCAACTGCGCCAGCGGGCGTGCCGCCGGCGTCATGCCGACCAGCCCCACCGTCGCGCTGCCCAGTTCACGGCCGACCAGCAGCCCTTCGGCGTTGAGCACCGGCACGCGCCGCAGCATCTGCAGCACGGCGCCGACGGCAAACTCGGCCTCGGCCTGCGCGCTGGCGGTGGCCGGACGGACCACTTCGACGCCGGCGCGGGTGCAGGCGTCCAGATCGATGTTCTCGGCGCCCGCGGACAGGCGGCCCACGATGCGCAACATTGGCGCCGCCTGCAGCGCGGCGGCGTCCAGCGCGACCGAGGGCGGGATGATCACGGCGCGCACCTGGAACAGCGCCTCGCGGAAGTCTCGCGGGTCGCGCGCAAGCTGCGGGGCGTGCCGCGTGCCGTGGCGCGCACCCAGCCATTGCACGACTTCCGGCTCCAGCGGCTCGACGATCAGAACATCCATGAATTCCGCGGTCTAGCCCGGTCGGTTCGCCGCTGCGGGACATGCCAGAATGGTCTGGTTTCGAGTCATTCTAAGGACGCCCATGTTGGTCCAGAAGGCAATTTTCCCGGTCGCCGGGCTCGGCACACGCTTCCTGCCTGCCACCAAGGCGCAGCCGAAAGAGATGCTGCCGGTGGTCGACAAGCCGCTCATCCAGTACGCGGTGGAAGAAGCTTACGCCGCCGGGGTGCGCGAGATGATCTTCGTCACCGGCCGCCACAAGCGGCCGATCGAAGACCACTTCGACATGACCTACGAGCTCGAGATGGCGCTGCAGCAGTCGGGCAAGGACGAACTGCTGGAGGTGGTGCGCAGCGTCAAGCCCGACGATATGGAGTGCATCTACGTGCGTCAGGCGCAGGCGCTGGGCCTGGGCCATGCCGTGCTGTGCGGCAAGCGGCTGATCGGCAACCAGCCCTTCGCGGTGCTGCTGGCCGACGATCTGATGGTCGGCGAGCCACCCGTACTGGCGCAGATGGTCGAGCAGTACAACGAGTGGCGGGCCTCGATCATCGCGGTGCAGGAAGTCCCCGCAGAACACACGCGCCGCTACGGCATCGTCGACGGCAACGCAGTCAACGAACGCATCGTCGACATCACGCGCATCGTCGAGAAGCCGGCGCCAGAGAACGCACCCTCCCGGCTGGGCGTGGCCGGGCGCTACATCCTCACGCCGGGCGTGTTCCACGAGATCGAGTCGCAACCACGTGGTGTCGGCGGCGAAATCCAGCTCACCGATGGCATCGCCTCGCTGCTGCGTCGCGAGAAGGTGTTCGCCTACCGTTACCAGGGCAAGCGCTACGACTGCGGCAGCAAGGAAGGTTTCCTCGAAGCCAACGTCGAGCTGGCGCTGGTACATCCTCAGATCGGGCCGGGCTTTCGCCAGTACTTGCGCGGCCTGGAGCTGTAGCCGGCCTCAGGCGCGCAGCGCCTGAGCGCTTCGGCCACCCGCAGTCACCTGCGCCGAAGCAGGTGCACGAACTCGCGCTCATTGCTGGTCTGCTCGACCAGTTCGTTGCCGGTCTGGCGGGCGAAGGCCTGAAAGTCGCGCACCGAGCCCGGGTCGGTGGAGAGCACGCGCAGCGTCTGGCCGCTGCTCATGTCGGCCAGCGCTTTCTTGGTCTTCAGGATCGGCAGCGGGCAGTTGAGCCCGCGGGTGTCGAGTTCTTTCGTGGCAGACATCAGCGGCTCCGGGGGATCCATCCAATTTTAGGTGCGCGCAGGCATTTCGACGAACTGCGGCTCATGCCCGCGCGAGCGCAGCCAGTCGGCCAGCGCGTAGCCGGTGCCTGCCGGCCAGCAGCGTACCGTCTCGGGCGTGTAGAGGCGGTACTCGGCCAGTTCGGGCGAGAGCACGATCTCGCCTCGCGCCTGCACGTGATAGGCCACGATCAACTGGTTCATGCGCTGGAAGTCGTAGACGCCGATCAGTTCGAGCGAGTGCACCTCGAGCGAGGTCTCTTCGCCGACCTCGCGCGAGATGCCTTCTTCTGGTGTCTCACCGGCTTCCATGAAGCCGGTGATGAGCGCGAACATGCGGCCCTTCCAGGCGGCGTTGCGCGCCAGCAGCAACTGGCCGTCGCGGTCGGTGCACTCGATCACCGCGGCCAGCACCGGCGTCGGGTTGTTCCAGTGGATCCAGTCGCAAGCGGGGCAACGCAGGCGTTCCTTGTCGCCACCGTCCTCGGCGCGCACCACCCATGCCAGCGGCGAGGCGCACTGCGGACAGAAGCGCGGCGCCGGGCTCATGCCGGAAAGACGCCGGTGGACAGATAACGGTCGCCGCGGTCGCAGACGATGAAGACGATCGTCGCGTCGCGCACCTGGCTGGCGATCTGCAGCGCCACCCAGCAGGCGCCGGCGGCAGAAATGCCTGCGAACAGGCCTTCTTCGCGCGCCATGCGCCGCGCCATCTCTTCGGCGTCGGCCTGGCTCACCAGCACCAGCTCGTCGACGTGGGACGGGTCGTAGATCTTCGGCAGGTAGGCTTCGGGCCACTTGCGGATACCCGGGATACGCGAGCCCTCGCTGGGCTGCGCGCCGACGATGCGTACTGCAGGGTTATGCGATTTCAGGAAACGCGAGACGCCGGTGATGGTGCCCGTCGTGCCCATCGCGCTGACGAAGTGCGTCACGCGGCCGGCGGTGCCGCGCCAGATCTCGGGGCCGGTGGTCTCGAAGTGCACCAGCGGGTTGTCGGCGTTGGCGAACTGGTCGAGCACGCGTCCCTTGCCGTCACGCTGCATCTGCAGGGCCAGGTCGCGCGCGGACTCCATGCCGCCAGAGCGCGGCGTCAGGATGAGTTCGGCACCGAAGGCGCGCATCGTCTGCGCCCGTTCGATCGACAGGTCCTCCGGCATGATCAACACCATGCGGTAGCCGCGGATGGCCGCGGCCATCGCCAGCGCGATGCCTGTGTTGCCCGAGGTGGCTTCGATCAGCGTGTCGCCTGGACGGATCTCGCCGCGCTCCTCGGCCCGACGGATCATGCTGATCGCGGGCCGGTCCTTGACCGAGCCGGCCGGGTTGTTGCCCTCGAGCTTGCCCAGCAGCACGTTGCCGCGCGCCGCGCCATGCTCACCCGGCAGACGCTGCAGGCGCACCAGCGGCGTGCCGCCAATGGCATCTTCCAGCGTCGGGTAGTCAGTCGGGTCGGGTGCGGACATGGCGGAGCTCCAAGCGTGCGTTGATTGTCGCAGTGCGACCTGTCGGGCGCAGGCTGCATGCCATAATTTGAAGCTTGTCTCTGCCCTCGGCAGCACCCGCCCGGGTGGCGAAATCGGTAGACGCAGGGGACTCAAAATCCCCCGCCGCAAGGCGTGCCGGTTCGAGTCCGGCCCCGGGCACCAGAGCGTCCAGTCGTTCCATTCATGCCGCCGATCCCGCCCGTCACCCGCTACCTGATGCTGATCTGCACGGCGGTGTTCGCACTGTCGTTTCTGCTGCCTGCGCTCGAGCTGTGGTTCGCGCTGTGGCCACTGTCCAGTGGCCGCTTTCTGCCCTGGCAGCCGGTGAGCTACGCCTTCCTGCACGGCAGCATGTTCCATCTGTTCTTCAACATGCTTGGGCTGTGGATGTTCGGCAGCGAGCTGGAACGCCTGTGGGGCCAGAAGCGCTATCTGCAGTTCCTGCTGGCCGGCGTGCTGGCGGCCGCCGCCGCGCAACTGATCATCACCTGGATCACTGGCGCGCGCTGGCCCACGGTGGGCGCTTCGGGCGGGCTGTTCGCGCTGCTGCTGGCCTTCGGGATGCTTTTCCCCGACCGCATCATCATGCCGCTGTTCCCGCCGATTCCGATGAAGGCGCGCAACTTCGTGCTGTTGTTCGGCGCCCTTGAACTGGTGCTCGGGCTGGCCGGCAGCAGCGGCATAGCGCACTTCGCGCACCTGGGCGGCATGGTCGGCGGCTTCCTGATGATCCGCTACTGGCGCCGGCAACCGCCCTTCGGTACTCGCAGGCGCTGATTTCGGCTTGCGGCGGGCGATCCCGGCCGGCCCGGCGTGCACGGTTGCGCGCGGCAACCTATGATGGCCCCGGGACTGTCTCCCTGTCGCCGGAGAAGGACGATGCAACCAGTCGTCACGCGTTTGCGAACGCTCACGAAGCTTGGCGCTCTCACCGCCTTGCTCTGCACCTCGCTGGCGGCGCCCGTCTCGGCGCAACCAGCAGCCCCGGCCCCGGTCGAAGAACTGTCACGCGCGCTGCAACGCGCCAGCGACGCCGTCATCGGCGTGCAGGCGCAGGCGGTGCCCGACGCCACCAGCGCGCGCACGCTGGGACGCCAGCGCCAGGGCTCGGGCGTGGTCATCGGCGAAGACGGGCTGGTGCTGACCATCGGCTACCTGATTCTGGAAGCCGAGCAGGTGCAGTTGCTCACCGACGACGGCCGCCGCATCCCGGCGCGTGTGGTGGCCTTCGACGTGGCTACCGGCTTCGGCCTGCTGCAGGCGCTGGCGCCGCTGAAGCTGCAGGCCGTGCCGCTGGGCAGATCGGCCGCGCTGGACGACAACGAACCGCTGGCCGTCGTCAGCGGCGGCGGCGACGGCACGGTCAGCGTGGCCCGAATGGTCTCGCGGCGCGCCTTCTCGGGCTACTGGGAGTACCACATCGACGGCGCGCTGTTCACCTCGCCGCCGCGGCGTGACCATAGCGGCGCGGGCCTGTTCAATGGCCGCGGCGAACTGGTGGGCATCGGCTCGCTGTTCGTCGCCGATGCGATGGGGCCGGATGCGCCACGCATGCCGGGCAACATGTTCGTACCGGTCGACCTGTTGACACCGATCCTGGCCGAGATGCGCCAGCGCGGCGCTTCGCGCGCCAGCACCCGAGCCTGGCTGGGCATCAACGCGATCGAACAAGGCGGGCAGCTTCGCGTGCTGCGCGTCAGCGAAGACAGCCCGGCCGATGTGGCGGGGCTGCAGGTGGGCGACCGCATCATGCGCATCGATGGCGTCGAGGTGGCCCGGCTCGAGCAGCTGTGGAAGACGCTGTGGGCCGGCAGCACCAGCGAACGCGAGGTGACGCTGGAAATCCAGCGCGGCGGCCAGGCGCAAACGGTGAAGGTGTTCGCGGTGGACCGCGCGATGGCGCTCAAGCGCGCCGGCGGCGTCTAGGGCTCAGCACACGGCGCCGGGGCCGCTGGGCACAGTCCGTCGGCCACCGTGGGGTAGCGCAGCCGCAGCCTCAGTTCTTGCTGCAGCCGCCGATTGTCCAGGCGGCGAGATTCGCCCATGAAGCTCAGCTGTATTGGCGACATCTGTACCGTCGCCTCGGCGCGCGAGATGCGCGCGGGCCGCGGCAGGCCGTGCAGGTCGGCGGCCAGATCGAAGTACTCGCCCATGCGCAGCGGGCTGTCGTCACTGACATGCAGCACACGCTGCGGCGCGCCTCGAAAGAGCGCGGCCACGCAGGCCCGCGCCAGATCGTCCGCGTGGATGTGGTTGGTGTAGGGGTCGTCGCCGGCCTGCAGCACCGGCGTGCCGCGGGCCAGCCGCTCGCGCGGGTCGCCGCCCGGGCGGTCCAGCGCATAGATGCCCGGGATGCGCAGCAGCGTCACCCGCACGCCGCTGGCGCGGCCCCACCAGCGCAGGCGCGCCTCGGCGTCCACCCTGCGCTGCGCCCGTGAAGTGGCCGGGCGCGTCGGCCGCGTCTCGTCGATGAATGCGCCGGCGCAGTCGCCATAGACCCCACTCGTGCTGCCGTAAACCAACGCGCGCGCGCGGCCACCACGCGCCAGCGCGTGGATCAGGTTGCGCGTGCGCGGGTCGCTTTCGCCCTGGGTCGGCGGCGGCGCCAGATGCAGCACCAGATCGGCCAGCGCGCCCAGCCGGCCCAGCGTGGCCGGGTCGTCCAGGTCCCCCAGCAGCGGCAACGCGCCGGCCTCGCGCAACGGCGCCAGGCGTGCCGCCGACGAGGTCAGGGCCAGCACGCGCAGACGCGGGCCGAGCAGGCGCAGCACGCGCAGACCGATGTCGCCGCAGCCCACGATCAGCAACACCGGCCGGCGACGCGCCGCCAGTGGGGTGAGGTGGGTCGGGGACAATAGGGTCACACCTCAGTTTACGGGCCGCCCGCAGCGCGCCGACCGCACCGCCATGAGCTTCGAAGTCACCCTGGTCCCCGCCGATCGGCGCTTCAACGTCGAACGCGACGAACCCATCCTCGTCGCCGCCATCCGCCAGGGCATCGGCCTGCCGTACGGTTGCCGCGACGGGGCCTGCGGCTCTTGCAAGAGCCGGTTGTTGCAGGGCCGCGTGATCCACGGCGCGCATCAGGTGAAGGCGCTGTCGGTGGCCGAGGAGGAGGCCGGCTTCGTGCTCACCTGCTGCGCCGCGCCGCAGACCGACTGCGTGATCGAGGCGCGCAGCGTGCCCGGCGCAGGCCAGTTCCCGGTGCTGAAGCTGCCCAGCCGGGTGATGAGCATCGAGCGGCCGGCGGCCAACGTGGCAGTGCTCAAGCTGCAGTTGCCGGCCAATCAGAACCTGCAGTACCACGCCGGGCAGTACGTCGAGTTCATCTTGCAGGGCGGTGCGCGGCGCAGCTACAGCATGGCCAACGCGCCGCACACGCTGGGCAGCCCGCCGGCCATCGAACTGCACCTGCGCCACATGCCCGGCGGCAAGTTCACCGACCATGTGTTCGGCGCAATGAAGGAACGCGACATCCTGCGCATGGAGGGCCCGTTCGGCAGCTTCTTCCTGCGCGAAGACAGCGCCGCGCCGATCGTGCTGCTGGCCAGCGGCACCGGCTTTGCGCCGATCAAGGCGATCATCGAGCACATGCGCATGAAGGGCCTGACGCGGCCGACCGTGCTGTACTGGGGCTGCCGGCGCCGCGCCGACCTCTACATGCACGACTGGTGCCTGCAGCAGGCCGCCGAGACGCCGCTGCTGCGCTACGTGCCAGTGCTCAGCGAGCCGGCCGCCGAGGACGCCTGGAGCGGCCGCACCGGCCTGGTCCACCAGGCCGTGATGGAGGACTTCCCGAGCCTCGCCGGGCACCAGGTCTATGCCTGCGGCGCGCCGATCATGGTCGACTCGGCGCAGCGCGATTTCAGCGCCTTCTGCGGCCTGCCGCCCGAGGAGTTCTTCGCCGACGCCTTCACGTCCGAAGCCGACAAACACGGAGAGATCGCATGACCACCACCCGACGCCGCGCGCTGCTGGCACTGGCCGGCAGCGCGGCCGCCGCCGCGGCGCCTTTGCACGCGCAGGCCCGCACCACCCGGCTGGTCGTGCCCTACCCGCCCGGCGGGCCGCTGGACATCGTGGCGCGTGCGCTGGCCGAGCGTGTGCGTGACAGCCTGGGCACCGTGGTGGTGGAGAACCGCCCCGGCGCCGGTGGCAACCTGGGTGCCGACCTGGTGGCCAAGTCGGCCCCCGACGGCCAGACCATCGTGATGGGCGCCGTGGCCACGCACGCCATCAACCCCTGACTGTACACGAAGATCCCGTACGACCCGATCCGCGACTTCACACCGATCACGCTGGTGGCGCAGGTGCCCAACGTGCTGGTGCTCAACGCCGAGACCGCGACCCGGCTCAACATCACGAGCCTCGCCGACCTGGTGGCCTACGCGAAGAAGAACCCGGGCCGGCTGAACTACGGCTCGGGCGGCAACGGCAGCGCCGGGCATCTGGCCGGCGAGATGTTCAAGTCGCAGGCCGGCCTGTTCATCGTGCATATCCCCTACGCTGGCGGACCACCAGCGCAACTGGCGCTGGTCAGCGGGCAGGTGGACTTCAACTTCGACAACCTGGCGGCCGCCTCGGCCAACATCCGCAGCGGCCGGCTGAAGGCGCTGGCGATGACCACCGCTTTGCGTTCAAGCGCGATGCCCGAGGTGCCCACCGTCGCCGAAGCCGGCGGCACACTGGGCCTGCGCGCGTTCGACATCGGCACCTGGTTCGGCCTCTTCGGCCCGGCACGGCTGCCGGCGGACGTGACCGCGCGCCTGAACAAGGCCTTCACCGAGGCGCTGGCATCGCCCGAACTGAAAGCCCGCATGGCCACGCTGATGGCCGAGCCGGCGCCGATGAGCCCCGAGGCGTTCGCCGCCTTCGTGCAGGCCGAGCTGAAGAAGTACGAGGCGGTGGTGAAGTCCTCGGGCGCAAAGATCGACTGAGGCGCTACTCGCCCAGATACGCGGCGCGCACCTTCGGGTCGTTGAGCAATTCCTTGGCCAGCCCGCTCATCGTGATCTCGCCGGACTCCATCACGTAGCCGCGGTCAGCCAGCGCCAGTGCGCGGCTGGCGTTCTGCTCGACCAGCAGCACGGTGGTGCCGCGACTATGAATGTCGGCCACCACCTCGAAGATCTTGTCGACCATGATCGGCGACAGGCCCATCGAGGGCTCGTCCATCAACAGCAGCTTGGGGCGCGCCATCAGCGCGCGGCCCATCGCGAGCATCTGCTGCTCACCGCCGCTCATGGTGCCGGCAAGTTGCTTGGCGCGCTCCTTCAGGCGCGGGAAGATGGCGAAGACCTTCTCGACGTCGGCGCCGATCTCCTTGTCGTCGCGCACGAAGGCGCCCATCTGCAGGTTCTCGACGATGGTCATGCGCGTGAACACGCCGCGCCCCTCGGGCACCATCACCAGGCCCTGGCGCACCAGGTCCCAGGCGCCCTGCCCCTTGATGCTGCGCCCCATGTAGCGGATGTCGCCGTCGGCCACCGGCTGCAGCCCGGTGATGGCCTTCAGCGTGGTCGTCTTGCCGGCGCCGTTGGCCCCGATCAGGCTGACCAGTTCGCCCTCGTGCACCTCGAAGCTGACGCCCTTGACGGCCTGGATGCCGCCGTACGCGACCTTCAGGCCGCTGACCTCGAGCAGGATGTTCGCCATTCGTCTTGTGTCGCTGTGCTGCGCTCAATGCGCCTTGTGGCCGGCGCCCAGATAGGCCTCGATGACCTTGTCGTTGCGCTGCACGTCGAAGGGCGTGCCCTCGGCGATCTGCTTGCCGTAGTCGAGCACGGTGACGCGGTCGCACAAGCCCATCACCAGCTTCACGTCGTGCTCGATGAGCAGGATCGTGCGGCCGTCCTTGCGGATGCGGTCGATGAGTTCGCGCAGCACCACCTTCTCAGTCGCGTTCATGCCGGCGGCGGGTTCGTCCAGCGCGATCAACTGCGGGTCGGTGGCCAGCGCGCGCGCGATCTCGAGCCGCCGCTGGTCGCCATAAGACAGCGTGCGGGCGCGGAAGTCGGCGTACTTGGCGATGCCCACGTACTCGAGCAATTCGCGCGAACGCGCCTCGATGGCCCGTTCTTCGGCCTTGAACCCGGGCGTGCGAAACACCGCACCGATCAGCCCCGAGTGCGTGCGCACATGGCGGCCGACCATGACGTTCTCGAGTGCCGTCATCTCGGGGAACAGGCGGATGTTCTGGAAGGTGCGCGCGATGCCCGCCTTGGCCACCTCGTGCACCGCGGCCGGCTTGTAGGCGTGACCGGCGAGTTCAAAGCTGCCTGAATCGGGCAGGTAGAGCCCGGTGATCACGTTGAAGAAGGTCGTCTTGCCCGCGCCGTTGGGGCCGATCAGCCCGTAAACCTGGCCACGCTGGATGCTGATGCCGACATCCGACAAGGCCTGCAGCCCGCCGAAGCGCTTGGACACGCCGCCCACCTTGAGCACCACGTCGCTCATAGCTGCATCCTGCCTCAGCGCGCGGCGGCCGGCGCCGCCTTGCCATGCTCGGGCGATGGCCACAGCCCGCGCGGGCGCAGGAGCATGATGCCGATCATCGCCAGCGCGATCAGCAACTGGCGCAGGATCGAGGCGTCGATGCGCCCGCCGGTCATGTTCTGAATGTCGCCTGCCACGTAGCGCAGCACCTCCGGCAAGGCCGCCAGCAGCAGCGCGCCCACGATCACGCCCGGAATGTGGCCGATGCCGCCCAGCACGACCATGGCGACGATCATCACGCTTTCCATCAGGCTGAAGGACTCGGGCGAGACGAAGCCCTGGAAGGCCGCGAACATCGCGCCCGAGACGCCGCCGAAGGTGGCGCCCATGCCGAAGGCCAGCAGTTTCATGTTGCGCGTGTTGATGCCCATCGCCTTGGCGGCGATCTCGTCTTCGCGGATGGCCATCCAGGCACGGCCGATGCGTGAGGTCTCCAGCCGCCGGCAGATCAGCACGCTGATCACCACCAGCACCAGGAACAGGTAGAAGTACAGCGTCACCGGCGGGATGCGGAAGTCACCGATCATCAGTGGCTTGCCGAAATTGATGCCGAACACCACGACCGAGTCGATGCGGTCGAGCCCGCGCGGCCCGTTGGTGATGTTCACCGGGTGCTCGAGGTTGTTCAAGAACACGCGGATGATCTCGCCGAAGCCCAACGTGACGATGGCCAGATAGTCGCCTCGCAGCTTGAGCACCGGCGCGCCGAGCATCACGCCGAACAGGCCGGCGAGGAGCGCGGCTGCAGGGATCACCAGCCAGATCGGCGTGTGCAGCCCGTTGGGGAACAGCTGCGCGATCCACGGGAAGTTCTCGAACAGATGCGGGCTGGCCATCAGCGCGTACATGTAGGCCCCCACCGCGTAGAACGCGACGAAGCCCAGGTCGAGCAGGCCGGCGAAACCGACCACGATGTTCAGGCCCAGCGCCAGCAACACGTACAGCAGGGCCATCGCCATGATGCGCACCCAGCCCTGGCCGAACTGCTGTACCACCAGCGGCAACGCGGCCAGCAGCAGCGCGCAGACGATGAAGATAACGATTTTGTTGCGCATCTCGACGTGCTCCGGGTCAGGCGCGGTCGGCGACGCGCTCGCCCAGCAGCCCCGAAGGCCGCAGCGTCAGCACCAGGATCAGCGCGACGAAGGCGAAGATGTCGGCGTAGTGGCTGCCCAGCACGCCGCCGGTGAGCGCGCCCAGGTAGCCGGCGCCAATGGCCTCGACCAGGCCGAGCAGCAAGCCGCCGACCACCGCGCCGGCCAGGTTGCCGATGCCACCCAGCACCGCCGCAGTGAAGGCCTTGAGCCCGGGCAGAAAGCCCATCGAGTGCTGCACCGTGCCGTAGTTGGCCGCCCACATCACGCCGGCCACCGCCGCCAGCATGGCGCCGATGATGAAGGTGGCCGAGATCACCATGTCAGGCCGCACGCCCATCAGTGCGGCCACCTTGGGGTTCTCAGCGGTGGCGCGCATCGCCCGGCCCAGCTTGGTCTTGTTGACCAGGAACATCAGGCCGGCCAGGATTACCGCGGTCAGGCCCAGGATCAGGATCTGGGTGACGCTGATGACGGGCCCACCGAGGTCGATCGGGTCGCTGGGCAACAGTTGCGGATAGGGCTTCGGGTTGGGCTTCCAGACGATCATCGCCAGCGTCTGCAGCAGCAGGCTGACGCCCATCGCGGTGATCAGCGGCGCCAGCCGGGGCGCACTGCGCAGCGGCCTGTAGGCCACCTTCTCGATGGTGAAGTTGAGCGAGGCGCAGACGACGATCGAACACACCAGCGACAGCAGCATCAGCAGCCAGCCCGGCATGCCGGTGTCAGCGAGCACGCTGACCACGGTCCAGCTGGTCAGCGCACCCACCATCAACACCTCGCCATGGGCGAAGTTGATCAGGTTGATGATGCCGTAGACCATCGTGTAGCCCAGGGCCACCAGCGCGTACATGCTGCCGAGCACCAGGCCATTGAGGATCTGCTGGAAGAAGATGTCCATCGCGGCCCTTCTTGATGTTGGGGTTGCCTTGCCGGCTCACTGCACCGCAGCGGCGCATTCAGCGGCGCATTCAGCGGCGCGGTCAGCAAGAGCTAGCAAGAATCCGGCCGCTTGCGCCATGCTCACTCCATGCGCGACGGCATTCTAGGCGGCACCCTGCGGCGCGCCGGCTCGGTGTTTCCCCCTCGCGTACCCCCCCGCGCCCGTCTCGCGCCTCAGCCTTTCTTGACCGCTGCATCGCGCGCGCGCCACTCGGCAAGCCGCTCACCGATGCGCTGCTCGAGCCCGCGCCCGCTGGGCTCATAGAAGCGGGTCTCGGGCAGCCCCTCCGGCAGATAACTCTGGCCCGCCGCGTAGCCGTCGGCTTCGTCGTGCGCGTAGCGGTAGCCCTGGCCGTGGCCCAGCGCCTTCATCAGCCGCGTCGGCGCGTTGCGCAGGTGTTCGGGCACCGCGCGACTGCCGTCGCGCTTGACCAGCGCACGCACGCGATTCCAGGCCGCGTAAACCGCGTTCGACTTCGGCGCCACGGCCAGATAGACGGCGGCTTCGGCCAGCGCCAGCTCACCTTCGGGCGAGCCCAGCCGCTCGTAGACCTCGGTCGCGTCGCGCACCACGGCCAGGGCGCGCGGGTCGGCCAGGCCGATGTCTTCAGTGGCCATGCGCAGCAGCCGGCGCGCCACGTAGCGCGGGTCGGCGCCGCCGTCGAGCATGCGCGCCAGCCAGTACAGCGTGGCATCCGGGTCGGAGCCACGCACGCTCTTGTGCAAGGCCGAGATGGCGTCGTAGAACTGGTCGCCACTCTTGTCATAGCGGCGCAGCAACTCGCCCAGACTGCGTTCGAGCGCGGTCTCGTCGAGCTCGCCCAGTGCGCCGGCCGTATCGACCAGGTTCTCGTACGCGTTGAGCAGCCGGCGCGCGTCACCGTCGGCATGCGCGACAAGCCGCTGGCGGGCGGCATCGCTGAGCGGCGGCGCATCGCGGAGCGCGCGGGCACGCTCGAGCAACTGCGACAGGTCGCCGTCGTCCAGCGGCTTGAGCACATGCACCGTGGCACGCGACAGCAGCGCCGAGTTGACCTCGAAAGACGGGTTCTCCGTCGTCGCGCCGATGAAGGTGAACAGGCCCGATTCGACATGCGGCAGGAAGGCGTCCTGCTGTGCCTTGTTGAAGCGGTGCACTTCGTCGACGAAGACGATGGTCGAGCGGCCGTTCTGGCGCGTGATCTGCGCCTGCTCGACGGCCTCGCGGATGTCCTTCACGCCGGCCAGCACGGCCGAGAGCACGATGAACTGCGCATCCACCGCACTCGCCACAAGCCGCGCCAGCGTGGTCTTGCCGACCCCGGGCGGGCCCCACAGGATCATCGAGTGCATGCGTCCGCGCTCGAAGGCCGTGCGCAGCGGTTTGCCGGGTGCCAGCAAATGGGCCTGACCCACTACCGCGTCGAGCGTCTGCGGACGCAGCTGCTCGGCCAGCGGGACGGCGGCCGGCGCCGCATCGAACAGCGACTCCTGGGCTGCCATCGGATCATTGTGGCAGCGGCTGACTTGACGATCAGACGCCACGAACAGACATGACGAACAGACATGACGAACACACATGACGAACAGCCGCGCTGCGGCGCCGCTTTTCGACCCGCCCTCATGGCTGACGCTGCCGACACTCAGGCATGTCCGCGAATGCCCTGCCGCTGCACCACCGGTGCGCCCGCGTGGGCCGTTCGGGCTGGCTGCTCGCCGCAATGCTGCTTGCTTTGCTGGCGCTAAAGGCTGGCCCGGCGGCCGGCGTCGAATTGCCCGACCCCACACCGCCGCCCGGGCTGCGCCTGAGCGTCGGGCCTCTGTCGCTGGCCCTGTCAGCCCGCCTCAGCATGCCGCAGGCGATGAACATCCCCGCAACCGCCAGCCAGCGCGCCTGGCTCGCGGTGGATGTGGGCGACCCACTGCAGGAGCGCTGGACCGCAGGACTCGGGTTGGCGCGCAAGCCCGATGGCACACCCGTGCCCAAGCTGAAACTGAACCTGGCGGTGCCGTTCTAGCCCAGGCGGTGCCGCGAAGACTTGCTCACTGCTCGAGGACGTCTGCGCCTGGGGGTGGGGTGAAGCGGAAGGCCTCCGGCGACGGCGAGCCATTGGCGGCGAAGCCGCTGAACTGCAGCAGCGAGCGCTGGCCGAAGCTGTCGAGGATCTCCACTGCCGCGAGCTCACGGCCGCGAAAGCCCACGCGCATCGCCTGCAGCGTGCCGTCGCGCGCCTTGGGTGTGGCGCGCACCCAATCGAGCCCGCCCTGCGAAGGCTCGGCGACGAGCGTGAAGTCGCTCTCCAGCCCGGATCCTGCGAGCAGCGCCGCCGGTGTACTGCCGATGGCCTGCGCCAGGCGGCGTGAACTGACCTGGTTCAGATCGGGGTCATGGATCCAGACCTTCTGCCCGTCGGCCACGATCAGCTGCTCGAAAGGCTTGGCGTAGGCGAAGCGGAATCGGTTGGGCCGCTGGAACTCGAAGCTGCCGCTAGACACCTTGCGCCGTGCGCCATCGGGTGAGGTGACCGTCTGCGTGAACGCAGCACGGCCGCTCTTCACGTCGCGCACGAAGTCTCGCAGCGTGTCCACCGCGTCGGCATGCGCCGGGCTGTTCAGCGCCGCCAGCACCATGCACACGGCAGCAGCCCAAAGGCTCAACCGCCTCACTCTTCACGCTTCGGGACCAGCAGGTCCCGGTTGCCGTTGTGACCCATGGGGGATACGAGTCCGGATTGCTCCATTTGTTCCAGCAATCGCGCGGCGCGGTTGTAGCCGATGCGCAGATGGCGCTGGACCAGCGAGATCGAGGCCCGGCGATGCTGCAGCACGATGCCCACCGCCTGGTCGTACATCGGATCGGCCTCTCCGCCGCCGACGGGGCCGTCACCGCCGCCGGCCACCTCGCCATCGGCGTCGAGTGTGCCGCCTTCGAGGATGCCCTCGACGTAGTTCGGTGCGCCCTGGGTCTTCAGGTACTCGGCCACGCGGTGCACCTCGTCGTCGCTGACGAAGGCGCCGTGCACGCGCACCGGCTGCCCGCTGCCCGGCGCAAGGAACAGCATGTCGCCCTGGCCGAGCAGCGCTTCGGCGCCCATCTGGTCGAGGATCGTGCGGCTGTCGATCTTGCTGCTGACCTGAAAGCTCAGCCGCGTGGGGATATTGGCCTTGATCAGGCCGGTGATCACGTCCACGCTGGGCCGCTGCGTCGCCAGGATCAGGTGGATGCCGGCGGCACGCGCCTTCTGCGCCAGCCGGGCAATGAGTTCCTCGATCTTCTTGCCGACCACCATCATCAGGTCGGCCAGTTCGTCGATCACCACCACCACGTAAGGCAGCCGCGCCAGCGGCTCGGGTGCGTCGGGGGTCAGGCTGAACGGGTTGGAGAGCTTCTCGCCGCGCTCGGCGGCCTCGTCGATGCGCCGGTTGTAGCCCGAGAGCTGGCGCACCCCCAGCTTGCTCATCACCTTGTAGCGGCGCTCCATCTCGCCCACACACCAGGTCAGCGCATGCGCCGCCTGCTTCATGTCGGTGACCACCGGCGCCAGCAGGTGCGGAATGCCCTCGTAGACGCTCAGCTCGAGCATCTTCGGGTCGATCAGGATCAACCGCACGTCGCGCGCCTCGGCCTTGTAGAGCAGACTCAGGATCATCGCGTTGATGCCCACGCTCTTGCCGGCGCCGGTGGTGCCGGCAACCAGGCAATGAGGCATCTTGGCGAGGTCGGCGACCACCGGGTTGCCGACGATGTCCTTGCCCAGCCCGAGCGTCAGCGGCGAGGCCGCCGCGTTGTAGGCCTCGGAGCCCAGGATCTCGGCCAGCCGGATGGTCTGGCGGCGCGCGTTGGGCAGTTCGAGCGCCATCGTCGTGCGGCCCGGGATCACCTCGACCACGCGGATGCTGATCAGCGAAAGCGACCGCGCCAGATCCTTGGCCAGATTGACCACCTGCGCGCCCTTCACCCCGGTGGCCGGCTCGATCTCGTAGCGCGTGATCACCGGCCCCGGCGAGGCGGCGACGACGCGCACGATGACGCCGAAGTCGGCCAGCTTCTTCTCGATCAGCCGCGAGGTCATCTCCAGCGACTCTGGCGTCACCGACTCCTGGCGCCCGGGTGCGGCATCCAGCAGGTCGACCTGCGGCAGCCGCGTGTCGACCAGTTCGACGAACAGCGGTTGCTGGCGCTCCTTGGCCACGCGGGCCGACTTAGGCACCTCCAGCACCGGCGGCTCGATGACGATCTGCGCCGGCTCGGGGGCTTCGCGCAGCGCCGTCTGCGTCTGCGTTTCGCGCTCGCGCGCTGCCTGCTCGCCGATGCGCAGGTCTTCCAGCAGTTCGCGGCTTTCCTGGCGGCGTTCGCGCAGGCCGTCGAGTCGCGCGCCGATGCCATCCGCCAGCGCCAGCCACGAGAAGCGCAGCGCCATCGACAGCCCGGCCACCAGCGCAGCGATCCACAGCACGCCCGATCCGGCGAAGCCCAGCCAGGTCATCGACAGCGGCCCGAGCAGCCATCCAAGCACCCCGCCGGCATGACCGGGCAACTGCGGCTCCCAGCGATACAGGCGGGTCCACTCGAGTGCGCAGCTAGCTGCAAGCAGCAGCGCCAGCCCGACCCACAAGCCGGCCAGCGGCCAGCCGCTGGCGGGCGACGCCGGCGGATCGCGCAGCGGCGGCCGCGTCAGCGCTTGCAGCCACGCGCGCAGCGACACCGGCAACAGCCACCAGGCCGAGAAACCGAAGACGAAGTACAGCAAGTCAGAGACCCACGCGCCGAGCAGGCCGGCCTTGTTGCGCAAAGCGGCGCCGGTGCCTGATGTGGTGAAGGCGGTGTCGCCCGCGTGGTGGGTGATCAGCGCCAGCGCTACCAGCAGCCACAGCACCGCGCTGCCCGTCAGCATCAGCTGACGCTGCCAGCGCGGCGCCACCCAGGCGCCGCGCCCATCAAGCGCCGTCGCGCCGGACGCCGACATAGATCCCAGCGGAAATGTCATGCCGGCATTGTGGCCGAAGGGCCTGCCGGGCCGCCGCTTGCCGCGGCGCTGCCGGCGCGCGAGGCGCCGACGGCTTCAACGGCTATAACGCCTTCAACGCCTTCAACGCCTTCAACGCCTTCAACGCCTATACCACCTACGACTTGGCGCTCAGCGTTTCCTTGATGATCACCGAGCCGTTTTCCTGCGTCTCGATGACGCCGCGCTCTTCGAGGTCTTTCATGACCCGACTGACCATCTCGCGCGAGGCGCCGACCACCTTGGCCATGTCCTGACGCGACACCTTGTGGCGGATGATAGGTACGCCGTCGATCGTCTCGGCCATGTCCAGCAGCGTGCGTGCGACGCGGCCGTAGACGTCCAGCAGCGCCAGCGACTCGATCTGGCGGTCGGCGTTGCGCAGCCGGCGCACCAGCCCGCGCATGATCGCGTAGGACAGCGTGGAGTTCTCCGGCAGGCAGCGGGCGAAGTCAGTACGCTGCAGCACCAGCATGTCGGTCTGTATCTCGGTGCGCACGGTGGCCGAATGCGACTCGTTGTCGATCATGCTCATCTCGCCGACGTAGTCGCCCGACTCCAGTACGGCGAGGATGACCTCGCGGCCGCGCGCGTCGGCGGTCAGCACGCGGGCACGGCCATTGAGCAAGATGAACAGCGCGTTGCTCTTTCGGCCTTGTTCGACCACCAGTTCGCCGCGGCGAAATCGCCGCTTGACGACACTGTCGGCGATGGCCTGGGCCTGTTCTGCGGTGAGCATCGAGAACAAGGGGACGCGGCGGATCAGATCCAGATTCGACAACATCGACATCGTCTTGCTCCTCCAATGGCGGCTTGGCTTCGGGGTTCCGGCGAGCACTCGCCGGAGCTGCCTAGAATCGTGCAATTGTGCCCGCATGAATGTATTGACAGCGCTCTTGACAGCGGGACGAACGCCCCCCATTTCCCATCCCCGTCTCGGCGCAGCCCGCTGCCGGCACCATCCGGGCCTCGCCCGGCCTTGCAGGATTCCCCATGAGCAACCCCACCATCCACGCCCGCGTGCTGATCCTCGGCTCGGGCCCGGCCGGCTACAGCGCGGCGGTCTACGCCGCGCGGGCCAACCTCAAGCCGGTGCTGATCACCGGCATCGCCCAGGGCGGCCAGTTGATGACGACCACCGACGTGGACAACTGGCCCGCCGATGCCCTGGGCGTGCAGGGGCCCGAACTGATGCAGCGCTTCCAGCAGCACGCCGAGCGCTTCGACACGCAGATCGTCTACGACCACATCCATACCGTCGACTTCGGCCAGCGCCCATTCGAGCTGCACGGTGACAGTGGCCGCTATACCTGCGATACGCTGATCATCGCCACGGGCGCCAGCGCGAAGTACCTGGGTCTGGACAGCGAACAGGCCTTCATGGGCCGCGGAGTCAGTGGGTGTGCCACCTGTGATGGCTTTTTCTACCGCGGCGACGAGGTCTGCGTGGTCGGCGGCGGCAACACCGCGGTCGAGGAAGCGCTGTACCTGTCCAACATCGCCGCTCGCGTGCACCTGATCCACCGGCGCGACAAGTTCCGTGCCGAGGCGATCCTGGTCGACAAGCTGCATGCCCGCGCTGCCGAGGGCAAGCTCGTGTTCCACCTTTGGCAGACGCTGGACGAGGTGCTGGGCGACGCCAGCGGCGTCACCGGCGTGCGGCTGCGTTCGACGCAGGACGCGAGCACCACCGATCTGGCGCTCAAGGGTTGCTTCATCGCCATCGGCCATCAGCCCAACACGGATCTGTTCAAGGGTCAGCTCGAAATGCGCGACGGCTACATCCTCACGCGTTCGGGGCTTGACGGCATGGCCACCGCCACCAGTGTGCCCGGCGTGTTTGCGGCGGGCGACGTGCAGGACCATGTCTACCGCCAGGCGGTGACGAGCGCCGGCACCGGCTGCATGGCGGCGCTGGACGCACAGCGCTATCTGGAACAGCACAGCAGCTGAGCGCGGGCTATAATTGCGGGCTTTGCCGAGCGGCTCAGGCTGCACGGCGCCCAAAATCAGAACAGCGGAGAAGCGTCATGGCACGCGTCTGTCAAGTCACCGGCAAGGGCCCGATGGTGGGCAACCACGTCTCGCATGCCAACAACAAGACCAAGCGGCGTTTCCTGCCGAACCTGCACTACCGCAGGTTCTGGCTGGAAACCGAAAACCGCTGGGTGCGCCTGCGCATCAGCAATGCCGCGCTGCGGCTGATCGACAAGGTGGGCATCGAAAAGGTCGTCGCCGACCTACGCGCCCGCGGCGAACTCTGAACCTGCGGAGAATCACATGGCATCCAAAGGCGGACGCGAAAAGATCAAGCTCGAATCGTCAGCGGGCACCGGGCACTTCTACACCACCGACAAGAACAAGAAGACCACGCCCGGCAAGCTCGAGTTCCTGAAGTTCGACCCCAAGGCACGCAAGCACGTGCTGTACAAGGAAGTGAAGCTCAGGTAATCGATATAGGCGCGCCGGTTTGCCGGGGTTGCCGGGGTTGCCGGGGTTGCGAAATGAAACGGGCCGCTTGCAGCGGCCCGTTTCATTGGCAGGAGCCAAGCCTCACATGGCTGGCGCCGGTTGAGCAGCACGCAGCTTGAGCGCGAACTCTTGCAGCGCGGCGATTCCACTGTCTTCGGCCTTGCGGCACCACGCCTGCAAGTCGGCCACCAGCTGTTCGGCCGAGACATTGGTGCGCGTCCACAGCTGACGCAATTCCTCGCGCATGGCCACCAGCTTGGCCAGCTTGGGATGATCGTCAAGGGCCATCTGCAACCGCGGCTTGACGCGTGAGGGAATCTTCTCGTCATCGCGGTGCAGCCAGGCCCGCGCTTCACGCAGGTTCAGCCAACGCGTGCTGTCCTTTGCGCCCTGGGCATGCAGCCGCTCGAGCTCGAGTTTGACCGCTGCGCGAAGCGCCAGGGCGTACCTGGCCATCACCTCGTAACGGTTGGCGACGACCGCCTCCAGCGTCTGTCCGTCGGCAATCGCCTTGACCGCCCCCAGCGCCAGCTTCGGCGGCGTCTTGCGCACCTTGGCCAGACCGAACATCTCCAGCCCCCGGATGTAGGCCCAGCCGATGTCGAACTCGAAGGACTTCACCGACAGCTTGGCTGAGGTCGGGTAAGTGTGGTGGTTGTTGTGCAACTCCTCGCCGCCGATCAGGATGCCCCAGGGCGAGATGTTGGTCGAAGCGTCGGCCGCCTCGAAGTTGCGGTAGCCCCACCAGTGTCCCAGGCCATTGATGATGCCCGCGGCGGTGATCGGAATCCAGGCCATCTGCAGGGCCCAGACAGCCGCGCCGATGGCGCCGAACAGGAACAGGTTGATCACCAGCATCAAACCGACGCCCTGCCACGAGTAGCGCGTGTACAAATTGCGTTCGATCCAGTCGTCAGGCGTCTGGTGACCGTACTTGTCCAGCGTCTCCTGCACCTTGGACTCGGCACGATACAGCTCGGCGCCCGTCAGAAGCACGGTCTTGATGCCGCGCGTGACAGGGCTGTGCGGGTCTTCGACCGTCTCGCACTTGGCGTGGTGCTTGCGGTGGATCGCCACCCACTCCTTGGTCACCATGCCGGTGGTCAGCCAGAGCCAGAGGCGGAAGAAGTGCGCGGGCAGCGGGTGCAGGTCGAGCGAGCGATGGGCCTGGGCGCGGTGCAGGAAGATGGTGACCGAGGCAATGGTGACGTGGGTCAACACCAGAGCGGCCAGCAGAACCTGCCACCACGAAGCCTCGAACAGGCCATGAGCCAACCACTGCACTGCGGCATCGCGCAGGGTCAGGAACTCGTTCATCAAGCACTCTGCCTTAGCGCCGGTGGAAATCGGCGAACACTTCATTGTAGGGGGTAGCCGCCGATTGCGCTGCCAGGCCGAACGCAGGCAGGGACTTGCGCCAGGGTCACGATCGCTTCAAATCCGCAGTCACTTGGCGGAACTTAACGGAACTTGAACACTCTTCAGTTCTTTTCCCACAGCGCTGCGAAAAATCCATCGGTCTGGTGTCGGTGTGGCCACAGGCGCAGGAAGCGGCCGTCAAACAGGCCCTCCGCCGCGTTCACGCGCGCGTGCGCCAGCGCGTCGGCAGCGGGCAGCGGCTGCAGGCCAACCATCGACGCCGCCTCGAAAGCCTCGACGACCGCCTCGTTTTCCTCGCGCAGCAGGCTGCAGGTGGCGTAGACCAGCCGCCCGCCGGGCTTCAGCAGCCGCGCCGCTGAAGTCAGTATCGCCAGCTGACGCTGGTGCATCTCGGTTACCGAGTCCGGCGACTGGCGCCACTTGAGGTCGGGATTGCGACGCAGCGTGCCCAGGCCGGAGCAGGGGGCGTCGACCAGCACGCGGTCGATCTTGCCGGCCAGGCGCCGGATGCGGTCGTCGCGCTCGTGCGCAATGCGCACCGGGTGCACGTTGGACAACCCACTGCGAGCCAGCCGCGGCTTTAGCGCCTCCAGGCGGGGGGCCGAGACGTCGAAGGCGTAGAGCCGGCCGCTGCTGCGCATCGCCGCGCCCAGCGCCAGGGTCTTGCCGCCTGCGCCGGCGCAGAAATCGACCACCATCTCGCCGCGGCGCGCATCGGTCAGCAGCGCGAGCAGCTGGCTGCCTTCGTCCTGCACCTCCACCGCGCCGCCAGTGAACAGCTCGAGCCGCTGCAGCGCAGGTCGGCCGTCGATGCGCAGCCCCCAGGGCGAGTAGGGCGTCGGCGTGGCAGTGATGCCGACATCGGCCAGCGTCTTCAGCGCGACCTCGCGCGTGGACTTGTGCAGATTCACCCGCAGGTCCAGCGGGGCCGGCTGGTCCAGCGCGGCGACGAGGGCCCAGAACTCGTCTTCGGGCAGGCTGCCATGCAGCGCGCTGGCCAGCCAGTCGGGCAGGTTGTGCCGCAGCTTGTCGGGCAAGGCGCTGCGGTCGACGCGCTCGGACTGCTCCAGCCACTGGCGTTCGTCGGCGCTCAGCGCGGAGGCCAGCGCCGCCGAGTCGCCCTGCCAGGCCAGGATGGCCATCCGGCGCTCGCGCGCGGCAGCGCCCAGCTTGCCGCCACCCACCTGCGCCAGATGCTCCAGCAGCAAGCGGCGCCGCAGCACCTGGTAAACCGTCTCGGCCAGCACATGGCGGTCGCGCTGGCCGAGTTCGCGGTGCGCGCGGAAGAAGGCCGAGACCACGCCGTCGGCCGGTGCGTCGAGCCTGAGCACGGCGTGCAGCAGGTCGGTCGTCAGGTCAAGCAGGGCTCCAGGGTGCATGGGTCGCGCGTCAGCCGGTGAAGAACCACTGCGCCGCGCCGTCGCCTTTCAGCACATGCCCGGACTCGACGCGCAGCCGGTCCTCGACAAACCAGCGCACTGCGGTCGGGTAGATCACATGTTCGGTGGCCAGGACACGGGCGGCCAGCGTGGCCTCGTCGTCGCCGGGTTTCACGGGCACGGCCGACTGCAGCACGATCGGGCCGTGGTCGAGTTCGGCGGTGACGAAGTGCACGGTCGCGCCATGCACCTTGCAGCCGGCCTCGAGCGCGCGCCGGTGCGTGTGCAGCCCGGGGAAGGCAGGCAGCAGCGAGGGGTGCACGTTCAGCATGCGCCCGTCGAATCGCTGCACGAACCCGGCGCCCAGCACGCGCATGAAGCCGGCCAGCAGCAGCAGGTCGGGCGCGAAGCGGTCGATCGTCTCGGCCAGCGCCAGGTCGAAGGCGTCACGTTCGTCGAACGCGCGGTGGTCGACAACCGCCGTCGGGATGCCCCGGGTCTGCGCAAAGGCCAGGCCGGCGGCATCTTCGCGGTTGCTGATCACGGCGGCTATCCGGGCCGGCCAGCCCTCGGAGTCGCAACGCTGCACCAGCGCTTCCATGTTGGTGCCGCGGCCGGAGATCAGGATGACGATGGACTTCACCGGTCGAGTGTAGCCACCGCCTTGTCCGGGGCACGCCACCGGGGTGCGCTGCACGGCGGGTGCGCGCGGGGCGCCGCCTAGAATCTCGTCGATGAAAACCCGCGTTCTCTCGGGCATGCGGCCCACCGGCAGCATGCACCTCGGTCACTACCATGGCGCCCTGAAAAACTGGGTGCGCCTGCAGCATGAGCATGACTGTTTCTTCTTCGTCGCCGACTGGCACGCGCTGACGACGCACTATCAGGACCGCGAGGTCATCGAGCGCACCGTCTACGACATGGTGGTCGACTGGCTGGCCGCGGGTCTGGACCCGGAGCTGTGCACCATCTTCATCCAGAGCCGGCTGCCAGAGCACGCCGAGCTGTTCACGCTGCTGGCGATGGGCACGCCGCTGGGCTGGCTCGAGCGGGTGCCGACCTACAAGGACCAGATCGAGAAGCTCAAGGACCGCGACCTGGCCACCTATGGCTTCCTCGGCTATCCGCTGCTGCAGGCGGCCGACATCCTGATCTACAAGGCCACCTACGTGCCGGTGGGCGAAGACCAGTCCTCGCACGTCGAGTTGACGCGCGAGGTGGCACGCCGCTTCAACCACCTGTACGGCCGCCAGGCCAACTTCGAGGCCCGCGTCGCCGAGACGCTGGCACGGCTGCCCAAGGACGACCAACGTTACTTCGACAAGCAGCGCAAGGCCTTCGGCGAGACCGGCAGCGCCGAAGCGTTGGCCAAGGGCGAGGCCCTGTTGAAGCGTGCCGCGGCGGCGCTGCCCGACTGGACCGCGGCCGACAGCGAACGGCTGACCGGGCACCTGCGCGGCAGCGGCCGCGCCGTGCTGACCGAGCCGCAGGCGCTGCATACCGAGGTGCTGCGCCTGCCCGGCACCGACGGCGCCAAGATGAGCAAGAGCTACGGCAACGCAGTACTGATGCGCGACGAGCCGGCCGAGGTGACGAAGAAGATCCGCGGCATGGTCACCGACCCCGCGCGCGCGCGCCGCACCGACCCTGGTGACCCCGAGAAATGCCCGGTGTGGCAGTTCCACAAGGTCTACAGCGACCAGCCGACCCGGGACTGGGTGGTTCAGGGCTGCAAGAGCGCCGGCATTGGCTGCCTGGAGTGCAAGCAGCCGGTGATCGACGCGGTGCTGCGCGAGCAGCAGCCCTGGCGCGAGCGCGCGGACGCTTGCCTGAGCGACCCCAAGCGCGTGCACTGGATCGTCGAGATGGGCACCGAGCGCGCGCGCACGGCGGCCCGGCAGACGATGAAGGATGTGCGCGAGGCGATGGGGCTGGGCTACTGAACCACCGGAACGGTGCACCGATGAAACCCCTGCAGAGCTACGAACTCGATCCCGGCGTGACGCCGGCCGCCACCGTCATCGTGCTGCACGGCCTGGGCGCCGACGGCACCGACTTCCTGCCGATGGCCGACGAGATGGATCTGTCCGCCATCGGCCCCGTGCGCTGGGTGCTGCCACGCGCGCCGGTGCGCCCGGTGACGATCAACCGCGGCATGGCGATGCGCGCCTGGTACGACATCCTGGGCACCGACCTCGTCCGGCGCGAGGACGAAGCCGGGCTGCGCGAATCCACCGCGCTGGTGCACGGCCTGCTGCGGCGCGAGATGGCGCGCGGCGTGCCGGCCTCGCGCATCGTGCTGGCGGGCTTTTCGCAGGGCTCGGCGATCACGCTGCTGGCCGGGCTGCGCTTTGGCGAGCGTCTGGCGGGGCTGGCGGGCCTGTCGGGCTATCTGCCGCTGGCCGATCGCACCGGCGCCGAACGCGACGCCGCCAACGCCGCGGTGCCGATCTTTCTTGGCCACGGGCGGCAAGACGGCGTCGTGCCGCTGGCCCGGGGCCAGCAGTCGCGCGACGCGCTGCTGGCGCTGGACTGCGCCGTCGAGTGGCACGACTACCCGATGGAGCATTCGGTCAGCCTCGAGGAGATGCGCGACCTGCAGCGCTGGCTGCTGCGCGTGCTTGCCTGAACCTCGGCCGCACCCGCGCCTGGCGGGCGCGGCGATGGCGGTTGTCCGCCTGGGCACTGCGGCGACGTAACTCTTCACAAGGGCCTCGGCCCGGCCACCGAAGAGGAGCGCGCAGCATGCACATCATGATCATCCCGCTGGTCCGGCAGGACCGGCCGCGTGTCGAGGCGCACCTGCAGCGCCTGGCGTGCGCCGACCGCTCGCTGCGCTTTGCCGCCGGGCTGGTCACCGACGACACCATCAGCCGCTACGTCGATGCACTGAACTTCGAGCACGACCTGCTGCTGGGTCATGTCAGCCTGTGCGGCCGGGTCATTGCGCTGGTGCATGGGGCTGTCTTCATGCTGCAAGGTCAGCGGCATGTCGAGGCCGCGTTCAGCGTCGACGCCGAGTGGCGTGGCCAGGGTATGGGCCGGCAGCTGATGCGGGCGGTGCTGGCGCGCACCGAAACGACCGGCGGCGGCACCCTGGTCGGCCGCTGCTCGGCGCGCAACCGGCCGATGCGGCGCCTCTTCGAGCATGCGCAGTGCACGCTGACGCGCGAGGACGACGAACTCGCGGCGCGGCGCGTGCTCGACGACGCCGGGCCGGGTCAGCCGAAGCGGCCGTGCAGATGCCAGCCGTCGGCAGCGCTGTCCGCCGCGCCCGCAGCCACCGCGGCGGGCAGCCGGGTGCGGTAGAGCCATAGCAGCACGCCGTTCTCATCCTGGGCGATGAAGTAATCGCGCACGGTGGGTGCGCCGTCCCACCAGCCCGCCTCGATGCGGTCGGGGCCGCACAGCAGCGTCAGCGGCCGACCTTCGTGCCAGGGTACCGACTGGCGCTCGGGCAGCGGCTGCGGCACGCGCAGCAGCCACACCGGACGGGTCAGCGGCAGCATGGACGGTGGGGGCGGCGGGAGGTCTTGCGGGCGGTGGTCTGGCGGGCGGCCCGCCTGCAGCCCCGCCGCGTGCTCCGGCCGGTGGTCGGCACGCAGGCGGATCGGCTGCACACGCTCGTCGCCCAGCCGGGCGCGCAGGCGCTCGAGCAGCCGCAGCAGGCCTTCGGCCTCGGCCTGGCGGGTGGCAAACAGCTCGCCGCTGGGCGCGGCAGCCTGCAGCAGCTCGCGGCAGTGCAGGCGCAGCTCGAGCGTCGGCGCGGGCAGCGGCTGGCGGGCCAGGCGCTCGCGCAGCACCAGTCGCAGGTGGGCCGGGTCGGCCGAGGGCACGGCCAGTTCGATGCGCAGCGCGGTGTGCGGCGGGCCGTCATGGCGCGGCTCACCCTCATCGGCCGGCACGGCCCCGGGCGCGCGCAAACGGTCATGCAGCATGCGCAGCGTGAAGGCGACGACGCGCGATTGCCGCGCCTGGGCCCAGGCGACCAGCCGGGCCAGCAGGATCTCGGCGCCGTGCAGCACCTGTGCGCTGCTGTCGGCGCGTGCGAACAGCTCGAGCTGGCTGTCGAACACGGTCGGCGGCTGCAGCCAGCGGCGCGGGTCGGCGCGCTCGCCTCGCGCCCGGTCCAGATCGTCCAGCAGCGCGGTGCCGAAGCGCCGCGCCAGCCCGCTGCGCGGCAGCGCGCGCAGGTCCGACAGGGTCTGCAGACCCATGCCCTGCAAGGCTTCCCAATGTTCGCGCCCCGGGCCGAGCAGCCACACCGGCGCGGCATCCAGCAGCGCCTGCAGCGCGGCACGGTCGTTCAGGTGCGGGCCCTGCGCGCAGTCCTCGCGCCAGGCGGCCAGCAGCGCAGCACCCAGGGCGGTGGGCGCGCCGGCCAGTTGCACGTGATGGCCCAGCGGCACCAGGGCCTGGTGCAGCCGCGCCTGCAACGCCACCACGCCACCCCAGTAACGCAGGCAGGTCTGCACCTCCATCAGCACGGTCTGTGTGCCGTGCAGCGCCACCGAGGGCGTGAAAGCCAGCGCCGCGTGCACCACCGACTGCAGCGCGCGCGCATCGCGCGCCGCGTCGGCCTGCCCGAGCACCAGCGCCGGGGCCAGCGCCAGCGCGGTGGCGCGCTGGCTGCCGGTCTGCACGCCGCAGCGCGCCGCAGCCGGGTTGACGGCCGCGATGCGGTGCGCCTGCAGCAGCGCCACCGGGCCCTCGCGCCGCGCGGCATCCAGCGTCACGCAGAACGCTTCCAGCGACAGCAGCGGCAGGTGCACAGCCAGCCAGAGCATGGGAATGTGAATAAGACCGGGAATGAGAACGGTGTCGCGTGGCCGGCCGGCGCAGGCCGCTGCGCAGCAGGCCCGTGATCAGGCCGGCGGCCACGCCGTCGCGGCGGCGGCATGCGGCGCGGCCGCGTCTGCGTCTGCGTCTGCGGTGCGCGCCGGGGGTTCGTTGTTCGAGGCGACGGACACCGGGCGCAGGCTGCGCAAGGCCTTCGCCCGCACCGCGTCGGCCAGCACCGGCGGCAGCGCCAGCGTCAGCGGGTCCGCAGCCGGTGGGCCGCGGCGCTTGACCAGTTGCACACGCAGGGCATCCGGGCCGGCAGCGCCCAGCCACAGGCGCAGCGGCGCGACGCTGGGACGCAGCCGCGCCTGGGCCGGACGCAGCAGGAAGGCCGGCGCGTCATGCCCCTGGGCCGCCAGTTGCAGGCGGCGCAGCGCGTCGCTGCGCAGCGTGGCGGGCAGCCAGGCCAGCACGACGCCGGCCTGCCCGCTGGCCAGTGCCTGCTCCAGCGCCCACAGGATGTCGGCCGCCGGCAGCTTCTCCCGCAGGCGCTCATGCGCCGGGCCGGGCGCACGGCCGCGGGCCGCATCGCGGCCCTGCACCAGCACCCACTGGCGCAGGTCCAGGCCGAGTGCGGCCAGCGCCCAGCCGCTGGGCACGGCCGGCGGGTCGAACAGCATCGCACCCCGTGCCGAGGCGCGCAGCACCGGCGCCAGCAGGCGCATCTCGCCGATGCCGGCGCCCGGCAGCAGCAGTTCGGTCAGCGTGTGCAACGGCCAGCCGCCACCGGGCAACTCGGCGTCCAGCGCGGCAAAACCGCTGGACCAGGTGGACGTGCCGCCGCGGCCAAGCTGGTGCGCACGCCATAGCGCCGGGTGCAGGCTTTCGAGTGCGGGGGCGGCCGCATCGTGCCGCGCCGCGGCCGCCACCGGCGGCGGCCGGGTTTGCAACAGCAGATCCTGCTGAACCGCCAGAAGTGATTTGTCCACCAGAATACTGTACGTCCATACAGTATTCTCGGCAAGCACCCCACCCGCGCCCAGGCGGCGCGCTCAGTTCAGGACAGCGCGCGCTTGAGCACCGCGGCCATCAGCGCGATCGCGCTGCCGGCCTCGTCGATGACGCCGCCCATGGCGAAGAAGCCGTGTACCTGGCGCTCGAAGCAGACGTACTGCACCCGGTTGCCGGCCGTCGACAGGGCATCGGCGTACTCGCGTCCTTCGTCGCGCAGCGGGTCGTAGCCGGCGGTCAGCACCAGCGCCGGTGGCAGCCTTGTCAGATCAGGCGCGAGCAACGGCGAGGCGCGCCAGTCGCTCCACTGCGCGGCGTCGGCCATGTAGTGGCCGCGGTAGTAGGCGATGCTGTCCGCGGTCAGCAGGTAGCCCTGGCCGTTGACCGTGTGCGAGGGCGCCACGGCGCGCATGTCGGTGGCCGGATAGATCAGCAGCTGGAACGCCAGCGGCGTGCCGGCGTCGCGCTCGGCGATGGCCACCACCGCCGCCAGGTTGCCGCCGGCGCTGTCGCCGCCCACCGCGATGCGCGTCGGGTCGATGCGCAGGGCCGCCGCCTGGCTGCGCGCCCACCGCGTGGCCGCGATGCAGTCATCCACCGCGGCCGGGAAGCGGTGCTCGGGGCCCAGCCGGTAGTCCACCGACAGCAGCGCGCAGCCGCTGGCGTTGCACAGTTCGCGGCAGGGCACGTCGTGGGTCTCGAGGTCACCGATGGTCCAGCCACCGCCGTGGAAGAAAACCAGCAGCGGCAACACCGCCGCCGACGCGGCACCGAAGGGCCGGTACAGGCGCACGCTGACCGGGCCGTGCGGGCCGGCGGCGGACAAGGTCTGCACTTCGGCCACCGGCTGCGCCGCGGTCTGGGTGAAGCCCTTGCGCTCGACGTAGAGACGGCGCGCCTCGGCCGGGCTGAGGGTGTGCACGGGCGGCGCCGCGCGTTCGATCATCAGGTCGATCAGCGCGCGGGCCTGCGGGTCGAGCATCTTCGGTCTCCTTCGGTGGCGCGGCAGTGTAGCCAGCCAGGGCTCCATGCCGGGCCACCGGTGCGTCGACGACGACCATGCCTGGGTGGCGATGGCGGTATGTCGACGCTGACCTGGCCTGAGGCCGGGTCAGCGCGCCTTCAGGCGAATTCCTGCCGCACCGCTGGCGACATCAGCCGGCGCACGATCCACGCCAGCAGCAGGCAGCCCGCCAGCGTGAGCGACACGCCCATCACCTGCGCCGCGGCGGCGAAACCGCCGAACACATCGGCCGCTTGCGGCGGGAAGGCGCCGACACGCAGCGTGGCCGCCACCAGCGCCTGCACCACCTCGTGCTGCAGCCACAGCCCGGCCAGGTTGGCCGCGATGCTCAGCAGCAACAGCGCGATGAAGACGCGGCGCGCCCATTCCACACGCAGCAGCAGCCCGACCGCGCAAGCCAGCAGCGAGACCGAGACCGCGAAGCCCGTGCCCACCACCCACGGCAGGTAGTCGAGCAGCCAGCCGGTGACCAGCGGCAACGAAGCGCCACCGGCGCGCCACTGCGGCATGAACGAGGCCACCGCCGCGTTCTGCACCAGCGCCACGACGCTGGTCATCGACGCGAGCACGATGAAAGCCCAGGCCGTGATGGTCACGAACAATGAGCGCGATCCGACATAGATGGTCTGCGGCATGGCGGTTCTCCCTGACACCTCTGACACGCGATACGAGCAGCGCCATGATGGCGCGCTTACATGACAGCAATTGGACGGCAATCACCCTCGTTGCGCGATCCCCACGATGGGCGACTCCCCGCAATCGAGGGGATGACCGTCTGCATCGCGCGACAGTCGCGGCGCAGCGCCGGTCGGTGCCGACCCGGGCGCAGGGGTCGGCTGCGCGGCTAGCATGCGGTCCATGACCATTGCCTTGTCGCAGGCTGCGCCCGCCAGCCTGATCACACCCGCTGCGCTGCTCGACGAGCCGCGGCTGATGCACAACCTGCGCCGCATGCAGCAGCGGATGGACACACTGGGCGTCGCCTTGCGGCCGCACGTGAAGACGGCCAAGTGCATCGAGGTGGCGCAGCGCCAGCGTGCGCTGGGCGCACGCGGCATCACGGTGTCCACGCTGAAGGAGGCCGAAACCTTCTTTGACGCCGGCTTCGACGACATCCTGTACGCCGTGGGCATCGCGCCGGGCAAGCTCGACGCCGTACGCGCGTTGCGCCAGCGCGGCTGCCGGCTCACGGTGCTGGTCGACTCGGTGGCTGCAGCGGAGGCGGTAGTGCAGGCCGTGGTGCGGGCGGAGAGGCAGGCGGAGAGGCAGGCCGATGCGGCACTCGAGGTGCTGATCGAGATCGACACCGACGACCACCGCGCCGGCGTCAAGCCCGACGCCGGCGTGCTGCTGGACATCGGCCGCACGCTGCACCGCGGCGGCGCGGTGTTGCGCGGCGTGATGACGCACGCTGGCGCCTCCTACGAGTGCTACACGTCCGAAGCGCTGGCCGCCATGGCGGAACAAGAGCGCGCAGGCTGCGTGCAAGCCGCCGGGCGCCTGCGCGCGGCCGGCCTGCCCTGCCCGGTGGTCAGCGTGGGCTCGACGCCCACGGCGCTGTCGGCCAGGCGGCTGGACGGCGTGACCGAGGTGCGCGCCGGGGTCTATGTGTTCCATGATCTGGTGATGGTCAACGTCGGCGTGGCCGGCCTGGAGGAGCTTGCGCTGTCGGTGCTGGCCAGCGTGATCGGCCACCGGCCCGACAAGGGCTGGGTGCTGGTGGACGCCGGCTGGATGGCGATGAGCCGCGACCGCGGCACGCAGACCCAGCCAGTGGACTACGGCTACGGCGCGGTGTGCGACGAAGCCGGCCAGCCGATCGACGGCCTGGTGATGTCTTCGGCCAACCAGGAACACGGTGTGCTGAGCTGGCGCGACGGCCGCATCGACCCGGCGCTGATGGAACGTTTTGCGCTGGGCACCCGGCTGCGCATCCTGCCCAACCACGCGTGCGCGACGGCGGCGCAGTTCGGGCACTACGCTGTGTTGACGGCCGACGGCACACTGGCGCAGTGGGAGCGCATGAATGGCTGGTGAGAGCCGGGCAGCGATGGGCCGTTTGACGGCGCGCGTGCTGAAACGCGCGGCGGCGGCGCTGCTGTGCGGCGCGTGCACCAGCGCGGCGCTTGCGCAACCGCAACCGCAACCGCAACCGCAACCGCAACCGCTCGACCGCGAACGTGCGATGTCGGTGACGCTCGGCTTCGAGACCGTTCGCCTGCCGGGCGGCGAGCGCATGGGGCTGCTGGGCGGCACGCTGCTGTTCGACGTGGGCCAGGGCTGGTGGCTGGGC
>Ga0105046_10001120_pt1 | contig 40398 bp, 28 predicted proteins | sample MAT03_FD_78385 | JGI IMG/M metagenome (GOLD analysis project Ga0105046, IMG submission 78385) | Freshwater microbial communities from Lake Fryxell liftoff mats and glacier meltwater in Antarctica - MAT-03 (megahit assembly) | ecosystem: Environmental > Aquatic > Freshwater > Ice > Liftoff... | reverse complement strand
CGACCGCCTTAGCGATGCGTTCATCCAGCGTTTTGAGCTGCTTTTTCAGCGTTTCCAGCACGGTGTCGATGGAATCACGAATTTCTTTATCGCGAGTTTGTTGCGAACGATTCTGCTCCTGATCGACTTTCGAGGTGGGTGGCACTTTCGTGCGGCACTTTCGTGCGGCACTTTCGTGCGTGGCCTCAGGCGGAAGTTCAGAAGTATCGTGATAACCGAATAAGCGAACCTCCCGTCTATTCAAGGCTCGCAAAGCCATCAATGAGCGACGACGCAACTCATCGTTGTCCGCACGTATTGTTGCGAGTTCATTAATAGGATGATTTTCGTCGGTGAGTTCGGCGCGAAGATAGTAGGCGTCTCCAGCATGCAGCGTCCATGAATCGTCGATCAAGACTGCAACACCACAGTGACCATGCGTGTGGCCGAATAGCGGAACCAACCGAATGTCAATGTCGAGAGACGTCTGCACGCTGCGCGATTTGAGATCGAATACCGTCGAGTCATCATTGGAATACACGTCCCATTTAGGGCCATGGGAGAACTGGCTCACGCTGTAGCGAGGATTGCGGGACTGCATGTTGGTTAGTTCCTCTGCCGAAATGTGGACTGCGGCATGAGGAAAATCCGCAAGCCTGCCAACGTGATCTGGGTCACCACGCGTGAGTACGATGTCAGTTACGGCTTCCAGATTAAAACCGAACATTTCGATTTGACTGGCGGCAGTTACAGCGGGGGAGAAACTGAAAGCCAGCAGCGACAATCGCGTCGAGCCCGATTCGCGTGAAAGGATCAGCAATGTCGTGGCGACCAATCCCGGTGTCCACCAATGCGATACGTTGACCGTCAGTGATCATTAGACAGTGGCAACAAGCTGGCGGAAGAGGCGGCGAATGCAGCCAGCCAAAGTTCAAGTGGTGGATTTCGATCATCGTTTTTTTGAGTCGCCAAATTGGAGGTTTTTACGTGACCGCCTGCAAGACAATTTGGGACAGTCTAACGAGTAGTAATTTTACCAACACCAATCCCCGTTGCCAAAAGATTGAACGTGTTTGCGCAGCGGCATGGCGGCAATCACTTATCCAGATCTCTCGCCGCCATCGTCGAATCCTAAATTATTGTGCGACCGGCAAACTACGATTGGGGCCCGCCATATCGCGAACAGTACCAAGAGTCCAAGGCAAGAGCGACCAACACAGGCCAGCAGAAACAGCCAAACACCCAAACGATCGGATCACGCCACGAATAACCGGGATTACCGAAGTCGGGCAGTTCGCTTTCGTCGATAGGTGGATCTTGTAAGTGATCTTTGCGATGGACGAACCAGCCTCCTATCAAGAGAACGCAGAGCGCACCCCAAAGGCAGATGATCCGACAACGAAGAAGGCAATGATGAGCGGTAAGATGTGGATTGCATCAACTCACGTTAGTTCTGTGACACGTTGTCGCACAAACACCTGTTTGTGCGACACATACTGAACGAATGCTAGCCAACTGTTCCAAGCTGTCAAACATTTCCAGCGACTTGGGTTGATGTCGCTGGCAGGTCAAGCTTAAATTTGTAGCTTCCATAAAGGAGTGTCTGTTTCCCAGGGACATAGAACGAATCCAAAAGCGGGCCGCTGGATGGATTGTCCAGCTATAACGGGAAAGCGGTGCCATTCACCGCTACGCCATAGGCTCAGTTCGACTGTAACAAATTCGTCTTCGGTCTGCGTTCTTTGCTGGTGAGAAAAACCGCCCATTTCACGGGACGATGAGCATACTAGAATTCGTTAACGCCCCGTTCACGTGAGCATGGCGTCCATGATCAACTTCAGATGTGTGGGCAGCCAGCGGATTGTTGTGGCGACGCCGTGGCCCAGAAGGCTGAGTTCAAGCGGACGGCCTGTCAGGGATAGATCGCCGCTGGGTTCGTAGTCCACAAGGAAATTACGTCCATCGGCATGACATCGCGTGCCGGCTTTCCAACGAACACAGGTGTCGCGGACGGTTTTGGGCGTGATGAAGCGAGTGTCCAGGCCGTGCTGCGGTTCGGGCAGATTTGATTCCAGTAGCAGGGAAAGATTCCGGTTGATGGTCTGCGTCGGCATCGTCGTTACATCCGTCCCGGTGATCGCAAAGGCCTGAACCCAATCGCCCCATTTTGCACTCGCCACATCTGCCGCCGAGTGGGGTGGAAAAAGAGGCTTTGCCATTGTCGGTGACTTTTCATCGTGCGGACGATGAAATATGACATGAACTAATCGGTCATAGCCATCATTGTCCCAGCCGTAGCGCACGGGTGTTTCGAAACTCGCGATGTTAAGGCGTTTGGCCAGCGGATGCGGCGACGATGCAAGCTGTAGATTGTGGCCGACTTCATCCCAGTGTGGCACTCCGTCCTGTGCTGCCGCTTTAAAGAACTGTTGCACGCTGGGTTTGTGATTCGCCAGCAGATTCGTCAGCAATGCAAACGCATTTCCTGCATGAGAATGTCCCCAAAGGAGAAGATTCTGATCGGGCAACAGCGGTCGTACAATCAACTGATGCAGAAGTCGGACGGCCAGGTCAGCGCGAGCCAGATGGTGATTTTGTCCAGTCCATGTCGGGCTGAGTAGTTCAACCTGCGGATCATCTCTGACAAGTTCCTGAAATCGTTCTCGATACGGTTCGTGATAGTTGCCGACGTCGCCTGCCAGTGATGCTGTAAATGGTCGAGTCCTTTCCAGGGATGCTTCGGCCAGTCGATTCAGTTGTCCAGCCAGGAATGGGACTGATTCCGCGACTGACTTCAGAATTTCAGCGACACCAAACGGATCGTCGCCCATGAACGTTCCGTGCACCACGAGGACGCGGCCGATTTTCAACGCTGTGTGCAGTTTCGAAAAATCTGTCTCCGCCGCGTCGTCCACGTTCAGCATTTTCAGAACGGGTGCAAGTGCAGGAACCGTGGGATACTGCTGGTGCTGAAAATGATTTTGTTGCGGCATAGCGGTGGCCTTGAAAGGTGTTGGATGTTTCCGCTCGCAAACGTCAGCACCCATGCTCAAGTTATTGAGCAGAATTCGTTTAACGGTAATATTGTTCAATTATTTATAGTAGCAGGCACATTCCATGTGCCGCAGCCGCAAGTAGAATAGTGATTTCGCATTTTGGCGGACGGCAGACGGAGTGTGCCTGCTACTTTTTAAACGGTATTGCGATATACGAAGAATCATGTCCCTCGGGATTTATTGTAATCGTCGTATAGAATTTACGTTACTCTCAAACGGCACGGGTACTATTCCACCGAGTGAACTCGTCCGTCTTCCATGTTGATAATGCGATCCGCAACATCCAGAATTCGTGGATCATGCGTCACCATCAGAATCGGAGTGTTGTGAGATCTCGCTAACTCCTGCAGCAACGTGACGACATCGCGCCCCGATTGGCTGTCCAGCGCTGCGGTGGGTTCGTCGGCCAGTATCAAACTGGGGGTTGTCACAAGTGCTCGGGCCACGGCGACGCGTTGTTTCTGGCCGCCGGAAAGTCGAGCGGGGTGATAGTCCAGTCGATCAGCAAGCCCTACGCTGGTCAGGATCTCAACTGTTTTTTGGGAAGCTTCACTGCGGCTGATTTCGGGATGCAATTGAAACATCAGCTCCACATTCTGCCGCGCCGTCATAAACGGCAACAGATTGTGTTGTTGAAAAATGAATCCGATGTCTCGTCGTACTTCCACCAGATCTTCCATGCTGGCCGTATGCAGTGATCGCGACAGGACGTTGAGTTCACCGCTTCTGACTCGCCGCAGCGCGCCGATGAGGGTCAGCAGAGTGGTTTTGCCGCTGCCGCTGGGGCCTGTCAGCAGCACAATTTCACCGGATGCGACTTCCATTGACACGTCAAACAGCACTTGTTTCCTGAGGTCTCCGTCACCGAACCAAAAGTTAACGTGCCTCGATGAAATGACAGGCAAAGTTGATGGTTTGGTTGTCATGGAAAACGTTTCGTTCATCATTAAAACACATCTGCCGGATCGGCTTGTTTGACTTTTCGAATGGCGATCATCGCCGACAGGCCACACATTACCATCGTCAACAGAAACACGGTCACCGCACGTTCGACCGTCATGGAAAACTGCATTTGAATCGCATTCGTGGCGACTCGATAAAGCCCCAGGGCCAAAATGAATCCGGGGAAGTAGCCCAGCAACGACAGAATCATGGCCTGACTCACAACCATCCGCAGCAGGTAACCGTCACTAAAGCCCATGGCTTTCAACGTCGCATACTGCGGCATGTGGTTTGTCACTTCCGTGTACAGAATCTGATACACGACAACAAAACCGATAAAGAAACCAACGGCAGCTCCCATGCCGAAAATAAAGTCGATAGGAGCGTTTTCGCGGATGAATACAATCTCCGCATTGACGAGCTGTTGTCGAGTCACCACTTTCGCTTCCTTGCCCACGTAGCCGCTGAGTCGATCCCGAACTTCTTCCGGATTTGCGCCGTCTCGCAGTCGTATCAATCCAAGATCCACCGAGCCTGACTTGCGATCCGGAAACATCCTTTGAAAATTTGCCGGCGACATAAACAGATTGCCATCAGAATTGATGGAGATTCCAACATCAATGGAATCAATCAGCTTAATCTTGCGTAGATTGACTTCGACATCCAGTGTTCCCTGGTCCTTCAGCAGCTGCAGCACGGGGCCGTAGTTCTTGCGGCTTAAGCCGTCAAAAAGCACTCGATCCATGAGTTCCAGTTCATTTGCGAAGCTTTCAATTCCAGGCAGATTCATCATGGGTGAATGTGGATTGATGCCGTAAATGCTGACGGGAAATTCCAGTTTGTTCCATGGATTTCGGAATCGTCCCTGCGCCATGTACATCTCGCTGATTTCCGCGACGTCAGCAGAAGAGCCGAGTCGGTACAGCAAACGACGCGGAAACTGAGCGGATGCAAAGATCGTCTTCGTGCGAGGACTGACGACGACAAGGTCCGCAGTGACACGGCGAGCGACGGCGACGCTGTTATCGAGTGCGCCCTGGCGAATGCCGAGCTGTACCAGCATCAGCATTACGGCAACGACAACTCCGGCAGCTGCGACAGCAAGTTTGACCTTGTTATGGCTGAGTTGGTACCACGCGACAAAAAAGCTGGAGTACATGCGCAACTTCCGCTACCGAAGATTCGGCGTTCTGTTTGTCATGTCCATTTTGTAACTTTGTCTGCTCGAATTGCCATTCGTTTCCAACAGACGAATGCTGACTTCCACTCGTGCATTCGATAATCGAGAAACGCACTCCAGATGCTCGGGATCTAACTGGATTCGCACTTCCACGATGCGTGCGTCCGTATCACTGACAGGATCGTTGGTTAACACCACTTTACGTGCGACGAGATTCCCGATCTCCACGATTTGACCTGTGAGCTTTTCTTCAGACGCATCGAGTTTGACTTCGGCTGCCATGCCCACACGAAGGATTGCAACATCGGCTTCGAAGACTTCAGCTACCACCTGCATTTGACGCACGTTGCCAAATTCAAAAACCCCCGCGTCACTCACGCGCTCTCCAGGGTGTGCGTGAATTCGCAGCACGCGACCCGCAGCAGGTGCCAGAATTCTGGAAGCTTCCATATCAGCCTCCGCCTTAGCGACGGTCGCGTCTGCCGACAGAATCTCCTTTTCAGCGACCAGAATATCGACATCACGAATTTCACGAAGACTCGCCAGTTGAGCGGCTGCGCGACGTGCTTCCAGTTGCAGGCGATCAAAGTCCAGTTGTTTCTGATCGATCTGTTCAATGGTGGCTGCGTTGCGTTTCTGCAGCTCTTTCATTCTTGCCAGTTCACGATCCGCAACTTTGGATTGGACTTCGACCAGCGCCACTGCTGCCACCTGAGCTTCAAGGTCGCCTGATTTTGCCCCTGCCTTGATCTTGATCAATTGTGCCTTTGCGGTTTCTAAACGAGCTTGTGACTCATTCAATGCGGCCATCCGTCGCGAAAGATTGTCCAGCATCGCCAGAGTGGTTCCGGCTTCAACGTCGTCGCCTTCCTTCACAAGCATTTGTTCCACAATCGCGCCTTCGTTTCCGGAACGCGGTACCAATTGAAGAATCGTGCCAGCCGGTTCAAGACGTCCCAGCGCATACACGTGAGTCCGCTTCGGAGCAACATTCAGTGCTGCGGCACTTAATGCGGCTTTAGATTTTTCTGACTGCAGATAAGCAACGCCAATGACAAGTCCGATGATTGTGATTGCAGCAAACATCCACAAGAGTCGATTGGTCAGTGAACCACGTCTTGAAGACAAGGAACTCATGTCTGGCTCCCTGCTGCGTGAATCACGTCAATCGGCGATGGTGCCGTCTTCATTGCGCCGGAGTGACTCTCCAGTGTTGCCTTGATTCGGGCTCGCAGTGATTCGCCGATTTGAGCAATCATGGGGTCATCACTGTCGATGATGCCCATGAACTGCCACAGGAACAGACCATCAATCGCCAGCCACACAAGGATCTGCTCCAGACCCTCTTTGGGATCACTCATGAACCGATTGCGCATCCGAGTCGCCAATTGTCGCAATGGCGGCATGGCTGACGGGCATGTCACGGCTCCTGTGAGCATCGCCATAAAGAATCGATTCAGAACCTCGGACGACATCTGTCCGTCATCGGTGTTTGAGTCAGATTCGGGCGACTCCGGAAACATGCAGTCGAGCATGCAACGAGCCCAGCGGAGTCGTGGCTCCGGATCGTCAACGACGCGTCGCATCAGCATCGTTTCGCACTGCTGACTGAAGTAGTCGAGCACTCCGCAAACCAGTTCATCTTTGCTGGGAAAGTGGTACATCACACCACCTTTGCTGATCCCGGCTTCTTTTGCGACAGCATCCAGCGTCATCGCCAGCAGTCCGTCACGGACCGTGATTTGTATCGCTGCGTCGCAGATTTTATCTTTTGTGACCGTTGCTACCATATTCCGTTCCAACCGAAGGGTTTGTTTTACTGTACCGCACGGTCTGTTTTGGTATAACTGGTTTTTGGCGCAGATTTGCTGGTTTTTGGAGTTTTTTGGGCGAGCGGCAGGAAGGGAATTGCCAACACCATAGTCGCCGCTCGGGCAACCGCCTGCGATCGACAATGCTGAAGGATGCAGATCTGAGACAGATCTGCCTCCGTAGTTCGACCTGTCCCAGGTCGAATTCCTCAGACGCTGCATCGTCGTTTGGTAGAACTGGTTCAGGAAACCCGAAACTTCAGTGAGGGATTGCGTTGTGGCTGTTCGGCTGCATGACCAGAAATCCCTCGCTGACGCCTCGGGTTGCGATAAGTCCCATTCTTTTCGAACAATTTATCGCCCAGAATTTCGAAGATCGCAACTTCAAAAGCATTGCCTTCGCCATCCTGAGGCGCGATCTATTCTTCACGCTAGATGCTAAACTCCGCCGCCTTGCAACTCGAACAACTCGAAAACAGAACGGCCGAAAGCGAATGGTAGAAGAAAAGAAAAGCACATCCAGAATCCGGTCGCCGCAAAAACAGTGGTTTCAAAACCAGTCACGCGGCTCAAATCCGCCATGGGAATATTCCATCTGCGGCGATCTGACCGAACGTCAGTCCGAGCTGCTGGAACATTTCACGGAAGTCCCGCGCGGCAGCAAAGGTGTCATTTATTTTGATTCCTGCGGGGGCAGCGTTTACACGGGTCTGTCGCTCGGCACACTCATCAGGCTCCGCGCGCTGCGAGTCACCGCAATTGTGATTGGTGAATGCTCATCAGCGGCTCTGATCCCGTTTGCGGCTTGCAAACAGCGACTCGTAACCCCGCATTCTACGTTGTTGTTTCATCCCATGCGCTGGCAATCGGATGAAGACGTGCGACTGGAAGAAGCCACCGAATGGGCTCGCCATTTTAAAGATCTGGAAACTCGCATGGATTCGCTGCTGTCAACGATGATGAATGTGCCACACGATTTACTGCAAAGCTGGACTCGACCAGGTCGGTTTATCACTGGTCCAGAACTGGCAGAGGCAGGAATTGCATCGCTGTTTGATCCCTTCAACGATTGTGATGCCTGGAAAAAAGTCCGCTATGTTTAGACAATGCAACTAACTGGATCGGCCAATCGCTTTATCTCAATTTTCCTGACTGGAGTATTTCATGCACTTTCGAAATCTGTTCCTGAGTCTCATCGCTGGCATTACGATCGCAACCAGCGGTGTTGTTGTCTCCGCGGCTGAAAAGGCTGCACCCTCTCGTATTCTGATGCTGACCCAAAGCGCGGGCTTTGTTCACAGCAGCGTCAAACGCCCCGACGGCGACAAGCAGGAGGGCGAAAAGAAACTGGCTGTTTCTGAAATCTCCATGATTCAGTTGGGGCACTCGACAGAATTGTTCACCGTTGATTGCACTCAGGATGCTGCCGAAGATTTCACCAAAGCGAATCTGCAGAATTATGACATTGTGATGTTCTACACAACCGGCGCGCTGCCGATCGCCGATGCCGATCGCGACTACTTCTTCAAGGAATGGTTGACGGCCAAAGGCCACGGCTTCATCGGATTCCATTCCGCCGCCGACACTTACGGTGATTATCAACCCTATTGGGATATGATTGGCGGAACATTCGACGGCCATCCCTGGGGATCAGGAACAACTGTGACGATCCACGTCCATGAACCTGAAAATCCGATGATGAAACCCTTCGGAAAAGAATTCACAATCAAAGACGAAATCTATCAGTACAAGAACTGGCAGCCAGAAAAAGTTCGCGTGTTGATGAGTCTCGATATGACTCGCTGTACGCCATCCGAACCGCGTCATGTTCCGGTCGCATGGGTGAAGTCATACGGCGAAGGCAAAGTGTATTTCAACAACCTTGGCCACAATGAAGCCACATGGCTGGACAGACGATTTCTGGATTCGATCACCGCTGGCGTGAGGTGGATTCGCGGTGAAGTTGAAGGAGACTCCACTCCAAATCCTGAACTGAGCAAAGCCCAGGAAGAAGCCGCAAAAGCCGCCGCCGCCGCCGCGAAAAAGTAAGGAAGTTGCGTTATGACCTGCTGGCTCGGATTGATTTTGTTTTACAAAATGTAGCCATCACGCTCCGCCGTGATGATGGCGGCAAAGACAACTCTGTTATTTCCTGTCTGATGTTAAAATCTCTTATTGCGTCTCCGACCGGGGGCGTACGAAATATTGGAACCACTTGCGTGATGCTCCTCCCCCTCGCCAGACTTTCGCGACTCATTGTCAAAGGCAAAGATCGTGCAAAATATCTGCACAACTTCTGCACAAACAACATCAAAGAACTGCCCAGCGGAAAAGCCTGCGAGGCATTCTTCTGTGACGTTAAAGCCCGTGTGATCGCTCACGGCTACGTGCTGGCACTTGACGACTGCCACGAAATCTGGATGCTGGGCGGTGATGAGCCCGGTATCCTGAAACATCTCAATCGCTACATCATCACCGAAGATGTCACGATCCAATCCGCGACTGAAACGACATCGGCCGTCGCTGCCATTGGTTCAGCATCGTCGCAATCGTTGCTCGCTGCTGTTCGTGCTACCAGCAATCTCGACAATCCGGTGAATGCGAGCACTGCAGACAGCCTGCTGAAAGAACCGTTGAGCTGCATAAAGATCGCATCTCAAAACGGCACTGCAGTGCCGTTCGCGGCCGTGGCGATGTGTCTTTCCTGGGCTGACACTCCAATGTTATGGTTCGCGAAACCGAGAGATTCGAACGTTGTGATACCAACGGAAAACGTTTCCGCTGCTGAATCGCAGTTCGAACAACTCCGCATGCGCGAACGATTCCCGATCATTAATCAGGACATGTCGATCGAGAATATGGCACCGGAAGCTGAACGCAACGCCGCAACGATCAGCTACGTCAAAGGCTGCTACCTTGGTCAGGAACCGATCGCACGCCTGGACGCGATGGGCCACGTCAACCGTGCGTTGAGATGTGTGGAATCGAAAGCACCTGCCGCACAAATCATGGGCACCAGCATCCTGACAGAAGGTGACTCGACCATAGGGACGGTCACTTCTGCAGCCAGCACAGACCATGGTTCCATTGGATTGGCAATGCTTCGCACAAATGCCTTTGAGAAACCTCTCCACGTAATTGTCGATGGTCAAAGCGTGGCCATAGGGAAAGCTGCAGAACTAAAGTCATAAGCTATGAAGCTGACTCTCAAAATCATTCTGCTGATGCTGCTCGTCGCCTGTGGACTGGTGGGCATCAGCGGTTATCTGTCAGTTCAGCGCGAGATTGCTTTCTTTGAAGAAGAAATGACGGCGCGTCATTCGCGATTGGTCACTGCCGTGCAACCCATGCTGCTGGATGCGTGGCGGTCGGCTGGTCGAGGCGGAATGTTACGCTTCGTCGCCAGCATTGAAGGCGACGAACAACAGGTTCGCATCCGCTGGGTCTGGCTCGACGAAACAGCGGATGAGACAACTCGCCCCGTTGCTCCATCATCTGCGTTGGCAGAATTAAAATCAGGACAACTCACTTCAGTCCGTGTGCGAGAACTCAACGAGGCCGGTTTGTACTGCACATATTTTCCAGTCGAATTGATTGGAGACAGCCGGCGCGGCGCACTGGAGATGGCCGAGTCGCTTGCTCGGCGCGATCAATACACTCGCAGCACCGTGCAGCGCACAATTCTTCTCATGGGCGCGATGATTATTGCGGCGATGCTGTTGGTTGGCATTGCCGGGCTGCGACTGATCGGTCGTCCGCTGCAGGCACTGATGCTGAAGACTCAGCAGATCGCCGCCGGAGATCTGCGCTCGCCTGTGTTGGTCAGCGGATCGGATGAACTTGCGACACTGGCAACAGCTCTGAATACGATGAGTGCAAAACTGGACGAATCGCAACTGGCCGTGCAGCGAGAATCCGCGCAACGGATCGAAGCCATTGAACAACTGCGGCATGGCGACCGACTTAAAACAGTCGGGCGGCTCGCCTCCGGCGTTGCCCACGAACTCGGCACACCGCTTAACGTTGTCAGCGGTCGTGCCGGGTTGATTGCCGGCGGAAAACTTGGTGATGAAGACGTCGTTCAAAGCGCGAAGACGATTCAATCCGAAGCGACTCGCATGACGGGCATCGTTCAGCAGCTATTGAACTTCGCCCGACGCTCGTCACCCAATCGCACGCTCTGCAATCTGAACTCCGTCATGGATCGAACGGCAAATTTGATGGATTCAATCATCAAAAACAAAGGTGCCCACCTTGAAATCACGAAACATCTTCCCGAAGCCATGACGGTCAACGCAGACGCTGCACAAATTCAGCAAGTGTTGTCGAACCTGGTGATGAATGCATTGCTCTCGAAGGAGACAGGCGTCAACATTCAGATTGCCGCAGAAGTTTGCGACGCAAGCTCGCCGGAAGCTGCCGCGAGTTCGCCGAGTCGCGTGGTTCGCGTCACAGTGGCGGATGACGGTGACGGAATTACGGAAGCCGTGCTGCCACACGTTTTCGAACCCTTTTTTACCACTCGCGATGTCGGTCAGGGGACAGGTTTGGGGCTTTCCATCGCACATGGAATCGTCGCCGAACACGGTGGCTGGATGACAGTTAAAAGCGTAGGCGGGCAAGGGACGACGTTTGCCGTCTATTTGCCCGTGGAGGTCGAATTGTGAAGGGACATATTCTTGTCATTGATGACGAACGCAGCATGGTCGATTTGCTGGAAACGGATCTCGCGCTGCGTGGTTACAAAGTCAGCGGATACACGTCGTCAACGGCCGCATTGGATGCTCTGTCGGCCACCGATGCGCAGGTGGTACTTACCGACATGCACATGCCTGGCGTGAATGGCTTGCAGGTGTGTGAACGAGTTGTCGCGAATCGTCCCGACATTCCGGTCGTTGTGATGACGGCTTTCGGCAGCATGGAAACTGCGATCGAAGCCATTCGAGCGGGTGCCTGGGACTTTGTCACGAAGCCCGTGGAAATGGAATTGCTGGCGGTTGTGATGGATCGCGCTGTCCGCCACCACAATCTTCAGGAAGAAGTCCGCCGACTCACTGATAAGCCGCAACCGACGGATCGATTCGAGGAACTTATCGGAGCCAGTCCTCCGATGCAAAAGCTGTTCGATCAAATTCGCAAGATTGCTCCGACGTCTGCGAATGTGCTGATCACGGGTGAAAGTGGCACAGGCAAAGAACTTGTCGCTCGCGCGATTCATCGCCACAGCCTGCGCAAGAACGGACCACTTGTCGGCATCAACTGCGCTGCGATTCCGGAGACTTTGCTTGAAAGCGAACTCTTCGGCCACTCCAAAGGTGCTTTTACGGATGCTCGGGCTGACCGGAAAGGTTTGTTTCAGCAAGCTCAGGGTGGCACGCTGTTTCTGGATGAAATCGGCGATTTTCCACTGGCGCTGCAGGCCAAACTTCTGCGTGCGATGGAAGAAAGAACCATCCGTCCGGTGGGTGGTGACAAAGAGATCGCATTCGACGCTCGAATTCTGACAGCCACCAATCGCGATCTGGAAGCTGCCGTGGAAGCGGGTCGCTATCGCGAAGATTTCTATTTCCGGATCAACGTAATTCAGCTTGACCTGCCGCCATTGCGTTCTCGCGGCAACGACGTGCTGTTGATTGCTCGAAGTTTGCTGCAAACGTTTGCTCGAGACATAGGCGAAAACGTCAGCGACTTTCAGCCATCGGTTGCCGAGCGATTTTTGAACTACGACTGGCCAGGCAACGTTCGTGAACTACGCAACGTCATCGAACGCGCCGTCGCGCTAACGGAATTTGAAAAGCTGATCGTGGATGACTTGCCCGATCGAATTCGTGATTATCGACAATCAACATTTCGGATCGATACATCGAACCCAGCCGAACTGCAGACACTGGAAGCCGTTGAGCGCCAATACATTCAACGAGTCCTCGCCAGCGTTCAAGGCAACCGCACGGAAGCCGCGCGCATCCTTGGCGTCGATCGGAAGACGTTGTATCGCCGGTTAAAGCAGGAGCAGGATCTTTGATTGCCGATTTTTGAATTGAAATCGCGAATCACAGATCGGCAATCAAAAATCAAAAATTCCCGGTTGCCGGTTTTGACAGGATGAACCCGGATTCGGGACTCGTGTGTGCGTACAATGAAGAATACTTGACAGGACTAATGTTCAGTTGTCACCCTGAGAACATACATTCCTGCCTTTGAACTTCCTGCCTTTCGAACAAAGCTGATTGCCATGACCACGACTCGCTGTGTGGCTGCTTTCGCCACGACATTCGTATTATTAAACGTTGTCTGTGCTCAGGATGCGATTCAGTTCAATCGCGACATTCGTCCCATCTTCGTCGAGACATGTCTCACCTGCCACGGTCCTGACAGTGCGTCTCGCAAAGCGGACCTGCGGATGGATCAACGAGACGCCGCCATTGAACACGGCGCGATCAGTCCGGGGAAGCCAGACCAAAGCGAAATGATTCGCCGCATCATGAGCCACGATCCGGAAGAGATCATGCCTCCGCCGGAAATTAAAAAACCATTGAATGATGCTGAGAAAAAGTTGCTGGTCGATTGGATTCAAAGTGGAGCGGAGTACCAGCAGCATTGGTCGTATATTGCTGCGGTAAAAGCCGAAGTGCCAGCGGTGCCGGAGTCCTTAATGGTTACGCACGCCAATTGGCCAAAGAATCCCATCGACAATTTCGTGCTGCAGAAACTCGTTGAAAACGGCCTGACGCCAGCCGCCGAAGCCGATCGTCGTACGCTCGCGCGGCGCGTGAGTCTGGATATTACGGGAGTTCCACCAACACCAGAAGTGGTTGCTGCGTTTGTGAATGATAAGTCGGCGAATGCCTACGAAAAGCTGGTGGACTCGCTGCTGGCCAGCCCGAATTGGGGTGAGCATCGTGGACGTTACTGGCTGGATTACGCTCGCTATGCCGACACGCACGGCATCCACTTCGACAACTATCGTGAGATCTGGGCGTATCGAGACTGGGTGATCAAAGCTTTCAATAAGAACATGCCGTTTGATGAGTTCACGATTGAAAATCTGGCGGGCGACCTGTTGCCCAACGCGACGCTCGACCAGCAAGTGGCGTCCGGATTCAATCGCTGCAACATGACGACGAACGAAGGCGGCATCATCGACGAAGAATACGCCGTACTCTACACGCGCGATCGCACGGAAACTGTTTCCGCTGTCTGGATGGGGCTGACCGCTGGCTGTGCAACTTGTCACAGTCACAAGTTTGATCAGCTTAGCCATCAAGAGTTTTACGAGATGGCGGCGTTCTTCAATAACACGACGCAGGCTGTTCGCGACGGGAACATTAAAGACACGCCACCGACGATCACCGTCCCGATGCCAGTTGACCGCGAACGCTTCGACGCACTTCCGCCGCTGATCACAACAGCTCGCGCGAGCCTTGAAGAACGTCGCAAGGCCGCTCGACCGGAATTCGAAACCTGGGCCACCACCGCAACACCAGAAACATTGGGCGAACCAGTCTCAGCCGACGGCCTGCATTTATTGGCGCAGCTCAATGAAGGACAGGGCAAATCGCTGGCACTGACGCTCGATGACGGCCCTGTTGAAGTCACGTTGAATGATTCGGCCAGCTGGACGGATGGTGCGAATGGCAAGGCGATCAAAGTTCAGGGGGCGGCCTGCGAATTGGCAAACGTCGGCGACTTTGAAAGCGACGAAGCGTTTTCCTGCGCGGCATGGATCAATGTTCCGGCGAACGACGGCAGCGGCGCGATTTCCGCGCGAATGGCGAGCGGCCCGGGCTATCGTGGCTGGGACTTCTGGATGCAGCAGCGCCGCATTGGAATGCATATCATCAGCGCGTGGCCGGATAAGGGGATGAAGGTTGTCAGCAACGCTCAGGTGCCGGCGAATGAATGGGTGCATGTCGCGGTGACGTACGACGGATCTCGTAAGGCATCCGGCCTGCAGGTTTATATTAATGGAGCCGTGCAGGAAAAGAACATCGAAAATGATAAGCTCGACGATTCCACGATACGCAACGAGGTCCCGTGGAAGATTGGATCGCGTACCTCCGATAGTCCGTTTACGGGCTCGATTCAGGACCTGCGAATTCAGCGGCGAGTTCTCTCCGCGGCGGAAGTGGATTCTTTGGCGAAGCTGAGTCGTTTCCAGGGAACTCTGGCGAAAGCCGTTGATCAACGTACACCCGAAGAAACAAACGAGCTCTACAACTTCTGGTTGAAGAAGTTCGACGCTTCATTTCAGGAATGTGCCACAAACCTTGCTTCGCTGGAAAAAGAAGAAGCCGACATCCGTGCGCGGGGTACGATCGCTCACGTAATGAATGAAAAAAAAGAGGCTGCGATGGCGTTCGTGCTGTATCGCGGCGAATACGATCAGCGTCGCGATCAGGTCACGCCGGGAACTCCCGCCGCGTTTCCTCCATTCCCGCAGGACGCGCCGCGAAATCGGTTGGGATTTGCGGAGTGGCTTTTGAAGCCCGATCACCCGCTGACGGCACGCGTGACGGTGAATCGGTTCTGGCAGGAGATCTTCGGCACGGGCCTTGTTCGTACGACGAGCGACCTTGGTGTGTCTGGCGAGATTCCAATCAATCAGGATCTGCTGGACTGGCTGGCGGTCGAATTTCGTGAAGGCGGCTGGGATATTAAAAAGTTCGTGAAGATGATCGTGATGTCTGCGACGTATCGACAGGCCGCCACGGTCACTCCCGAAAAGCTTGAAAAAGATCCGGCCAATCGTTTATTGTCGCGCGGGCCTCGGTTTCGCATGGATGCTGAAATGGTCCGCGACTACGCATTGGAAGTGAGCGGATTACTTGTTCCGAAAATCGGCGGTCCCAGCGTCAAGCCGTATCAACCGCCGGGCGTGTGGGAATCGATCGCGATGAATGGCAGCACAACGTCGCGTTATGTTCAGGATCAAGGCGACGATCTTTACCGACGCAGTCTCTACACGTTTGTGAAACGCATGGCTCCGCCCGCGTCGCTGGATATTTTCAACTCGCCAAACCGCGAGCAGTGTACAGTGCGCCGTGATAGAACGAATACGCCTCTGCAGGCATTGGTGACACTGAACGACGTGCAGTTCGTCGAGGCTGCTCGTCGCTTTGCCGAGCACATTCTGAAGCAAGGCGGTTCGACCGACGAACAGCGACTGCAATGGGCCGCACGAAGATTGCTGTCGCGTGAATTTCGAACGGAAGAATTGCCTGTGCTGACCGAATCACTCGGCCAGTTGACGGCGTTTTACAAAGATCATCCGTCCGAAGCAGCGGAGTTAATCAAGACTGGCGATTCCAAGCCAGACGCCAGCGTTGATGTCACTACGCTCGCCGCATGGACGATGTTGTGTAATGAAATGATGAATCTGGATGAGGTTCTGAATAAGTAGACAGGAAATACACAATGAACACCTTCGAACAATTTCGTCAGAACATGACGCGGCGATATTTCTTTTCACAGGGTTCCAACGTCGTCGGCGCGGCAGCGTTGGCATCAATGTTGGGTCAACCATTGCAAGCCGATATGGTGGGTCACCAAGCCGGTTTTAACGGCGCTGTGCCGACTCATTTTCCGGGCAAGGTCAAAAACGTCATCTATCTGCACATGGTTGGCGGACCGTCGCAGTTGGATCTGTTCGACCATAAGCCGCAGATGAATGACTGGTACGACAAAGACCTGCCGGAATCTATCCGCAACGGGCAACGTCTCACGACGATGACTTCCGGGCAAGCTCGCTTCCCGATCGCACCGTCCATGTTCAAATTTGAAAAAGCCGGCCAATGCGGAATGTGGATGTCAGAACTTCTGCCATGGACGAAAAAAGTCGCCGACGAAATGTGTTTCGTCCGCAGCATGTACACAGAAGCCATCAACCACGAACCTGCCATCAGTCTGATGCAGACTGGCAATCAGGTCACAGGACGACCGTGTCTCGGAAGCTGGATGTCCTACGGTCTGGGATCGCTCAACGAGAACCTGCCGTCATTTGTTGTCATGGTGGCGCGACCAACGAATCAGGAACAGGTCCAGGCCATCTCCGCCCGGTTGTGGTCATCGGGTTATCTGCCAGGCGAGTATGCGGCAACGTCGTTCCGATCCTCCGGCGATCCGATTCTGTTCATCAATAATCCGAGCGGCGTACCAACTGCCGTACGGCGGACGACGCTGGATGGTTTAAATCGTCTGAATCAACTCAACTATGAACAGATTGGTGATCCTGAAATTCAGACCCGTATTGCTCAGTATGAGTTGGCGTTTCGCATGCAGGCGAGTGTACCGGAACTGACGGATCTGGCATCGGAACCAGCTTCGACTTTTGAACTCTATGGCGACGAAGCGAAGAAACCCGGAACACTGGCCAACACGATTCTGCAGGCCCGCCGCATGGTGGAACGCGGTGTGCGTTTTGTGCAGATTTATCACAACAACTGGGACTCACACGCCAACGTCGCCGGTCGTCTGCCAGACCAATGCCGTGACCTTGATCAGGCAACATACGGCCTGATCACAGACCTCAAGCAACGCGGTCTGCTGGATGAAACGTTGATCATCTGGGGCGGCGAATTCGGTCGCACGATCTATTCGCAGGGCGGACTGTCAAAGTCGAACTACGGCCGCGACCATCATCCTCGCTGCTTCACCATGTGGATGGCTGGCGGCGGTTTCAAAGGCGGAACAATCTACGGCGAAACCGACGACTTCAGTTACAACATCGTCCGAGATCCCGTCCACGTTCGCGACTTCCACGCCACGGTCCTGAATCAGCTTGGCTACGACCACGAACGATTCAACTTTAAGTATCAGGGCCTCGATCAAAGGCTCACGGGGGTCATGCCGGCCAAGGTGATCAACGAACTGATTACGTAGTTTGACTGACCCGCAACCCTTGCGACTGTTTTGGCGGGCACGATCGCGCCGTCCAAAAACAAGGCGATAAACTCGCCGCCGGTCGATAAACTCCCCTGACCAGCCGAGTGCCCTCGATATGCCAATGGCTTTCAAGTGCATGGCTTTCAAGTGCATGGCTTTCAAGTGCATGGCACCGAAAATTCGTTACCGTGAACTCGTTATCGCAGCGGAAGTCGAATGAGCTGGTTCTTCAGTTCATCCTGCGTTAGTACGCTGGCGATCGTTTCGAGATCAGTGACTGCCTTACGAATCGAGACAGCACGCTGGTGTCCAAAGATGACTCCTTCAAAGGGTCGTATCTCTTGCAGCCACACTGCCGTGATGCCAATAAAGTCGGCATCTGGTGTGAAGACCGTTCGCCCCAATTTCGTCGCTCGCGTCAGGATTTCCAGATCGCTCAGTTCATGTCTGCCATCTTCCATCGCAGTCAGAATGTCCAAGCCTCGGGATCGGCATCCATCAGTGATGCCACGAATAACGTTGTGATCGAAGTAGTATCGGACTCTCATGATTCTGTGCGGTGTTTGAGACGCATCAATATCGCTGCGTCTTCATGCTGTCGACAAATCTCATTCGCATTATCAATGGATTGCTGCATAACGCAGTCCAGTTCAGCCTTGTGATCATAGTAGTCAGACTGTACAGAACAAAGTCTGATCAATCCGAGAACACGAATTCATTGCTGTTCAATAACGCGAGGCACAGATGCCTCAAAGCGTTTTCGTCGGATTGATGGGCGAATTGTTTTCCGATGTTTGATTCATCAGAAGTGGCTTCGCGGCAGAGGATCAATTCGAAGGCACTGTCGATTTGCTCATCCAGAATGGACTCGTATTCACGAATCCGATCGGCAATCAGCTCCGCCATCCGGAACGAGAACTCAGAGTTCAACAAATGCAGTGCCTGTGGCGCAGTGGTGGAGACGTTGCGACGGGAGCAGCTTTGGTTCGCGGCTGGTCGGTCAAAGGCTTCGAAGATCGGGAATCGCAGATTTCGGCGAGCGAAGACGTAAATGCTGCGGCGATTATGTTCCAACGTGTCTTCAGTGACGGTCCATTGATCTTTCAGCAACGTGCTGCGGAGTTCGGCAGGCAACGGTGGTCGAATGCCCGGGCCGCCTGTTTTTCGGTTGAGGATTCCGGCCACAGAGAGCATCGCATCACGAATAACTTCGCCAGACAATCGTTGGCGAGGAAAGCGTGACAGCCATTGTACGTCGGGGTCTCTTTTGAGAGCCAGTTTCCACGCATTCGCTTCTGCGGCACTCGCGTCGGTCGGCAATCGACTGCGTTGTCGGTAAGTAGATGATGTCAAAATCAGGCGATGCAGTTGCTTGATGCTCCAGTCATTTTCAACAAACCAGGTCGCCAGCCAGTCCAGCAGTTGCGGGTTCGATGGCTCCTTGCCCATCACACCAAAATCGCTCGGTGATTCGCTCAGCCCCTTGCCAAAATGTTGCTGCCAGATGCGATTTGCAATCACGCGGGCGGTGAGCGGATTGTTTGGATGCGTGAGCCAGTTCGCCAAGGCAATTCGTCGGCCGTCAGAATTTTTCTGCGGCAATGTTTCAAAGTGCAGTGATTCAGATTCCAGTATTCTCAGACCATTCGGCGCGACTTCCATTCCGGGGCGTCGGAAGTCGCCGCGAATCATGACATAGCTTGCGAGTTTGTATGACGCCTGTTCTTTAAGCCCAGTGACCGACGCATTCTTCTTCAGGCTGATGGCCGGCTCAAAGATCGCTCGCAAACGGTAGAAGTCTGCCTGGCTGATCGGATCGTATTTGTGATCATGGCATTGAGCACATCCGATCTGCAGTCCCAAAATGACTTCGCCGACGGTAGACGTCATTTCGTTGAGCAGCGTATGACGTCGTTCATCCTGGGAATTGATGTCCGGCATGTCCGGGCCGGAAACACAGAACTGCGTTGCGATGGCGGCCGCCTCACTTTCGGGTTTGATCAAATCTCCGGCGATTTGCAGACGGATGAATTGATCATACGGCATGTCTGCGTTAAGGGCATCAATCACCCAATCGCGGTATCGCCATGCGTTGGACCGTAAGTTGTCATGTTCAAATCCATCCGTTTCCGCAAATCGCGCAAGGTCCAGCCAGTGCTGGGCTGCGTGTTCGCCGCAGGCAGACGACGTGAGCAGTCGATCAATGAGCGATTCGTATGCGGTCGGTGATTCATCAGAGAGGAATGCTGCAACTTCGTCCGGAGTCGGCGGAAGTCCGGTGAGATTCAGGGTTGTGCGACGAATCAGGGTTCGACGATCAGCTTCTGGTTGTGGTGTGAGACTGTGTGTTTCCAGTTCCGCAGCGATGAAAGCGTCAACGGGATTTCGTTGCCAGTTTTCGAATGCCTTTGTTGGAATTTCGACGGAGTGTCGCGGTTTCAGCGACCAGTGATCGCGATCGGAGTCAGTGATTGGTGGTTCGGTGTACGAAGCGTCTTCGTGCGGCACCTCGTCAGCAGACACTGCGCGGGAAAGCAAACCAAAGATGCAGACTACCATCAGCTTGCATGATTGTGTCATAGAATTCCGTTCATTCTGGCGAGCGGCATGCGTCAGCTTGCCGGTCCACCTGCGATTCTTTGGAGTACAGGCTTCAGCCTGCTGCGATCTGTGCTTGTGGAACGTACCAGTTGCGTAGTACCGGTGGGCTTACGCCCAGCCGCTCGCCTTTTTTTCTTTTATCCAATCATCTCATGGACAACATGTGCTTCATCCGGGCCGGTTAAACGTTTGTCCAATCCGTTATGAAAATGCGATAATCGTTCGTGATCAACACCGAGTAAATGCAGAATCGACGCATGAAAATTGTGGATCGACACGGGATTCACGGCCGCTCGCAAACCGATGTCGTCCGTCGCACCGTACGCTCGACCGCCGGTAATTCCTGCACCGGCGAGCCAGGCGCAATAGCCCCATGGGTTGTGGTCACGGCCGGTTCCTTGTTCGCTCATGGGCATGCGACCAAATTCACCGCCCCAGATGACAAGCGTGTCTTCCAATAACCCGCGTTGTTTCAGATCTTTCAGCAATCCAGCAACCGGCTTGTCCGTGCGGCGACTGTATTCGGAATGATTTGATTCGAGGTCTGAATGAGCATCCCAACCGTTCGTATCTCCCGAATAGAGCTGCACAAACCGCACGCCGCGTTCGACCATGCGGCGGGCCAGCAGACAACGCATGCCGAAGTCACGTGTCTCCTTTTGATCGATGCCGTATTGTTGCAGTGTGGTTGATGTCTCACCACTCGTATCGACAAGTTCCGGAGCCTTCGCCTGCATGCGGAACGCAAGTTCGTAGGCTCGAATTCGTGCGGCAAGCTGGTCGTCGTTATCACGTTCTGCCAGATGCCGTTGATTCAGCGATTGGATGAATTCCAAATTGCGGCGTTGCTGTTCCAGACTTACGCCGGGCTGTCCCTGCAGGTTGATAATCGGAGATGTTCCGGATCGCACTGTCACGCCTTGATACGTGGCTGGCAAATAACCGCTGCTCCATGCGGCTGGCCCGCCTTTGAGTCCACCGCCTGGATCAGGCATCACAACAAAGGCCGGCATATCCTGGTTCTCTGAACCCAGCCCATACGCCACCCAGCTGCCGACGCTGGGATTGCCCATCAGAATACTGCCCGTATTCATCTGATACACGGACTGCGGATGATTGACGCTGTCGCCATGCAGCGATCTCACGACACAAATGTCGTCGGCACATTCCGCGATGTGCGGCAGGAAGTCACTGACTTCCAGCCCCGACTGACCTCGCGGACGAAACCGCCGCACCGGAGCCAGCAACGGATTCTTCGCAACATCTCGCCGAGTCATCACTTCGCCAAAACTTGCCGGTACTGGCTTCCCGGCATACTTCGTCAATGCTGGCTTGGGATCTAAGAGATCGACGTGACTTGGCCCACCATGCATAAATAGCCAGATGACTCGCTTCGCGCGGGGTGCAAAATGAATCGCCGAGATTCCTCTTGTACCATCCGCCTCTGCCAGCGCTGAATACGCCAGCATCCCGGCACCGGCTCCTGCGGTTGCCAGAAAGTTGCGTCTGGAATGGAATTGATCGCGATTCATGCAGAGTATGATATGTTGATCACGCACACTTTGGGAGCGCGAATCCCGCACGAACACGAAGAAAGGCGAGCGGCTGGGCGTTAGCCCTCCGAGTCACGGCACAGAACGAGTACTCGGAGGGCTGACGCCCTGCCGCTCGCCGGGCAGAGAAACTTTACACTCTATTCCAACTGCCCGACTTTCGTTTCCTCACAACTCTTCAGCGCCATAATCGCCATTGCCGTACCGGCGTGACTGATGAAGTGGTGATTGTCCTGGAACAGCGATCGAGTGTACCAGCGGCCGCTTTCGCGTTGGTTGGATTTCAGCCATTTCACGCCGTTGCGAATGACTTCGTCAGAAGATGACACATCTGCCCTGCGAAGTGCGTACAGGACAAACCCCGTGCCGTATCCGTCGCTGTGTTCGGTGTCTTGTTCCAGTTCGTCGCCGCGTTTCCAGTCGCCAAGTGTCGCCAGAGCCCAGCCGCCGTCAGGTTTTTGCAGCGCCTTCAATTGCTGAATCGACGCAGCTTTTTCCTCGGCAGTGATCAGATCAGGAACATAGCTGTTAGCCCACAGCAGCATCGCCTGATGATGCAGCGTCGGAGGAGCGTTCGCTTTCAGCCAGCGGCGAATGCCATCCATGCCCTTTTGCGCAGCAGGAGTTGCCGCGTAGCCGTCCGGTGCGACTCCCACGGCGATGGCCGCTAGTGTGACGCCGTAGTGATCGTCGGATTCCATTGGTGGCCAGTCGCACTTGAGCCAACTGAAACCGCCGTCTTCTTTTTGAACTGTCCACATGCGATCCAGTGCTGTGCGCGATGCTGGATGAAGTTTGCCGGTTGTCGCGGCGTCGTTGAATGAGAGTGCGGCGGCTGCGGCAACGACTTCGGCATCCCAGCGTGGTCCCTCATTTTCCCATCGCTTCTGCACCAGTTCTTCTGCAAACGCACGGACTTGTTGATGAGCTGTGTTGTCTGCTGAAATCGCGGGTCGGGCGTAGAGAAATGCGAAGTTTGTGTGACAGGTGAAGCACTTGCGGTCTTTCTGCCATGTGAGCGCAGCGGAATCCAGAAAGTGTGCGGCCTTTTCAAGCGATGCTTCTTTGGTAATCGGTTCGTCGGCTTTATTGGCCGATGGTGCTGCGACGTTTTCGAGAGTGATGTCATCAGCAGCGATTACTGCACTCACATTAAAGATCAGCAACACTATGCCGAGAAAACTTGCGTTCGATAAAACGGTTCGCATTTGTTTTAATCCTGTGGCGACGGAAAATCATTAGGCCGAACTAAGCGATCCGCCTGGTCCGGCTTTCATCAAAAACAACCTACATCCATTCCTTAATCGGATGGCCTTCGACAAGTCGCACGGGGCGACCATCGGGGGCCTGGGCAATCAAGTCACTTGGGATGCCAAGTTTTTCGTAAATGGTGACGGCGATATCAGCCGTGAGGTATTCATCGCGGATCGGACGACCGCCTTCTTCATCTGTCGCACCCAGCACCGAGCCGCCTGGAATACCAGCGCCAGCCATGATTGCAAACCCGGCACTCGCCCAGTGGTCGCGGCCGCTGGCGGAGTTGATGACGGGCGTTCGTCCGAAGTCTGTCAGCCAGACAACCAGAGTTGTGTCCAGCAAGCCGCGAGTTTCCAGATCTGCCAGCAATGCGGGAAGTCCCTGGTCGATCGGCGGAATACGATTGTTCTTCAGTGACTTGAAGTTGTCCTGATGCGTGTCCCAGCCACCATCAGTGACAGTGACAAATCGCACGCCGCTTTCGATCATGCGGCGAGCCAGCAGGCAGCTTTGTCCGAATTTGTGTCGACCGTACTTGTTGCGTAGTTCTTCTGACTCCTGATCAATCTGAAACGCAGCCTTCGTTTCCGGCGCGGTGATCATGTTGAAAGCAGCTTTGTAGTTTTGATCCAATGCGTCAAAGGCTTCGGCCTGAACGTCGGCTTGCCGCTGAAGATTGTCGAGCGACGCCAGCATGCGTTTGCGACGGTCAACTCGATTGGACGTCACGCCGTTCGGAAAGCTGATGTCGCGAACGTTGAAACCCTTGGCGTTGGGATCGGCCAGGATCTCAAACGGATTGTGTTCCAGGCCCAGGATGCCCGCTGATCCACCACCGAAGCGCCGGTCAATTGAAGTCCCAAGCTGCACAAACGCAGGCAGTGCTGTTTTGAAGCCTTTGTAGCGACTGATGACTGATCCATAAGTCGGATAGTGCAATGCGGGATTAAACTTGCGGCCTGACATTGCGAACTGATCGGCAACTCCATGACTTCCGTTTTCCGGATTCCAGCTTCGCAGCAGAGCGTAGCGATTCAGCGATCGAGCCATGTTGGGCAGGATGTCGGTGAACTGCACGCCTGGCACGGCAGTGCTGATGACTCCGAATTCTCCTTTGACGCTGACCGGTGCGTTTGGCTTTGGATCGAACGTGTCGTGGTGACTTGTTCCGCCCTGAGTCCAGATCAGGATGCAGTTCATGTCTTTTTTTGAAGCTGCGGACGATGCAATGCTTTCAGTCGCTGCGGCGTTGTTTGCGGCCAGCAGGGTTGGCAGACTTAATCCAAGTCCCGTGAGACTGCCGATTTGCAGCAGACCGCGGCGAGTAACGCGTTCACAATCATGGAGATTGCGTGGGGCAAAACCGAACATGGCTTCGTGTCCTCAGCTAATGAGTGAAGAAGGCGGGATGTGATGGCGGGGTTGAAAACAGTTGCAGGCCGGACGAATCGCAGCGTTGTTTTAGCTATTGTCTGATTCCTGCCGGAGCAGCACTGCGCTTGGTTCGACCGACGAATTTCAAACATAGCATACCTCAGGAAAACCCCTCAGTACCAGCGTGGATGCGGGTCACCGGCAGAATTCTGTTCAACGCTGTAACGATTGTCGGAACTCACGGATGATTGCCGTTTCTACCAGTTCGAACCGTCGATTCAGAAAAGAATCAATGAGTTCGGGAGTCAATCCTGCAAGCGCGCGGCTGATTTTAATCGGGATGTATTTGTCGTGGGAGAGTGCAAACATCTGCAATCGCCCGCCATCGTGACGCCAGACTTCAGGAACTCCCATCGCAGCAAACAGCTTAAGTTTTTCGATTGCGGATGATGTGATTTCGACTTCGATGACAAGATCCGGAGGTGGATCGATTGTCAGATTTACCTCTACTTTCGGGCGAATTTGTTCGGCGTGTTCGATGTAGTAGGATTCATCAGCTTCGAAGGCTTTCTGCAGATCCTTGCGCTTGAATGTGGTCGAAGCGACTGTCTGAATTTCGATATCCAACACTTCCGTATACGTTTCAACAATTCGACCAATCAGACTGCCAATATTCTCGTGCTGTCGTCGCGGGCTCATCAGTTCCAGCACTCCTTCATCAAATGTCATCCTTGGAACGCTGCCACGTCGCTGTTCTGAGAGTTCGACAAATGTGTCCCAGCGGACGTTCTCAAGCACCGTCCGAGTTTCGGCTGAAAGGGTTGTTTGCATAGCACAGTGCTCCGGTTCGCGACTAAACAATGGTCACGATTGTAATGCTTCAGGACGAAATGGCTACCAGCGATTGAGCGAAAATCGCCATCTGGTCGAGGCCGCGTAGACGATACAAATCAAACGTTTGAAACGATACTCGATGGCAAAGGGGCAACGCTTTGAAGGATCATGGCATGTTAGCCCAAGGCAATGCCTCTGGTTACGATTTTGCGTTTAGGCCCGGACGGGCCGACACAACCTCTGCCGGGGCCGTGAGGCCCCGGAACTCGACCAAAGAGAACCAAAGGCCCGGAGGGGCCGACACAGCAAAATGTGCGAATGCTACCCAACCTGTGTCGGCCTTTCAGGCCTTTGATTCATCATGGTGCTAGTCTCCGGTGGCTCACGCCACCGGCAGAGGATATGTCGGCCTTCCAAGCCTGAATTGCAATATACGTGGTTGAATCTTCCCGAATTCTCACGAATCCGGTTACAAAAATGCCTGGCAGCGTCGGATGCAAAGGCAGCACAAATGCAGAGCTTTACGGTTGGCAAAGCGGGTCTCGCAAGACCATAATTCATTCCCCCCGCCGTTTCATCCCGCCTTCGGAGTACCCTCCGTGATTTTATATATTCGCAAGTTGCATAGCGTCGCGATCGCGTGGACTATTTTTGCGGCGACTGTCGCCGTAGCTGATTCGGCACTGGCCTCAGACGCAACAATTTCCGTAACGCCAGTCGCAGTAAATCTGGCCGGTAACTTCAGCGAAGCGCAGTTGCTGGTTGCGAGTTCGTCGGTGGAGGGACTTGTCGATAAGCGATCGGGGGATCTCACGACGCTTTCGAAGTATGCATCGTCGGATGAAAAAATCGTGACGATTTCCGCATCCGGTCGGTTGCTGGCTGTCGGCAACGGGACGGCGACGGTCACCGTAATGCACGGCGATCAGTCACAATCAGTCGCCGTGATTGTCAGTGGCATCGAAGAACAGCCAAAGATCAGCTTCGACACTCATATTCGACCGATCATGAGTCGTCTTGGCTGTAACGCCGGGGCATGTCATGCGAGTCAATTTGGCAAGGGCGGATTTGTTTTATCGGTCGTCGGGTTTGATCCTGAGATGGACTACACTGCAATGGTGCGTGATCGGCAGCAGCGGCGAGTCACGCTCGTTGAGCCCGAAGAAAGTCTGCTGCTGAAGAAACCAACGCTGGCTGTGGCTCATGGTGGTGGCAAGAAACTGGATGTCGGTTCAACACCGTACAACACGTTGCTCGCGTGGCTGAAATCCGGAGCGCCTGGACCCAAAGCTGACGCAACCACTGTGAAAAAGATTTCAGTGGAACCAAAGGAACGCATCGCTGCCCCTGAAGCCACTCAACAGCTGCGTGTCATCGCCGAATTCAGCGATGGCTCAACACGTGATGTCACAGGCTGGGCCAAATTTGATTCCACCGATGATGCCGTGTTGTCCGTCACCGCGAATGGGCTTGTTACCGTTGAAGGCCGCGGGCAGGCTCCGATTATGGTGCGGTTTGAAGGACAAGCGGACATCGCGATGTTCGTTTCGCCTTACGGTCCGGAACCCGATCTGAAGGATTGGCAGAACAATAACTTTGTCGATGAATTCGCCGCTACAAAGTTCCGGGAACTTGGCATTTCGCCATCGGGGCTGTGTGACGATTCGACATTCATCCGTCGTGCGTTTCTGGATGCAATCGGGACATTGCCTGCGCTCGAACAAGTTGGCGAATTCCTCGCCGATCAGAGTCCACAGAAGCGACAGGTTTTGATTGATTCGCTGCTTGGGCTAACCCGAAATCCAGATCTCGATCGATACAACGACCAGTATTCCGCACTATGGACGCTGAAGTGGTCGGACCTCCTGCGAAACACCAGTAACGGTGCGGCTGCCGACGAACAACGGATGTGGGCGATGCACAACTGGATTCGCGATTCGTTCCGCACGAACAAGCCTTTCGATGAGTTTGTGCGAGAAATCATCACGGCCAAGGGGTCCATTTTCTCAAGCGGACCCGCAAACTACTACAAAATCAACGACAACTCCGCAGACCTTGCCGAAGCCACGGCCCAGTTGTTTCTTGGAGCGAGATTGCAATGTGCGAAGTGTCATCATCATCCGTTCGAAAAATACAGTCAGGCGGACTACTACGCATTCTCAGCGTTCTTTTCCCGCGTGGGCAATAAGAACAGCGAAGAGTTCGGCCTGTTCGGACGTGAAACAGTGGTGATGGTGAAATCCGCTGGCGACGTGCGTCATCCTCGCACGGGAAAAGTATTGAAGCCGAAGCCGCTGGACGGCGACGAAATCGATCATGATCTTGATCGCCGTATCCCGCTGGCAACATGGTTAACATCGAAAGATAATCGCGACTTCGCGAGATCCGTGGTGAACCGTTACATGTCGTATTTGCTTGGTCGAGGTCTCGTTGAACCTGTGGACGACATGCGCGCGACAAATCCGCCAACAAATCCAGCGATGATGGAAGGTTTGACCGATCACTTCATCGCAAGCAATTTTGATCTGAAGCAACTGGTGCGAGTGATCATGTTGTCACGGCTGTATCAGTTGCAGTCTCAGCCGACTCTGGAGAATGTTTCGGACAACAAGTTCTACACTCACTTCGAAGTGAAAAGAATTTCCGCCGAACCGCTGCTGGATGCGATCGACGTTGTGACTGCATCGCCCACGAAATTCAAAGGTCTGCCGCCGGGAACTCGCGCCATTGAACTGCCGGATGGTGAGTATCCCGATCACTTCCTGAATACGTTCGGTAAGCCGCGTCGAGTCAGCGTGTGTGAATGCGAGCGTATGCCGGATGAGAATCTTGGTCAGGCTTTGCATACTTTGAATGGTGACATTATCGCGACCAAGCTGAGCAGCAAGTCTGGTCGAGTGGCCGCGCTGCTGGCAACTCAAAAGACGGATCCTGAGATCATTCAGGAATTTTATCTGGTAACGCTCAGCCGCGATCCGAGCGACGCGGAAACGAAAGCGGCTTTGGAGTTTCTGCCTGAAGCGGCCAGCCGTCAGGAGTTTTTCGAAGATCTTCTTTGGACGTTGATCAACAGCAAGCAGTTTTTGTTCGTGAGGTAACGGCGATGATTGAAATTTCTGAGCGGAACGGCGTTGCTCGCCGGTGTTGGTTCAACACAATCACTGCCTCACGATTCCGACGGAACAAGGTCATGATGAATTCAGAGGAATTGCTGCAACAGAAACGCACTCGGAGGGCTGACGCCCTGCCGCTCGCTATCTGCTGTGTATTGCTCACTGCGTTCCTCAACATGCCATCCGCCAGCGCGCAGCGTTCCTATCCGATGCTGATGAATCTGTCTCCGACAGCCGTGCAAGTCGGCCAAAGCTCGGAGCACACTGTCGAATCTCGTTACAGCATGTTCGGAGCCAACCGGGTTCTCGTCTCCGGCGATGGCGTCACGGGCGAAGTTGTCACGCCGATGGAACCTGGCAAGGATGGCAAAGAGCCTGCATTGACCCAGATTAAATTGAAATTCACGGTCACGCCAGAAGCCATGACCGGCGTTCGCGACTTCAGAATCATCGGACCAACAGGCCCAAGCACTATCGGCCAGCTTGTCGTCACGCGTGATGCCGTCGTTGTTGAAGATCCAAAAAACGATACTCAGGAAACCGCGCAGGCTGTCACGGTCCCGAGCACCATTTGCGGCTGTGTCGAAAAAGCGGAAGACGTCGATTTCTATCGATTTCATATTGAACAGCCGATGTCGCTGACATTTCATTGTCTGGCGATGCGGCTGGAAGATCGCATCCACGATTTGCAAACCCACGTCGATCCCATAATCGCCATCCGCAGCGCAAAGACGGGTTCAACCCTGGCGATGGCGGACAATTCTTACGCAGCTGATCCGTTTCTGTCGTATTCGTTTGAGCCCGGTGAATACCTGCTGGAAGTTCGCGACGTTCGATATCAGGGTAACAAGTACTGGAACTACGCGATCGAAATCAGTAATCGCCCATACGTGTCGCAGGTCTATCCGGTCATGGTGGGTGTCGGACAGACGACTCAGTTGCAGCTGGTTGGCGAACATTTCGCCGATGCTGCGGCTGCCGAATATCCAGCCCCGGCGGCTTTGCCCAATCCCAACGGCGGCGACAGTTGCACGATCAATGTTTCGCTCGCGTCAGCAAACAACACATTGAATCCTGTTCCCATTGTTGTGACCACACTGCCCGTCACCGTTGAAGCCGAAGGGGACAACAACACTCCGGCCACCGCGACGGCAATCTCTGTTCCGGCTGCAGTGAGTGGTCGCATAGAAGCCGATTCCGACATCGACTGCTATTCCTTCGACGCGAAGAAAGACGAACTCATCAGCATCGAAGTTCTTGCACGTCGCAACGGATCGGGCCTTGATTCCATCCTCCGGCTCCTCAATGACCAGGGCAAGCCGCTGACTGAAAACGATGACATGCGGCTTTGGGGCCGACGCACTCTGCAGGATTCAATGATTGAAAACTGGAAGGTTCCGGCCGATGGACGTTACACCATCGAAATTCGCGATGTCCATCTTCGCGGCGGAGCGGACTTTGTGTACGGCCTGATGGTCACTCATGCCACGCCGCAATTTGATCTCATCATGGACACCGACAAGACCTGGCTCACACCCGGCAGCTGTGCGGCGATCTTCGTGCGAGCCAATCGGCGAAACGGATTCGACGGCGAGATTCAGCTGCAGATTGACGGTCTTCCAGACGGAGTAACAGCAACTTGCGGAAAGATCATGGCTGGCAATTCCGTCGATGGTTGCATTGTTCTGGAAACAGCGGCCGATTCAAAACAGGTTGCGTCGAATGTTCGTGTCAGCGGCGTCGCCACGATCACAAAAGAGGGCCAGGAACCGATGTCACTGCAATGCGCGGCTCACCCGATGCAGGAAATCTACATGCCTGGCGGCGGGCGCAGCCATCATCCGGTTTCAATGCACACAGTCGCTGTTGGTGCGCCTTCTGACATTCGCGACGTGAAACTAAGCACCTATGACATCACACTCAAGCCCGGCGAATCCGCCAAGATCGACGTGGAACTCATTCGCGGTGAAGGCTTTGACAAAAACGTCACGCTGGACGTGCTGTATCAGCATCTCTCGTCAGTGTTCGCCAACACGCTGCCCGTCGGAGTGACAATCGATGCCAAAAACAGTCAGACACTTTTGACTGGTTCAAACAGCAAAGGCTCGATCACACTGACCGCTGCAATGGACGCGAAGCCAGCCGATCATCAACAATGCTGCATCATGGCGAATGTCTCGATCAACTTCGTAATGAAGGCAACTTATAGCAGCCGACCGATCATGATTACCGTTGCGGGGCCGTAACGCGAAACGCTATGGAAACATCGATAGCACTCGGGCACTGTGACTTTGTTTCATGGAGTCAAGAGTTGACAGGACGATTATGGTCAGGACGATGAACGCCAATGCGATTCAAATCGTCCTGTCGTCGATGAGCGGTGTGCTGTTCACGGCTTCCCGAAGTTTTGTTCAAGCTTAAATTTATGGAAACTGATTTGTCGCCCCCTTTAGCACCAACGTTTGCGCAGCAGCGTGACGCTCTTCAGAAGGGACTTGGAAGGGCTGTGATGTGGGCAAAGGCAGGACTGCTGAACAACGACATTCTCCTTGAAGCGTGCTTGGACGACCAAAGATTCGACAAACAGTGTGAACCACTGCGTGCAGAATGGCTTTGGAGCATGATACAACTGACGGACAATACGGATCCGTTTCGAACCCCAATTTTTTCAGCGTTGAGGAGTCTTGAAGAATCGACCAGTATCCGTCAGTTGTGTGCACTGGCATACCAATATGCCTCCCACGGGGACGATGAGTTCCGTTCTCAACTGTACGAGATTGTCAAAACGACACCAATCGCCGACAGTCCCTGGCTTGGAGAATCAGAGATCGTTGCACTTGATGGCGACGATGCAATTTTGTTTGCGGCTGGAATACGAGGCAAACGGCTGCAATGCAATGACGAAGAATGGGATGACTTTGAGTTGATCTATGATGCCGTCGAAGCTCACAGTGAGGAGCATCTTGTCCGGTTACTGTCAGAATCGCCCGATTCAAACGTCCAGTTTTTCTTCGGCGCATGGCAAAATTCCGTGGCAATGAAATTGAACGAAGATCCGAAAATTTCATACAAGGATCAAATGCAGTCACGTTCTGCTGACGACGTCATCCGGGCTTCTAAAGAACCTGATCGACCAGCCTGGCTTCGAGGTTGGGGACAATACGCGGATGAGTTCTCGCTGAATGCTGTTGAAGCCGCATTATGGAAAACGAGTGATCTCAGCGAGATTAGTCGCCTGCTGCAGGTTTTTGCTCAGACACCGCTACCAATCTTTGATCAACGCCTCATCCTGTTGTGTGAGCATGAAGATTCCGATGTTCGTAGGCGGGCGATCAACGCCCTCGAAGAAAACACTCATCCGGAGATTCGCTGTTACGCCCTCGAACTACTGCACGGTGAATCGGCACATCTTGCAGTCGGATTGCTCATAAAAAACTTTGTGCCCGGTGACGAAATTCACATTATTGATTTGCTATGCAAATCTGAGAGTGCCCCCGAGGAACTTCACAGGACATGCCTTGATGCCATCAAGGTGTTGGAGAAAAATGCCGACGCAGAAGGCACATCATTGGCGTTGCTGGCTTATTTCATGACGCCTTGCCAGATCTGTCGCGGCTCAGCGAGCGAGCTGCTGGAAAAGTATGAGACGGCACCCTCATGGTTGATCGAGGAACTAAGTTTCGACGCTGAAACAACGTATCAGGCAACGAGTGGAAAATAGGTGGGAACAAACAAGTCGTTTCACAGTTCAGGAGTTTCAGCAACCACGGATTGCACGGATGTCACGGATAAATGCGTTCCTTCCATCCGTGATATCCGTGTAATCCGTGGTTAAGAATTGTGATACCCGCGGTGATTAAGCGGCACGCTTCGCTCAGCACAAGTCGCTCTTAAATCAAGAATTGCCCTCCACGGCAAAAATAGACGATCATTACAGCGACGTAGCACAGAAACGTCGTGAGAAAGAGATGCTTCAGAGCCCGCCCCAGGTTCAAAGATTTCTTGCCGAGCATTACGCAGCCAATTGCGAACAGTCCCACGAATACGAGCCCGAAATTCAATGCTGGAGTTCCCCAAAATACAAGAATTTCAGCGCCAAAGAGGGCTCGTGCTCCGCCCGAAGCAAAGAGTTCCGCCGCGCCGCCAAACATCAGATTGCACGCGACGGCGAACACCACAAACTTAAACGAAAACCCCGATGGCACGCGGCTGTGGGCATTTGCTGTGACGTCGTCAAAATAGGACTCGGGGACCTGCGGCGGCAAATATGGATTGTCAGCCGGCTCAGTTTTTTCCATCGGTTGTTCGCCCTTCTTTCATTTCAGCCGCCATCTTCTGAAATGTTTCGAGCCACGACGCTGTGATCGCTTCCCCAATTGTGGGCTTCTCGGCGGCTTGCAACTGTTTGGTAGTTTTGCCCCAGTAGAAGCTGATCCATCCATCGGTGGTGTTCGACGAACTGCGAACGAATTCGACAAGTTCGTCCTCGCTGCATGACAACGGAAACATTTCTTCAATGACAATCGGCTTGCCGACGTCATAAGCCTTCAACGCCGTCAGAGCTTTATCAACTTCATCTTTCTTCGGATAGAAGTGGACGGCCACAAAATTCAGGCGTTTACCGACGGTCGGCGAATGGAACAACGGCTTGCCGCCTCCGAAAACAAAAACCCACGGAATCACGCCGACCGTCACCATGTGCCGCTCGTCATGTTTGCGAATGGCATCGACCATTGTATTAATCCATAACTCAGCCACCTGTTCGCGCGTGCGTTCTTTGAGATCCAGCGAAATCCGTTGCACAAAGAATTTTCCTTCAAGGTCACCGGCCAGCCAATTCGTTTCCGGTTCATTACCGGGCAGGATGGGTTCGTTCATGAGGTCGTAGCAGAAAACTGCCGGGCTGTCTTTGCAGGTTCTCGCGATGGCTTCCCAGAAGACGGCTTGGGCTTTCCAGCGTTCCTGTTCATTCAGCTTGTCGTACCAATCAGGAATATTCTTCTTGTGGTAACAGGCCAGGCCGGTGATGTCGAGGTACAAGCCAGTGTCCTCAGCAAGCTGCAACAGTTTACCAAGTTGCGCCAGTGCGGCTGCGTTGGGTTTGTCGGGCGCGTCGAGGAACTTGCCGACTTGCAGATGGATGCGTACGCAGTTCGCGCCGAGTTCTTTGATCTCGCCGAAGTCCTCTACGACGGTTGGCCATTCGTCGATCCAGTATTCATCCAGCAAACGGCCTGAGTGATCGTGGTCGTAGTTTACGCCCCAGACGATGAAGCGTTCTACGGCAGCACCCCGGACAAAATGTGTTTGATCATCGCTGACGCGAATGTGATCCAGCGGTTGAGCTGCTGCGATCACAGCGAGGGACAAAATCCAGCCAAAGGAAACTGATTGCAGAAGTGAGCATCTCATAATTCTATTCCCAGACGACGTCAAAACTCGTTTCTTGCGTGAATTGCACGAAAGCGTACGATACAATTTCGGCACCCCTGACGAAACCTACCGAACTGAACCCCTCCCTGAGATTTTCTCACTGGACGTAGCTCATGCGATTTTCACTTCCCGCCTCGCTGTCTGTCGTGCTGTTGACCATCGCTGCGACGCCTGTGATCGCACAGCAAGTCGATTTCAATCGCGACGTGCGGCCAATCATTTCGAATCGGTGTCTGGCATGTCATGGTCCCGATGATGCGAAACGCGAAGCTGGGCTGCGACTGGATGATCATGACATCGCAACGAAGATTCTGGAATCAGGATCGGCAGCAATTGTGCCGGGCAAGATTGGTGAAAGCGAATTGATAGCACGCATAACAAGTGATGACGAATCCGTTCGCATGCCGCCAACTGAATTTGGTAAGCCGCTCACGCCTGTAGAAATCGCAACTCTGAAACGCTGGATTGAACAAGGCGGCAAGTATGCTCAACACTGGGCGTACGCCAACCCCGTTCGAGCCGAAGTTCCTGCCGCGGATGCTTCCTGCGCGAGTTGGCCGAAGAACGCGATCGACAACTTCGCGCTTCATAAAATGCTGAAGCATGGCATTAAGCCGACTGAACAGGCCGATGCTCGAGTCCTTGTGCGGCGACTGTTTCTGGATTTGACTGGACTGCCACCGACCGTTGAAGAATGTGATTCCTGGGTACAGAAACTGGAAGCCAATTCTCCTGTGGGCAAAGCGTCGTCGGTTGACGACGTGGTCTATCTGCAGCTTGTTGAGCACCTTTTTCAGCGACCTGAATTCGGAGAACACTGGGCTCGCAAATGGCTGGATCTTGCCCGGTATGCAGACTCCGCTGGCTATGCTGACGATCCTTCACGCACGATCTGGCCTTGGCGAGACTGGGTGATTCGCTCGATCAACAGCAACATGCCTTTTGATCAATTTACCGTTGAACAAATCGCTGGCGACATGTTGCCGAATGCAAGCGACGACCAGATCATGGCGACCGCGTTTCATCGCAATACAATGACGAACAATGAAGGTGGAACACAGGATGAAGAGTTCCGTAACGTTGCTGTTGTGGATCGCGTCAATACGACGATGGCGGTCTGGATGGGAACAACGATCGCGTGCGCTCAGTGTCATAGTCACAAGTACGATCCGATCACGCAGGATGAGTACTTTCAAGTGTTCGCTATTTTGAACAACACGCAGGATGCTGATCGTCGAGACGAATCTCCACTGATAACGTTCTTTACAAACGAACAGAATGAGCGGCGAAGCAGCATTGAAATGCGTCTTGCGGAAGTACACAAAACGTTGGCGACGCCGACTGACGCAATCGTTGCGTCGCAGCTTCAATGGGAGCAGCGTGTGCGGTCTAAACCCGTGTGGTTTGGAATGAAACCAGCCAAGGTGGCTCGAACTTCCGGCGGTGAGGCAAGTATCACAGACGATGGCACCATTCTTGTCGCGACGTCGGCAGAGAAGGATGTGTACACTGTTGAACTACCACTCGATCCAGAGAAGACTGCCGACAAAGGCATCGCGGCGATTCGATTGGAAACGTTATCGACGGCAGATCTGCCCAGCGGTGGCGCGGGACATGGTGGCGGCAACTTTGTCATCACGGAATTGAAAGGACAGATTGTTCCAGTCGGGCAATCGGCACCAAAGGCCAGAATCGTACGCATCGAAATACCAGGGCCGCAGAAAATTCTGTCGCTGGCCGAAGTTCAGGTTTTCTCTGCTGGCACAAATGTGGCAATGCAGGGCAAAGCGACGCAGAGTTCTACCGACTACGCTGGTCCTCCAGAATACGCAATTGACGGAAAAACGGACGGCCAATTTGAAAACAAATCGGTGACGCATACGGCCGTGTCGGACAATCCATGGTGGGAAGTTGATCTTGGCAGCGACACAGACATCGAACGTCTGACAATCTGGAACCGAACTGGCGGCGGAATTCATGAGCGGCTGGTTGATTTCCGAATTTCGCTGCTGAACGAAGCCCGCGAATCGATTTGGGAACAGACGGTTGCGAAGGCTCCGAATCCGTCCGACGAATATTCGCCAAGCAATGTTCGCGACATCAAATTTCTGACCGCGATTGCTGACTATCAACAGGCTGGATTCAATCCCGACGAAATCCTTGACGGCAAGACGGAGCCTGACAACGGTTGGGCCGTTGGTGGCGGGATCGCCGATAGTCACGCATTGGTGCTGGTGCCGAGCAATCCGATCGTCGCCACTGAACCTGCGATACTGCGACTGATCATTGAACAGAATTCGCCGTACAAGGATCATGTCCTCGGCAGTTTTCGCATCAGCACAAGCAACGACAATGTCGCGATCGAACGAGCCCGCTTGTCGCAGAGCATTCTTGCGATCATCGAGAAGCCGGTCGCCGAACGCTCATCTGAGGAAACGTCGCAACTGGCTGAACATTTTCGACTCACGCTGGCCCCTGAACTTGCTGACGCTCGAAAGGAATTGCAGACGCTGACAACAGAACTGGAAGGTATGAAGCCCGAAGCTTCCGTGCCTGTATTGCGCGAACTTGCGGAGACCACACGTCGCAAAACTCTGCTCCAGTATCGCGGCAACTATCTTGACAAGGGGCACGAAGTGTACGAAGGCGTACCGGCGATATTTCCGCCGATCCCGAATGGTGAACCCGTCAATCGTCTGACTCTTGCCAAGTGGCTGGTGAGCGATGAAAATCCGCTCACGGCACGCGTTGTCGTGAATCGATACTGGGAGAATCTGTTCGGCCGCGGCATCGTCCTCACGAGCGAAGAATTTGGATCGCAGGGAGAACTTCCAACTCATCCGGAAATGCTCGACTGGCTTGCGAGAGAACTGGTGGAATCGGGATGGGACACTCGCGATTTGCTGAAGATGATCGTAACGTCAGCCACTTATCGACAATCGTCAAAGGTCACGCCCGCTGAGATCGCTGCTGATTCGGATAACCGCTGGCTTGGTCGTGGACCTCGCGTGCGTTTGAGTGCCGAAATGGTGCGCGATCAGGCATTGCAGGTCGCAGGTTTACTGAGCCGAAAAATGTACGGACCACCAGTCAAACCACCGCAACCGAATCTGGGGTTGACGGCGGCTTTTGGAAGTTCCACCGATTGGCAGACCAGCATGGGTGAAGATCGCTATCGGCGAGGCATCTACACCACATGGCGTCGCAGCAACCCGTATCCATCAATGGCTACCTTCGACGCTCCCAATCGCGAAGTCTGCACATTGCGAAGAAATCAAACGAACACACCATTGCAGGCATTGGTCACGATGAATGATCCCGTCTACGTCGAAGCGGCCCAGGCACTCGCTCGAACGCTGCTGAAGCACGAAGGGGCCATCAGGGATCAAATTTCTGAGGGCTTCAAGCGCTGCCTGCTGCGGGATCCTTCGGAGTCCGAATTAACGACACTCGTAGCGCTCTTTAACGACACGCATGAGGAACTTGCGACACAGCCGGACAATGCGATGAAACTTGCGACCGATCCGCTGGGGGCCTTGCCTGAGGGCATGGATTCGATCAATGCTGCGGCGATGACGGTTGTCTGCAATGTCCTGCTGAACGTTGATGAAATGTTCCTGAAGCGGTGACTTGCATGAACGAACTACTGAGCCTGAGGCGCTAGCCGATATAGGAACATGATATTCGCCAGATGATACGACAGCATGAAATCGGCTAGCGCCTCAGGCTCAAGTCGGTTGGTTCCACTTTCTTTAACGATTCTACTTTACAGAGCCTGTAGGTACGCTGCCGACTGGACCGGTTGCGGTCGGTCCAGTCGGTGGCACGACGACGGGCTGCAGTGTTAAACCGTCGTCGGAGCGTTTACTTACAATATTCGTGGAAGAGACGCTGCGGGCGGGCTTCGAAGTGTCGGGCTTCGAAGATCCGCCCGGCGTCGTAATTAACATCAGATTTCCAGCCCCGGAACTGGTTGCAGTTCGCACAGGTATCTGTTTACTTTCTGATGTCGTTGCGGTCGTGGTTGAAATTGGTTTCGATACAGAGATGCCGTCATTCAGCATCGCAGAACCAGATGTTGCTGGCGTCTCGATCTCGTCTGGCGGATCAAGAAACAACAACGCCGGAGACTGAATCAGATTGCGATCAGCGGCGGGGATCGACGATTTGCTGACACGCCCATTGCTTCCTACTCCGCGACGAATTCTGGCCACCTCGATCAGTTCGTTTTTGCGTTGCGGAAGAACGCCTTCCATCTGCTGAGCAACCTGAATCACCCAATCTGGTTCTTCGCGTACCGCTCGAGACATCATGCTGCCATACAGCGAGATCTCAAACAGATTGCGATCCATCAGTGTGTGAAGCACGGGCGTCAGTACTTTTGCGATCGCTGAAACGCCGCTGGAAGGAAATCGCACGAATACATCAGCCTTCTGCGTCACCGTTTGTGAGCCGTCCGGATTTTGCTTGTAGACCGCTCGAAACCAGATAAGTGCTGCTGCTTCCATGGCACGCGGCAGCAGCGGATTGTGATAGCGTCCCTGACAGATGAAGACCATCTGGTTGTTATCCTGATACAGGATATCAGCGAGGCCTTCAGATCCGTCAATGGCCTGAGCTTCAAATTCATTCTCGCCAGTCTGCCACATTTCGAATCGCGAAATTCCCATCACTCGCCACGTGCTCACTGCGACGTCCGGATGCTTCAACAGATAGCGAAACATCGGCTCATCAATGGTGTACTGAAGTGACGGCAGCCGACGGAATTGACTGCGTTCTTTGATAATCACCTGAGCCCGCTGGCGGTTTTGCGGCGTCATTGCATTCAGTGGAATCGAATTGCGAGCCTGGTCTTCTGCAGTTTGCGAAGACTCACCGTCGGCCGTAACTTTGATGCCGGCCTTTTCAGCGAGCTCCTTCAGCTGATTGCCGGAGCAACTGGAGCTGACGACGCTGAAAACCAGTGTCACAAAGCTCAACGCCAGAACTTGCGAAAGGCGAAGACGTCTGGCATCAGGGGCGGTGTTCGCGAAAACGCCATGAGATTGAACGAGGTCGTAAGCCAATGGTGCATTTTGTCTGCCGTTAGTGAGTAAGACGGATTGTGGTTCAAAAGGCGCAACGCGGCATATCCTGATGTGCATGATCCCCCCCCAATCAACTTGCAACTGCATTCGTGTGGCAAATCGAACTCCGGCCCCCCTGCGAGCAGCAATTGCTCGCGGTCGGAGTTCGATTGAATCAATGACATGCAGTTTTGTGTGCCTCTTAGACCGGCCCCCCGGAAGTCAGACGTCACACAATCCCCTGACCGGAACTATCGGAATCATCGGTAGATCCGATTGAGGCCAAATGTGAAGTAACGTCGGTCGCAGCGAATTTTCAGGTATGAAGGTCGCAACCATTCGCGTTCCACGGTCACCGCCGCAGCTCTGACCTGTCGATTTCGCCGAATCTCAGCGGCAGTTGTTTCCGACACATGGTCCATGCATGCACCAGCGGGTCACATCCAGCTTTTCGCAATAAAGATGATCTAATCCGCGGTGATAGTCATTTCTCGTCGTGAGATCATCAATGTGATCCATCACGGTGTCCGTGCACCGAAAGCACTGGCAGCCCGACAATGCAGAAACGCCAATGCCGGCGAGTATGACATAAAAGAAGGCACGCATGAGATTCCTTTCCCGACTGAGTCACTTGCGTGAGTCGCAACGAATTTGGAACGAATCCGTTCGTTCGGATTATGAAACACTAACTGCACATCGAAACTCAGTAGACTGTGCGTTCAGTCTGTAAGAACTGTTGCGAAAAGTCTCGATATTCCATGTGACATGAGCCGTCACAGATTTGACAGTCGTATCGCCTTCGCTGTCAAAACACTTCGTTACGATCCGCTCGATCGTCACGTGCAGCCAAGTGCTTTTGTCATGATTCATGATTCTTCACGATTAGACTCAAGCCGTCGAGGAATTCTATTTCGTCATTTATCCGATGGCGGACAGTACGGATTATAAAAAAGCTACGGATTACTGTGCTACGATCTGAATGGGAATCTGTTGTGGGAACGTCCGATGGGCTCCTTTCAGGACGAATTCGGTGCTTCGAGTTCCCCAGTGCTGGTTGGTGACAAAGTCATTCTTAGCGAGGACCACGACATCGACAGCTTTCTGATCGCTCTCAATCAGAACAACGGCGAGAAAGTCAAAAGGGTCAGGCCTCTTTGTTTTGCAGATTAATGACATATCAAAGAGGCCTGACCCCTTTGATGCGTTTTATCCTGAATTTTCATAGCCGCAAGCTCACATCCGCGAACACCAAGGAATGCATAGCGAGGAGGCTCCGTCTCCGGAGTGCTCATTTGCCAGCCTGTTTGAGTGCGATCTG
>Ga0105046_10001119_pt1 | contig 40402 bp, 36 predicted proteins | sample MAT03_FD_78385 | JGI IMG/M metagenome (GOLD analysis project Ga0105046, IMG submission 78385) | Freshwater microbial communities from Lake Fryxell liftoff mats and glacier meltwater in Antarctica - MAT-03 (megahit assembly) | ecosystem: Environmental > Aquatic > Freshwater > Ice > Liftoff... | reverse complement strand
GTCGAAGGAAGGAGAAGCTAAAGTGTAGAGTCACCCTGAGCGAAGTCGAAGGAAGGAGAAGCTAAAGTGTAGAGTCACCCTGAGCGAAGTCGAAGGAAGGAGAAGTGAAAGTGTAGAGTCACCCTGAGCGAAGTCGAAGGAAGGAGAAGCTAAAGTGTAGAGTCACCCTGAGCGAAGTCGAAGGGTGAAGGGCACAAATTAAAACACAAGGCCATGGGTTTATTTACATATATTTTACGGTGCTCAGACGATTCTTTCTACGTCGGCGTAACAAATAGCATGGCGGTTCGCCTCCAACAACATAATAGTTGCATGAATTCCTCTTGCTATACCGCGAAAAGAGTACCGGTTATTTTAGTGTGGTACAATTATTTCGACTCAAATACAGAGGCCATAAATTGGGAAAAAAAATTAAAGGGTTGGACAAAAAAGAAAAAACAAGCATTGATAGATCAAAAGTTTGACTTGTTGCATGAGTATTCTAAGTGTCAAAATTGGAGTAGTTCTGAGCATTTCCACGCTTCGACTCCGCACAGCGTGACTAGTCCTTCGACTCCGCTTCGACGGGCTCAGGGCAAGCCGCTCAGTGTGACTGATCCTTCGACTACGCTTCAACCAGCTCCCGACAAATCGCTCAGCGCGACTGATGATTCAAATACACAATTTGATTGATCTACTTTACTAAAATAACTTGCTGCTAAACTGCCACACATATTATAGCTTCGGCTACGGAACTGTTTCCATTAAAACTCTTCTAAGAGAAATCTGGAACAAGGGCTACACCTCCTTTGTGTTATCCGATATTAATAATACATCGGCTGTTCTCGATACACTGCGGTTATGCGATAGCAAAGCTATGAAACCTATTCCTGGAATAGATTTTCGGAACGGCATTAAACCTTGTTATATTGGTATCTCTAAAAACAATACCGGATTTAAAGAACTGAATGAACATCTCAGTGATCATCTTCATGCCAAAAAACATTTTGACACACGCCCGAAAAATAAAGAAGAACTTAAAAATACGTTTTTGATTTATCCTTTGTCTGTTTTTGATGGGGATACGTTGGATGAAAATGAATTTATAGGTGTGACGCCAAAACAATTGACTTTGCTGCCATTTTCAAAATACAAACACCTTGTAACAAAAATGGTGGTCTTGCAATCCTTTTCTTTTTTGGATGCAAATTATTTTGAGGCGCACCAGGTTTTGCGAGCAATTGATCTAAATACTTTGTTTAGTAAACTGACTCCAGAAGATCAGGGGTCGATGGAAGAAATTTCTCCTACAAAAACAGAGCTTTATGAAAAATATGCGGAGTATCCGGATATAATTAAAAATACAGAATTCATTCTTGACCATTGTTGCGTGACTTTTGAATTCGGAAAACTCGCGAATAAAAATCCTAAGTTCTATAAAGGCAGTTTAGAAGAAGATGTAAAATTATTGCGTGCAGAAGCCACAAAAGGGCTGGATTATCGCTACAGCAAAGTGACCCAGGAAATTAAAGACCGACTTGAAAAAGAACTTTCTATCATCACTTCTAAAGAATTTACTTCTTACTTTTTAATTAACTGGGACATTACATGCTATGCGCGCAGTAGAGGATTTTTTTACGTCGGTCGTGGAAGCGGTGCCAACAGCATGGTTGCTTACCTTTTGCGAATCACCGACGTTGATCCAATTGATTTGGATTTATATTTTGAGCGTTTCATTAACGAAAACAGAAGCAATGCTCCCGATTTTGATATTGATTTCTCGTGGACAGATCGCGAAGAAATAACCAATTATATCTTTAAACGTTTTGGCGATAATAACGGAGTTGCTCTGCTTGGCACCTACTCTACTTTCCAGCATGATGCGGTGATTCGGGAGCTCGGAAAAATATACGGGTTACCTCCGGCAGAAATAGATCGCGTACAGAAAATTACGCAGCCTAATGAAAGTGACGATTCGGTGACGAAACAGATTTTAAAACATGCTTCTTTTATTGCCGGATTTCCAAGTCACTTAAGTATTCACGCGAGCGGAATTATTATTTCTGAAGAGCCTATCACGACATACACGGCCACAAATCTTCCTCCAAAAGGCTATCCTACCACGCAGTTCAGTATGCTGGAAGCGGAAGACATTGGCTTATTTAAGTTTGATATTTTAAGTCAGCGCGGACTCGGAAAAATAAAAGACGCGGTTGAATTGATTAAACAAAATAAAAATATAGAAATTGATATTCACGACATCGCAAAATTTAAACACGACGAAGAAATAAAAAAGCTTATGCGTATAGGCGCATGCATTGGTTGTTTTTATGTAGAATCTCCAGCCATGCGCATGCTTCTCGCAAAACTGCAAGCTGACGACTATTTGCGATTGGTGGCAGCCAGTTCGATCATTCGTCCCGGTGTTTCTAAAAGCGGCATGATGAGTGAATACATTTTACGTTACCGCAAAGAAGAGCTCCGAAAAAAAGCTGAAGAAGCGCTTCCGGAATTGTATAATTTATTACGTGAAACATACGGCGTAATGGTGTACCAGGAAGATGTGATCAAGATCGCGCATATTTTTGCAGGTTTGTCGTTGGCAGATGCCGATTATTTAAGGCGTGGTATGAGCTGGAAATTCAAGCAACGGAACGAGTTTCACGTGGTAAAAGAAAAGTTTTTTGCTAATTGCATTGCCAAAGGGCATCGCCTTGATACCATCACTAACATTTGGAATCAAATCGAAAGTTTTGCGAATTTTGCTTTTTCAAAAGGGCATTCTGCAAGCTATGCTGTAGAGAGTTACCAAGCCTTGTTTCTAAAAGCGTACCATCCGTTAGAGTACATGGTGGCAACTTTAAATAACGGCGGTGGATTTTACAGAACTGAATTATATATTCATGAAGCAAGGATTCACGGTGCTACTATTCTTCCACCCTGCGTTAATAACAGCAGCGTAAATTGCGAAATAAAAGGGACAACTATTTTTCTTGGACTAGGCCTGATTGCTCAGTTAGAAAAAGAGGTGATTCAAAACCTTTTGAACGAGCGTTTCGAAAATGGTCCATATACAGATCTCTACGACTTTGTAAGGCGCACACAAATTTCTATTGAACAATTAAGAATTTTGATTCGTGCCGGCTCTTTTAAATTTCTTCCAAAAAATAAAAAAGAATTGTTGTGGGAAGCGCACATGTTGATCAGTCCCGTGAAACAAAAACCGCAGGGCAAAGAATTATTTCACATCGAACCACAAAAATATACTTTGCCAACACTCGAAAACACTTGGCAAGATGACGCTTACGACGAACAAGAATTATTCGGCTTTACTTTATGCTCCCCTTTTAAATTATTAAAAGAACCCATCACGAACAGGCTTGTTAGCGCCGATCTAAAAACACGGCTTGGCCAAACAGTAGAGATTGTTGGGTATCTCGTCAACGTAAAAACTACCTGGACGCATACCAAAGAAAAAATGAACTTCGGAACTTTTTTAGATCTGAATGGACGCTGGATAGACACCGTTCATTTTCCTTCTTCTGCACGGGCCTTTCCTTTTAGCGGTCCTGGATGTTATAAACTCACTGGCAACGTTGTAGAAGAATTTGATTTTATTTACATTGATATTTCTCATCAACAACGTTTGGCTGTCAACAATAGAGATGATGACTCCGCCCTGAGAATTCTTTCACCAAGAGCCGAGCGTGCCAAAGAACATCATCAAAGAAAATAAGGTTACCTTTTGCAGGGAAATGTATAAAAGAATACATACCTTATGTTAAAAATGATCTTGATACTCTTATTAAAAATCGTTTTGCTTTTTATTGGATTAGTTATCCTGTACCTTTTTGCGGCCTTTACATTTCCATACATTACCGTTAATAAAAAACACAAAGATCCTGAGCAGGGTATCAAGATGTTTATTCTTTCTAACGGAGTACATACAGACATTGTGGTTCCGGTAAAATCGGTTTATAAAGACTGGACAGTTTCTTTTCCATTAGATTCCTTTGATGTGAAAGATGATGAGCATACTTACATAGGATTTGGCTGGGGCGATAAAGGCTTTTATCTTTACACGCCCGAGTGGTCTGACCTCACAGCTTCCACAGCCATCAATGCCGTGTGTGGACTAGGCGGGACAGCCATGCACGTAACGTATTTAAAAGAACGAACTAAAAACTCTGGCAAGTGCGAGGTATTTACATTGAGTGAAGAACAGTACAAAAAACTTATTGTTTTTATTGAAAAAAGCTTTGAAGAAAAAGATAATACTTTTATCAAAATAAGTCATTCGGGTTACGCACAGTTGGATCGGTTTTACGAAGCTAAAGGAAAATATTCTTTGTTTAAAACCTGCAATAACTGGACCAATAGAGGCTTGAAAGAAATTGGTATAAAAACCGGTTTATGGACCCCTTTCTCTGCAGGATTGATGAGATCGGTGAGGCATTAATTTATCGCTGCTTCGCGCCAGGGACATGAAGGGTTTAGTTCTTTTCGGCCTCTTCGGCCGAAAAAACCGCAGCGAAGCGGAGCCCGGAGAGGCCCGCCCAGGCGACATAATAGCCAATAGTACTACTTTGATTTTTAAATTTGATCAACACTATTTAATGCCTTATCTTTATTGGCTTCTTATCAATATAGCATTAGATTACCTATGGATTACAATTTTACAGAGATCGAAAAAAAGTGGCAGAAATTCTGGGCCAATCACAAAACGTTTAAAGCAGAAGATACTTCTTCCAAACCAAAATATTATGTATTGGATATGTTTCCCTATCCTTCAGGGGCTGGTCTGCACGTTGGGCATCCATTAGGTTACATCGCTTCTGATATTATGGCTCGTTACAAACGTCATAAACAATTTAATGTTTTGCATCCCATGGGTTACGATTCATTCGGATTGCCGGCAGAACAATATGCGATCCAAACCGGACAGCATCCAAAAATTACGACTGAACAAAATATTGCCCGGTACCGCGATCAAATGGATAAGATCGGGTTCAGCTTCGACTGGGAACGTGAAGTAAGAACTTCTGATCCGGAATATTACAAATGGACGCAGTGGATTTTTATTCAGATGTTTAATAGCTGGTACAATAAGACTTCTGACAAAGCAGAAAATATTTCTACTTTAATTTCTGAATTTGAAAAAAACGGAAACTCAAATGTGAATGCCTTTTGTGATGATGATACTAACTCTTTTTCAGCAGCAGACTGGAAAGCTTTTTCTGAAAAAGAAAAGTCAGATAGTTTGATGAACTACCGTTTGGCTTACCTTGGTGAAGCTTACGTAAATTGGTGTCCCGCTTTAGGAACTGTTTTAGCGAACGACGAAGTAAAAGACGGGGTGAGTGAACGTGGCGGACATCCCGTAGAAAGAAAATTAATGAAACAATGGAGTATGCGCATCACAGCCTATGCACAACGTTTGTTAGATGGATTGGATGGCCTCGATTGGACAGACAGCTTAAAAGAATCGCAGAGGTATTGGATCGGAAGATCGGAAGGAACGAGCTTGAAATTCAGCCTCATCCCCGGTCCTTCTCCAAAGGAGAAGGGAGGAGAGCCTCGTTGGAAAACTGCTGATCCCGCTCTCTATGGTTTATTAAAACAATTTGCACGTGAGCATAAACAACCACTCACAGAATCGGAAGATGTTTTATGGCAAGCATTGCGTAATAGAAAATTAGAAGATGTAAAGTTTAGAAGGCAGCATCCTATCGGCACTTACATCGCAGATTTTATTTCGTTAGAGCAGAAACTTATTATTGAAGTGGATGGCAAAATTCATGATACACAAAAAGAAGCTGATGAAAATAGAACACAAATTCTGAATCAATTGGGCTATACTGTTATTCGTTTCAACAACGAAGAAGTGGTGCATGATTTAGAAAACGTTCTAAAGAAAATTAAAGATTGTTTCACCATAACCCCCTCTCCCCCGGAGAGGGTGGCAGGGGGTGAAGCTGAGACATTTATCGAAGTTTTTACTACACGACCTGATACTATTTTCGGTGTTTCTTTTGTGACGCTTGCTCCTGAGCATGAACTTGTAAAAAAAATAACTACCGCTGAACAATTAGCATTGGTTGAAGACTACGTTTACAAGTCGAAAAGCAGAAGTGAACGCGAACGTCAGGCAGATGTTACAAAAGTGAGCGGTGTTTTTACCGGCGCTTATGTAGAACATCCTTTTATGGGAAAATTAATTCCAATTTGGATTGGTGATTATGTTTTAGCTGGTTATGGAACGGGCGCTGTGATGGCTGTACCAGGACATGATTCGCGCGATTATGCTTTTGCAAAACATTTTGAGTTGCCAATTTTAGAAGTTGTTGCTGGTGGCGATCTTTCTAAAGAATCTTACGATGCGAAAGAAGGGAAATTAATTAATTCAGATTTCTTAAACGGATTAGACGTAAAAGAGGCTTTGAACAAAGCAATCTCAGAAATAGAAAAGAAAAATATAGGAAAAGGAAAAACGAATTTCCGTTTGCGTGATGCAGTCTTCGGACGTCAACGTTATTGGGGCGAACCTATTCCGATTTATTATGTGAATGACATTCCACATGCTTTGGATGAAAGTGAATTGCCATTGATCTTGCCAGAAGTAGATAAATATTTACCCACCGAAGACGGAGAACCACCATTGGCGAGGGCCGCAGATTCGTGGAAAAAGGACGGGAAATATAATTACGAAGCTTCTACAATGCCAGGTTGGGCCGGAAGTTCTTGGTACTTCTTACGTTACATGGATCCTAAAAACAAAACGACATTTGCCGACAAAAAATTAATGGACTACTGGCAAAATGTAGATTTATATATTGGCGGAAGCGAACACGCCACCGGACATTTATTGTACGTACGTTTCTGGACAAAATTTTTAAACGACATTGGATTGATTGGCGTGGATGAACCTGCTAAGAAGTTGATTAATCAAGGGATGATACAGGGTAGAAGTAATTTTGTTTATAGAGCGATTATTTCATTAGGTGGAATATATTCACCTAGTGATGACACAAACGAAATTAGTTCTGGGCTTGAGCCTGCCCATGACTATTACAGAAAGAATCCGATTTTTATTTCAAAAGCAATTTTTGATTTATATGTAAAGGAAGATGGTTCAGCTACTGAATATGTAAATAAAAGGGTTTTAGAAATTGAATCTCAAGCGAAAAAAAATATTGGAAATTATCCCGGTCAACTTTTCATTCATGATTTAGCAAACAGTTTGAATGTGGATGTCAGTATTGTGGACAACGACATTCTTGATCTCGAGAAGTTTAAAAATTGGCGAGAAGAATATAAATCAGCCCAATTCATTTTAGAACCAAACAGTAAATATATTTGCGGAACGGAAGTAGAAAAAATGTCGAAATCGAAATTCAATGTTGTTTCTCCAGATGACATCTGTGAAAAATTCGGCGCCGACACTCTTCGCCTTTACGAAATGTTCTTAGGTCCTTTAGAGCAAAGTAAGCCTTGGAATACAAATGGGATTACGGGTGTAGCAGGGTTTTTGAAGAAACTATGGCGACTGTTTCACACTTCGACTCCGCTCAGTGTGACTGGTCCTTCGACCCTTTCGACCCCTTCGACAAGCTCAGGGTCCGGGTCCGGCTCGGTGTTCACTATTTCTGATGAAGCGCCAACAAAAGCAGAATTAAAAACTTTACATAAAACCATTAAAAAAATTACGGAAGACATTGAACGTTTTTCTTTCAATACATCTGTCAGTAATTTTATGATCTGTGTAAATGAATTAGGAGAACAAAAATGCAATAAGCGTGCTATTTTAGAACCTCTGTTAATTTGTTTGTCACCTTATGCGCCGCACATTACGGAAGAATTATGGGAACAACTGGGACATAAAGAAAGTATTGCGTTTGCAAAATTTCCGGAATTTAATGAAGCACATTTAATAGAAGACAGTTTCAGTTATCCAATTTCATTCAATGGAAAAATGAAGTTGAACATCGAACTTTCTGCAACGCTGACCGTACAGGAGATTGAAAAAGAAGTATTAAGCCGCGTAGAAGTTCAAAAAATTCTGGAAGGAAAAACACCTAAAAAGGTGATTATTGTTCCGAAGAGGATTGTGAACTTTGTGGTATAGGCTTCGACTCCGCACAGCCTGACATCTGACTCCGCTTAGAACAACATTGGCTTATTGTCATTTCGAGGGTAGTCGAGAAATGCTGATACAAAAAACAAATTTGCAAAATGAGACCGATCGGTTTATATTTGTAGGATGTTATCCAAGTCTGATAAAACAAAATTATTTATCATAGAAAAATCGGCGCCTATCTTTAATAAAAAAGGATATGCAGCCACTTCTATGATGGATATTTTAAAAGCGACCGGTTTGGCAAAAGGTGGCGTGTATGGCAACTTCAAAAATAAAGACGAAATTGCCTTAGAAGCCTTTGATTATTCTTTTGATAAACTTAGAGAAGCATTACGTTTTAAAATCAAACAAGAAACTACTTCTGAAAAAAAACTTTACGCCATTTTGGACTTTTATCACAATTATTCTGTTTCTCCTGTTATAGAAGGGGGTTGCGTCCTCATGAATACCGCTATTGATAGCGATGATTCCATACCTTTCTTAAAAGAGCGCGCCAAACAGGGACTTCGGGAAATGCTGGCGTCCTTAAAGCATATTATAGAAAAAGGCATTGAACACGGAGAGTTCTCCAAAAAACTAAATCCGCAAAATGAGGCAGAACTAATTTTTGCTACAATTGAAGGCGGCATTATGATGAGTAAATTGAATGACAGTCCGGGCATTCTGAATAAACTGCTTGACACTATCAGAGCACAAATAAAACAGCGCTTTCTGAAATAATTTTTTTTGACGAAAATAAGACCGAACGGTACATAATAAATTTAAAACATAAACAAATGAAACACTTAGAAAAACTCCCGGAAAGCGAAATGAAAATAAGATTTCCAGATTGTGATCCTTTCAATCATTTAAACAATTCAAAGTACATTGATTATTTTATCAATGCGCGTGAAGATCATCTGTTGAGCAATTACGATTTTGATTTGCATGCTATTGCCAGAGAAAAAGGAATAAGCTGGGTTGTTGGGCAAAACCAGATTGCCTATATATTACCTGCAACTTTGATGGAAACAGTCATTGTTCAAACACGGCTCGTTAGTTTTGACAATAAAAGCCTGGTTATGGAAGGTTTAATGTGGGATAAGAGTAAAACAACTCTGAAGGCGCTCCTTTGGTCTAAGTTTGTGCATTTTAATTTACGAACTATGCGAAGTGAAGTACATGCAGGAGAGTTTATAGACTTTTTCAAAAGCCTTGAGAATCCTTTGAGTGAGATAGTTTCATTTGAAGAGAGAGTCAAGATGCTGAGGCAGGTTAAACAAGCTTAGATATTTTACTACCTTTGCTCTTTATAAAATTGTTACATGACCAAAAAGAAATTTAAATTAAGCGCTAACGACAACAGGCCTTGTGAAATAGAAATTAAAAACCCTGAAACAGAAACGCATGCGCTTCTAAGACTAAGCGACGGTGCGTTTTGCGACTTTCTCAATTTAGCATTTACCAGTGCTGGCAAAGATACAGTTGAGAAAATTGAAGCCAAAACATTTCTGCAACTTGATTTAGAGCATTACAAAAGCTTTAGTCTGAATGGAAATTTTACAGACGAAAAAGGCTTTGTTGAAGGCGAATTATATACAGGCAATTGGGAAGAAATCGTTTTAAGAGAAATAGAACTTTCCTTTTCTGACGCGCCTTTCTTCTATAGCTGTGATCTTGAAAATTTAAAATTCAGTGTTGGTGTTAGTGGCGAATCCTACCTTGAAGTTGAATCGGACGCGGAAGGTAATTTTTCTGTGATTTCAACAATTAAACATTTATCAGGAAAAATGGATGTTGCGAAACGAAATTTTGCAGAAACTTCTGATGGCGCAGAGATTATAAAACGTCTGTATGGAAGACTCAAAGGACGTGCGAAGGGCGAAGGTTTTGACGAAAGACAAGAAAGCCAAAAAGGCATATTGACAGAGCAGTTTAATAAAACGATGTGTGAGAGTTTTCGTGTTGCTAAATAATTCCTTTAAGGCTCTATAGAACTAGTTACAAGTTTATTCTTCAACCAGAACTTCTCGTCAATGCTGATGTAAAATCCGTAAGAATACTCGAACTGAGCGTCCCGGAAATCGTAATAGGGTTCCACTCTCAAAGTGAGCTTGACCCCTTTTGCAAGATCTATCTTTTTTGTCGCGCGTAGTATTAATAATTCCCGGATACGTTCAGAATAATAAGAAGAATACGCAACGGTTCTGGATTTGCTCGAATAAAGATCCCCGCCGAATTCATTATAATAATCATCGCAATACCAATAGGAAAGCATGATGTCTGTTTGATAAGCTGCTTTCATTCCAATATTTCCAAGGAAACCAGATCCTCGTGATTGAATGTTCACCGGTCCAGCAAAATAGTTATTCGCCCGCACAACGTATCGCGCATCAAGGTACAAATTTTTAATAATCTTACTTCTGTATTTACGGCTTACTACAATTCCTGCCGCATAATTTACGTCCGATCGTGAACCTGTATTCAATGTATCTATCTGTCCACCTTCATGAACCACAACGCCCTGCACCGGTAAACGAAATTCCCATTTTTCATTTTGGTACTTGAAAAAATTTGCACTTAGTCCACCAAATATTTTTTCCTTTTCATTGCTGCTCCGGTAGATCATGTTCAACCAATTCACCCAAGCGTCAAAATCAAAACGCTTTTTATTGAGTGTAAACTGAGCGCCGTATTCAAGACGGTTGTTGATGACTCTTTCAAAATTATAAAGCGGCTCAATAAGCTGATGATTGAGGCTTCCGTCAATGTTGCCAAAGATCATCTTAAAATTATTTTTGTAATATCTTAAAGAGAAAGTTGGACTAACTTCTGTAAAATTTCTATTCCCAAAATCTTTTGCAATAAAAATACCGCCCTCTATACTAAGGTGTTTTGAAATCTGATAACCTAATTGTGGATTGAGCTGATAGCCGAAAAGCGTATAGCCATCGAACATTACATTCGAATACTCATTATTCTTCATGAAATTCAAGTTCTGAATCTTTACATAGAGCATTTGTTCTCTGGTAGTATCAACGTTCGTATTAAAAAACAGGGAAGAATTATCCAGCTGGCAAAAAAAACTTTGCAAGGACAAAAACAAACACACTATGAATACAGTAAATCTCACTGAATAATAAGAATGTAAACATAAGCAAAATTCTCCAAAAACAGTGGCGCGCGGACCTTCATAAAAAAAGGAAGCTTTCGGCTTCCTTTCTAGATTTAATCTACGTTATCGTGTAGAAACGAATTATTCGGCCGTATCTCGATTTTCTTATCATCACCTTCACTCAGCGTATAACGAGAGACACTTGACTCTGTGCTAGGTGTTTTATTTTCAAGAACAATATTTTTGCGTTCAAATGCCGTTTGTTTTTCAAGAGCAGCTAAGCCTTCTGGACTTTTCATTTTTAAAGTAATGTCTTTTAGTTTGCGGATTCGTTCCTGCGCAAGTTTAATTTGCTCTTCCCGGCTAACTGTTTCCTGATTGGTAGTCATAGCTTGCTCTTGTTTGGTTTCGTTCGCAGGCTTTTTAACCTCTTCATCTTTAATCGTATTGAATGTAAATTCAACGATCGGAAGGTTCGTTTCTGTCTCTTCAGTGATATTTGTTTCCTGCGTTGGCGTAGTTGTAACAGTCGGTTTAATTTCTCTTACAATCGGCTCATCGCCCTGGTGCAAACGCGAAATAGCGGCTTCCGGCTCTTTTTCAATTTTTGTAAAAACAAATGGTTCGTTCTTTTGAATTTCTTCTATGATGGTCGTCTGTTTCACTTCCTGAACAGGAGCTATTTTTTCTTCCAGGTTCACTACTTTGCGCTCTTTAAAAGTAGGCGCTTCAAAACCGCTTGTTTTCGATTTAAATCCGGTAGCAATAATTGTTACGCTTACATTGTCTCCCAAAGAAGCGTCTGTACCATAGCCTGTGATTAGCTCAGCAGTGCCGCCTGCGGCTTCCTGAATAAAATCGGTGATGTCACCAAATTCATCCATATCAATATCATCACTACCACTCATGATGTTTAATAACACGTGACGGGCTCCGCTGATATCATTGTCATTCAATAAAGGAGAGTTTAAAGCTTGTTCCACCGCTTTGATGGCACGTTTCTCGCCACTTGCTACTGCGGATCCCATGATGGCAACACCACTGTCTTTCATAACAGTTTTTACGTCATTAAAGTCAACGTTAATGTGCATGTGTAAACTGATGATCTCTGCAATGCTTTTTGCAGCGCCTGTTAGCACATCATCTGCGTGCTCGAAAGCTTCACTCATTTTTAAGTTTCCGTAGATCTCGCGTAGTTTGTCGTTTCCGATAACCAGTAAAGTATCTACATACTTTTTCATTTCCTCGAGACCAGCTTCCGCTTGTGCCCTGCGTTTCTTGCCTTCGAAAGTAAAGGGGATTGTAATAATACCAACGGTAAGGATTCCCATTTCACGCGCAATACTAGCGATTACTGGAGCTGCGCCTGTTCCGGTTCCCCCGCCTAAACCAGCAGTGATGAAGACCATTTGCGTATCATCGTCGAGGTAACTTTTAATTTCATCAATCGATTCCAAAGCAGCATCACGACCAACGTCAGGAATCGAGCCAGCGCCTAAACCCTTTGTGGACTTTTCGCCCAATTGAATTTTATTTTTTACAGGGCTTTTTTCCAAAGCCTGTTTATCCGTATTACAGATGATGAAATCCACGCCTTTAATTCCTAAGCGAAACATATGGTTAACGGCATTGCTTCCGCCGCCGCCTACACCAATCACTTTGATGATTGATTTTTCTTCTTGTGGTAATTCAAATTGCATCATGATCTTCTTATTTTATTATTATTTATTTTTTATTTTCAGTGCTTATTTTTTTATTTCATATGGAAACTATCCCGAAGTGCTTCGTTATTCTATGTCGTCGCTCATCCAATCTTTTGTACGATCAATTAGCGTTGTAAAAAAACTTCCGATTTTCTTTTGCGAATGTCCTATTACTTTTTTACTTTCTTTCTTTTTCTGAGCAGGATTTTCGACTTCCACTTCAACCTCTTGTTTCACAAGGTTAGCCCCGCGTTTAGAATCACGCTCATATTTCTCAATGCCTTTCATCACAAGACCCACACCTGTTGCATACAGCGGATTCTTTAATTCATCGTCATTTCCGGCAAGATGTTCATTCGGAGTTCCTATGCGGCAATCCATTCCGGTAGTAAGCATGACTAATTGCGGCAAATGTTTTAACATGGCGCCACCACCAGTTACCACAATACCTGCAGCTAACTTGCGTTCGTAACCACTGCTTTTAATTTCGAATAAAACAAATTCAAGAATCTCTTCCATCCGCGCCTGAATAATCTGCGCTAAAAATTTAACAGAGATTTCTTTGTGCGGACGTCCACGCAAGCCCGGGATTGAGATAATTTCATTCTCCTGGTTCTCTTGCGATAAGGCTGATCCGAATTTCACTTTTAATTGCTCTGCCTGTGTTCTGATAATTCCGCAACCCTCTTTAATATCGTCGGTAATTATATTCCCCCCGAAAGGAATTACCGCTGTGTGACGAATAATACCATCATAAAAAATAGCAACGTCTGTAGTTCCACCACCAATATCCACTAACACTACACCGGCTTCTTTTTCTTCATCGCTCAACACTGAATCGGCACTGGCCAGCGGCTCTAAATGTAAATCAACAGTTTGCAGCCCTGACCGATCTACGCATTTGAAGATATTTTTTACAGCGCTAACTTGTCCGGTGATAATGTGGAAATTTCCTTCTAATCTTATGCCAGAGTGTCCGATTGGATTTTTAATTCCTGATTCACTATCAATAATATATTCTTGCGGAATTACGTGAATTATTTCTTCTCCCGGGCTCATTACCAAGCGGTGCATGTTGTCAATCAAATTATCAATGTCTTTCTGATTAACTTCATCATCCAGGCTTTGACGCGTGATCATGCCGCGGTGCTGCATACTTTTAATATGTTGTCCTGCTATCCCCACAATCACTTCGCCGATATCTACGTTTGCTTTATCGGCAGCCATTGCGACAGCAGTTTTAATAGAGGCAACAGTTTGTTCAATATTAACAACCACACCACGGTTAACGCCAAGAGACTCGGCTTTACCGACTCCAAGAATCTCCACTTTACCAAATTCATTCCTGCGACCAACGATAGCGGCAATCTTTGTGGTTCCAAGATCTAGTCCCACTACAAGCTCAGAGGCCAGGCTTGGGTTTGGGGTCGTTTTCTTTTCCATACTTTTATTTTTTGGTGCAAACCACCAGGTTTTTATATTTTAAATTGACAGTAGAGTATTTCGTCCAGCTATCTGATTTACTCAATCCTTCTGTATAAAATAATTTCAGCTTATTAAATTTCTCAGCGATGTTGTTGGCATCGCCAAAAATAATTTTATGATTACCAATTGCAGGAAACAATTCCATTTCCTTCTCTTTATTCACATAAATCTGGTGAATCAGTTGGTTAAGCGTTGAATCCTTAGTTATATAATTCGACACATCCAGGATATCATCCAGTAAACTTACTTCCTTAAACAATTTATTCTTTTTGATCTGCTCCACCGAAAATTCATATCTTCTTGCATAAGGCTCAATGATCTCGCCACTCGCAATGAGCACTCTGGCTGAATAATTATCATTCAAAGGCATTAATTTACTCTGCGAATCGATGTAGTAACTTTCGCCCGTTTTGTTTATAATGCGCAAAACCGGAGTTCGTTGCAGTATTTCTACTTTAATTTCACCGTTCATATCCGCCGACACTTCCGCATTTTCTATCGCCGGATGAGAATTTAACGCCTTCTCCAATTCTGGGATATCAATGTTTTCGTATTTACTTTCTAAAAGTAAATCATCTCTTTGCTTGAAAAATTCCTTTACATCGCTTTCACGCAAAAAAAGATTCTCATCATTGTTGTGAATGCTTATGTTTAATGCATTCGCAATGATGTTTTTTTCACTTTTTGAAACGAAGGCAAGCGAGCTTGTAAGACCTGCAATTGCAATAATCCAAAGAACGGCAACTAAAACTTTTCTATAATTTATTTTTTTCAATTTCTTTTCCGCGACTTCGCTCAAAATGACCTTCTCCGAACGTATCTATTTTAAAATTTCCTCTATTGGAGCAATAAGTGAGTCAATATCGCCAGCTCCCATCGTCACAATGACCTCTTTTTCATTTTCTTTAATCTCCTTCAAAACTCCTGCTTTCGATAAAAGCTTTTTATCATTCAGCTTCATTTTGTTCAACAACCACTGTGAGGTAATGCCTTCAATCGGTTTTTCACGCGCCGGGTAAATCTCCAACAAAATACATTCGTCGAGCATATCCAGGCTTTCAGCAAAAGCATCGGCAAAATCTCTTGTCCTGCTAAATAAATGTGGCTGGAAAATACCGGTCACTTTTTTGCCAGGGTAGAGTTTTTTAACTGAATCGATAGTAGCTCTGAGTTCTTCAGGATGATGTGCGTAATCATCTATGTAAACTATCTTTTCGGTTCTCACCCGATAATCAAACCTCCGCTTCACTCCACTAAAAGAACGTAATGCCTCCTTTATAACATCTCCTTTTATACCTAACTGCTGCGCAATCGCAACCGCGGCTATTGAATTCTCCACATTGTGCAAGCCCGGTAAACCAAGCGTAGCGTTGCTTATAGACTCAACTGGACTTTTTATGTCATAAAAAAACTGTGCATTCTCAATTGTTATTGATTGGGCACAATATTCGGTATCTAAATTTAGCGAGTAGATTATCCTTTTATCGGTGAGGCTCAAATCGTTATCAACATTTTTCTTAACAATCAAAGTGCCGTCTTTCTTTACTTGTCTTGCAAATAAAGTGTAACCTTCCCGCACTTGGTTTTCATCACCATAGATGTCCAGGTGGTCAGCATCTACACTCGTAATAACCGCAATTTGGGGATGAAGGGTTAAAAAAGATCGGTCGTATTCATCCGCTTCCACAACCACATAAGCATCTTTATCATTTACATCGCCCAACAGCAAATTAGTATTATAGTTTTTCGAAATGCCTCCCATAAATGAAAAACAATTAATTCCCGCACTTTTCAGCAAATGAGTTACCAGGGTTGTAGTGGTTGTTTTGCCATGCGTTCCTGCAATGGCAATGGTCTTTAGCTGTTTGGTGATCTCACCCAACACCTGAGATCTTTTTAAAATGATGTAATCGTTATTTACTAAATACTGATACTCTGCATGCTCTTTTGGAACAGCAGGTGTATAAACGATTAATACATCTTCTTTTTTAAAGGTAAATAGAATAGTTTCCAATCCTTGAACATCTTCGTTATAGTGACAGATAATTTTTTCTGCTTCTAACTGCTTGCAAAGTTCCGACGCTACTTTATCGTAGCCGTACACGGCTTTGCCGAAGTGGTTAAAAAACCGGGCCAGAGCACTCATACCTATGCCACCAACCCCCAGGAAATAATATAATTTATAGTTCAGTATGTTCATCAGAGTTTGTAATCCGCTAATTTTAAAACTTCGTTTGCTATCACGTTTGCCGAATCGTGAAATGCCATTTTACTAATATTATTACTCAATACAACTTGTTTTTGCTGGTCGGCCACCAATTCCATCGCCAGTTTGATTAATTTCTTGTGAGCCTCATTATCCTTAACTAAAAGTGCAGCTTCTTTACTTACCAGTGCCATCGCATTTTTTGTCTGATGATCCTCCGCCACATTCGGCGAGGGAACGAGAATACATGGCATGCCAATATTACAAAGCTCCGAAACTGAACTTGCTCCTGCCCGTGAGATCACAATATCCGCAGCGGCGTAAGCCAGGTCCATGCGTGAAATAAAATCAAGTGCGTAAATAGGTTTGTCAGAAAATTCTTTAGTTTGTTGCTGAGCGGTTTCGTAATAACCTTTGCCCGTTTGCCAAATGAGTTGAATGTTTCCGCTAGCCAGTTCATTGAGTCCCGCGCCAATAGATTCGTTGATGACCCTCGCACCCAGACTTCCCCCAATCACAAGAATTGTTTTTTTATTTGGATCGAGTTTAAAGAAGGAGAGTGCTTCTTCTCTTTTAGTGCGGACGTCTTTTAAATCCTGACGCACGGGATTACCCGTAAGAAGAATTTTATTTTTTGGAAAAAACTTTTCCATTCCTTCATACGCCACGCAGATCTTACTCGCTTTTTTAGAAAGTACTTTATTGGTGATTCCCGCGTAGGAGTTTTGCTCCTGTAAAAGTGCGGGAATTCCTTTTGACGTCGCAGCTCTCACTAATGGCCCGCTTGCGTAACCGCCAGTCCCTACCACAACATCTGGCTGAAAATCCTTAATGATTTTTTTGGTTCTCAAAAGACTCCGGATTAGCAAAAAAGGGAGCTTTAAATTGGCGAGTGTCAATTTACGCTGTAATCCTGCAATGGGAACACCAATAATTTTATAGCCGGCATTTGGAACTTTTTCCATTTCCATTTTTCCTAAGGCTCCAACAAATAAAATTTCAATATCAGGAACGAGTTTTTTTAGCTCATTGGCAATCGCTACGGCAGGAAAAATATGTCCCCCGGTTCCGCCTCCGCTTAATATGACTTTTAGTTTTTTCAAAAACCTGAAGATAATTTCTCTACGAATCGTAGAAAGTGATTTTAAATATTATACGGCTTCCAGCTTCTCCTCACCTTTGTCTTCGGCGGCTCGGCTTACACTCAGAATCACACCTAGCGCAATCATCGTAAACCAGATAGAGGTTCCACCCATACTAATTAATGGTAACGGTTGCCCTGTTACCGGAAACAAATTAACCGCCACCGCCATGTTTACGAGTGCTTGAAAAACCAAACTAAACGACAATCCAATAGCTACAAGTCCTCCGAACGGTTTATCGTTATCGCGCATGATCTTAATGCCCCTATACAAAAGGATCATGTAAAGAAAAAGTAGAAGAAAACCAATCATCAGTCCATATTCCTCAATAATGATCGCGTAAATAAAATCGGAAGAAGCCTGCGGCAGAAACGCACGTTGCGTGCTATTACCGGGACCTTTTCCAATAACGCCGCCAGTAGCAATAGCAATTTTCGCTTGTTCACTCTGGTAATTACTTTCGGTATCGCCCTTTGAGAAATTTTCAATCCGCGCCTTCCACGTTGTAGCACGTCTGCTGGGGAATGTTTCGGGAGCAAACCAAATCCAGGCGAAGAACATTCCTCCAGCCAGGATACAAATTCCCACTATTTTTAAAATGATCTTAATATTGATACCGCCAACAAACATCAAGACAAGGCAATTAAAAAACAATAAGGCTGCCGTGGAGAAATTCGCTGGCAAAATTAACGCACAAACAACTCCAACAGGCAGAATTAAATGCCGGAGTACCGACTTAAAATCCTGAAGCTCCTTCGCTTTCGTGGCTAAAATACGCGCCACATAGATCAGGAGCATAAGCTTGGCGATGTCGGAAGACTGAAAAGTTAAGCCTAAACCCGGAATCTCAATCCAGCGGGAAGCTTCACCAGCGCTCACACCCTTTAACAAAGTATATATCAATAAAGGAATAGAAAGAATAAAACCTATCTGTGCTATTTTGCTAAATGCCGTATATTTTATTTTATGAAACACATAAGCAATACCAAACCCTAATACAATTATGACAAAATGTTTCACTAAATAATATTCGGAATTCCCTTGCTTGAATTTATGAGCAAGCGTAACAACTGCACTATAAACTACAAGTATAGAAAGCAAGGACAGGATGCACATGATTGCCCATATTACCTTATCTCCTTTTAAGTAGTTAAAAAGTTTCATCTCCGTTTATTCTGAATTAGCAAAATTAAAGCGCCCTTACAGCTCCTTTGAACTGCATACCTCTGTCTTCGTAGTTTTGAAACAAATCAAAACTTGCACAAGCTGGAGATAAAAGCACCACATCACCTTTTTTCCCGATCTTATAAGACGCTGCCACTGCATCTGCTGCATTGTCTGTTTCTACAATCGTTTCAATCACATCTTTAAATGCTGCGATAATTTTTTTGTTGTCTTTGCCAAGACAGATAATAGCTTTCACGCGACCTTTCACAAGATCCATCAGCTCATTATAATCATTGCCTTTGTCTTGTCCGCCGCAGATCCAAACTACTGGTTTCTCCATGCTTTCAAGTGCATACCAGGTAGAATTTACATTGGTTGCTTTTGAATCGTTAATGAATTCTATTCCATTAATCGAAGCTACAAACTCGAGACGATGTTCAATGTTCTGGAAATCCTGCAGGCTCTCGCGAATGATCTCTTTTCGGACATCCACGATACGGGCTGTCATCGACGCCGCCATGCTGTTGTAAACGTTGTGTTTACCTTGCAATGCTAATTCTTCAATTGTCATAATTAAGGGGTTTTGGTTTGGTTTATAATTAAGGGTTATTTGGTTCTCGGTTAAAAATGCCCCATCACCATCAATTGGTTCTTTGATGCTGAAAGGGATTGCGGTTGCATTTATTTTGTGTTCGCTCATGTAGCTTGTTATCGCTGCATCATCGTGGTTATACACAAAATAATTTTCTTTGCTTTGGTTTTGAATTATTCTGAATTTGGAAGCGACGTAATTTTCAAATTTGTAATCGTAACGGTCTAAATGATCTGGTGTAATATTTAAGAGTATGGCTATATCAGCTGTAAAATCAAACATGCCGTCCAATTGAAAGCTGCTGAGTTCTAAAACATAGTAGTCGAAGTTCTCACGGGCAACCTGCAGCGCAAAGCTCTTCCCAACATTGCCGCCCAAACCCACGTTGTAGCCTGCTTTTTTAAGAATGTGATAAGTTAGCAGTGTTGTTGTTGTTTTTCCGTTAGAACCTGTTATGCAGATCTTTTTCGCACTTGTATATCTTCCGGCAAATTCTATTTCAGAAATTACAGGTATTGACTTTGCTCTTAGTTTTTGTACCAATTCTACTTTGTCTGGAATACCGGGACTCTTAACTACCTCGTGGGCATTCAAGATTTTTTCCTCTGTATGTACTCCTTCTTCGAACAAAATATTTTCTTCTATTAATTGTTGTTTGTACTTTTCTTTTATCAATGATTTGTCGCTGACAAACACCTCAAAGCCTTTTTGCTTTCCTAGTATTGCCGTTCCAACGCCGCTTTCGCCACTTCCCAGTATCACTAATCTTTTTCCCACTATCTTAATTTCAACGTCACGAAGGTTAATACAGCCAAGGCAATTCCAATAATAAAAAAGCGCATCACAATTTTTGATTCGTGAAAGCCAACTTTTTGGTAATGATGATGAAGAGGGGCCATTTTGAAGAGACGGTTTGCTTGCGCAAATTCAAGTCCGCGTTTTCTTTTCTGGTATTTAAAATAATACACCTGTAGTACAACTGATAAATTCTCAACTACAAATACGCCACACAAAATCGGAATTAATAATTCCTTACGAATGGCAATCGCGTACACGGCAATGATTCCACCAATAGCCAGACTTCCCGTATCGCCCATGAATACCTGCGCGGGAAATGAATTGTACCACAAGAAGCCTATACACCCCCCTACGAAAGCTGCGATAAATACCACAAGTTCCCCTGAATTCGGGATGTACATAATATTCAGGTAATCCGCAAAAACAGTATTACCAGATACGTAAGCCAAAATTCCAAGTACCGTTCCAATGATCGCGCTTGTGCCCGCTGCTAAACCATCAATGCCGTCTGTAATATTTGCCCCATTGGAAACAGCGGTAACAATTAAAATAACCATCGGAATAAAAATGAGCCAACCATATTTCAGACAGTCATCGCAAGCCCATGAAATAAATTTTCCGTAATCTAACTCATTGTTCTTAGAAAAAGGAATTGTTGTTTTTAGATTCTTAACCGGCGTAGAGGCGTACTTCGGGATTGTAAGATTGTCTCCGGCTTTAGGTGTCGAATTACTCCAAGCATCTCTTTCATTGGTCGTTAACCGTTCCTTAACAACCACGTCGGGATGAAAATAAAGTACACATCCCACAAGAAGTCCAATTCCTATCTGACCGATAATTTTGAATTTCCCCTTTAATCCCTCTTTATCCTTTTTAAATACTTTAATGTAGTCGTCAAGAAAACCGATTGCACCAAGCCACACAGTAGTAATCAACATCAATACAATATACACGTTGTGAATTTTCGCAAATAATAAAGTGGGGATTATGATTGCGCCAATAATGATCAAACCGCCCATGGTAGGAGTTCCCTTTTTCTGTGATTGTCCATCCAGGCCTAGTTCACGGATCGTTTCACCAATTTGTTTGCGACGGATAAATTCTATAATACGTTTACCAAATAACAAAGAAATGATCAGGGAAGTGATCAAAGCCATTGCCGCACGGAACGAGATGTAATTAAACACTCCCGCGCCGGGAAAATCGAATGCTCTGTCGAGGTAATTAAATAAGTAATACAACATTTATATTCCCATTGTTTTAATTGTTTCCTTCAATATTTCGAGGTCATCAAAATCATGTTTCACTCCTTTTATTTCCTGGTATTTTTCATGACCTTTCCCCGCAATCAAAATAATATCTCCTTTGTTGCTTAATTGACAAGCTGTGCGAATCGCTTCCTTTCTGTCTGTGATTCGCAGCGTCTTCTTAACATCCACCGGATTAATTCCCTTTTGCATTTGATCCAGAATTGCTTCTGGATCCTCGCTTCGTGGATTATCGGAAGTCAGAATTATTTTATTGCTGTATTCACAAGCAATAGCAGCCATTACGGGACGCTTAGCAGAATCTCTATCACCACCGCAACCCACTAGTGTAATAACCTGTTCGTTTCCTGTGCGAATATCTTTGATAGTCTCCAATACATTTTTTAATGCATCTGGCGTATGAGCGTAATCAACAATTCCAATTATGCCGTTCGGAGATTTAACATACTGAAATCGTCCTTCAACAGAATTCAGATTGCTTAACGCCGTGAGTATATTTGTTTTATCCTGCTTTAATAATATAGAAGTTCCATAAACTGCAAGCACGTTATAAGCGTTAAAGGTTCCAATCAACTTCACCCAAATTTCCTGGTTATCGATGTTCAGAAACAATCCCGACAAATGATTTTCAATGATCCTGCATTTAAAGTCTGCTACATTTTTTAAAGCATAAGTAGTTCTCTTAGCCTTGGTATTTTGCAGCATCACTATGCCATTCTTATCGTCCTTATTAACCAGTGCGAAAGCTGTATTCGGTAGCATGTCAAAAAATCCTTTCTTCGCTTTGATGTATTCGTCAAAAGTTTTATGATAGTCTAAATGATCGTGCGTGATGTTTGTAAACACACCACCTTCAAAAACCAATCCGGCAATTCTATTCTGAACTACTGCGTGTGAGCTGACTTCCATAAACACAAACTCACAGCTTTGCTCAACCATATTGTGCAGAAGCTCATTCAATGCTAAAGCATCGGGAGTCGTGTGTGTGGAAGGAATAACGGTACTGTTTATTTTGTTTTGTACGGTTGACAGAAGTCCAACCGAATAACCCAGCGATTTAAATAAATTAAATAATAAAGTAACAGTAGTAGTTTTACCGTTGGTGCCAGTAACACCAACAAGCTTTAATTTTTCGGAAGGATTGTCGTAAAAATTACAAGCTATAATTCCTAAAGAGTAAGAAGAATCGGCAACCTTCACATAACTAACGCCTTCTGTTTTATTCTCCGGAACATCTTCACAAACAACACCCACAGCACCCCCGTCAATTGCTTTCTGAATAAACTCGTGACCGTCTGAAGCAACTCCTCTTGTAGCAACAAACAAACAGCCCTTCTTCACCTTGCGGGAATCAGATACAACAGAAGAAATAGCCATATGCGTAGAGCCAATGACTTCCTCCAGTCTCACTTTATACAATATTTCGCTTAAAAGTTTCACTTGTTTTTTACTGATCTTACCCGAGTGTTAGTGTTATTTTATTTCCTTTTGCAAACTTTTGTCCCGCTTCCACACTTTGTTTTCTCACACTTCCAAAGCCTTGCAGCTTCACATAAAAACCGTTGTTCTCTAAAAGAAATAAAGCGTCCTTAGCCGAAAGCCCCGAAAGATTCGGCATAATTCCTTTCTTTAGCTGCGCTTCCAAATTGATCTCTGAAAAATTCCACCTTGCTGTGTCCGCTTTGTTGCGATGCACAAATTGCTCTGTCCCTGAACTCTTAACCGGAATTTTAAAAGACTGAGCAACATTCGCAAGTTCATCTGATTTAGCAGTGATTACTTCAGGAGCCTTCGTCATTAACTTATTTTTATTATTCAAAGGTTCAATACAATTTAAGCTGCTTGAATACACTTTCTCTGCGATCTCTTTAAAGACAGGGCCTGCAACAGCCGCTCCATAATAAACACCATTACTTGGCGAATTAATCACAACGATGCAAGTGTATAAAGGATTGTCAGCAGGAAAGTATCCTACAAACGACGCCTGATAACTGCGTTCACCCACCCGCCCATAAGTTCCGTTAACAGCAATTTGTGCTGTTCCTGTTTTACCGCCCACTTTAAATGCCGTAATATTCAATGCTTTTCCTGAACCATTCGCTACAACGCCTTCCAACAATATCTTTACTTTTCGGATTGTTTCTTTTTTCACAATCTGCTCAATCAAAACTTCTGTTTCGAATTTTTTAACGATGATTCCGTTCCTTCTAATCTCTTTTACAAACCTCGGTTTAACCATACGCCCGTCATTTGCAACCGCATTATATAAAGTCAATGTTTGCAATGGCGTGATCAGACTCTCGTACCCGTAACTTAATTGAGGTAAAGTAATCCCCGACCAGTATTTGGTTTTTGTTTGTGGAATGCGCGGAACACCTTCGCCTGGAATAGACAACCCTAATTTTTTATTCAGATGGAAAGAGTTTAGCTTGCTAGAAAACTGCTGCGGATTTTTTGAATAGTATTTTGTAATTAGCTTACTTACCCCAACATTCGAAGACGTTTCAAATACGCGTTGCACTGAAAGCACTGGTGCTTCCGGTGCGTGCGAATCCTTAATAGTTTTGTCATAAAAAGTCACTTCACCATTACCAACGGCAATTTTTTCGTCCAGACTTACTCCGTAGTCATCAATTACGGCAAGCAGAGATGCTAACTTGAAAGTAGACCCTGGCTCAGTCGGATATCCAATCGCATAATTAAAACTCTCACTATAGGTGACTGAATCTCCTTTATTACGGGTAAGATTTGCAATGGCTTTGATCTCACCGGTTTTTACTTCCATTAAAATGGCACAGCCATGGGAAGCATCATTTTTCTGTAATGTTTTTAAAAGCGCATGTGTTGCAACGTCCTGCAGATTTATATCAATGGTTGTATAAAGATCACTACCATCTTTAGGCTCTACCTCATTCTCATCATTGATCGGACGCCACACATCTCCTGCAATTTTTTGCATCAAACGTTTTCCACTTACACCCATAAGCACCGTATCAAAAGCTCCTTCCAATCCAACAGGCTTAACACCTGCGCGTGACATGCCAATTGTTCTTCCCGCAAGCATTTGAAACGGACGCTCACGACGATTCGTCTGTAAAGTAACAAGTCCACCACGTTTACCTTTTCTTAAAATCGGAAAAGTTTTTATAGTTTGTAGATCTTTATAAGACACATTGCGTTTAAGAAGTACATAGCGGTCTTTTTTCGCGCGTGCCTTATTCAGTATTTTTAGATACTCACGCGGACCTTTATCATGGAACAGCTGGCTCAGCATGAGTGAAAGTGAATCACGGCTGGCTTTGTATGATGTTTCAGTGATGGAAGGTGCATTGATATCAACAGCTATCTCGTAGAAAGGCAGTGAGGTTGCAAGCAAGGCGCCGTTGGCATCGAAAATATTTCCACGCACCGCTTCCATATCTTCTACTTTTGTTGTGAAAGCCTCTGCTTTAGAACGCCACAGATCGCCTTCTGCAAACTGAATCACGCAGATGCGATACAAAATGCCCAGAGCAAACACACACATAAAAATATATGTGAGATAAGTGCGGGTTAGTATGTCTTTCTTGTTATCCAATTTTATTTTTACGTTAAGGCTCAGCGCCTCCTTAATTGCTTTTATATAATTCTATACTATCCACTTCTATCTTAATCGGTGGAACAACAGGTTCCTTTAATCCCAATGCTTCAGCAGATTTAGCAACTTCACTTTGTTTACTGGCAAACATCAATTCACTTTTAGTCGAAATATATTCAGACCGGAGTTCTTTTAACTGGTTCGAAACTTTATTTACCTCGCGTATTTTATCATCTGCATAATATCCGTTCGCTATGTAGAAAATAGCGATCAGTGTCAGAAACAAAATGAAAGGAAGGTGTCTCAGCGTGGATTCGTTTGTAAGGAATGTGCCGCTGAAAACAGAATACAATCCTTTTGCCAACACACCCTTTTTACGGGCTTTCTGGGGCTTCTGAACTTTCGACTCAATTTCCTCCGCCGTCAATCTGTCTTCTTCTAGTTCAGGTTTAACCGGTTTATCTCTGAATTTATTTGCCAATTTATTTTCTTATGCTTTTAATTTGTTTGTCTTTCTACGCTTAGTCCTTTTTGTCCGTTCCGTCTTGCCTCTCTTAATTCTTCTGTCTCTTCATCAAATCTTCAGTGCTACTCTCAACTTCGCGCTTCGTGCTCTTGTATTGTTTTTAATTTCTTCTTCACTCGGTAGAATTGGTTTCGAAGAGAGGTTCTTAAAAATCTTTTGGCCTGTTCCGTAAATAATATCCTTCTCTTCAATTCCCTCTACATTTCCTGCTTTAATGATATTCTTTACCATTCTGTCTTCAAGACTATGGTAGGAGAGCATTACCAAGCGTCCTCTACTTTCCAGCAACTCCACACATTGCGTTAAACATTCTTTCAATGCTTCCATCTCCTGGTTGACTTCTATTCGTAGCGCCTGAAAAACTTTAGCCAGGTATTTATGCTCTTCGAATTTTGGCGTGCAGGATTTTATGACATCCTTCAAATCACTGGTCGTAGAAATCTCTTTTTCCTTTCTCGCTGCCATAATTTCGCCCACCAACTTTGCAGCGTTATGAATTTCCGCGTACTCTTTAAAAATTTTAATGAGCTGTTTGGAATCATACTCATTCACAATTTTTTTCGCAGTCAGTTCATTCTGCTGGTTCATACGCATGTCCAGCTCCGCATCAAAACGAATGGAAAAGCCTCTGGATGCCTCGTCAAACTGGTGCGATGAAACTCCGAAGTCGCCGAGGATGCCATCTACAGTTGTAATCCCATACAGACGTAGGTAATTTTTCAAATACCTGAAGTTCTGCGGTATCAAAGTAAAACGCGGATCTTTCAACGTATTCGCCTGCGCATCTGCGTCCTGGTCAAACGAAAATAATTTTCCCTCTTCACCAAGGTGCTTTAAAATGAGAGCAGAATGTCCGCCGCCACCAAAAGTCAGATCCACATAAACACCGTTTGGCTGAATGTTAAGATGATCAATACAAGCTTGTAAAAGAACGGACGTGTGATACGAAGGATTACTCATCTCCCGCATCGTTAAAATTTACTCCACCCAAAACATCTTCAGCAAGCTTTTCAATGTTGATATCCTGGTTAAGGAAATCTTCATATGATTTTTTATCCCAAAGCTCAATCACATTATTACTTCCTAGTACTTTGAGATCTGATTTTATTTCTGCGTAATCTGTTAAAGATTTTGGAACTAACAAACGACCAGAATTATCTGCTTCTACGTTTGTTGCACCACCGGTAAATTTTCTTACGAACACATCATTCGCTTTTATAAGGCGATTGAGCTTGCTTAATTTTTTATTCAGTTTTTCCCACTCACTTAGGGGATATAAAACGAGACACTTTTGATGCAAATTCCGGTTGATCACAAAACCTTTTTCAAACAGCTCCTCCAATTGTTTCCGTAGGTCCACAGGGAACATGAAGCGGCCTTTTGCGTCCACTTTACAATCATATTCTCCAATCAGACCTGTCATTACTTGATTTATAAGGTTTTAGCAAAAATAAACATATTTCTACCACTTTTTACCACTTTCACCCATTTTTTACCACTATGTTGAAAAAACCGGCTCAATGAACATTGTTCATAAAGTAGGTGACTTATGAAAACACAGATATGAAAGCAAGACAAACTGCCCGTCTGGATTGATCAAGGCGCATTTTAACAGAAAAAGAAATTCAGGAAAAAACTCGAAAGCGAGTCGGGGTTATTAACAACTGAATGAACAATTAAGATTTTTGGAGGAAACATGCCTATTTTTCAAAAAAACGAGATTTTTTTAGAAAAATCTTACCGAATTCTAAATTTTACAGGAATAATTACGCGGCTTCGAACCGACGTTCCGTTACAAAATCCCGGCACCCGATTTGGCATTTGATCGATGACTTTTAAGGTTGCCGCGTCGGTTGGATCGTTAAGTCCTTTTACAATTTTTTTATTTGTCAACGCTCCATTTATTTCGACAATAAATTCGACATAAACATTCCCTACTGGCTGACATAATCGTAGTGGATAGTCTAAGTTATCAGAAATAAATCTAAACATTGATTTCATGCCGCCTGGAAATTTCGCTGTTGAATCAGCAAAAACATAAATTCCTCTTTTAAACACAGAATCATATTTGCTCTGACATTTACTAGAATCCAAAGGGCTCATTATTTCAGTTGCCCGACCTTGTATGGTTAGAAAAACGAAAATCGTAATTATTAGAACCGTTTGTTTCATACTCTAGCAACGTTAATAACAGAAAAAAATTACGCCAAATAAAAGCTCCCAAACTAATCCATTTTTCCGCTTCACCCTGTCAAAAGATGGTTTCACTAAGTGTTCATTTGAAAGCGCAAACTGTCTCTCTAAATTTGAATAAAAAAACAATTATGAAAACATACATCAAACATATTATCGCGCTCCTTTTTTTCTACTTGTGCAATTCAAGCGCCGTAACAAGTCCAACCTCCTACACAGGCACAACCGCTGCAACTGACAATAAAGTGCAGATCGTTTTTGCGCTCGATGCCACCGGAAGTATGAGCGGTCTTATTGATACCGCCAAAGAAAAAATCTGGTCTATTGCCAGCAGCTTCACACAATCAGACAACAACACACAAGTGCAAATGGGCCTCGTGTTCTATCGCGACCGTGGCGACAAGTTCGTCACCAAGATCATTCAGATTTCTTCAGATCTTGACAATCTCTATGAAAAACTAATGAGCGTTGTTGCTGATGGCGGCGGAGATGCGCCTGAAAGTGTAAACCAGGGATTGTATGAAGCAGTAAGCAAAATGAACTGGGATCTTGACAGTAGTGTTTACAAAACAATTTTTCTTGTAGGCGATTGCCCGCCACACATGAATTACCAGGATGATGTGAAATTCCCGCAGTCATGCCAGCTTGCTAAAAAGAAAGGCATTATTCTAAATACGATTCTTATGGGTACTGACGTCACGGCCAACAGAATCTGGCATGAGATCGCCAATTGTTCGCAGGGAGAATTTATGCAAGTGAACATGGATGCAAATAACATTGCAGTTACTACGCCCTACGATAAATCAATAGCCGAGCTGTCTTCGGCTATGGACGGCACGCGTATCTATTATGGCACTGAGCAGCAAAAGCAAGTTCAATACGACAAACAGAGCCAAAGTACTATGTTAACAAGTAACATTGCAGTTTCAACTGCGGCGCGGCGTGCCGAATACAACGTGACTTCCACTTCTAACAAAGCTGTTTATTATGGTGCTAACGAATTGGTGAACGATTACAAGACAGGAAAGGTTCAACCGGATAAAATGAAAAATGAAGAGCTCCCGAAAGAAATGCAGAAAATGACCCCTCAACAAAAGGTTGTCTACATGCAAAAAATGGTACACAAACGCTACTGTATTGAAAAAAACATGACTATGCTTATTGCAAAGCGTAAGACTTATGTAGAAAAAGAACTCTCTAAAAAGAACGGTGCTGAACTTGAAAAATCTTTTGACAATCAGGTGTATGAAAACGTGAAAAAACAGGCAGCAACCAAGAATATAAAACTTAAAGGAAAAGTAAAATACTAAGAGCCTGTTTAAAGTTATCGTAAAATTGTTTATAGTTTATTTTTGAGTGAAACGAGGCTCCCGATAGTTATCGGGATGAAGGCATAATGGACGTATTACGTCGAAAAATTTAACGATGTAGCGGTCAAAAAGAAGCTAAATAAATTATTAGATATATTTTAAACAGGCTCTAAGGCTTAAATAAATTCTTCCTTTTTGAAATAATCAATGATAGAATCAATAATAAGTTTGTTCTGTTGTTTTGCATCTAAAAAAGGAAGATTTTCCTTGAGTTTCCAATGCGGCCAGCCATCGCCATCATTGCCTTCAAACTCATAAAAACCATAAGGCTCAAGCAAGGTGCAAATCGCCACATGCATTACTTCCAGCTTCTGATCTTTTTTATATTTTTTAAAAGGCTTGCCTAATTCCTGCAATCCAATTAAGAACAAAATGGAATCATAATCGACTTCACTGTCAAAACGTTCTTTTAATTTTTTTTGTAGTATCTCCCAATCACTTGCCATAACATTGTCTCACTTTTTGCCGCAGATTATACAGATTATGCGGATTTATGTTTTAATTCACTTAATGGGATGTTGCGTTCAATTATCTGCGCAATCGGCAGCTCATTTTGGCTGCTGACCCAATAGCCATCGGGTTGTCGAAGCTACTCCTCTTCATCCGCCGCATCCTTCCGTGTCTCTCTCGGCGACCGATTTTCGTTGATTTGAAATTCTATAAAATCCAAAACATCTTCCTTACCGCCTTTTTTTTCTGCAGAAGTAATAAATGTATTTGGCATTTCTTCCCACTCCTTCAAAAGTTCGGTCTCTATGTTCTTAATATTTTTTGCCAATTCGCTTTTTGAATTTTTATCTGCTTTGGTGTAGATGATCGAAAAAGGAATTTCGTTTTCGCCACACCAGCTCATAAATTCAAAATCAATTTTTTGTAAAGGTAAACGACTGTCAATTAAAACGAACAAAACAACTAAGGTCTCACGTTTCTTGCAGTAATCGTAAATGATGGTTTCAAATTTTGAACGGTTATCCTTACTCGTTTTTGCAAAGCCATAACCGGGTAAATCCACAAGAAACCAGGAGTCATTTATCGTAAAATGATTTATTAATTGCGTCTTTCCCGGCGTTGCAGAAACCTTCGCCAACTTGTTGTTGTTGCATAACATGTTTATTAAGGAAGATTTGCCAACGTTACTTCTTCCAATAAACGCATACTCTTGTAAAGTAGGTTTCGGACATCCAAAAATGCTGGAGGCGCTTTGTTTAAATATTGCTTTCTTGATTTCCATGTAGGCTGCGCAATCCTTTTTCTATGAGGTATGAATTAAAATGTCTCTCTTTCTTGCTATCGTACACATCTTTGATAGTTACTAAAATTCCGGTCTCTTCTACTCCTCCAAATGTTGGATTTATTGCCGTTCCAAAGCTTTTCATCGTCGGACTCAAATTCATATACGCATTCATTAGCGGGGGAATATTTTCTCCGAGTTCATGAACGTATTTGTGAAGAATAGCGTGTCCTTCTTTATAGGGTGTTCCTTGCAGTAATTTTAAAAAACCGTCAGTGTTCGTTTCTTTTTGAATGCCATGGATCGGCCAAACCAGTTTTTCATTATCTGGAAAATAATAAAGCATGAACGCAAGAATATAGTCACGCGCCATTGCATTAAAATCCGCGTACATGGTAACCTTCCCGTAAAAATGTTTTTGAGAAGGATTATCAATTACAATAGCTCCAAGACCGTCCCAAAGATTATCGAGACTGAATAAACCTTTTCGTCGGTTTTCTCCGGGTTGATAAAGGGGTTGAATAAAAGAACGCCCAAGCTCAATGGTTTCCTTCAGGTAATTTTTATAAAATGTTTCACTGAACTCAAAAAGCTCTGTTGTTGCCAAATTCACTTTTCCGTTAATGAACTCTGCATCTTTGCAAAGTATAAAACGGTAAGCTCCTACAATTTCCTTGTCTTCTGGATTCCATACCAAAAGTTGCTGATAAGGGTGCGAACTGGTATCGTATTCATCAATGTCTATGTCCTTACCGGTACCGCCACCAGCGTGGCGAAAAGTAACTTCGCGCAGACGTCCAATCTCCCGCAAAACGTTTGGCGCATTGTGATGGGTAACAATGTATATCTCATTATTACCATTATTGGCCTTTCGAACATAACGCTCCCCGTTTAGCTCGTCTAACAAGGCTTCTTTACTTACGGGGTCAATGATTTTTTGCATAACTTACCTTGTAAATATACAGAAAGTGTTTTAAATTTAACACATATCTTTAAGCCACGTGCCAGAAATAATGCTTCGTTTCACTTCATTTCAAATTGTACTTTTGGCATTAGGTGCATTTATATCCGGAAATTTTAAATCCCAAACAAACTACCAGTACGGGCTCACAACAACTAAAGACATTTGTATAAAAGGTTCGGCAGGACTGGAAATATTTGGCACCGTGCCAGCCGACACTGTTGCTATCAAATGGAGCAGTGGACAAACTGATATCAGACAGATTTATGACCTTTCATTGGGAAATTACTCTGTCTATATTAAAATCAAACACAAAAAAGACTCGATCATTGTGACAAACGATACTACGCTTTATTTTAACATCGATAAAGATCTTTGCGGCGTTAGTGTGGATAAATACTTTTCACCGAACGATGACAATTACCATGATTTTTTAGCCGTGAACAATGCGCAATTTCACCCAAATTTTGAGCTGCATATTTTTAATAAATGGGGTCAAAAAGTACACTTTCAAAAGAATACCTATGAACCGTGGGACGGCAAATGGAACGGCATTGCCCTTCCTGATGGTGCGTATTACTACGTATTCTTTTATGATACCGAAAAAAAAACGCAATTCATAAAAGGCGATATTACTATCCTGAGATAAATTTGTTATGTGTAAAATGTAAGATAGCAAAGGGAAGATGAAATGTTAGTTTTACATCTGCCGTTTTATCTCTCACATTTTACATCCTATTCAGCCGCTTCTTCTGCACATCATTCCACTTAAAAACAAAATCCTGCCACATTTAAGCAGCTTGTTTTATTTTCTCTTACATATAGATAATTTTACATCAGAATCAACAAACACGGATGTATGAAACACATTGACTTAACCTTTAAAGCCCACAACAATGAGTTACTTCATCAACAACGCGCAAAAATTAAATGATATAATTTTTGCTGATCGCAACAAAGCATACGGCGCGTATGCAATCCGTTCAGATTACGGCAATACAGTTTTCAAATCCCTTTCCTTTATGATTCTGGGCATTGGGTGCATGATGTCTGTGGCCTATTACTTAAGCAATAAAAATAATAAGATTCCGGAAGCAGAAAGTATTTTGGTTATACAGGACACTTTTATAGTGGTTACGTTTAACAATGAAGAAAAGGCAAAAGAAAAATCACATGAAGAAACTACGTCGAAACCGACTCCACCGGCAAAAACAAAGCCAGACGTACCAACAATCTCCACCGTGATAAGTTCAACCGCTGAAGCAACTTCGGCTGCAACGGTAGCAACTACTACTGGAGAAACAAGTACGCTTACAATAACCGACACAGGAATTGCAAATACAAAATCCGTAACAGGCGGAGAGCGAGATGGAAATGGCGGTGGCGGAGGAACAGACACTACGAAAAAAATAAGCCATGGCTATGAAGTAGACTCTGAATGCGTCTTCGAAGGTGGCTTGCCAGCGCTGTATCGTTTTATATCTTCTAATTTGAAGTATCCCCTTCCTGCTTATAACGATGGAAAAGAAGGTACTGTGTATGTAAAATTTGTAGTGGACGAAAAAGGAAAAGTTGGCCAGCTGACTCTGCTTAATTCTATTGGCTACGGAATGGATGATGAAGCTTTAAGAGTTGTTTCTCTCATTCCTAAATTTAAATCGGCTGCAAAAGTAAAAGGTGAACCGGTGAAGGTTTATTTCCAAATGCCAATACGTTTTCGCTTTAAATATTAGATCGTTTTCACCCAAGCAAAAACGAAGAGCCACGAAGAAATTTCTTTGTGGCTTTTTAATTTCTGAGCGGAACGTAAATCATTCACGACGCTGGTAATAAAACAGAAAGGTACAACAGTGTACTCTTACTTCTTTTTAAAATAAATAAATTTTAACCTAATAACTCCTTCACTAACGCGGAAACAATTTTGTTATCTGCTTTTCCTGCAAACATTTTAGATGCGGCACCCATCACTTTTCCCATGTCACCAGCTCCACTGGCGCCAGAAGTAGCGATGATCTTCACAAGCTCAGCTTTTATTTCATCCTCACCCATTTGTTTGGGCAAATATTCTTCTATAACGGCTGCCTGGAACATTTCCACTTCTTCAAGATCAGCACGGTTCTGCGACTTATAAATCTCAGCAGATTCCTTGCGCTTTTTCACCTCTTTCTGAAGTGCTTTTGCCAGACTTTCGTCCGTTAATCCTTCCGGAGAAGTTTTCAGCAGAAGAACTACAGATTTTATACCGCGCAAACTTTCCAGTCTTTTTGGGTCTTTAGCCAGCATGGCCCTTTTAATTTCATCGTTTACTTTTTCTTCTATATTCATCTTATGTAGTTTAATTGCTTTTACAAAAATAAAAAAGCCACCCGATTTGGAGTGGCTTTAATTAAATAGTTTTAAGTATTAATGACTCACCGTTATCTTTCCTGATTTAAGCGTTCTGTTATCACCAGTTGAAATCGTATACAGGTATAAGCCTTTGTTGAGCGATGAAACATCTACTTTTACTTTACCATCGTTTAAGCTTTGTTTTTCAACCTGTTTTCCGGTAATGTCATAAACAGTAATCAATTTTGCCTCAGGATGATTTGTTGCAAAATTTACAGAAGTGTTGGATGGATTAGGGAATACTGAGAAACTTGCATTTTCAGCTTCATTTTCAACAATTGAGACTGGTGTTGACACAGCATTTTTATTACGTGTTACGAATGTTTGACTAGTCGCTGAGGTTCCAAGCAGACTTGCAACAATTGCCGTAGAAGTAGAGATTGAGAAAACAGGTGCTTTAATTCCACTTGCATAATAATTATAATTTACCTGAATAACAGTGGCCGTAGCGATTGTTGCCGTAATCGTCATAACCTGACTGCTTCGTACACGCATAGTATTGGTGTAGGTAATTCCACCAGGAAGCGATATTGTTCCCATTGCATCTGCCAGAACAGAACTATTTCCTAAAAAAGAACCACTTTGCCCGAGCGATGAAACATAAATTGTTCCATTAGTTGCAGCAGAAGCAGTCGTATTTAGAGCCATAGGATATGTGGCCTGAATAGCAGGTGCGGTGTAAGTTAAATTTCCAGCAACAAGACCAACGCCAATATAGCCACCGTAATATGCTAGTGAAGCTGAAGAAGATGCAAGATAAGAGATATCATTTCCACCCGATGCAACTGCAATGCCTGCGGCTGGATAAGTAGTAGTTGTTACTGCCTGCGCTGTAAAACTCCTTACAATGCTGCTATGTGTATTAATAGATGCAAAATTCCATACGGCATTAGCTCCTGCACTTCCAGGGGCTACCGAATCACATTGGTACATTTCGTACATGTCTCCTGCGGCAGGCGCATTATTGGCTTGTGTTAACTGAGCATTTACAGTAAATACTGTAAGCAGAGAAAGAAAAGAAAAGTAGATTTTTTTCATACATATAAATTTAGGATATCCAAAAATATGAAAAATTCCCGCTCCTTGAACAGATTTTTTAGAAGAACTCCTATTATATAGCCTATTTTAACAAAAGAGAGCTGTCACCATAACTTAAAAAACGGAAATCGTTGCTAAGCGCGTAATCATAAATCGTGCGCCAATCGTTCCCAACAATAGCACTGATAAGGAGTAACAAGGTACTTTGTGGCTGATGAAAATTAGTGATAATACCTTTTGCGACCTTCAATTCATAAGGCGGCGCAATTAGGATCTGTGTGTGACAAATAATTCTTCCCAACGCATGTGCGTTCATCCATTTAACGAGGGCAAGCAGGCTGTCCTCTAAACTTAATCCTTTGTTATCAAGTTCATAAGGGTCCCACTGTTTTACCTCGAGCTCCTGCAAGGTTGCCTGTTGGTTCGTATAAGCCTTTAAACCCATCCAATAAAGGCTTTCAAGGGTTCGTAAAGAAGTTGTTCCTACGGCTATTATTTTCCCGTCATTTTTGAGAATAGACTGTAGTGTTTCCTTGTCCACATCTATCCACTCTGCGTGCATCTCGTGGCCAGCCATTTTCTCTGCTTTTACAGGCTTGAAAGTTCCGGCACCCACATGTAATGTTACCGACAAAGTGTTAACCGAGCGCTTCTGCAATTTTTCGAGAACAGATTCTGTAAAGTGCAATCCCGCTGTTGGTGCCGCCACCGAACCTTCTGTATCAGCATAAATGGTTTGATAACGCGATTGGTCGGCAACGTCACTCTCTCTTTTTAAGTAAGGGGGGATGGGGGTATTTCCCATCAATTCCAGCACCTCAGAAAAATGAAGATCAGCAGGCTTCCAATAAAATTCAATAAGAACAGATAAATCGCGTCGTTCTATACGTTTCGCATAAAGTGTAATGCCGTTTTTTGTGATTTCAAGATCTTCCTCTTTCCAGCGTTTTAAATTTCCGACAAGACAATTCCAAAGGATAGATTTTTGCGCAGCCATGGCCTGAGTAAGCTCCTGGCTCTTGCTAGCCGGTTCGAGACAAAAGATCTCAACGGCTTGTTTTTTTTGATTCCGGAAATTTAAACGGGCGCGAATAACTTTCGTAGTATTAAAAACAAGAACAGAATCTTTCTCAAGAAAAGTATCAATATTTTTAAAAACACTTTCGGTTATATGGTGATCTTTGTATACCAGAAGTTTAGAGGCATCCCTTTCTGCAAGCGGATAAACCGCTATCTTTTCCTGAGGAAGATCATAGCTGAACTCATGAATGGAGATTTCGCGGGGATCCATTCTTATTCCTTAATGTTCATCAAACGCATTACTTTCTCAATATCCTCAGGCGTATCCACACAATGACTGTCATAGGTAGTTTCCGCACAGGTTATTTTATAGCCATTTTCGAGCCATCTTAGTTGTTCCAGCGATTCGGCCACTTCAAGGCTCGAAGGTTTTAAGCGGGTTATTTTTTCAAGCACATCCGTCCTGTAGGCATACATGCCTACGTGACGGTAATAAGCGAAATGCTTGTGCCACTCTTTCTTTTCCATATTTTTTATTGAAGGAATAACGCTTCTACTAAAGTAAAGGGCTTCCTTTTTTTCATTCAGTACAATTTTAACTTCTCCTTTATCAAACAGAACTGCGGGGTCTTCACACTTGATCATCTGGGTAGCTATTTCCACATTTCCATTGCACACCTCAGCCAGGGAATCTATCTGCCGCGGATCAAGAAAGGGTTCGTCTCCCTGAATATTTATCACGTAATCGCATACTTTCCCCCATTGCTGATAAGCTTCAAAACACCGATCCGTTCCACTGGGATGGTCCGCACGGGTCATAATAGCAGTCGCTCCGATCTCTTTTGCATGAGAGGCAATACGCTCGTCATCGGTCGCAATTACCACTTCTGTAAGCAAGCGCGATTGCATGGCCTGTGCGTATACTCTTTCCAGCATCGTCTTACCCTTTATCATGGCCAGAGGTTTGCCAGGAAAACGGGTAGAAGCGTAGCGCGCAGGAATTATTGCTAAAATGCTCATATATATTGTCTGAATTCAAAAATAACTAAAAACTATTATTTATTTTTATGTTTTATGCTTAAAAACACGCTTACTCTATTTTGTTTTGCAGGTGTTGTCTCAGCTCTGTCCTTCAATTCCAAAACGGATATGAAGCCAGCGAAGATCTTACACCAGATGTATGATTCTATTAAGACGATTAAAACGCTGCGACAAAAAGTGAAAGCCATAGAGCGTGTTGAATCGAAGTTTGTTTTGGCGAATTCCGAAATTAAAATTCTTATTCATCCCCGGAAAGTTTATTTCAATAACAAAGATAAAAAGATCGAAGTGCTGTTTGACTCTGAAATCTCAGCACACAAAGCCTATGTGAAAGTGCATACCTTCCCTTACCTTACCTTATCGCTGGACCCGAGTGGAAACATTATGCGTAAAAATCAACATTATTCCCTTAATGAGCTTGGTTACGATTTTATTGGTAAATCTGTGGCGCTTACCATTAATAAGGATAAAAACGGTCTGAATAATTTTACCTACGTGGGTAAAGTAAACAAGAATGGCTATAATTGTTACCTTTTAGAATACGAAAATAAAAACTATCACTACATCAATTATACTGTAGGGGAAAAGGAAACCGCCAGCCTGATTGCCTATAAGTTGTGCGTGAATGACTATCTACTCCGTTACAAAAACGACTTGCTTAATGACTTTAATTACCTCAAAAAAGGAACTGTTCTCCAAGTCCCTACGCTATATTGCAAAAAGGCCATTTTGTTTATTGACGATAAGCTATTATTACCGGTAGCGCTCAGTATATATGATGACATAGGCCTTTTCGAAAGCTACGAGTATACTAATATTGAAATTAATAAGCCCTTCAAATCAAACGAATTCAGCAAAAACAATAAAGACTACGGATTTTAGCTAAGGAAAATGTAAGAAAGGTCCCGGCGTAAAAAAATTGGTCAACGCCTTTCTCTTTCCTTTTACATCCTCAAAGTTCTTTCATCAAAACTTTATAAAGTTCTATCATTCCTTCCACATCTTTTTTGTGGACTTTTTCGTCCGGCGTGTGCACGTTTTCTTCGGCAGCACCAATAAAGCACCAATCCCAGGGATATTCCGCCATTTGAAGTTCTTTAGCGTCGCTGCCACCGGCTCCTTCTATTTCGAGTTGATAAGCACATTTATTTTTATCAGCAATTTCAATGATCTTATTAATGAAGCTTCTTCTTGGAATAAGACTGTCGCGCATGCTAATCACAGGACCCTTTGCATAATGCACCCCATCTGAGATCCAAGAAATGTCGGAAATGAGCCCTTGATCAATCTTATATTCTTCCCGCAGGAACTTTTGCAGATACGAAACACTGCCTCCACCATGCTCTTCCCAACTACTGAAAACAATAGCGCCATTCTTTAGTGTTTCCGCTACTTTCAAAGCATTGTAAACCCCCAACCTGTTATCCATATAACAACATTGAATGTGATTTGCATCTTCGCGCCAATCTGCCTTAAACACCAATTCTGTTCCTCGTTCGAAATCGCGTTTTCCTTTGTATTCAAGTTTAAAGTAGCCTGTTTTTTTATCTTCTACAACGTTCAGCTCTACTTCCTGTGATCCTTTGCTATCGGTTCCTACCAGCTTAAAGCCTGTCGTAGTGACAGGTCCGCCAATTTTTACAAGCTGCTTCCCGTAGCGCACCGTAAACCCAATGCTATCCATGTGTGCAAAAATAGCAGTTCGGGGGCTTCCGAAAATTAAAATCAGATTGTCCTGAAAACCTTTTCCATGAACGATCTTTGGCTGATGTTTCCAGTTTTTAGAATTTTCTTTTATGTAGTTAAGAATGAATTCTTTCATCCCTGCCTCATTTCCGCTGGGAGCGTGAACCTGGCACATTTCTTTTAATAAACTGTATTCGCTTTTTCGGTTTGCCATAATTCTTGTTTTAATATCTGTTATTATTTTATTGCATCACGCTATGTTTAAGAATTCCAGCCTTGTAGTATATAGTTCTCCAAATTTACTTTCTAGCTTTTCAGAATACATTTTCTTCACCTGAAAAATAATTTGGTTTTTTTCTTCGTAGGCATTGGAAAGAATTTTTGCTTCATATTCCTTCAAAAGGCGCATCACCTGGCTGAGCGCGTAAAAGTCGAACTCTATTTTGTACTCAAATAAAATAAACTTTTCTTCTATCTCTGATTGACTCAAAACATCTGCCGCTGCATTTTTATAGGCATTAATTAGTCCACTCACTCCCAATAAAGTACCTCCGAAATACCTGACTACTACGACTAACACATTGGTAAGATCTTTTGATTGTAGTTGAGCGAGAATGGGTTTACCAGCTGAGTTTGAAGGCTCGCCGTCGTCGTTGGCTCTATACGCAGCCTTGTCTGCACCCAGTCGCCACGCGTAACAATGATGATTGGCAGAAGGATGTTCTTTTCTCAGCAACTGCAAATGTTCTTTTATTTCCGACTCTGTTTTCACCGGCCGGGCAAAAGCTAGAAATTTTGAGCCTCTGTCTTTATAGATACCTTCCCCCGGGCGAACAACTGTGAAATATGAATCTGAAAAAAGCATTTCTGTAATTGACATCCGAATTTTGAAGGTTTAATGCTCCGAATCAAGGTTAATTTTGTAAATTTAAGCCTATTTGATTACAAAAAAATAGAATTTCTTTTTTTGCGGATGATAAAATTTTTCGGGATACTTTTTTTCCTTTTTGTGTTCCTTTCAACCGAAAGCAATGCTCAGTATTTGTATTACAAAAATCCAGACGCTCCAATTATCGGCCAGTTTCGCGATTCAGCAAGGAGAGTAGTGAATATTGATTCAAATAGTCTTCTTAAAAAACAGTTTGACTATGTGCTTAAATTTTATCCTAAGATGCGTGTAAAAAACATCCAGGTTAAATACACCAAATCGCCCATTGCCGTGAAAACCAAACCAAAGTTTGGCTCTATTTTTAAATTACCCTCACAAAGAGTTTACACAATCTATTTCAGTAAGCAGACGAAAACAACAGTGGACAGTGTATTGCTGGGTAATCTAAGCTTTAACGCTCAGCTGGGTATGATCGCCAACCAGATAAGCGTTATTGAAGATATGGCCACCGGCGGGTTCTTCAATTTTGTCGGCTTCTATTTTAAACAACTTTCACGTAAAGGAAAAAACTCTATTAAATCGGAAGCCGAATTAAAAACACTCGAGGTTGGTCTTGGATATCAGCTTCTGGAATTTAACAGGGAATCGGAAGAGAAGCTACAGATTAGCAACTGGGCAACCACCAAAGGCTACGCAAATTATTTTAAACATTATAGGAATCAATCCATGCGGCCAAAAAAAGTCATTAATTTTATGAACGACATGCCGGCATACGTTAGTCACAGCTATAAGTAGTGTTTGGCCGAAAACTCCATTTTCGTCGTTGTGTCAAAAAAAATAATCGCTCATTTACCCCAGTAAACCTCACAATCCTTTTTTTTAACACGCCTCGAAACTGAATTTTTCCATCC
>Ga0105046_10001115_pt1 | contig 40443 bp, 33 predicted proteins | sample MAT03_FD_78385 | JGI IMG/M metagenome (GOLD analysis project Ga0105046, IMG submission 78385) | Freshwater microbial communities from Lake Fryxell liftoff mats and glacier meltwater in Antarctica - MAT-03 (megahit assembly) | ecosystem: Environmental > Aquatic > Freshwater > Ice > Liftoff... | reverse complement strand
TGATCCCGGGGTGATCCCGGGGTGATCCCGGGGTGATCCCGGGGTGATCCCGGGGTGATCCCGGGGTGATCCCGGGGTGATCCCGGGGTGATCCCGGGGTGATCCCGGGTGATCCCGCTTCACGGGCCTACATCCCCGAGCACGGGTCGCCCGTCTCGGAGGGCTTCGTGTGTGGGCAATGGGTGGCTGGATCCGACGTGGCAGCCGTCAAGTGGTAGAGCCGACAGTTGAAGGTGTCTTCGGCCTGGTCGCCAACGTCGAAGTCGTTCGAGGATTCCGGACCCGGGAACGCGTCGCACGCCGCGAGACATGCACTGCTATCCGCGTATTGCTGGTTTTCGCCATCACATACCGCGGCCTCTAGCGCGCAGAATGCCTCGCAGCCGTCACCGCAGATCCCGTCGAGTCCGCCGCGAAGATCGCCCCCACTCGGACCGCCGTGGGCGCACTTCGTGTCTGCCGAGAGCTTCAGGAAGCCGAGCTGGTAGATCCGACAGCCGAGTGTGTCGCCGCGTCTGTCCCCGAGCGCGCCCGGCGGATACGTCTCGCAGGCCGCCTGGCAGCTCTCCTCAGAGGGATACTGCTGGTTGCCATCCACGCAATTGCCCATGATCTTGGCGCAATAGTAGTCGCAGGTGAGCTCGGCCGAGTCTCCGCCGGTGCCCGTCGCTCCGGTGCCCGTGGCTCCGGTGGCGGTTGCGCCACCTTGACCGGCTCCCCCGTCGCCGCTGGCCCCTCCCGTACCGTCGACGTCAGAGGAGCCACACGCCACGGAGGGGGCTGCGAGCGTCACGAGCACGGCCGCGAAGATGCATTCACGCATGATGGTCCTCACTCAATCCTTCCGAGCACCCTTCGCAATCCATTCCTGGATGCGGGCGATGTCGCCGTCTTGAAATTCGAACTTCGACCCCAAGGGCATCCTTCCCTTGCCGCTGGGTGTCCGGAGGTACCGGAATAGTTTGGACGCGGAAGGGTCAGCCGCGTCGCTGGGCAAGGCGAGCTTCGAGGCCCCGGTCATGGTTTCATAGCAGTCGTCGGGGCCCGTACAGAGCAAGCTGCTGACGACGGTGCCAGGGTCCTCCGCCGTCGAGTGACAGCTGGAGTCGTCGCCGCCGCAGCTCGCAGCGCCGGCCGGCGCGAAGTAGTCCTCATAGATCGAGGACCACTTCGCGGGGCCCTCGATGGCCGCCGTTCCGTTGCCGCCAGCCCCCGAACCATCGCTCGCACAGGCCGCCAGCGAAGTCAGGAGCGTCACGCCGACAAATCGAAGCAGCGGCGGCATCACGCGTCACTCCTCACACTGGAAGGGGCCACTTTCGATCGGCGGCAGCGCGTGGAGGTACGTGGCGATGTCGGCGAGGTCGCCGTCGGTCATGCCGCTCATCTTGTGAGGTGCACCCTTGCAGAGCGCGGCGCCCGTCGTGCTCGTGTTCCCCTTCATCGCTGCCGCAATGTCCTCGACCGTCGCGTCGCCGAGGCCCAACGCGGCCGGCGTGATGTTGGTCGAGGTCGAGGGCGCGAGATCCGATCGCGAGGTGTAGGTCCGCCCGCCCGCCAAGGCCTGCGCGAGATCGGGATTGCCGGGTGACAGCTCGGGCGTGTGGCACTGCACGCACGCGACGGTGGCAAGATAGCGTCCGCGCAGGGCGGCGTCGTACGCCCTATCCGATGCGTCGAGCGTCGGCATCGGAACCTGGACGTTGGGGATGCGGGGCGCGGGCGGATAGGGGTTGGGCAGCGTGTCGGACGCCACCACGTTCTCGTTCGGAGCGACGGAGCGCAGGTACTTCACGATCGACCCGAGATCGTCCTCGGTGAGCAGCGCATACTCGGGATAGGGCATGATCGGCCATAGCGATACGTCGTCATCGTCGGTGCCGCCGACGATCGCAGTTCGAACCATCTCGTCGGTCCAGGTGCCCTCGCCCTGCTCGGGAGACGAGGTCAGGTTCTCGGCGTAGACGGAGACGACCTCGCCGGTGTCGGTGGTGAAGTCGTACGAGCGGCTACCTGCCAGGTATTTGGCCGCGTCGGGCGTGCCGTTTGCGTCCGACGGCGTGTGGCAGTGACCGCAGACCAGCACCGTGTCGACCAAGTACTGGCCCCGCGCCACATCGCCCGGCCCACCGCCAGCTCCACCGGTCGCAACCGTGCTACCCCCGCTCCCCGCGCCGCCGGCTTGACCACCGCCCGAGCCGTTCGAATCGTCGCCGCAAGCTGCCGCCGCGGTGATCGCAATGACACCAAGACCCAAAGTCCACTTCATTTCCTGCTCTCCTCGGTACGGTATGAATCGGGTGTTGGTCGGATCGGATTCGGTCGGATCAGGGTTCGGTCGGCGGCATGGCGTCGATCCAATCGGCGAGGTCCTGCGTCCCCGCTTCGTCCACGGCGTGGGTCGCAATCGGCGGCATCTGATGCTCCCCGCGGAGATGGGCGACGACCCAGGCGAGGCTTTTTTCGTGCGAGCCCGGAGTGATCAACCGCGTGTCGGGGAACGCTTGCTGGTACGTGCCGAGAATGACCTCGGCGTCGATGCCCGTGGTGTAGGCGTCCGTCGTCTCGACGGAAGCGGTGTCGCCCCCCGCGGTCGGCCAGAACTCGTCGGCGCGCAGCCTCGTGTGAAGCTGCGTGAAGCCTGAAAGGCCGCGCGTCGAGTGACACGCCATCCCGCAGTTGGCGTGCATGTAGCCGAGGGCCGCGGCGGCCTTGCCCGTCTCGTCTTCCGGCAGCTCGATCCGGGTGTTTGTCGGCGGAGCGCTGAGCGCGCCGGAATCGGCGAGGTGGGTCAGCGTGATGCCCTCGGCGGTCGGCAATGCGAGCGCGATGGCCTCGACCCCAAGGAGACGGTCCGAGCCTCCTCCGTGGCACTTGTCACAGGTCGGTGTACCGGGCACCTCGTAACCGTCGTCGAGCCGGGTCGGACCTTTCTCGACGTTGAGCACGGCGTCGGTTCCCAAGGCATTCCAGATGTACGTGGCGTGGGCCCATGTCCCCGCACCACGCTTCCATAGCAGTCGCGTCTCGACGAGACGCCCATTCCACCGGAATTCCTTGAAGGCCTTGGTGCCGACCGGGAAGATCCAGGCGTCCATATCGGTCGTGTCGATCGGTGCTCCCGGCGGAAGCAGCAGGTAGCGTTGCTTCTCGGCGCTGTCGCTCCAGAACGTGACGCCCGGACGATAGGCGACCGCCTCGGCAGCGATCCGGCTCGGGTCGCGGTCCACGTACAGACCCATGCAGAACACGTCCGTCGGTGGCCCCTCGGCAGGCTCCTCGCATGCGACGCCACCGCTGCCGCCGCTGCCACCGCTGCCGCCGCCGCCGCCGCTTCCGCTCGGTGAGGACGAGCCTCCCCCGCACGCCGCGAGGAGCATCAATGTCGCGATGAATGAACGTTTCATGGAGTGAACCCCAGCCGCCTCGTCATCGAAGAGCAGCTTCTGTGCCGCAGGAGTCCCGGGGTCGTCGCGGCAGCGATGTGCGGGGCTCGACGTCGCGAATCGCGGCGCCTGTCGCCCCTTCGGGCAATTCGGGACTACGCGGGATTGCGACGGGGCAAATGGGGACCTCGAACGAGGTCCCGCGATGAACCTCGTGATCGCAGTGTGGTCCTCCACGACGTGCGGGACGTCGTGTGGCCGCGTGACCTGCCTCACCCGCCTCACCCCGTAGGCGGCACGACCATTGCGCCGATGGAGCCGTGTGCCTGACGCGTCGACCACGATGTCCGCAACGCTCCTCGGAAGGAACGCTCCGCTACGGATTCCCGTGGTAACCCCCGACGCGCCGCGATGCGTGCTCCTCGCCGAGGATGACGACGCTTTGCGGTTGCTGCTGGCATCCGTCCTACGGGCCGACGGCCATGTGGTCGTCGAGGTCGGTGACGGCGACGCCCTGCTCAGTCACCTTCGCGCTGTGCGTCTCGGCGCGCTGGCGCTGCCTGTTCCCGACGTCATCGTGTGCGATCTCCGCATGCCAGGGACCGACGGGCTCCAGGCCCTCGCGCGATTGCGCCGTGAGGGCTGGCGAATGCCGATGATCCTGATGACCGCGTTCGGCGATGCCACCAAGCATGCAGAAGCGCACCAGCTGGGTGCCGCGCTCGTTCTCGACAAGCCTTTCCGCCTCGCCGTTCTGCGCGCATCGGTGTCGCGCCTCCTGACGACCTAGACCTAGAGGCGATCTAGCCGAACGACTGGATTCGGGCAGATGGGGACCGATCAGGCGAAAGGCGAATTGCGCCTCAGTCCCCGCTACCAAGCACGCGGAAGGGCGCGCCATAGATCGTTGTCTGCTCCGCGAGCGTGCTGGTCCCTCGATTGCCTTGCGGATCGCGCCGGACGACCGACGGCGCGAAAGCGCTGTGGCCCCGACCGAGGAGGAGAGCTGGTGATCGATCATTTTCCGAGCAGGTTTTTAAGGCGCCAACGGACGGCTTCGCTCAGCCACGAAGCTTTCCATCGGGCGCGCGCGGCGGCGCACTTTTTCGCCCTGCAAGACCTCATCCTCGTCGCGTACCTGCTCATCGTCCTCGGCTTGCTCCTGGGCGGCGCGTCGATGACGAATCCGACACTCGCGACCGGCTGCGCACAACACGTTTACGCGGCCATCGCCGTCACGGTGCTCGGCGCCGTCGCGGCGCGCGGGCTCGACGGCGCCAGCTGGTGGAAGGCGGGCCTCTACCGCGTGTGCCTCGTCGGCGTGATCATCGAGAACTACCTGATGTTGCGCCACTTGCTGCCGCTGATCCGCCCCGACACGGTCGACGCGACCCTCTATCGCATCGATATCAGCATCTTCGGCGTCGAGCCGGCCCTGTGGCTCGAGAAGCTCAACCAGCGATTTGTCGTCGAGTGGTTCTCGTTCTTCTATTTAAGCTATTTCTGGATCAACGCCGCGTACCTCGTTGCCATCGCGTTCATTCGGCGCGGCGGCCGGGAGACGAGTGCGTACGCCATCGGCATCCTCATCACCTTTTGCGTCGGCCAGCTCGGCTATATGGCGGTGCCGGGATTCGGCCCAGTGGGTTACCTTGCCTCTTCGTTCCACGCTCCGCTCGACGGCGGCTTCTTCTGGAGCTGCGTCTCGCGCACCGTCTCGGCTGGAAGCGCGATGAAAGACATCTTTCCGTCGCTTCACACGGCTGTCCCCACGTTCCTCACGTGGTTCGCCTGGCAGCGTTCGCGCACCGAGCCGAGGTGGCGGCTGGTCGCACTCGCTACCGGGTTCTTCGCCGCCAACATCATCGTCTCGACGATGCTGCTGCGCTGGCACTTCGCGATAGACGTCGTCGCCGGCCTCGCGCTCGGCTCGGCGGCGGGATTCCTTGCGCCGCGGCTCGCGCTTGTCGAGGAGCGCTTTCGTGATCGCCTCGGAGTGCCACACGCATGGGATTTTCGCGACGTCGCCGAGCGCGGAGCGGACGCGCCCGTCGACGCCCGTCGACGAAGCCGCGGAGGTGGCTCCGCTGCGAAGGTGGCTGCCGCCGCAGAGTGAGCCGACGCCACCAGCAAGGACCAAGAACCGACACGCCTTGTGGACGCCGTACCCCGCGCGTAACGATTTTCCACCTTCATGAAGCTCGCTCGCCGCGTGTCGATGGCACTGGTGCTGGTCCTTGCGGCCGTATTGGGCGTCTCGGCCTTCCTCGACATCGCGCGCGAGCGCACGCTCTTGCGCAGCGACATGGAGGGTGACCACGTCATCGCCGGCGAGCTGGTGGCGACGGCGTTCGAGCAGGAGCTGGACACCGACGGCGTAGGCGAGGCCACCGATCTGCTCCAAGCGGCGAGTCGGCATCAGCAGAGCCTCCGCTTTCGCGTCGTGTCCGTTGGCGGCGGCGCGGGCGGCGCGACCTCGCCGGACAGCGCGCCCCTCGACGCCGCCGGCATCGCGCGTCTGTCCCGCGGCGAGCCCGTCTTCGTCCGCGTCGAGGCGCCCGCGCCAGGGCGGGCGCTGAGCTACCTTCCACTCAAGCGACGCGCCGGTGCAGCCACCGCGCTCGAAATCTCGGAGTCGCTCGGTGCCGAGCAGCGCCACGTCCACGCCATTCTCGTGCACGCAGTGGTCAGCACGCTCGTACTGGCCGCCCTGTGCGTCACCTTGACGATGGGCGTGGGCGCCGTGGTCGTCGGTCGCCCCATTCGCGCCCTGACTCGCCGCGCGCGCTCCATCGGCGCGGGAGACTTCTCGAGCAAGCTCGGTCTGGCTCAAGACGACGAGATCGGCGAGCTCGGGGCCGAGGTCGACGCGATGAGCGCCCAGCTCGAGACCTTCCGCTCACGGCTCGTCGAGGAGACCGATCAGCGCATCAAGACGCTGGAGCAGCTTCGTCACGTCGAGCGGCTGACAACAGTCGGCAAGCTCGCTTCGGGACTGGCCCACGAGCTCGGATCGCCGCTCACGGTGATCCAGGGTCATGCCGAGTTGCTCGAAGCGGCCGGCGGCGAGTCGCACGACGTGCCCCGGGCGGCACGGATCATCGCGCAGCAAGCCGACCGCATGACGCACCTCATCTCGCAGCTCCTCGACTTCGCTCGCCGCCAGCATCCACGCGCCGACCCGTGTGAGCTGAGCAAGCTCGCGCGTGACACCGCGAGCTTGCTCGCGCCAATGGCTGCCAAGCGCGGAGTCGAACTCGCGATTACCGCGACGCCGGGTCTTCCGGACGCATCGGGGGACGCGGTGCAACTCCAGCAGGTGATGACCAATCTTCTCCTCAACGCGCTCCATGCGACGCCCGCGGGCGGGTCGATCGAGCTCGCCGTCGGGCGAACGATGGCGAATCCACCCGCCGATCATGGCGGGTCCGCTGGAGAGTATCTGGTCGTGTCGGTATGCGACGCGGGGCACGGGATCTCGCCGGGCGATATCGGTCGTATCTTCGAGCCGTTCTTCACGACCAAGGAGGTCGGAGAGGGAACGGGGCTCGGACTGTCCGTCTCGTACGGGATCATCCGCGATCACGGCGGCTGGATCGCCGTCGATAGCGATCTCCGCACGGGCTCGCGATTCCGCTTCTATCTGCCTTCGTCGTTCCCGGAGGGTGAATCGCCACGTGCGCCGTAGCGCTTGAGCTTCCGGTAGAGCGTCTTGCGATCCAGACCGAGCGCCTGGGCGGCGAGCGCCCGGTTTCCGCCGAGGGTCTCGAGCGCGCGAAGGATGTAGCGGCGTTCGACCTCCTCCATCGTGACGAGCTCGTTCGGCATCGCGACAGGCAGCTCGAAGCTCGCTGCCTGGAACGTCCGGATCTTCGCTGGAAGATCCTCGGCACTGATGTGCTCAAACCGGGTGAGCACGAGCGCCCGCTCGATCACGTTGGCAAGCTCGCGCACGTTGCCCGGCCAGGCGTAGGCGAGGAGCTTCTCCGCGGCCGCGGACGCGATCCCGAGGACCTTCTTGTCGAGCTGAACGGAGAACCGTTCCACAAAGTGCTGTGCGAGCAGGAGGACGTCGCCACCGCGTGCCCGAAGAGGGGGGAGCTCGAGATGGATGACATTGATGCGGTAGAGCAAGTCTTCGCGGAAGCGCTGCTCCTCGACCGCCGACTCCAGGTCCTTGTTGGTCGCGGTGAGCACGCGCACGTCGAATGGCACCTCGGCCGATCCGCCGACGGGCCTGACCCGTCGCTCCTGGAGCGCGCGCAGGAGCTTCGGTTGCAGACCGATTGGCATGTCGCCAATCTCGTCGAGCAGGATCGTCCCCCCGGTGGCCTGGACGAAGAGCCCCACATGCGAGCTGCGGGCGTCGGTGAATGCGCCCTTGGCGTGGCCGAACAGCTCGCTCTCGAGGAGAGTCTCCGGCATCGCCGCGCAGTTGACCGCTACGAAGGGTCCGGTGCGCCGCCGGCTGTGGGTATGGAGGGCACGAGCGACGCCCTCCTTGCCGGTCCCGCTCTCGCCGGTGATCAGGACCGATGTGTCGGCATCCGCGACGCGCGACATCAGCTCGTAGACATTCTGCATTTCGGCGCTCCGCCCGAGGATGTCGGCGAACGGACGAGCGGGGCGCGCTTCCTCGCGCAGCCGCTTCACCTCGTCGCGCAGCGCCCGATGCTGCACGGCGCGCCGGACGGTATGGACCAGCGCCTCCAGCGCGAAGGGCTTCGTGATGAAGTCGTGTGCACCGGCGCGGATCGCCTCGATGGCGGTCTGCATGCTGCCGAAGGCGGTCATGACCACCACCGGGATGTCCGGGCGCGTGTCGACGATCCGGCGGCAGAGCTCGATGCCAGTCATGCCCCGCATGTTGAGATCGGTGATGACGACGTCGAACTCACCGGTGGCGAGCGCGATCAGCGCATCGGTGCCCGAGCCACGGGTCTCGACGGCGAACCCGCGAGCGAGCGCCACCGCAACCAGCTCGCATACGGCGATGTCGTCGTCGACCATCAAGACGCGGCCGAGGCGAGCGTCAGTCGGGACCCCACCGGGCCCCGACGCAGAGGCAATGTCTCCGAGCACGGCGGAGCCCAGCTGGGGTTCACCCGATCGACAATCGAGCGACGACCTTTGGAGATGCACGCGCCGCTGTCGCGCCGTCATCGTGGCGTTCATCGGTAGGCCTCGTCGGTGTCCCGACCCCGCACCACGCGCGCCGTTGGCCCCGGGTACGCCGTGCGCCCGAGTCGCACGGCGTACCCGGAGCGAAGGCTCAGCCCTCCTTCTCGCCGTCTTGCCCGTCTTCGTCCTCGTTGCCGTCCTCGTCCTGGTGGCCGGACTCGCCGTCGCTGTCGTCGTCGGCCTCTTCGACCTCGACGATCGACCCGTCCTTCGAGACGGTGACCTCGAGCAGGCTGTCGGCCGTGACGACCTTCACGTCGAGCTCGCAATCGTCGGCGTTGGACTCGACCTCCACTGCGGTGCCACCGGTCTCGGTCTCGGCCGCCGTGATGGCGGCATTCAGCGAGATGGAACCCTCACAGAGGCCGTCTTGCTGTCCGTCAGCTTCGCCGTCATCATCCTCGTGGTCGCCTTCGCCGTCGCCACCATCGTCGGCGCCCTCCTCGTGGTCGTCATCGTTCTGCGGGTCGGCCGATTCGATGACGCCCGTACCGGGGTGCACGTCGACCTCGATGTCCTGGGTTCCGTCGAAGATCTCGATTTCGTAGGTGGCGCCCACGCTCGCGCCGGCCTCGTTGTCGTTTTCCTCCCCGTCCTGCGCCTCACTGTCCAGCACCAGCCCACCGGAGTAGACGAGCGCGTCCGGATACGCGGCGGCCACGATGTCGATCGCCTCGGGAAGCGTGATCGATGCGCTTCCGATCGCCTCCTGATACCCTTCGAGGGCGCTGCTCCCATCGCTCGTCCCGGGGTTGGAGCCTCCCGCGACCGAGTTTCCACAACCAGCGGCGGCGACCGAGGCCGCAGCGACGAGCACGATCCAAGCTGCAAAAGTCTTCATGGAGTCCTCCGGGCCTCGCTTCGCTTCGCGGTGAGGCTGCCTGCTGAGTGCGATCCCGGGCCGCGATGGCTCAGCTTTCGACGGGGGCCGGACCTGCCGGGGGGGGCGCCCGATAGGTGAGCCATCGACGGCGAAATCCGCACTCACTCTCCGACCCGGTCGCCCCGCGACCCCGGCTCGCGATGGAACCTCTTCGACAGATGGCTGAAAGCTCCGGGGACAGGCCCCGATCGGCGCCCGTGCTGGCGCGCCTGCCCTTCTTTGATTCGGACGAGCGCATCGTGGCGGCGCTCCTCGCCGGGCAGCGGGAGGGTGGCTCCGCGCTGTTCGACAGGTACGAGCGCCACGTCAAGCGTGTGCTTATCCGCGTCATGGGCCCAGACGCCGGGCTGTCCGACCTGGTGCAGGACGTCTTCCTGGCCGCAATCGACGGCATCCACCGCCTTGAGGAGCCGGAGGCGCTTCGCGGCTGGCTCGGGGGGATCTGCGTCCAGATCGCCCGCGCGGAGATCCGACGCAGGACGCGACGGAGGTGGTTCCCGCTGTTCGCTCCGACCGAGCTTCCGGACGTCCCCTCGCTGCCGCCGGATGTGACGGTGAGCGAGGCGCTTCGTGTGACCTATCGGATCCTGGATCGGATCCCGGCGGACGAGCGGATTCCATTCTGTCTGCGGCACATCGACGAGATGGAGCTCGCTGCGGTCGCCGATGCCTGCCAGGTGTCGTTGGCCACCGCCAAGCGGCGGATCGGTCGCGCGCGGGAGCGACTGACCGCCATGGCGAAGGCGCATCCGGAGCTGTCGGAATGGCTCGATGGGGGGGAAACATGACCGCCGAACCGCTGCGCAACCTCGTCCGGCACGTCGCTCGCGAGGAGGATGCGATTCTCGATCGCACAAGACCCTCGGAGACGGTTCGCGAGCTCGTGGCTCGTCAAGCAGCGCGGCCGCGGCGGCTCGAGCCGTCCGGACGACGGTGGGTCCGCTTGCTGCCGGCGGTGGCCGCGACGCTCGTCGGGCTGCTCATTGGCGCGGTGCTCGCCCGCCGAGGCACCGATGCGGCGCTCAGCTTCCGCGTGGGCGACGAGGAGCGCAGCGGCGAGGTTGGTAGCTGGCAACGCGCCAGCTCGTCGCAGCCGCTTTCCTTGCGGTTCTCCGACGGGACGCGGATGGATCTGGCGGCCGGCGCGAGCGCGCGCGTCGTGCACACCGACGCGCTGGGCGCGGACGTGGTGATCGATTCGGGTCGGGCGCACATCGACGTCGTCCCCGATCGGGGTGGTCGCTGGAGCGTCCAGAGCGGGCCGTTCCTGGTCGAGGTGAAGGGGACACGCTTCGATGTGGAGTGGGACGCCGCGACCGATACGTTCAGCCTGGCGCTCTTCGAGGGGCGTGTGGTCGTGACGGGTTGCGGGCTCGTCGACCCGCGGGTGATCGAGGCGGGTCAGGTCGTCCAGGCCTCGTGCCTCGACCCGGTTTTCGAGGTCGCCTCACTCCCTGCGCAGGGCGCTGCTCTGCCCGCCGCTCTGCCCGCGGCTCTGCCCACTGCTCTGCCCGTTCGTGGCACACCCGCCGCTGGGGGGCGTGGGGAGCACGGGCTGCTGGCGAGCGCTTCGGCCGGCGCGACGCCTGCCATGCCGCTAGCCGCGCCGGAGCCTTCAGCCCTCGCCGCGGCGACCTCGTCGGCCGCAGCCAGCGGCCGCGAGAAGGCTCCGAGCGCCTCGGCATTGTCGCGCGTCGTGCCCTCCGAGTCGTGGATGGTGCTCGCTCGTGCCGGTCGCTACCGCGAGGCCTACGAGGGCGCCGACGCCGCGGGCTTCGCTGGCGAAACCGAACGTGCCGCGGCCGCGGACCTCGTGCTCCTCGGCGATGCCGCACGCCTCACCGGTCATGGGCCGCATGCGCGGGAGGCGTACCTCGCGGCCCGGCGGCGCTTCGGCGGGACGGACGCAGCGGCGCGCGCCGCCTTCGCACTGGGCAGGACCTCCTTTCAAGGTGGCGACTGGAGCTCGGCGGGGCGATGGATGCAGACGTATCTCGACGAGCAGCCCTCTGGCTCGCTTGCGACCGCCGCGATGGAGATCCTCTTCGAATGCAGCCTGCGCGAGGGGCCACCCGACCGTGCCAAGGCGGCAGCGCGCCTCTACCTCGACCGCTACCCGCAAGGACCCCACGCCGAGCAGGCACGACGCGTGCTCGGGCCCTGAGGTTTCTTCCGAATGCGGCTTCGATGACACTACGAACGGTCTGGAGGGCGCTGGGCTCCGTGCTCGTGTCGCTACTGCTGGCGGGCTCGGCAGCCGCCGCCGATGGCGCCTCGCGTCTCCTGCTGTGGGGCCCCCGAAGCTCCGATGTCGTGCGGAAGATCCGGGCGGAAGCGGTCGCGATCGGCTTCGTCGTGGTCGACCGCGACGAGGCGGTCGACCCTGCGTCGGAGCTCGCTGACGACGACCTTTCCCGCAACGATGTCGCTGCTGTCATCCAGGTGCGCGAGGGCGGAAGCGTCGCCCTCCGCGTGGGCCGGGCCGGCGCCGCCGACACGCGAAAGATGGCTCCGCTGGAGTCGACGAAGGACGCCTTCCCCACCATGGTCGTCGAGGAGGTGCGTGCTCGTCTGGTCGAGCTCGATCTCTGGATCCCGGACCGCCCGCCATCGCCGCCTCCCGCGCCGGCTTCGCCTCCTGCGCCCGCATCGCCTACGCCGGCTGCGCCGACGCCCATGCCGCCGGGCCCCGCCCCAAGACCACAATACGCGACTCAGAGCGACGACCATGGCGATCCGCCCTATCGCTTCAGCTTCGAGGCGGGCCTCGCGGGGACGATTGCGGCTGGCGGCTTCGCGCCGACGATGCACGGGATCGTCGGCGCGCGGCTCGAGCCTGCTCGTCGCTGGGGTTTCGGCGTCTTCGCGCTCCTTCCCATCGTTCCCAGCAACGTCGGTTTTGCGGCGGGCGAGGTCGATGCGAGCGCGACGGCCCTCGCCGCGCACATCGACGTATCGCCCTGGAACGACGGTCCCTGGCGCGCCACGGTCGGGGTCGGGAGCGGTCCGCTGTTGCTGAGCCTGGACGTCGATCCCGAGGATGGGTTCAGCGGTCGCCCGACGACGCTCATCGCTGGCCTCCACCACATCGATCTGACCGTCGGGCGCGACCTCGGCACGTGGGCGCGCGTCGAGGCCATGCTCATGCTCGGCTTGAGCGCGCCCCGGCCGGTCATCCAGGTCGACGGCGAAAGCGAGGCGGCATGGGGACGATTCTTCGGAACGCTCGGCCTCCGCGGTGACTTCGGCTTTCCTCCGCAGATCGACGAGCGTGCGCAATGAGGAAGGACCAGCGATCCCTCGGCGCGCTCGTGCTCGTGCTGGTGGTCGGGCCGGCGCTGTGGGCCACCTGCGGCGACGTGACGGCCAACGTCATCGTCCCGGAAACCGAGGAGGAAGACCCTTGCAACGAGGACGACCAGTGCTCCGACGAACGGCCGCAATGTGTCGCCGGTGATTGCGTCGAATGCGCCACCCTCGACGACTGCGCAAGCCCGGACGCCCGCTTCTGCGCGGAGGACGGCGGCCGCTGCGTGGAATGCATCGACGACGGCCATTGCGATGAGGGCAACGAGCGATGCAGCACGGCCCTCGGCAAGTGCGCGTTGCCCTGCACGTCGGGCGCGTCGTGCCCGGTGGATGACGATCCCATCTGCGACCTCGACGCGGGCTTCTGCGTCGAGTGCATCGCCGACGCCGACTGCGGTGAAGGTAACTTCTGCCGTGCGTCGGACTGCTACGTCCCCCAGGACGACTAGATGTCACCCCTTGTCTGCTCGAATACCCGAACGAACTCCCGCGGAGCGCGCTTGCGGCGCAAGCAGCGGGTTTCCGCACTCATGTAGCAAACGGTGAAGGCGCGCCGCGGCAAACCGCTCTCGTTCCTTCCCGAGCGATGCCAGAGGTGGTTGTGCAAGAGCATCACCTCGCCGGCGCGCGCGGGCAGGGCAATGGCGCGCGATTCGGCATCATTGCTGCGAATCACATCGTCCGGAACGACGCCTCCGAGGGGCGTCGCCAGCCCGGCGGCGTGGCTGCCCGGCACAACCTCGACGCAGCCCGCGGTCGGGCCCGCATCGTCCAATGCGGTCCAGATCTGGAGGGTCGGATCGCGGTCCAGCCCCCAGAACCTGCCGCCATCCTGGTGCCAGGGCAATGGCGAGCTTCCAATGGCCGCCTTTGCGAAGATCACCGCGCGGTAGATGGCGATCGGGCCCTCGATGAGGGTGCGCGCGACCCGCTCGAACGATTCGCGTTCGATCAGCGCTCGGAATCGATCGTCGCGTTCCAGCTTCTCGAGCTTGCGATAGCGAAGCGATGGGCCGACCCAGCCGAGCCCATGTTCGAGATCCTCGTAGCGACCCGATCCCGCGTCGTGCTGGAAGAAGAGCCCGTCGATGCGGACAAGGCCCATCATGAGATCGTCCGCGCGCTCGCGAAGCGCGCTCAGCGTCTCCTCCTCCACGAGACGGCCCATTCGCGCCCAACCATGCTCACGGTAGTGCGCGAGGGCGGCGGCCAGGCCCTCGTCGGTCAGGACCTCCGGCCCTTGGCCCGCAGGCGCGCGCGCGGGAGGCGCTGCGGCGGCGAGTGGCGCTGCGGCGACGAACGGCGCTGCGGCGACGAACGGCTCTGTCGTCGTCATCGCGCGTACGTCGTCTCGGTCCCGAGATGCGCGACGTGGAGCTTGTCGACCGCGGCTCGCAGCTCCGGTGCGATCGCGATCTTCGCTGTGCGGACGGCATCCTTCAGGTGGGCTTCGGAGCCGGGGCCGACGAGGATCGAGTCGACACCCGGCGCCTGGGCGAGCCAGGCATAGGCGAGCTCCATTGCGGACAGGCCGTGCGCCTTGGCCAGATCTTCGTAGGCGTCGGCGTGGGCGCGCATCGGGTCGGACCAGTAGCGGCCCTGATAGAGCTTGTTTCCATCGAATCGCGAACGGGCGGCGATGGAGGTGCGGTCGCGATGGACCCCGGTGAGCAGGCCGCCGGCGAGCGGGTTGTACACCGTCGTGTGGAGGCCGAACCGCGACGCAAACCGCATGTACTCGAGGTCGAGCTGACGAATGAGGAGGTTGTAGATCTGCTGGGCGATCACCGGTCGCGGCATCTGCATTCGATCACACGCGTAGAAGATCTCCAGGATCTGCCACGAGCCGTAGTTCGACACGCCGAACGCCTTGGCCTTGCCCTGGCGGAGGATTTCCGCGACGGCGCCGAGCGTCTCGCCCAGCGGAGTCGCGTGATCCGGCACGTGGAGGTAGTAGAGATCGACCTGATCGACCGCGAGGTTCTTGAGGCTCTCGTCGATGGCGGCGACGATGCGGCTGGGCGCGAGACCTTCCGGCCTTCCAGCGACGCGCTTGAATCCGACCTTGGTCGCGATGAACGCGCGATCGCGATGGCCGCGCAGTGCCGCACCCACGATGCGCTCGCTCTCGCCGTCGTTGTAAGCGTTCGCCGTGTCCAGCACCGTCACGCCGAGATCCAGGGCGAGGTGAATGATGCGCTCAGCGTCCTTGGCGCTCGTTCGCTTGCCGAAGTTCATCGTTCCCAGCGCGAGGGGAGCCACAGCGCCATCCTCGCGTCGCTTCGCCCACGGGGCGATCGACCTCGCCGCCGCGCTCGTTGTCGAAAGGCTCAGAACGTCCCCAGCTTCTTGGTCCTGTAGGCCGTCCAACAGGCTGCGCATCGCCAATCCACACGGATCTTGTCGTTGGGGAGCGCAACCCGCGTCGCCCGCCAGCCATGCTGTGAGCTCACGAGCGTCTCGCCGGTGCGCGTCGGCGGCGAACGAATGCCGCAATCCGCACACTGGAAGTACGAAGTCGGTCCCGTATCAGAGGCCGGTCCCGCGTCGGGGTCATCGTCCTCGTCGAACATCAGGCGCGGCAGATCAGACGGCATGCAACGACCCGGACGAATACGGCTGGGCCACCTTTGCAACGCACGACGCGGGGCTCAAGCACAATTTCGCGTGGGTATCGCGAAGATGCATCGTGAGATCGTACACTGCACGGCCTGTCAGCGCCCGCGGCCCCGTCTGCGTGCGCCAGCTCAATGGAACAGCAAGAGGACCGCCCAACACTCGACGCCCTGGTCGATCCGCACGATCTCGCGGCTACCGAGCCGGACGGCCTCATTGGGGCGACGCTGCACGACACCTACAAGGTCGTGCGGGTGCTGGCCGAGGGCGGAATGGGCCGGGTCTACGAGGCCCAGCACACGCGCATCTCGACCAAACGATTCGCGATCAAAGTGTTGCTCGCCGAGCTCAAGCACAGCCTCGATGTTCGGCTCCGGTTCCGACGCGAGGCGGAGGCTGCCGCAAGCGTCGTGCACCCCAACGTGGTGGGCGTCCACGACTTCGGCTACGCGCCCGACGGGCGGCCCTACCTGGTCTGCGACTTCCTCGAAGGGCGCGAGCTGGGGACCGTGCTCCAGACTCGGGTGCCGCTGTCCATCTCGCTGTCTGCGTCGATCGCGCGGCAAATCTGCCAGGCCCTCGCCACCGCCCACGACAAGGGCGTCATTCATCGCGACATCAAGCCGGCCAACATCTTCCTGGTCGGCCCGGAGGACGCTCCGCAGGTCAAGATCCTCGATTTCGGGCTCTCCAAGATCGTCGAGCTGACCGAGGCGGGCGTCACGCAGACGGGCGTCGTAATGGGAACGCCTTCGTACATGGCGCCCGAACAAGCCCGCGGGGAGCGCGCCGATCATCGCGTCGACATCTACGGGGTCGGCGCCGTCCTCTATGCGTGTCTGACCGGCAGGCCTCCTCACGAGGAGGAGTCGGCGCAGCAGACGGTCCTCGCCGTGATGACGCGCGAGGCGCCCCGGCCTTGTTCGTTGGTCCCCGGGATCCCGCCGTCGCTCGAGATCGTCGTGCAGCGGGCGATGTCGAACAACCCCATCGATCGCTATGCGTCCATGCGCGATCTCGAGGCGGCGGTCTCGCCCTACATCGTCGAAGGACCGATGTCGGTGCGTACGTCGTCCCCGGCGCCGCCCAGCGCGATGTCGACCCAGATCAGCGCTCCCGATCTTTCGGAAGCCGAAGGCATTCGCAATCGCGCGGCCGGTTGGCTGGTGCTCGCCGCGCTGCTGACGCTGCTGACGGCCTCGAGTGCGGCGCTCGGAATCCTGGCCATCTTCGCGCCGGGCAGGCGCGTACTTCACAGCGAGCTGCTCCTGGTGACCCTCGCCGTGGTCGGCTCGCTCTTCACGCCCGGCATCCTCGTCGCGCGGTTCATCCGCAAGCGCTACTGGAACAACAGCGCGCGCATGATGGACCTGGTGGCGGCGGTGCGCGGGCCCGTGCTCGCCGGGGCCTTTGCGTATGGCACCGCGTCGCTGGTCGTTCGTGTGGTGGATGCCTCGAGCTCGCAGCTCGCGCTGTCGATCGCCGCGCCGCACGGCTCGGGGTGGCTGGGGTGGGCGCCGTTCTTCGCGGCGGTCGGTCTCGCCGCGTCGCTCGCCGCCGCCGTCCGTCAGCGATTGCTCGCGACCTCGTTCACCTTCTTCCGCCGGCTCGTCGCCGGGCCCGTGGTCGTCGGTCTCGCCGTCGTCGCCTCGGTGGGGACGCTCTACCTCGGTATCGACGTCGGCGCACGGGCGCGAGTTGCGCGGGAGTCGAACGTCGCCTTGGATCCCAAGGGCACCGCGGCCGAGCCGGTGATCCCGGCGGCGCCCGCCGCTACCGTGCTTTCAACGCCGAACGCTGCGTCGAGCCCGGCCGCGCCACCCCCCCGCTCGGATCGGGCCACGCTCGAGCAGGTGGACAAGGCCACCTCGGAAGGCGTCGGCGCACTGACCGCGCTGCGCGAGCGCTTCCCTACCGACCCTGCCGTGCTCGAGGCGCTCGCCATCGAGCTGTCCAAGGATGCGCACAGGATTTCCGAGATGGTCGGGGTGCTCGAAGTCCTCCTCGCCGAAGAGCCGAAGCGCGCCGAGATCCCCAAGGTCGCAAACCTCGTCCTGTCGGCCGCCCTCACGCAATCGACGACCGAGCGCGCATTCACGCTCATGACCAAGCGGATGGGTGTACGGGGCGCGGAGATGCTCTTCGATCTGGTGCTCGCCCAACCGTTTCTGCGACCCCGCGCCCTCGCCGCGCTGGCCACCAAAGAAGTCCAAGCGGTTCTGACGCCGGCGCTGAAGATCTCGCTCGAGCTGTACACGTTGCGGACCTGCGAGGAGCGGCTGGAGCTGCTGACGAAGGTCGAGCGTGACGGCGACGAGCGCACCATCGGCGTCCTGACCATCTTCACGCTCCCGACCAAGCGCGGATGTGGCTTCAAGAAGCTCCACCCGTGCCCGGCCATGTGCGCCAGGTACGCCGAGCAGTTCGGCAAGGCGAAGGTGGCAATCAAGACCCGCCTCGAGAGACGTTAGCGCGAAAGCGCGGATGGGATAGCTTCGCGCGCCATGCGCTTCGCACACCGCTGGCTCGCTCTGTCATCGACCCTCGCTGCGCTCTCGGCTTGCTCGGAGGGGGCCGCGCCCGCGCCCTCGACGAGCGCACCGGCATCGGCCACGGCGCCGCCCAAGATCAGCGCGACCACGACGATGAGCGCGAGTGCCGCGCCGACTCCGCCGACTCCATCTGCTGCTCTGCCTCCCCGCACCGATTGCCCGAAGGATTCGAGCGGCCCGGGAACGCTCGACCAGCCGTGCGCCGGTGCGGGCAAGGCCCGGATGATGGAGGCCAAGTGGACCGGAAAGATCGATGACGAAAAGGGACCGTCCTTCAGCGTCACGAACAACTCGCCGGCCCCGATCCTCTACGGGAAAATCGCCGTCTACTTCTACGACAAGGACGGCAAACAGCTCGATGTCAAGGCCGATCCCGCGTCCACCACGGCCAAGGCCCTGCCCTTCCTCACGTGCGCCGGATCCAGCCTCTTCAGCGGCATCATGAAGGTCAAGGAGAAGGCCACGATCACGTTTTCGTGCGTGAAGAAGGCGAACGTCCCGGAAGGCGCGACGGCGATCGAAGGCGAGCTTCTGACCGTCGGGTTCGCCGACGCGAGCGACAAGAAGGTCGACTTTTACTGGAGCAACAAGGAGCTTGCGCCAAGCGAGCGCCCCAAGGGAGGCGCGAAGTAGGGCCCGAGCCGCGGTCCTCGCGGGCCGACAGCGCGGGCCGGGTGCACTGGATTCAGGCCGACGCGGCCTGCGAGGTCGTGCGACCGATCGCGGCGGTGCTCTGCAGGAGGCCGCGCAGGCAGGGCAGCACGACCAAACGGAGCGTTTCCTGGCGGAGCATCGCGCGGGCCGCCGGCGTGGTGACGCCGTGACGCGCCAGGCGGCGATCGTCGTCGCCGAGCGCAGGTGCAACGCCGTCGCGAAGCTCCGCCTCGATCGCCGCGATCTCGCTCATCACGGCGCCGCGAACGTCAGCGCCGAACGTGTCGATCGCCCAGCGAACGGTGGCCCACGCGAGCTCGGCATGGGCACGTTCGTCCTGGGCGATGACCCCGAGGACGCCGCGCACCGTCGGATCTTCGGTGGCCGCTTCGCCCTCGGCCGCCTCGAGGGCGGCGACGGTCTCGCCGATGCAACCTTCGCGAATGGTGAGCTTGACGATCTCTGCCACGTCGACCGCGCCGATCGCGCCGTCGATCGACAGCGCGCCAGGTCCCACCGGCGCTTCGCGGTAATGGCTGGCAAGTCCGAACGCGAGGCGCGCGTGCCGCGTCTCGTCGCGCAGGGCGTCGCAAGTGCGGGCGATGAGATCGGGCGGCGCTCCGAGTGACAGCAGCTGCAATGCAAACCGCGCGAACGCGGCGATCGATGCGTGCTCCATGAGGGCGATGTGCTCCCAGGCGTCGGCGATCCGCGCGCGCAGCGGCGCGTCGAGATCAGCGGTCGACGGCAAGGCGTCCCCGTCGCACCAATCGGTCCGTCGAATGATCGACGCGGTGCGGGCGTGGGCGTCGACCAGGAACGGACGACCAATGGCGCAGCCCCCTTGGACGCACTCGCGATGACCGTCCGCCTGGACCGTGCAGTACTCGGTGGCCCCGCCGGTGCAGTCGGCGTCGCCTCCGCAGGTGTCGGACGGCGTGGTGCAGGCGAAGGCGGGGTAAAGGCAGCCCTGCGTCGTGTCCCAGCTGGTGCATTCCTGACCTGCGCCGCAATCGCTCCCCGTGGCGCAGGTCGCTGGAACGCATTGCCCCGCGTCGGTGCCGCACAAGCAAATCGAGTCCGCCGCGCAGTCGGCGTCGGTGCGGCAGGACGGGACGCATCCACAGGCGACCTCGCCCGAATCGCTGCAGGTGAAACCTTCCCCGCACGCCGGCTCGCAGCAGCTGGGCGGCTCGGCCGTGGAGACCGGGCACTCGTTCGCTTCGCGACGGCGAAGGTTGCCGCCCTCACAGGTGTCGAAACCCGTATCGATGCCTTCGACGAGGAACGGACCAGGGTTCACGCACCCGCCGGAGCCTCCACCGGTTCCGGTCGATGCGTTGCTGCTCACCGCGATCCCGGTGGACTGGGCGACCGACGTGCCGCCGCCGTTGCCGCCGTTGCCGCCTCCGCTACTGGTTCCGCTGCTGGTTCCGCTGCTGGTTCCGCTGGCGCTCGAAGAGCCGGGACCGCTGGTCGTGGAAGGGTTGGCGCTGGCGGACGACGCAGAGGTGGTCGCGGGCGCTCCGCCGCTGCCGCCGCTACCGTCGCTGCCTCCACCCGAGCCGTCCTCGACCGTCACCCCGCCCCCGCAGGCGGTGAGCGGCGCCGCGCCCAGTGCGATCAGCAGTGCACCGGCGAAGCTTTCCAGGGTCGAGAGGCGTAGGCGGGGAGTCGTGCTCATGCCCGCGATGATCGTGCCTCTCGCGCCGCGTCGTCCACCGGAGCAGCTTCGCGGCGTCGCGCGTCTCAGCCTGCGGGCGACCCCGATGCGGCGAAGTGGACGCGAACCAGGCTCTCTTCGCTGGGAACGCCGACCCGCAACGGAAAGCCGTAATGCCCCGTGCCGCGGTGGACGTACATGCGATTTTCACCGAATGCCCAGAACCCGTGGTCGGGGATCTTGGTGAAAGTGCTGACGAACGTGGCCTGCAGCCCGATGCTGAGCAGGCCGAGCTGGCCGCCGTGGGTGTGGCCGGCCAGGACGAGGTCGCCGCCTCCAGCGGGCAGATGCACGAACGCGCCCGGGTCATGCAGGAGCACCAACCGGAGCGCTCCCGGAACGCGCGGATGCTTTGCGCAGACCTGAGCGATGCGCGCGCGCCGCTCCCGGAAGTGGAAGTCGATCCCGAGGATCTGCACCGGACCGGCGGGGGTCTCGACCACCTGGTCCTCGTCGATCAGCAGGCGCGCGCCAACTGCCGCGAGCGCGCGCGCGACCATCTCGGGCGCTTCGTGATCGTGGTTGCCGCGGCACGCGAAGACGCGCCCGGGCAAGGCGCGCAAGGGCGACAGGCCCTCGATCATCGCCTCCTCGGCGTCATGCGACTCCATCGTCACGAAGTCGCCCGTGAGCAGGATGAGATCAGGATCCTGCGCGACGGCCCGCTCGCAGATGGCGCGCAGGGCGCGGGCCGACATGAACGGCCCGAGATGAGGATCGGTGATCTGGACGAGGCGAAGTGGTCGCTCGACGCGCAGCTCGCCGTGTGCATGTCGCGAAAGGGGGAGCACTTCGCGCTTTTCGAGTGCGAGATCGACGATCTCGTGCCGGCGTCGCACGCTCTGCCACAGGCCGAAGAGCGCCACGACGTAAGGGAGCCAGGCGAGGTGCGGGACGACGCCGACCGCGACCGCGATGGCCCACGGCAGCGCGAGGAAGGTTCCGCCCACGAAGAACGATGCGGGCAGGCTCACCAGCGCGCGATAGATGCGCGGGCGCAGGGCCGGGCGAGTGAGCCCGGCGAAGTGCAGGTACACCACGATCTGCAGGTACGCATAAAGCGGCCATGCCCACTGGAAAGACGGCCACAGCGCGACCGAGATCGACGTGTGCACCGTGAGCAGCACTGTCGCGAAGATCGCGTAGAATCGCCCGCGGAAGAACGCTGCGGCAGCCACGACCATCAAGGCGGAAGCGACGCTCGCCCAGGCGAAGGTCATCGTGCTGCCGGTTCTAGCTCATCGTGGGCCGCCCGAACGTTGAGTTTTCTGTACGCAGCGAAAGGGCGCCCGCGGGCTTCCGCCGAGGTCCGGTGCTATGTCGCGGCCTCAGCCGAAGGAGGCTCCATGTCCCTGTATCTCGCGTCGGTTCCTCAGCTTCGCAGCGTGCTGGTCGCGATGGAGAGCTGGCTCGACAAGGCAGTCGTTCATGCGCAGTCGAAGGGCTTCGATCCCGAAGACCTCCTCAGCGCGCGTCTCGCGCCGGACCAGTACCCGCTGCTGCGCCAGATCCAGGCGGCCTGCGACGCGGCCAAGTTCGCGGCGGCTCGCCTCACCGGTCGCGAAGCGCCCAAGCACCCCGACACCGAGTCGACCCTCGCCGAGATCCGCGCGCGGCTCCGAGCGGTGATCGGCTACCTCGGCGACTTCGCCGACAAGGATTTCGAGGGCGCCTCGGCGCGCGTGGTCGAGCTGTCCTTCATGCCGGGCAAGGGCATGCTGGCGGGCGACTACCTGAACCAGATGGCGCTGCCGAACTTCTATTTTCACGCGACGCACGCCTACGCGATCCTCCGCCACAACGGCGTCGCCCTCGGCAAGATCGACTTCATCACGGCGCTCACGCTGCGCGACCTCTGATCGCAGCTACTCCGGCTCATCCGACGCACGCCACGGCGCGACTCTTTCGCATCAACCTCCGCACGAGAAGCTCGATGAACAACGGGACCAGAACCAAGGATGCCAACACCGAAGGCCGAAGGCCGAGGTGGTGGCACCAGGACCGCGGCGAGGGAGGCGTGCCGACCAAGCTGCGAATCATGGCGGTCGGCCTCTCCTTCGCCGCCGGGATGGCGACGATGTGGGCCATCGATCGCAAGCCCGAGACGACGGACACCAAGGCCACTGCGGAGAAGGTGGTCCCTGAAGGCCAGGCCCGCGCGGTGAACGCCGGCGCGGTGGTCGTCGAGCTCTTCGTGATGTCGCAATGCCCTTATGGGTCGCAAGCGGAGGCGGCGTTCGCCGAGCCGATGGCGAAGCTCGGCGCCGACCTCGATCTGCGTGTCGAGTTCATCGGCGACGTGATGCCGGGCGGAGGGCTCGGCTCGATGCACGGCCCGACCGAAGTGCGCGGCGATCTGGTGCAGATCTGCGCGATCAAGCACACGCCGGCCTGGTTCGATTTCATTGCATGCCAGAACGAAAACATGCGCGAGGTCGCCACCAACTGGGAGGGCTGCGCCGCCAAGGTCGGGATCGCCAAGGAGACGATTGGCGCATGTGCCGACGGAGAGGAGGGCAAGGCGCTGCTTGCCGCCTCGTTCGACCGTGCGTCGAAGAAGGGCGTGTCGGGCAGCCCGACGATCTTCATCGGCGGCAAGGCTTACGAGGGTAACCGTCGCACGTCGGATCTGATGCGGGCCATCTGCGCCGCTCACACGGGCGAGCCGCCCGCCGCGTGCGCCGACCTGCCGGAGCAACCCAAAGTCCACGTCACGCTCATCGGCGACGCGCGCTGCGGGGCCGACTGCGATCTCACCCAGCTCGAAGGCAACGTGCGGAGCGCGGTCGGCAATCCGGAGATCACACGGGTCGACGTCTCCGACGCCACCGGCAAGCAGCTGCGCAAGGAGCTCGGCGACATCACCATCCCGACGGTCGTCTTCGACGCGACGCTCGACAGGGACCCCGAGTCCAAGGCGCAGATCCCGAAGAACCTGAAGGAGGTAGGGTCGTACAAGTTCCTCTCCCTCGGCGAGTGGAACCCGGCGTGCGCCGACGATGGCGGATGCAAGCTCGATGTCTGCAAGGACAAGATCCAGTGCCGCCCGGAAGAGCCGAAGAAGCTCGAAGTCTTCGTGATGTCGCAATGCCCCTATGGCGTGAAGGGGCTCGACGCCATGAAGGACGTCTTCGCCAGCCTCGACAAACACAAGGAGTCAATCGACTTTCAGATCCACTTCATCGGCGACGGCTCCGCGGAGACCGGGCTCACGTCGATGCACGGCGAGCCCGAGGTCGCCGAGGACTTGCGCGAGATCTGCGCGCTCGAGCACGGCAAGACGCGCCAGGCGATGGACTACATCTGGTGCCGCAGCCCCGATATCCGCAGCGCGGCCTGGCAGGGTTGCGCGGGCGAAAAGAGCGGCATCGCGGAGGACGCGATCGCCAAGTGCTCGGAGGGCAGCGAGGGCAAGAGGCTCCTCGCGGCGTCGTTTGCGAAGGCCAAAGCGGCGGGCATCGGCGGCAGCCCGACCTGGCTGGTCAATGGCAAGTACCAGTTCTCGGGGATCGACCCTAGGGCGATCATGGACAACCTCTGCAAGCACAACAAGCTCGGCGCGTGCGCCGAGCAGCTGGCCGGCGCGATCGCACCGGCCGGAGCCGCGGAGCCGGGCTGCGGCGGCTGACGCCGTTCTGACTCTACTCCGCTGCCGTCTGACGCTTGTCGGCGACGTAGGCGATGCCCTCGGCGTTCAGCCGGACGTCGAGATCGAGCAGCTCCCAGTCGGCCTGCCCCAGCTGCAGGCCGATGGCGTAGGCCTCCTCCTCGATGCCGCGGCGTAGCTTCCCCGCGATCCCCTTCGCGAGATCCGTCGCGGAGGCGTCGCTGGTCGCCGCCTCTTCCAGCCATTGCTCCGACCGGTCGACCCAGCGGCGCACCTGAGCGGCGATCTCGGGCAAGCCACCAACCTCGCCGAAGTGGGTCGGGCACGCCGTCTCCTCCCCCAGATCGAGCACGCGCTGGAGGCTGCTGCGCGCCTCATCAGGCTCGAAATCCGTCGGGCTCGTCGAGGCCAGAGCGAACCGCCCGGCGCGCTGGAGCGAGGGGTAGACCAGCCCGAAGGTGTCGCCGGTGAACACGGTCCGCGTGGCGGGATCGTGGACGACGAAATGGTGCTTGGCGTGGCCGCGCGTGTGGTGGACCCGGAGCCTCGAGGCGCCGAGATCGAAGGTCTCGCCGTCGGCGAGCGCGCGGACCCGATCGGCCGGAGCCGGCTCGATCGTGCCGTACACCTTCTCGAAGTACGCCTCGCCGTAGACGACCTTGGCGCTGGCGACGAGCTTGGAGGGGTCGACCAGGTGCCGTGCGGCGCGGGGGTGGGCAAGCAATGTCGCGTTGGGGCAGCGCGCGAGGAGCGCGCTCGCACCGCCGGCGTGATCGAGGTGAACGTGGGTCACCACGACCCAGCGCACGTCTTCGGGGCGGCGACCGTGAGCGTCGAGCGCCGCGAGAAGGCGGGGGAGGGCATGCGTCGTATACGCCTCGATGAACGCGCATTCGCCACGGTCCATGCGCAGATATGCCGCGACATAGCCGGGGGTGGTGGGCTCGCAGTCGATCGTGTGCCGTTCGGGGATCGTCACGCGCGGAGCATGACAGACGCTCGCGAGCCCCGATAGGCTGCGCCCATGAACCTTCGCAATCGTGGTCCCGCGTTGCTCATCGCAGCCGGGCTCGCCCTGTTCGTCGCCGCGTGTGGCGGCGGACCTTCGACTCCGGTGGACCCCAACGCAAACCCCGGCCCGGTCTCCGAGCCGCCCAACACCGATCCCCAGCCGGCCAGCAGCACGCCCGCATTCCCGCCCCCTCCGACGTGAGATCTGCTCCGAAGTGAGCTCGGTGGGCACGAGGTCGATCGGCGCGGGCGAACGCGGGTCAGGATGGCTGCGAGGGCCGTCCTTCGACTTGACATTCGTCCTCGGCGTCCTTTCGCTCGCGCTGGCCGCTGGGGGCATCGCCCTCCTCGGGCCTTCGTTCTTCATGGCGGTGCTGCTCGCCGACTTCTGGCTGCTCGCCTATCCCCACGTCGCGTCGACCTTCACGCGGATTGCGCTCGATCGCGGCAGCATTCGTGACAACCGCTTTCTCCTCTTCGGCCTGCCGCCCATGGTGCTGGCGGCGACCGGGGCGGCTGCTTGGGTCGGCGGCGCTGTCGCTCTAAATACGATCTATTTTTACTGGCAATCGTACCACTACACCCGCCAGAGCTACGGCATCGCCCGAGCCTACCGCCGCAGCTCGCAGCACAGCTCGCAGCACAGCTCGCAGCACAGCCCGCAGCACAGCTCGCAGCACAGCTCGCAGCACAGCTCGCAGCAGGATGCGACCGGTCGTGACTGGCTGACCGACGCTGTGGTCCTGGGCTTTCCGCTGTGGGGGCTCTTGCAACGCGCAGCCGAGCAGCAGCCGGCCTTCTACGGTGCGCCCTTCCTGGCGCCCGCAGTTCCCTGGCTGGTCGTCCACCTCGCCGGCGCGGCGGCGCTCGTCTCACTGACGCTATGGGGCGTTCGGCAAGCCCGCGCCCTGGCCAGCGGCCATCGCGAGCAGCTCGGTACGACGCTCTTCGTCGGATCGCATGTCGCCATCACCGCCGTGAGCTACCTCATCGCGCGCGACATCACCAAGGGCTGGCTCTTCGTGAACGTCTGGCACAATGCTCAATACATTATCTTCGTGTGGGCCGCGAACGCCCGACGCTTTCAGGGTGGGGTCGACCCGGAGAGGCGCTTCCTGTCGTGGATGTGTCAGCCGGAGCGCGCCGTCGTCTACGGCGCGGTGTGCCTCGGTCTGGGTGCGGCCTTCTACTTTGCGCTGGGTCGCTTTGCATCGCTGCTACCGAGCGACGTCCTGCCCGTCGTGCTGACGTTGCACCTCGCGGTGAACTTTCACCATTACCTGGTGGATTCGGTCATCTGGCGTGCGCCTCGCCTGGCCCGCGCCAGGTAATACAGATAGGCGAAAACCAGTAGGGCGCCGCAGGCGAGCGCGAGGAGCAGGTAGGTCCGCGCCAGCGTTCCGAGGGTGAACTCGTGGGTGCGCAGCAGCTTCTCGACGTCGCCCTCGGCGTTGTCGCCGTTCGCCGAGCCGCGGGGCATCTGCATGACGCCGAGGGAGACGCCGATCCAGCGGAGCAACGCATGGACGTAGGAGATGGAGCAGGTGACGAGGACGAGGTAGCGCCAGAAGTCCCAACGCCACGGAAAGCGCTGATAGAAGGCGAGCATCATGGCGGTGGACAGGATGAGCTCGCCGCCCATTCCTGCGAAGATCACCCACTGGAAGGCGCGCCCCGGGGAGATGACCAGCGTCATCCAGATCTGGAGCATCGCGAGCGAGCCTGCGCCAAGGATCAGCGCGCGATTGCGCTGCCGGATGCCGTACGCCGAAAGCCCGATCCAGAACGCTGCCACCACGAGGATGACCAGCACGCTGCGCTCGTCGGAGGGCCAGATCGTGACGAAGGGCAATGGGATGGCCAGGATGCCGGCGAACCATGCGGCCACTGCGTGGCCGAGCTCGTGGGTCCACATGCCGACGGTCATGAAGACGGTGGTGCCGAGCCCCATGAGGTGCACCAGGAGGGCGAAGCCGACCGCCGTCGGGAGCGCCGCGGCGTTCACCAGGGGCGTGTCGTACTGGAAGGTCGACTCGAATCGCACTGGCGCCTGGCGCACATCGCCCGCGCCCGTGCCGACGTTCAGCGGAGCGATCGGCGCGTAGGATCGGGGACTGGCAGCGCGTCGTGGGGCGGGCTCGGAGAGCTCGAGCCCGCGGGTGTCGGCGCCCGCGAGATCGATGCTCGGGCCGTCGATGCGCGCGAGATCTTCGTCGGCTCGGGTGAGCGCGATCGCCGGCCTGACCGATGCGCGCCGAGGCGGGACGTCGGCGAGCTCGATCGAATCTACGCGGAAGGCGGGCTCGCTCGACGGCAGGTCGGGGATCGGCGAGGTCGACGTCAGCGGTGCCGGCGCGAGGTCGGGCACGTCGAAGTCTCGGGGCTCGCCTGCCATCGTCGTCCTTTGCAAAGGAGACGCGATGCCTGACGACAAGGCGAGCGTTTCGTCGAGGTGTCGCGCGCGTCGGTGCAAGCGCGTTCGACGCGACCCGTCGCGCCGATGGTAAGAGGCCGTGCGATGGCGCAATCGAAGACGAAAGCGACGGCGCGCGGCGTTGCAGCGAAGCCGCCTGCGCGGCGTTGCCACGTGCTCGACGTCCCCTTCGCCATGCGGACGGTCGCCACCGCGAGCGGGGCGCGGTGGGATGTCGATCATGGCGTGTTCGTCATCGCGGGCGAGACGCTTCCGGCAGCGCTCGCGCCGTTCGCGGCGCTGCCCTACTCGTGGGAGCTGCACGTCCAGCGCGAGCTCGAGGGCGACGTCGCCGTGCCGGCCGCTGCCGCCCGCGGGACTGCTGCCGGGCCAATCGTCCTGCGGTCCCACCAGGAGGAAGCGGTGCGCGCGATCGGCGCCTCACGCGCTGCAGGTAGCACCGGCTTCCTCCTCGCCGACGACGTTGGGCTCGGCAAGACCATCTCCGCGTGGAAGGCCGTGCTCGACATGCGCGATGCGCGCACCGTGCTCATCGTGTGCCCGCTCGCCGTGGTCGCGCACTGGCGGCGGACCATCGAGGCCATGGGCGACGACGGCAAGGACGTCGTCATCCTGAACTACGAACGGCTCGGCAAGCTCTTCGATGTGACGCCCGAAGCGCGCAGGCGCATCCGCAGCAAGAAGGGCCTCGCGCGCGCGGGGGCGGCACCCGAGATCGACGTCGTGATCTGGGACGAGAGCCACCGCTGCAAGAACCCGACGTCGGCACGATCGAAGCTTGCCGCGAAGCTCAACGCGAAGGCGGGCTTTTGCCTCTGGCTGTCGGCGACCGCCGGACAGAACCCGCTCGATCTGTCGTACCTCGCGCCACTGCTCGCCAGCGCCACCGGATCACGGGCGTCGGACCTGAAGGATTTCGAGCAATGGTGCATCGACCAGGGTCTGGGCGTGACGCGCGGCACCTACGGAAAGTGGGAATGGCAGGGCGACCCCGCCGACTGCGAGAAGGTGCGTGCGCTCCTCTTCGACGCGGGGCCCGTCGACAAAGCGGCGCGCGGCGCGACTTCCCGAGGCGCACCGGAGCGCGCATCGACGCGGCATGCGCCCATCGGCCTGCGCCGGCGGCCGGAGGAGATCGCCGGGTGGCCCGCGATCAACCGCATCTTGACGCCCATCGATCTCGACAGCGATGCGCGCGCTCTCTACGAGCAGGCATGGACCGCGTTCCGGCGCGAGATGGAGCTGCTGCCACGCGGGCGTGACCCGAAGTCGGCCCTCGCCGCCACGCTGCGTCTCCGCCAGAAGAGCTCGCTGCTTCGGGCCCCCGGTACCGTGGCGCTCGCTCGTGAGCTGCTGGACAACGGCCACCAAGTCGCTATTTCCGTCTGCTTCCTCGAGACCCTGGGCGCATTGAGGGAAGCGCTGGAGCACGGGCTCGGGGCGGTGCGCTGCGCGGCGATCCACGGCGGGGTGTCGGCGTCGGCACGGGAGGAGGAGCGGCTACGGTTCCAGCGCGGCGATGCGCGGGTCGTGCTCTTCACGGTGGAGGAGGGCATCTCGCTTCATCAAGGCGAGATGCGCGGCGAGATCCCCAGCGGGATCCACAGCGGGATCCCCAGCGGGATCCCCAGCGGGATCCCCGGCGGGACACGGGGCGGGATACGGGGCGAAACCCAGGGCGGCGGCGACGCACCGCGCTCCGAGCTCATCCACGACCTTCGCTGGTCGGCCATCCAGATGGCGCAGATCGAGGGCCGCTGCCACCGCGACGGTCGTTTCGCGCAGGTCTACTGGGCCTACGCCGACGGCACGATCGAGGAGCGCATCGCTCAGGTCGTCGCGCGCCGCGTCCAATCGATGAAGGAGATGATCGGCGACGACACCGAGACCCTCCGTGAGATCGAGGCGCTCCTCGCTGACGGCTGAGGGCTGCACTCGTGTCACGTGCGCAACCGCCTTCATGGTGCGACCTCATCGCCGGTCTCCCCGGGCGACGCAGAGCGCGGTAGCATCCGCCGCCCCTGGCTTGGCGCCGTCCATCCTCGGCCCCCGCGTCGTCGCATCTGCGGCGCGCGGGCATGGCTGTCGGCATCGCGATCACCGCGGTGGCGCTCGTGTCGTTCCCGGCTTCGCGCCGATCGATCGTTGCGGCGGCGCGCGCGTTGGCCGACCCGGCGCTGGTCGAGCGTCCTGCGCCAGCGGCACCGATCGCCTCGAACATGCCGCCTCGGCTCCAGCTCTGGCCGGAGGTGGGCGATGAAGAGCTAGATCTGGCGGTCGCCGCCGAGTTCTCCGGCGTCCACGGCGCCGATCTCGACGGCTTGGGATCGGTGGTCCTGGAGATTGCGCCCCGCCGGCTGCGCGTTCCGATCACCCGGCGCACCGTGCGCTACGTCCGATTCTTCACCGAATCGCCCCTTGGACGCGCCGCGATGGCGGGTCGCCTCGAGCGATTCGGGCGCTACCGCGAGATCCTCGAAGGCGAGCTGCGCAGCGTCGGCGTGCTCGACGAGCTGTGCGCAGTCGCCGCGATGGAGAGCGGGTTCGATCCGCTCGCGACGTCGCCCGCCGGAGCCGTCGGCATCTGGCAGCTCATGCCGGCGACAGCGCGCGCCTACGGCCTGAAGATCGAGCCCGGGCTCGACCAGCGGCGCAGCTTGCGGGGCGCGACGCGCGCGGCCGGCACCCACCTTCGCGATCTGTATGATCACTTCGGCAGCTGGGATCTCGCGCTCGCCGCTTACAACGCGGGCACCGGGCGCATCGAGCGCGCGATGGAGCGCTGGCTCGAGGCGCGCCCGGCCGGAACCGCGCCGCCGACCTTCGCCGACTTGGCGCAGGCGCGCATGATCCCGCTGGAGACGGCCGACTACGTGCCCAAAGTCACGGCCTTCAGCATCGTCGCCGAGAACCGCAAGCTGTTCGGCCTGCTCGATGACGAGCCAGTCGTGCCGATCACCACCGACGAGCTCACGGTGCCCGCCGGTACGACCCTCTCGAGCGTCGCCCACGCCGCCGAGAGCACGGTCGCCGAGCTGCGCCTGCTCAACCCCGAGCTTCTGGGGGACCGGACGCCGGTGGACCTCGGCGATCAGGTCGTCCTGCTTCCGGCGGGAACGTCGGCCCACGCCGAGGTCACCCTCGCGGCGTTGCTTCGCGACAACAAGGCGAGTGGCGACGACGCTGAAGCGATCGCCACTGGCTTTGCGCCGTTGCCCGCCGTGGCGTCGCTTCCGCTGTCCAACTCCCGACGAGCATTCGGTCTGCTCGGCGCGAGCCCTGGCGCCTTCGCGATGGACGACGCAGCGGGGCCACGTCCGACGTGGCTCGGCCCGCCGCGCCTCGCCGTCGTGGATCTCGCCGCGGGCATGCCCGGATTCGACACGCTCGACGCCGCCATCGCGCAGTCGCTCGGCGTCGCGCCACGCCATTCCAACGTTCGCGTGAACGCGGCGCTTCAGCTGCTCGACGCCGCGCGAAAGGACCTTCGCTCGGCCCACCGCACCGTCGGGCGCGACCCGCTCGCCGGCATCGATCTCGAGCGCGCTGGCTCCTCTGGTGAGCGCCGCGCGCGTGACTTCGGACAGGGCGCTCCCGGTCGCACCTTCGAAGAGGTCGCGCGGGCGATCCTCGCGCCCGATCGGCTCGCCGATGCCGGCGCCGGTCCGCTCGGCTCGGATCAAGCTGCCAGCCCGCCGCCGCTTCCGCCGCTCCAGCACTTCACCGTGGGAGACATCGCCGTCGAGCTGCAGCGCGTGCCGGAACGCGCGACCACGCGGTTCGAGCTCCGCGCGCTCGCGACGAGCGATGCTGGCGTGCTGCGCGAGACGGGGAGCAACCAGGTCGTCGAGACCCTTCCAAGCGAGCTCGACATCGTCGCTTCTCTGCTTCGCGGAAAGCTTCGCCTCATGCTCGCGGAGCGCAGCGCATCGGTCGCCATCGCGCTCCGTCGCGCAACCGCGGCGGACCGACGAAACGAGCTCGCACAGCGGGCAGACGGGCCGGCGTGGCTCGCGCTTTCGGACCTACTCTTCCCCGCGGGTCATCCGCTCGAGGGCACGCTGCTCGGCGCGCGCCACGACCCGGACGAGGCGCTCGAAGCGGCGCTCCTCGATCGCGATCGCAGCGAGCCGAGCGCCATCGCGCTGCGGCTGCGGGTCGAAGGTGACGTCGACCCGGCGCAGCTGCGCGCGGTCCTGGCCCGGGCGACGCTGGGTCTGCAGACGCTGGGTCTGCCGACGCTGACGTCGGGATCGCTCAGCGTGGTTCCGCGCGTCGACGGCGATGCGCGCCGCACCGATCTGGTGCTGGAGCGCGGCGACCCGAAGGTCCTCTTCGGTTTCGTCGCGCCGGCCGAGGCCACGCCGAGCGACGCGGCCACGCGCGTCGCGCTCGAGATCCTCGGCGGCAAGAAAGGTCGGCTTCGCGCAACGCTGGTCGACCAGCGCGAGATCGCGACCGAGGTCGCCGTTCGCCTCGAGCTGGGCCGTCGCGCAAGCGGCGCGACGATCGAGATCAAGCCGTCCGGGCCCATCGCCCTGCGCGCCGTCGAAGACGCCCTGCGTGACGAGCTGCGTCGCCTCGCCGAGACCGACCCGGACCGGCGCGAGGTCGCCTACGCGGTCGGCGTCCTGCGCACGCGCGTCGATGACGAGCGCAAGGCCGCGGACAAGCCCGCGCCGGGCGCGCGTGACGGCTGGAGCACCACCAGCGCACGCATCCGACGCGCGCTCGATCCCGAGCGCAACGAACGCGCCCTCGCCGCCCTGGCGCGGGTCGATGCCCGCGCCGTTCGCGACGCGATGAGCCGCCTGCTCGACGCGGGCCCGGTCACGGTCACCGTCCGCCGCCGGGCCGATGTCCACGGTGGTGGCGGCATGGGGCCTTCTGCTCGCGTGAAGTAGCCGTCTCGCGCCTGCCGACGATGACGTCGGGAGAACGGGGAACGACTGGTCGCCGCCGCGCCACCGTCGCAAGAACCCGGTATGGCGACGCCCCGAACCACTGCAGGCTCCCTCGCACACGGCGCTCGATCACGGGTTGGAGGTGCCGCGCGCGCTGCGCTCGCATCTGGTGGGCTCGCCGCCAGCCTCGGAGGTCTGGGCGCGCTCGGCTGCGCGGGGACCACAACGAAGACCGAATCGTCGGGCGCCGCGCCTGATGCGCCTTCCTCGATCGATGCACCGGCGCCCGCGCCCATCGCGGTCGGCGACTACGGCGCGCCCCTGTCGCGCAAGACCTTCGCGGCGCGCGCCGAGGACGACCCGGCCGACGGGCACCCGCGGCTATGGCTCCGGGAGTCCGATCTGCCGCGGCTGCGCGCCTGGGCACGCAAGGACAACCCGGTCTGGACGGAGGGCCTCGCCGTTCGCCTCGCCGACGCGCGCGCCAAGTACGACAAGGACGGCTTTGGCAAGCTGTCGAGCTGCGCCGAGACCGAGCCCTATTGCGAGTCATTCGCCGCCCTCTTCGGCTTCGGATCGCTGGTCGATCCTGATCCGGCCGAGCGCAAACGCGACGCTGGGCGCGGACGAAAGCTCCTTATGGAGGAGATGACGCGCATCGACGCCAGAAAGCCTGGCGACCCGTTCGGCGACCCGCGTATGGCCGTCTACAATCGATCGCGCTGGGCCGGCGAGGCCTTCGGGCTCGCAGTGGATTGGCTGTACCCCGTCCTCACCAAGGATGATCGCGCGCTCATCCGCCGGGTGTTTCTCCGCTGGTCGGAGGAGCTGTTGGTCGCCACCACCACCGATCACAATCATCCCGTGCCCGTCGGGCTGCTCGCTGACCCCAAGCTGCTCGACAACAAGAGCGCGCGGCGATATTCACTGAACAACTACTATGCCGGGCATGCGCGCAACCTCGCGCTGATGTCACTCGCGTTCGACCCTGCCGACGACCCCGAGGAGCCCGCGGCCAAGCGGACGTACCCGAGTCTGCGCGGCTATCGCGAAAACGTGCGCAAAGCCTGGTGGTACGTCGCGACCCACGCCCTGGAAGGGGACGCGCGCGGCGGCGCCTTGCCGGAAGGGCCGCAATACGGCGCGCAAATGCTGTCCTACTACGCGCAGACGGCGCTGGCCTTTGCGACGGCGGGCGTGGCCGCCGACAAGGACCATCCGCTCGATCTGGGACGCGGCACTTTCTTCCGCGATGCGCTACCCGCGTATCTGCATTTCGTCACGCCCGGTCGACACCAGCACGAGGACTGGCTGGGACCCATGCACGAGTCGGCCAGCGTGGGCGACGCGCAGCGCTTCGGACTCGGCGACCAGGTCGATCTGTGGGCGACGTGGGGCCTCGAAGCGGCGCTGCGCGGCGACGGCGCGCGCCTCGAAGCGGCGCGCTGGGTCATCCGCAACCTGCCTTCACCCGACGAGAAGGATTACCTGCGCCGGGTGCGGGGAGACGACTACCCGCGCAATGCGCTCCTACACTTCCTCATCACCGATCCCGAAGCTCCCGCGGCGCGCGATCCGCGCGGCGCCATCCCTCTTTCATTCCGCGCCGAAGGCCTGGGCTGGGTGCTCGCGCGCACCGGCTGGGATGGCAAAGCGACCTGGTTCGGCGCACATGCCGGCTGGGCGACCATCGATCATCAACACGGTGACGGCGGCGACTTCTTCCTCTATCGGCGGGGCGAGTTCATCACCAAGGAGCGGGCGGGTTACGGCGGCCCCTTCGAGTGCACCGATCAGCACAATGGCCTGGCCATCGAGAACGCGGCGCCCGAGCGCAACGAGGGGCAGCGCAAGCTCTACCACGAGCGCGGATCGCAATGGATCCTGTCCCACGACGCCGACGCCAAGACGCTCGGCGTGCTCACCCGCCCCGATGTCGTGCACGTCGCCTACGACACCACCGGCCTCTACAACTCGAGCTACGAGAACGTGGGCGACGTCGAGCACGCGAGCCGCGGGTTGACCTGGCTCGTTCCCGATATCGTCGTTGTGGTCGACCGCGCGCGCACCAAAGTCGACGGACGATTCCGTCGTGCATTCTTTCAATGGCCGGTCACGCCGACGGTGAGCGGCACGTTCGCCAGCGGCACCACGCCCGGCGGGCAGCCCTTCCGTCTGGAGACATTCGCCCCGAGCAAGGCCAAGCTGACGGCGAGCACCTACGTCGCAGGAGGCAACTGGGACGAAAAGCCTGCCGAGTTCGAGCCCATGAAAGGCACGCTGCGGGTGGAGCCGAGCGCGAAGGAGCGGGACAGCGTCTTTCTGAACGTCCTGAGCGCGGCCGACCCTGGGGCCAAGCCCGCGCAAGGCAAGGCATTGAAGATCGAGGGCGGGCGCTTCGTCGGTGTCGAGATCGGCGGGCGCGCGGTGCTAGCCCCAATGGATCGCGCGGACATGCCCAAGACCGCGGTCACCTTCAAGACTGCGGCAAGCCGGATCATGGTCACCGAGCTTCCGCAGGGGAGCCAATGGACCTTGCAGTGCGACGGCGCGGCGGGCGCGGCGACGTGCAAGCTCGCCCCTGCGGGCACCACGGCGATCGATGCGTCGGGGGTGATTGAGGCGAGCGCGGGCGGCAAGTAGCGGCACGCATCGGACAGGAAGGGGCGCAATCGGTCCCATCGGGGCAAGCCCGGCACCCGCGCAAGCCGCGCAAACTCGGCAGGGAGGGCGGTGGGAGCCTTTTGCGGCTCCGATCGGACAGAAAGGGGGGGGCAATGGGCCCGATCGGGGGTGCGGCTGGCGCCAGCGCGACCTCGGGTCGGGGACTTTGCGGGTCGGATCGGACAGAAAGGGGCCCAATGGGCCCGATGGGCGGTGCGGCTGGTGCCAGCGCGACCTCGGGTCGGGGACTTTGCGGGTCGGGTCGGACAGAAAGGGGCCCAATGGGCCCGATGGGCGGTGCGGCTGGCGCCAGCGCGACCTCGGGTCGGGAAACTACGCTAGCCTGCACACCACGGTAGGCCCGAACGAGACGCAGATTCATGTCAGCCAGGACGGCCCGTGCTGGGTGCAGCGCAAAGAAGAGCGCGGCGCCGCCGAGAAAGGGCTCAAAGTACGTGCCAAACTTCGAGGGGACCCGAGGGAGCAGCTCCGGCAGAAGCTGGCGCTTTCCTCCGACCCATTTCAAGAATGGACGACCTTCCACGAGGAGCATGCGAGCCTGGAACCCCTGGTGGGTCAAGCGGAAGTCCCTTCCGGCCCTCCACAGCTTGCCATACGCTAGACAATCGCCGACCCTGATCATGGCCGGGCGCGCGCATGCCCAGTTCGAGACCATTCACCCGTTCCTCGATGGAAACGGTCGCGTTGGGCGAATGCTAATACCCCTGCTGTTGGTCGCGGCGGGAGGGCCATCGGGATGGGCTCCGAAGCGACATCGTTCCGCTGGGACGACGGGGGGCAGCTGAGCATTGGGGCGGCGCGTGCCCTCGGGGGATGGCTCGGCATCCTGTGCCGATCTGGGGTCGTTCCCCATCTGTTCTGACTCCCAGCCAGGTGGCTCCGGAGGCCGTTGACGCGTTCGCTGATCACACCTTCGCTGACGCTCCACATCGTCGTCCTGGCGCCGGTCTGCGCCAGCCTCATTGCCAAAACGAGGCCGTCATGAGCGCGGTCAGTCGCGGGCACGCGCCGCGTCGCGCCAGCGCTCCAGCACCTCGCGCAGCCACGCCGCATCGACCTCGTGGGCTAAGCCCTGGGCGACACGGTGCTTCGTCCCGTCGTCGAGCTCGACGACCACCTCGTGGGTCGTCGAACTCTTGAAGGTCTGGCTAGCCACCGAAAACGCGTCAATGCGCTCGAGTGGATGGTTGCGGCCCTCGAAGTAGAGCCCCTCGCTCGACGCACGCAGCGCGAGGGGCCGGCGGACTCGGCCGACGTAGTCAGCGAGCGAGAGTCCGATCGGCAGACCCGCGAAAAGCATGACGAGGACGAGGAACGCCATCACGCCCTGTCGCGCCCAGGGCGATGACCACGCATTGTCGTCGCCGCCCCATAGCGCGACGAAGATCGCAAGAGGCCCGACCAGGAAGATCGCCGTAAAGACGAGGCTGAGCGCGATACCCACCGCGGTGCGGCCCGCCACGTAGTGCGCCTCGATGGGTCGCGGGGCGCGATGGCCGCTCGCCCGATAGGGCGAGTCCTGCGCCGATCGGCTCGCGGGAACGACGACGACCATGTCGCCGATGAGGCGCTCGCTGCTATCGGCGGCGAGCACGCCCTCGAGCGAGGTGGCCCGGGCCGGCAGGGCGTCGGGTCCCCGGTCCTCGAAGTATGCGGGATCATCGGCGACGCCGAGGTCGGTCTCGATCGCCTTCTCGATGGCCTGGAGCACCTCGCGGGTCGGCTCGTCGCGGTGCAGCAGATGGCGTTCGCCGGTCGTCGCCTCCACGATCAGCGCGAATCGTTGCACCGACCCGCGCCCCACCGTCGCCGTGTATTCCACGACGCCGACCTGACGGATCTGTTGCGCCTCGAGCTGCACCGGCTTCAGGAGTGCGATCGGGTGCGTACGGGCAGTGAGGGTCCGCTTCGAGCACACGATGGTGGTGCGGTTGATCGCACCTCCGACCAAGCGCCGCGCCTGGTGCCCGAACAGCGCCAAGAGGACGCTGAAGAACACCCCCGCCCCCGGATCGAGCGCGGCCAGCGCCCGCACGACCATCGCCGCGCAGAATAGCGCCCCGCCGGTGACGACGACGGCGCTGCTGACGTCGCCGCTCCAGCGGCGTACGAGTCGCAGCTCCTCGCCCTCGCGAACCGCACGCCAGGGCGAAGGAACCTCGTCACTCATGGGCGAGACCGTATCGACCTACACAGCACGGCGTCCACCGGTCCGTCGCGTCGGTCGCCTCCAGACCTGTACCCTCGGGTCCCGCCGTCGGGCTCGATCCGGTATCGCTCAATGCATCGCCTGCCGCGACGCATCGCGCGCGATGTCGAGGTGCAGGTGATCGCGGTGCGCCTCGTCGTAGCTCGGGCTGAGAATGTGGTGGAAGATGCCGCGCTGGGCGATCTCGCAGACGATGTCGCGAAGCGCGATGGAGGCAGGCGTCGGACCGCTCATCACGGCGTCGGGTCCGCATGAGACGCTGCCAATGGTCGCGTGCCAGTCCTCCTCCACCCGCAGGGTCGTCCCGTCGCGAAGGCGCATTCGCGTCACGTCGGCGGCCAGACCATAAGCGTGCTGGCTCTTGGAGCGCTTGCCGGGAAGATGCGCCTTGGGCCGGTAGGAGTTGTCGACCTGGATCTCGACGACGTCGTGCGCTGAAGCGATCTTCGCCATCTCGTCGAGCGCCAGAGAAAGCCGACAATCGGTCACGCCGAAAAGCGACGGCGCGCGCGGGATGACGATGCGCACGCCGTGGAGAGGGCCTGTTGATCGCAATCCCGACGCGACCCCCGACGCGCCCTGCCGGCTTCGAATGAAGGGGAGACCACGCGCCGCGAGCTCCTTCATGCATTCGCGGGCAGAGAGCTTCGCCATCCGGGTCGCCGGCGACGGGTTCGGGATCGTCAGCGGTCGCCGGAACGATGCCGACGCGGTGGGGTCATCTGGGGGGTCATCTGGGGGGTCATCTGGGGCAAGCGGCGCGTTCGGTACCGGTGGAGATACCGGCGCCAGCTGGTCTTCGCCTGGCGCTGCCGGCTCGGCGCCGGCTTCGACCTCCTCCGTGGTGCTCTGCGTCGCAATGGTCGGCTGGCTCGCCGGAACACCACCCCGGCGGCAACCGGGCGATGAGCAGAGGAGCAGCGTCTCGATCGCGATCCACGCAACGAGGCTTCGAGCCTTGCAGGTCAATCGACCGGCCGGGTCTCGAGCTCGACGCCCGCCGCGGTGAGCCAGGCAAAGTCGTCCATCACCACGGTGGAGTCGAGCGCGCTGTCGCCGGTGTCCCATATCGTGAAACGAATGGTGAATTCGCTGCCACCCTGGACGGGCGCCTGGGTCTGCAGCCAGCTGGTGGCCCCGGCACCCTCCGTCGACCACACGTCGAAACCCGTCCCCTCGAGCGCATCTGGGCCATCCGGGCAACACGGGTTCGGCACCGGCGGGCATCCGCTGCTGCAGTAGAGCGCCCAGGGCTGGCACGAGGTGCACGCGGCCAGGCCCAGGTTGACGCCGACCGGGTAGAGACCCGATAGCGAGATGTTCCCGTTGACGGTGCCGCTCGGCGCCGGCTGGACGATCGCTACGAACTGATCGTTGAACTGGGTGCAGACGTACTCCGGGAACTCGAACGAATAAAACCGGAATCGATAGCGATAGCCCGTCGCGTTGGGAGGGGCCTTCAACCGGACCTCCAGGGCGATGTCATCATTGATGAGCTCGTCGGTCTCGCAGCCGGGGACAGGCTGAGGGAAACCGAGGGGCGGCTGGCCGGGGGCAATGGTGCAGCTTGCCCCGGCGCAAGCGTCGGGCTGGCCCGGGACGCGTGCATGGCCGGACGAGAGGGCAAGCACCTTGGCTCCTTGCAAGGGAGGTACATTGGGTCCGAACGAATCGAGTAGACCGACCTGCGCTCCTGGAGAGGCGAGGAGCCCGTTGGCGCGGACCCAGCTCGCCTCCAGTACGCCGTAGCCGTCAGTGTCCGCCATCGTGCAGAGGCCGAGGGCGCGGGCGGCGTGGAGCGGGTCTTCGTCATCGAGGTCGAGGTCGTCGTCGCACTCCGTCAGCTCGTCGACGGCGCCGTCGCAGTTGTCATCGATGCGGTTGCCGCCGATCTCGGCGGCGGTCGGGCTCACATCGGCGTCGCAGTCGTCGCAGTCGCCCTCGGCGCGGGTGACGCCGTCGGCATCGCGGTCCTCGTCGGAGCCAGCGTCGCAGTCGCCTCCCGAGCCGCCTTCGCCTCCGGCGCCCGACCCGGTGGAGCCCACTGCCACCGAGGTCGTCGCGCCCGTAGTCGAGGTTGGCGATGCGCCCGTCGACGAGGCGTCGCCGGTCGACCCGGACACGTCCGAGCCGCTGCCAGTCGAGCCGGCCGCGCTCGTACCGACGGTGTTCCCGCCGCCACCCTGGCCTTCGTCGAACAGAGCGCTCTTGTCGCCTCCGCAGCCCGCTCCGTGCAGTGCGGCGAAGCTGGCCGCGGCGAAGCTGGCCGCTGCGATCCAGGCCACGTGTCGCGGGCGCCCAGCAGTCGTGATGCTCATGAAGCGACAACTAGCGTCACGGCGACCGCGCCGGAACTGTTTTACGAGCTGGCCGCCGGAGCTTGCGAAGAGGCGCCAATTGGCGCCCGCGGTCTCGACCCATCCACCGCGCTTTGCTCCCGGCCTGCCCGACGACGACAGTTGTGCGGGCATGTGCATGTCCGATGAAAGGTGCGTGATGTGGATGCGTGATGTGGAAAGGGGTGACCTCGACGGCATCAGGCGTTGAAGCGCCGCGCCCGCATCGCTTCACTTCGCCTTCGCCCCACCGCCGGGGCAATAGTTCGTCGCATACCCGTCGGTGATTGCATCGACCTGGGCCGGCGGCAGATCACCGTACTGGTTGCCATAGGCTTTGCGAAAAAGGTGCTTTCCCGCGTCGCATTGTCCGGCGAGCATGAGGCATTGTGCCCGCATCGTGGCAGGGAAGAAGGCGTCGGGGCTGGTCGACAGCTGCCCCGGCGAGCCGTCCAGGCGATCGTGGGCGTCGAGCTCTGCCAGGCAGCCCTTACCGTCCTTGGCATTCATCTTCTTCTGCGCGATCGCCAGGTACTCCTTTGCGTCTTTTGCGGCGTCCGACTCGGCGCGCAGCTTGCCTGCCGCATTGAGCGAGGCGTCGGTCTCCGGCGCGCGCGCCGCGGCCGCGTCGGGGTTCGCGCCCTCGGAGATCGCCCGCAGTGCTAGCCGAATGGGAACCTTGCAGCTCTCGACCTCGGTCGCAGACTCGCCTTTGCAGGAGCCGAGCTCGCCGCCCTTCTTGTCGGCTCGGCTGGAGGATTGCTTGGCGCCGCCACCCCCGAACCCGAAAGACGATGCCGAAGTCGTCGCGGTCAGCGAGCTCTGATTCGCGATCGCAAAGGCGCCGAGGTTGTAGGCGTAGACGAAATGGGTCGCGCCCTTGCAGCCGACGAGCGTGGCGAGATCGGCACGATGAATGCGGTCGCGCGATGCGGTGCGGGTGCCGCTCACAT
>Ga0105046_10001114_pt1 | contig 40458 bp, 32 predicted proteins | sample MAT03_FD_78385 | JGI IMG/M metagenome (GOLD analysis project Ga0105046, IMG submission 78385) | Freshwater microbial communities from Lake Fryxell liftoff mats and glacier meltwater in Antarctica - MAT-03 (megahit assembly) | ecosystem: Environmental > Aquatic > Freshwater > Ice > Liftoff... | reverse complement strand
CCGACACGCCGACGCGTCCCGCAATGCATCGCTGTAGGACCTTGAATCGTCGTTCGCCCGGACTCTTCTACATCTGCTCGACGACATCAATCCCCAACAGCTCCAAGCCTTGCTTGAGCGTGCGGGCCGTCAGGTCGCATAGAAGCAACCGGCTGGCGCGGAGTTCTTCTGTTTCGGCCTTCAGCACGTGGCATTGGTCGAAGAATGTCGAATAGCGACCGGCCAGGGCGAACAGGTATGTGGTGAGCTGATTCGGCCGATGGTCGGCGATCACGTCTTCCAGGGCCTCGGCAAATCGCAATAGTTCCACGCCCAGCGCGCGCTCGGCCGAAGCCTGGAGTGTGATCCGTGCGCCGCTGGCGCGAAGTTGCGCCACATCGATTCCGCCACGGCGAAAGATGCTCCGCACCCGGGCGTACGAATACTGCATATACGTGGCGGTGTCTCCCTTAGTGGCCAGCATCTTGTCGTAGCTGAAGACGTAATCGCTGGTCCGGTTCTGCGACAGGTCTGCGTACTTCAGCGCCGCGATGCCTACCGTCTTGGCGACGGCGCGGCGTGTCTCGGCCGAGAGTTCCGGTCCGTCCGGCTTGGCGTCGTCATTGGCGGAAACGATCGCGTGGGCACGCTCCACCGCTTCGTCCAGCAATCCTTCCAGGCCGACGGTGTCGCCGGAGCGCGTCTTGTACGGGCGGCCATCTTCGCCCAGCACGGTGCCGAAGCTCACGTGGTGAAACGCGGTATTGTCGTAACCCCACTTGCGCGCCGTGGCGAACAACTGGTCGAAGTGCAGACTCTGCCGATGGTCGACCACGTAGAGAATCGCGTCCGGCTTCCAGCGCTCGTGGCGATATTGGATCGTGGCCAGGTCCGTGGTGGCGTAGAGAAAGGCGCCGTCTTTTTTCTGCACGATCATCGGCGCGTCAAAGCCTTCGACAAAAACGCACTCGGCGCCTTCGCTCTCGCTGGCCAGGCCACGGGCGCGCAAGTCGCCCACCACCGCGCTCAAGCGATCGTGGTAGAAGCTCTCGCCCAGCGTCTCGTCGAAGGTCACGCCTAGCCGCTGGTAGAGATGCTCGATTGACGCCATGCAGGCGGGCATGAACTCTTTCCAGAGGCGCTGATTCTCGGCGTCGCCGGCGTGCAACCGCGCGGTCTCGGCCAGCACGGCCGTGCCAATCTCCGGATGTTGCGCGAACAAATGCGCCTGATGCGCGTCGTCGTCGATCGCCGCCACGTTTCGTTTGACGGTCGCTAGTTTATCGCGGGCTTCGGCCAGTTCGCTCTCGGCGCGCTTCTGAGCTTGCTGCGCTTTCTTTTCGGCCTTTTTCGCCGCCTCTGGGTTGGCCTCTTGCGGCAGGGGCGCGGCGCGTAGTTCCGCGATCGCGGCCTCGGCCGTGGCGACTGCGCGCTCCATCTCCGGCAAGCGCTTCTGGCCGTCGTGGTAGTCAATCACCTGATGGACCAGGCGGTACAGCCGGGCGAGCTCGTCGACTTGCGACTTCTCGTAGGACGCCTTGTCCAAGAAGTGCTTATAGCCGTACAGGATCATGCCGAACTGCGTGCCCCAATCGCCAATGTGGTTATCGCCGACCGCAGTATGCCCCAGAAACTTGAGCGTTCGGTAGAGGCTATCGCCGATCGCCGTCGAGCGGATGTGGCCGACGTGCATTGGCTTGGCGACGTTGGGCGCGGAGTAGTCGACGATGTACGTTCGCGGATGTTCGGGGGGCTCAATGCCCAGTCGGTCGTCCTGGGTCATGCTCTGCAGGCGCGCGGAGATCCAGTCGTCTCGCAACGAGAGGTTGATAAAGCCTGGCCCGGCGATCGTGGCGGGTAGGCACAAATCTTCGATCTGCAGGCGTTCGACAATCTGCGTCGCCACGTCGCGCGGCGGGCGCGAGAGACGCTTGCCCAGCGGCATGGCCATGTTGGCCTGGTAGTCGCCGAACTTGGGGTCCTGGTTGGGCCGCACCATGCCGACCCACTCGTTCAGATCCGCGGCGCTATCGCCGCCGGCCGAGGCCGCGGGGACTACTGCGGCGAGCGCCGTGAGGAACCGTCGCCGAATTTCTGCAATTACATTCATGGACCAAAACCGCGGGCTGAAAACGATGGAATGAAAACGCAACCGCCGCGCAATCGAAAATCGCGCGGCGAACCGGACACTTTGGACGCCGCCAATGGGCGCGCGTATTCTGCGCGCTGGTGGCAGCGAAAAGCGACTTTGCACAAGGCGCACGGAATCGCGCCTGGCGCTACGCGCGGAAATGTCCTGCGGACTGCCAGTGCGCTTAAGCGCGGCCCAGGCGTAGTGTCCCCATTTGGACCACGTCCGACAAGTCGAGCGGGACGCGGCGGGCCATCCCCCAGAGTTGTTCCAAGGAATAGAAGTCGCGCGCTTCGGCGTCCAACAGGTGGATCACCACGTTGCCGTAGTCGAGCAAGATCCAGCGGCTATCGACGTAGCCTTCGATCCCCATGCGGCGTTCGCCCATGGTGTCTTCCAGACAGTGGTCGATTTCCTCGCTCATGGCGTGGAGCTGCCGCCGGCTGGTTCCGGTGGCCAGGACAAAATAGTCAAACTCGGAAGTCGCTTCCCGCATGTCGAGGATCACGACATCGCGTCCTCGGTTTTCAGCCGCAGTCCGGGCAGCCGCAATGGCCAAGTCGAGCGCCCGATTTGGTTTGGAAGATGCTTCTGCATACCGGCTGACGCTGGAAGTCGCCACAGACGGTCCTTTCGCAAAGTTTGACGTATTGCCCCCATAGATTCCCGGAGGGAACGCAGGCTGTAATACCCACTGCTTCATTCTACACAGTCGAGACCCCGGAGCCAGCAACCGGGTTCGCCAAAACGGGCGGAAAGCGGTCTTTCCGGGGGCGTTAAAGTTTGCCTGAAGCCACGCGCGGAGCACGGCAGCGGATCTGGAGCCCTCGCTTTTTGTTGCTGGCAGTCTAGCAGCGGTCTATGATCGACCGCGCCTATGAAACCCGCCGGCGCCACCCATTGCGAACGTTCCGCAGCGGCCGACCCCCGTCGGGCCAGGCAATCCGGCGTCCGTTGCCGGTCGTGGATTGGCATGTTTTGGAACGGCAGCCCGCGGTTGGTGCTCTTCTGCGGCGCTCTAATCCTGGCGGCCCTGGCCGAGGAATGCCCCGCGCAGGGCTACGCGCCAGAAGAGGCCGTTCGCCGCATGACGCTCCCGGCCGGATTGGAGGCGCGGCTGGTCGCGGCCGAGCCCCTCGTGCGACAGCCGGTAGCGATGGAGTTCGACGATCGCGGTCGGCTGTGGGTCATTCAGTATCTGCAATATCCGAATCCGGCGGGTCTGAAGCGGGTCAAGGTCGACCGCTTCTCGCGGACCGAATACGACCAGCAGCCGGCGCCACCCCCGCGTGGCCCGCGCGGCGCGGACCGGATTACCATCCTGCAAGACGCCGACGGCGACGGTCTGGCCGAGAGCGGCAAGGACTTTGTCGCTGGTTTGAATCTTGTCAGCGGCCTGGCGTTTGGACATCGTGGCGTCTTTGTTCTGAATGTGCCCTACCTGCTCTTCTATCCGGATCGCAATCAGGATGATATTCCGGACGCCGATCCAGACGTGCTGTTGACTGGCTTCGGGATGGAGGACGCCCACAGCGTGGCCAACTCGCTCACGTGGGGCCCAGACGGTTGGCTCTACGGCGCGCAGGGGAGCACCGTGACCAGCAAGATCCGCGGGATTGAATTCCAGCAAGGCGTTTGGCGCTACCACCCATTGAGCAAAAAGTTCGAACTCTTCTGCGAAGGGGGCGGTAACTCCTGGGGGTTGGATTTTGATCCGCAGGGTGAGCTGCTCTACAGCACCAACCTCGGCGGATCGACCATGCTGCATGGCGTGCAAGGCGCCTACTATTGGAAGAGCTTTGGCAAGCATGGCGCGCTGCACAATCCGTACGCCTTTGGATATTTCGATCACGTGCCGCACGCCAACTTCACCGGCGGCCATGTCACCGTCGGCGGAATTGTCTATCAGGGCGATCTGCTGCCAGCCGAATTCCGCGGCCGTTACATTGCCGCCGACCTGCTAGGTCACGCGGTGCACTGGCACACGATCGCGCCGCGCGGCGGCACCTTTCAATCCGCGCACGCCGGAACGCTGCTGACGGCGAACGACACCTGGTTCGCGCCCAGCGATGTGACGACAAGTCCTGACGGCGCGATCTACGTGGCGGATTGGCACGACCAGCGCACGGCGCATCCGGACCCAGACGCGCAGTGGGACCGGCGAAATGGACGCGTCTATCGGATTCAACCGACGGGCGCGAAGCCAGCCAAGATGCGCGATCTCCGGTCGGCGACTTCGGCCGAACTGGTCGCAGCGCTCGATGAAAAGAACGAGTGGTATCCGCGCCGTGCCCGGCTGGAATTGGCCGCACGGCGTGATCCGGAGATTGCGGCCACGCTGTTCGATAAGCTCCAGACGCCCGCGGCCGCGCCGAATATCGCCAACGAGCACGCGGCACTCGAAGCGCTCTGGGCTTTGCACGTTAGCGGTGGATTGTCCGCAGACCGGGCGCAGAAGTTGTTGGATCACCCACAAGCAACAGTCCGAGCATGGACCGTGCGGCTGGTGGGAGACGAGTCCGCCGTGACGCCGGCAATGTCCCAGAGATTTGCGGCGCTCGCGCAATCTGACGAAAGTTTGATCGTCCGCCGTCAACTCGCCTGCACTGCGGGCAGGCTGCCGCCGGCCGTAGCGCTACCGATCCTGGCAAAGTTGTGGGGCCATGTCGACGACTTTGCCGATCCGTACATGCCGCTGTTGAACTGGTGGGCGCTGGAACACTGCGTTACGCAGGCGCCGAACGAGGTGTTGGCGTTTGCACTACGGCCTGAAATCTGGACGATCCCGGCCGTGCGGAACTTTTTGCTGCCGCGCCTGGTCAGGCGGTACGCCATGGAAAAGGGAGAAGCGCCAAACGCCGGCGCGATGCGGCTGTTGGCGCTCGTGGACCGACTTCAGGGTTCGGCGGAATTGGAGTGGGCGATCCTGGCCGAGTTGGACGAAACCCTCCACGCGCGGGGACTTGTAGGCGGAACGGCGTGCGCGGCGTTTCCGGGTTTATTGGAGCGAGTCCAGGAAGAGTCCGAAGCAGCGACCAACGACGAGCTATTGATGCGGTTGGCCTGTCGCTTGGGAGACGCCGTGACCGAGGAACACGCGCTGGAGCGCGCACTGGACACGAAACTCAATGTCGAAGACAGAGTCAGTGCCATTCGCGCGCTCGCCGAGTCGAACAACGCCGACAAGTTTGCCCAGCTGGCGATTCTGCTGCCCGGCAGCGAATCACCCAGAATGAAAGAGGCTGTGCTGCGCGCGATTGCGCGGAGCAACGACGCTGGCATGGCCGAGAGAATACTGTCAGCGTATCCGTCGATGAACGCGGCGCTTCGCGCTCAGGCGCGAGATCTGCTGCTCTCCAAACGCGATTGGGCGGCGATGTATCTGGAACGGATCGACGCCGGCCAGGCCGACGCCGCGGAAGTTGACGTTGCGCAACTGCGCCTGGTGGCCGCGCACGTGGACGCAACGTTGGACGCGCTAGTCCGCAAACATTGGGGCGCCGTGCGGTCGGCCACGCCGGAAGATCGCCTGGCGGTCGTTCGCCGGTTAAACAACGATCTCCGCGCCGCGGCCGGCGACGTCCGGCATGGGCAGACGCTGTTCAAGAAACACTGCGGCGTCTGTCACACGCTGCTGGGGGATGGCGAAAAAATCGGTCCTGATCTGACGCACGCCAACCGGCACGATCGAGAGTTTCTTTTGGCCAGCCTGATCGACCCGACGGCGGTCGTTCGCAAGGAGTACGTCAGCTTTGTCGTGCAAACGACCGACGGCCGCGTCGTGACCGGTTTGATCGCCGAGCAGGACGCCGGCAGCGCGACGATCCTCACAGCCAAGAACGAGCGCGTCCGGCTAGCCCGCGGCGAGATCGCGTCGCTGGAAGAATCGCCGCAATCTTTGATGCCTGAGAATATCATCGAGCAACTTTCGCCGCAGGAACTGCGGGACCTGTTCGCGTGGCTGGAGCAACCGGCCCCCAAGCCCCCAGAAAAGTAGCGCGCGGACAAACCAACGGTTGCAGTCGCGCACAGATTATCACGGGAGAATCCGCTATGACGAACTCCACGAGTCGAACGGGCCTTTACTGCGTTTCGTTGAGCCTGCTCTGCGCGATCGTTTCGGTCACGCACGCGGAGGAGCCTGTCGCGCGGCGCGCCTATGACAATCGCCTGACGCCAATGAACAACGCGCAACCTCTGTTGGCGGACTATCCGGAGTTTGTGGAGCCGGTGCGAGAAACGGCCCGCTTTGAGGCGGCGCCCTTGGTCGATCAGTCGCAGGCCGATCTCGACGTCCGTGCCTGGCGTTTCTCGTACAACGCCCGGGGGATTGTCGAGATTCCGAACCGGTTGCGCGGCAAGGAGACCGCGGTGATTGTCGTCCATCCCTGGGGAATCGACGACGGGCAGGGTTGGAACACGCCGCAGCCGGCCGGCGTGGCGTTTCAATGCACGCCGGAGAAGAACAAGATTCTGAATCAGCACATTGGCCAGGTGCTGAACCCATTTCTCGCGACGATTCGTCCTCGCGTTGGCCTGGTTCTCTACAGTCTCCCTGGCAAGGAGGACCCCATTCGCAAGCAGATCTATCGTTCGTTTCGCGGCCAGCCGACGGCCGCGGATCGCGCGCGCGGCGCGGAGCAGTTGAGCTCCCGGCTCGCCACGTTCAGCTACATCGGCCAGCCGCTGCCGGCGGAGTTGCAGATCGATCAGGAGCTACCCGTTGCGGATTATTTCAAGCAGTTCCGGGGCCTGGACGCCACGGCGCGATTTAATCACGAAGGTTTTTGGGAGCAGCCGGTTCCGGTATCCAAGCAGATCCAGGTTGATCCGTTGGATGTGGTGATCTACGACGGCGAAGGCTACCCGCCGCTGCGCGAATTTCTCAAGAAGCAAGGCATCCGCCACGTGCTACTGACTGGTTACAACACGGACATGTGTTTTTGCAAGACGACGGCCGGATACGAAAATCTATCGCCGGACTTCAATGTGTTTCTAGTGGGCGACGCCACAATCGCCACATTCCCGGCCAACCCTAGCCCGCGCTTTGCGACCAACGCGGCGATCTCATTCGCCTCGCTCGACCAACTGGTAACGCAAATCTCCTGGATCCGCCCACGCGCCGCGGGGCAAGCCAAACGCTGAATTCACAACTACTCTCAAGAAGCATCAACCAGCCATGATCGCTCCTCCAACTTCAACCATCCAGCGGCGAAAATTCCTGGGCCAGACTGCCGCGGCCGGACTGGGCGTAGCCGCAGGCATGGGCCGCATGGCGACTGGCCGCGCGCTGTGGGCGGCCGACAAGCCGGCAGCCGATGATCCAGACGCGGAGACGGCGCTGGTGGCCATCACGCTCGACCTGGAGATGAGCCGCAACTTTCCCAATTGGGAAGACACGCATTGGGATTACGAAAAGGGAAACCTGAATGGCGACACCAAGCGATATACGCTCGAAGCTTGCCGGCGCGTGAAGGCCGTTGGTGGCGTGGTTCATGCCTTTGCCGTCGGTCGGGTTTGCGAGCAGGACAATCTCGATTGGCTCAAGCAGATTGCCGCCGAGGGGCATTCGGTCGGCAATCACACGTACGATCACGTGAACGTCTGCGCGCGGACGCCCGCGGAGACGCAGTTTCGCTTTCAGCGTTCGCCCTGGCTGGTGAAGGGACAAACGGCCGAGCAGATCATCGCGGAGAATATCCGGCTGACAACGCTGGCGCTCCAGCAGCGCACTGGGATCCGCGCTAGCGGGTTTCGCACGCCGGGCGGTTTCGCCAGTGGCCTCTCGGATCGGCCCGACGTGCAGAAGCTGATCCAAGCACAAGGCTTTGATTGGGTCAGCAGCAAGTATCCAGCGCACCCGCTGGGTGAGCCAGGCCAGAAGCCGGACGCCGCAGTGTACGAAGCGCTACGGAAAGCGCAGCCCGCCGCGCAACCGTTTTTGTATGAGACCGGGCTGTGCGAAATTCCGATGAGCCCGCCGAGCGATATCACGGTCTTCCGCACAGGTCGCTGGAAGCTCGATTGGTTTTTGCGTGGCGTGGAGCAAGGCGTCCGCTGGGCGATTGAGAATCACGCAGTATTCGATTTTCTCTGCCACCCGTCCTGCCTGTACGCAGTCGACCCCGGCTTCCACACGCTGGATCTGATTTGCGACCTGGTAGGCTCCGCCGGCCCAAAGGTGCGGATCGTCGATCTAAACACCATCGCCCGCCGGACGCGCAAAGCAGCGGAAGCGGCGAAGAAGACCGGGTAGTGGCGAACATTCACTACGGACCACTTTGACGCAGATTTTCACGGAGGACATCGGATGATTTGGGGTAGGAGACTGGCGATTGTCGTTTCAATTCTGTCGGTTGTTTGCTGGTCAGGCAGGCTGGCGGCGCAAGATGTTTCGGCTACTGATCCGAACGACGAGCGCGCCGCTAACAGCAAGGCCATCGACGCCTTCGTGCTTGACCTGACCGATGCACGGTTAGATTCCGCCAAGGGCAGCCAGGCGTTTCAGCTCGAATTTCGCATGACCGTTGGCTCGGATGCGCTGGAGGGGCCAAGGCCCATGGCCCGCATCGTCTGCGAGTCGGACGGGACGCGCGTGGCCATGCTGCTGCTGACGGATCGAGGCAATCCGCTGGCTTACGTTGGGCAAAAGGGCATGTATATCATTGACTCCACGAAGCCTCGCAGCCTACTGTTCGTCGAGGATGGCCGGTTTGTCTTTGAATGCGGGGGCAATTCCGCGAGAGCCGATATTACTTTCAGCAATACGTTGGATACATCACGTTGTTATCTCAATCCGCACTATGTCGCCCGCTATTTGCTGGCAAGTGATCCGAGGACCGAGGCGTTTTCTATTAGCGGAGACATGGTTTTCGACGATCCTAAATCGGCGAAGTTGGTTATTGGCAAGTCGCGCGAAGCATGGAGTGGATCAACGCTCATTCGATCCATATCCATGAACAGAACGCTCAATGGAGATTGGGGAATCACGAATATCCAATCGGGCGCCGGCATCACGCGAAGGATCCTTCCCTTGGAGCCTGTATTTGCGGAATTTACCGGCGCGAAGGCCGAGCCTGAATCGGCTGAGCAATTCATGCAAGCGATCCCGCTCCTAAATCAAAAAGAATTCGCCGCACGACTTGCTGATGCCGATGTCATTGCCACCGCGGAGGAACTGGGCGATTTGTGTCGCGCAAAATGGGGAAGCACGCCTGATTTCCGCAAGCAGGTTGCCGCTGGTCTGAAGCTGCTCGACGCCGGCGTAGCGGCCGCCGCCAAGGATCCAAGTCTTCTGCTGCAAGAACAACTTGAACGGTTTTATACCCAAGTGCTGTATAGCCCATTGGTTGTTGACGGCGCCGTCGCCAAGAGGTTCGATGATTCGTTCCTAGTCGCCGGCCGAGATCCGAATCGAGCTGTCTTACACGCTGAAGCCGTGTTGGGAAAAGAACTTCAGGATCAGCTTTACAAAACGTTGAGCAATCTGGTGTGCGAACGGCGTCTGAACGAGGCGTCGCGATTTCGAGCCCTCGATATTCTTGGTAGCTTGGGTCTTCCCGACGATCATCCTGAGCTTGCGAGAATCTCGCTCTGCATTGCCGAAGAAAAGTCGCCGCTGCTTCGTCAGATGTTGGCGACGGTTCGGATCCGTCAACTGGACGGCACGGCAGAAGATGTCGCCCTGATCCGGAAGGCGTTTCAGTCGCCAGGTTTGTCGGCTGAAATGCAGGGCGTGTTGCTGGAAGCACTGTTTCTGGCCGGCGCCACGCAGGAATTGTCCGACCAATGCGCCAAACTCATGGCCCCTGGCGCGCTGGACGCCGAGCGAGCGAAGCGCTGTCAACTAGCGGCGCCGTGCAGTCGCGAAGGGCAGGACATCTTAATCGCTGCGCTGAAGAAGCGTGGGACAGACTTTCTGCCGTTGAGCGACATTCTCAATCTACTCGGAACCCGGATTGGGCCTGACAATCCGCAGTGGCCCGATCTGATCGACCACCTGGAAACGATCGCGCTCGATCGCCAACTGCCGATTGCCGCCCGGGTTCGAGCATCACAAATTGCTGCGACTTCACGCGAGCTTAGGCCCTTTCGAGAGCGGTTCATTCGTCAGACTCTTGCCGAAGGAGAGCGGGCGCTGGTTATCTGCGCTGTTGGAAAGCATCTTACCGCAATGCCGGAAGCGCTGGTGTTTGTGGATGACATGGCGCCACTGCTCAAGTCGAAAGACCGAGCCGTGCGTCTGGTGGTGGCGGGCGTCTTGGCGTTGAGGTCGAACGCTCCATTGCAAGTGGAATATCATCCGGTGATAGTCCGGTTTTTGGAAGCGATTGACGCAACTGACGACGATGAATTAAAGAAGCTGGGAGTCGTGATTCGCAATCGCCTGGACCTGAAATAGGTCGCCGATGCGCCTGACTTGCACAGCCAGTATTCATAGATGTGGCTCACCAAGCGGCGTTCACTGCCTGGGGACGCGCCGATTGCCGTGCGTTGTGGAGGTTGATTGCATGTTTGCCTCGACCGCCTGGTTACCGCCGGCGCAGGTGTCAGCGGCTAGGGCAAAGGGAGAAGCTCGAGATCAGCGGACCTGTCACACTACTCCGCCGCAACAATGGTCCAAGGAGAATTGCAATGTGTTGGATTCCTGTTTTTAAGTCGCTTGGACTGGTTGGGCTTGGGGCAATGTTGGCCTCTGCTGTCGTGGGTCCGCGGGTCGTGGCCGCTCCCCGCACTCGCGACGACGTGAAAGGATCGACCATCGAACAATTGGTGAAGGATTTGGAATCCGACGATGAAGGCGTCCGCTGGACCGCCAGTGAGCACTTGCCCGAAAGGATTGCAAAGATTCGTGGGAATCTGCAACAGATAGCGCAGTATCGGTCGAACAGCGACTCTCCAACCGCTAAAGAGGCCTTGGCTGCGGCGCGAATTGCAAACTTCACGTCACCCGGTGGAGAGGCGTCCGATATGGTGCTGAGAGTAACTCAGCGACACCGTGATTTCGTTGGTTCGTCAAGTCGGTTTCGCAGTTACCCTTTTGCAAGATCGCTTTCACATCACGGTCTGAACGCAATCCCGCCGATCATTTCACGCTTGAGATTATCCGATCCCAAAGGCTTCTCGGACCAGTCCATGGAGTGTTACGCGTTCATCATCGTGCAGAATATGAAACAAGGCTTCGGCAGCGCGGAGGAAGCGCCTGCGATCCTGCGGCGCGCAAATCAAGGGGCGCCGCGGCCGGAGAATCTTGATCGTCTAATCAAGAAGATCGAGGAGCAACTTCGCCAAGAGCAATAACCTGTCATGACGCATCTTCGATTCGCATTCTCCGTCGCCGTGCTCGCAATGGTGTCCGTCGCCTTACCCGGTTGCGGTCGCATGGCCAAGATCGCCGGCGGCACATGGCATCAGAAGTTCAACTGGAAGGCGGAAGACTACTTTGACGATGCGCACGTAATCGCGCTTTGCCACGCCATCGAGAAGAACGACATCGCGGAGATCGACCGCCTGGTGGCCGCCGGCGCCAACGTCAACGCGCAAGGCAAAGGGAAAATGACGCCACTGTTGTGGGCCTTCCCTGACAACAAGCTGGATCGTTTCAAGCGGTTGCTTGAGCACGGCGCCGATCCGAATGTCCTTATCGAGAGCGATTTTGGAACACGTGACGCAATGATGCCGGGCGTGGCCGTCACGCACATGGCGATCATGACGTCATTTCCTGGCTACTTTGACGCTGTTTTCGCTCACGGAGGCGATCCGAATCTCGAACAGCGGACCAGAACCTTAGGACGCGGAGACACGCCGATATTCTTAGTGATTGAATCGGGCGCGCGAGACAAACAAGCAAGGATTCGGCAGCTTTTGGCAATGGGGGTGGACATCGACAAGCCAAGTGGGACCGGTAATACTCCTGCCATGTGGGCCGTTGCTTGGTTTGAGCAATTCGATCTTGCACGAATGCTACTTGAAACGGGGGCCGACCATCAGCTCTTTAGGGGAACCACCAACAGTAGACTCGTGCACGATGTCCTGAGACAAAGGCGAAAAAAGAACAAGAGCGCGTCGTGGAGTCGACAACAATGGTCCGACTATCAAGCCGTCATTAAGTGGCTTGAAGCGCATGGCGAGTCCGTTCGCGACGCAGAGGCGGACCTCGACCGCTGGCAATCCTGGTCGCCCGAGGAATATCCCGAAAAGATGAAGGCCGAAATCGCGGAGCGTAAAGCAACGGAAGCACAAGCCAAAAAAGCCGCTCCGGCTCCAGAGGACAAGGCCGATCAAAAGTAACTTCTAACACAGAGTCTCAGGCGCCGTCGGGTTAACTCCATGCACCGTCAATGCGCAATTGTCGCTATTCTGCTAACCGTGGCCAGTTTGGCCGGCTGCGGCCCCGTTGCCAAGATCGCCGGCGGCACTTGGCATCAGAAGTTTCAATGGAAGGCCGAGGACTATTTTGACGATGCGCAAGTCATTGCGCTTTGCAAGGCAATCGAGAAGAACGACATCGCCGAAATTGACCGTCTGGTTACCGCCGGGGCGAACGTCAACGCGCAGGGCAAAGGGAAGATGACGCCGCTGTTGTGGGCGTTTCCGGACAACAAGCTCGAGCGCTTCAAGCGGTTGCTGGAGCACGGCGCCGATCCCAACGTTATGGTCGAAAGCGATTTCAACACGCGCGCCGTGATTATGTCTGGTGATTCCGTGACACATATGGCCTGCGCGACGGAATTCCCCGGTTACTTCGAAGCGGTCTTTGCCCATGGCGGCGATCCCAATATGTTGAAATCGACAAAGAGGGCGAGAAATCAGACGCCGATCTTCACCACTTTGCAGGGACGCGCGCCAGAAAAAATCAAGAAGGTGAAGTTTCTGATTGATCAGGGCGTCGACCTGAATCATATCGATGGCATGGGCTATACGCCGGCGATGGGAGCACTCGGCCAATTCAATCTTGCAAGGATGATACTGGAAGCGGGCGCCGACCCACGGGCGTACCATGCTGATCAAATCCAGCGATTGATTCATATCCTTGCGAGAAGAGGGCGAGAACGCCAGGGTTGGTCGCCCGAGCTACGTCAAGATTTTGATGCCCTCGTCCAATGTTTGGAAGACCACGGTGAATCGCTCCAGGCAGCCAAAGAGGACATTAAGCGCTGGGATTCCTTTTCTGGCGAGGAGTTTCGAAAGAAGGTAGACTCCGAAATCGCCGAGCGCAAGCGCCGCGAGCGTCAAGAGAAGAAAGCGGCCGCGCCGGCGCCGCAAGACCAACCGGTCAATCCGGATTGACCGTGCCCGGCTCGTCGATCGGTCGCCTTGCGCAGCGTCAGACGTTGCCATCTGGAGGCAGATGTTGTCGGGCAATTCCGCAAGCGCCGCGTCTTACTTATACGGCGTGGCCGGGCGGGATGTGATGGCGTCGGATTCCATCGCGGCGTCGGCTGGTAGGGCCAGGCGCATGCCGGGGGCGAGGTGGTTGTAGTCTTCGCCCAATTGGTCGCGGTTCAGCTCGTACACTTCGGACCAGCGAGACGCCTTGCCCAGCTCATACCGGGCGATGTCGAACAGCGTGTCCCCTTCTTGCACCACGTACGTGTGGCCGGTGTTGGGCGCTCTGTGCGAACTGGCTTGGAATGCGCCGCCGTTCGACGCCGGAGTCGCGCGCTGCTTAGGGCAGAGGTTCGGATAATCTCGCCGCAGCGTTTCGGCCGGCGGAGTTGAGATCTTCTCGCCCACGGATAGGCCGACGTTAGGCGTCCCCGGCTTGCGATTGTGACGCTGCAGCGCCTTGAAGAAGCCGGGCGCGCCGTAGACTTTTTGCGAGATCGTCCAGAAGCTGTCGTTCGGCTCGACGATGTACGATCCGTCGCGCGATGGCCGATGCGCCAGGTCCGCGTGCTCGTACGGCATGTCATGCCGCGGCGGTGGCGTTGCCGAAGCGGCGTGCGCTGTAGCGGCCGGCGCGGCGTGTGCAGCGGCCGGATGGGCCGGAGCGTGATCGGCGACGGCGGCGTGCGGCGCAGCGCCGTGCGCTGCGGGCGCATTGTGCGCCGCGACGTTCGCGCCCGGCGCGTGAGAATCGGCGGCGCCAGGGTGTTGCGCTGGGTAGCGATCGTCCGTGTACCGCGAACCGTACGGCGCGTCGTGCGGCGGCTCGTGCGCCGTCTGATTGACGCCTGCCGGTTCGCCCAAGCCCTGCGGGCCTACGGCGTGCTGCGCGTCAGGCTGTTGTGCGACGGAATCCGCTGGAGAGTTTAACTGCGGCTCCGCCGAGCGGTTTAACTGCGGTTCCGTCGCTGGCGCCAGTTGGGGCTCGCCGGCGGGCACGAGCGATCCATCGTCGTTCGGCTCGAGTGGAAGTTCATGATCGGCCAGTGGCGCCGGTTCTGTCTGTGTCGCCGCGACAGGCTGCACGTTTCCATCGGTCAGGGCGCCCTCGGCCGCTGCGCCAACCAGGGCCGCCGGTACCGCGCGCGTATCGCCAAAGGGAGTCGCCGTGGCGCTGGCCGGTGGCATGGCTTGCGCGTCTGGTTCAATCGGCTCTTCAACGGGCGCGGCCATCGGTTGGGCGTATCGATCAGCGCCGGGCGAAAACGGATCGACCGCGCCGGCCGTGTCGCTCATCGGAACTTGCACCGGCTCCGCCAACTCTTGCGCAGGCGGAGCGTCCGCTGCGCCGCCGTCTGGTTGCGCGCCGTCAGGCTGCGCGCCTTCGGCAGGTGTCCCGTCCGCAGCAGCGGCGACTACGGTTCCTTTGCTGCGGATGCCAGGCATGCCCATCTTTACGTAGACGATCCCGGCCAGCACCATCATCAGCGTGCCGATCACCGAGAGACCTACTTTGACTTCGCGCCCCATGTTGGCCGTAGTCGTCTGATTTTCCGGCGCGGCGTCTTCGGCGCCGTCGTCCTCGTTGGTCAGCTCGGCGGAATTTTCGGACATCATGCCTGGTTCTCCGTAACGTGGCAAAATGAGATTGTTTCGAACGGGGCGTGTCCTTACGCCCTGGCCGCCACGCGCAACTTAGCGCTGCGCGCGCGGGGATTGGAATACGTCTCTGACTCTTGTGGTCGAAGTGGTTTTTTGGTCACGACCTGATAGCGATCGTCGTTCCGAAACGCCTCTTTCACGCGCCGGTCTTCCAATGAGTGAAAGCTGATCACGGCAATCCGGCCGCCAGGGCGCACGCAGTCCGGCAGCCGCTCCAAAACCTGATCCAGTGATTTCAGCTCGTTATTCACGGCAATCCGTAGCGCCTGAAAAGTCCGCGTCGCCGGGTCCAGCCTGCGGGTCTCGGGAGACCGCGGCACGGCGCGACGCACGATCTCGGCCAGTTGTTGCGCAGTTTCGATCGGTCGTTTCTCTCGCTCTTCGACAATCCGTCGGGCAATCCGCCGGCTGAATCTCTCTTCGCCAAATTCGTAAATCAGGTCCGCCAGCGGTTCGGCTCGCATGCGATTTACCATCTCGCTGGCGGGGTGTCCTTCTTCTGGATTAAATCGCAAGTCGAGCGGACCATCCGCGTCGAAACTGAAGCCGCGCTGGCGATCCGCCAATTGATCGCTCGACAGGCCCAGATCGAGCAGCACGCCGTCGACTTTTTCCAGCTTGAGTTGGGACAGCACCTCGGGGATGTCGCAGTAGTTTGCAATGAACAAATGAACGGGCAAATTCGCTACGACCGGCTTCGCCGCAATTACCGCGGCCGGGTCTCGGTCGAGCGAGATAATCAGTCCCTCGGCGCCAACGCGCTCGGCGAGCGCTCTGGTATGACCTGCGCCTCCTAACGTTCCATCAATCAGTACCTGACCAGGCTGCGGCGCAAGCCACTCGAGGACTTCGTCCAGCATGACAGGCACATGCCCTGTGGTCCCCGGCGCATCTTCTGACGACGACATGAAAATTCCGGGGCTGGGCACGCAAAGGGTGCAGAGAATGACGGAGAAGGTCCACCGCGTCAAGCTACGATTCCGCTGCTAGCTGCGGTGAGACATTGTGCGAGCTTACCACGGCGCAGCACTCGATGGGCGGTGAACTAGGACCTAACGTGCATGGAACCGGGGGCGATGGGCAGCGAACCCCCGCCGCTTAGCCCTTGCGGGCGTCCTTTGGGATCAGCGACTGATAGAGCTCCGCGTAGGCACGGCACATGGCGGCTGGGGAAAACACCCGCTCCGCCCGCAAACGGTTCTTGGCGCCGGTCTGCGCCGCTAGCGGCAGGTCTGTCAGCAGCGTCCGCACGCCGGCGGTCCATTTTTCCGTGTCACCTGGTGGAACAAGTTGGCGAGGGTCGTCCCCCAATAATTCGCGAACCCCCTCCACGTCCGACGCTAGCACCGGCCGGCCGCTGGCCATGGCCTCGAGCACGACGTTTGGCATTCCCTCCCACAAGCTGGGGAGGACCAGCAGATCGCTCGCGGCCAGAATGCCTGGGATCTCAGGGCGCCAGCCGATGAGTTGGACGCGGCCGGCGATCTGCGGATGCCGCGACAGTCGTTGGAGCACTGCGCGCTGCGGACCATCTCCCACAATCAACAGGTCATGCGCTGGCGCCGTGGCCAGCCACTGGTGCGCGTGTTCGATCAACCACTCCAGATTCTTCTGCGGATCCAACCGGCCAATGAACGTGACCCAACGGCGATTCGGCGGGAGCCGCAGTTCGCTGGCGGCGATCGGCTTCACGTTGGCGTAACGGGCCATGTCCACGGCGTTGGGGATGACCACCAGCTTTTCGCGCGGCAGCCCTGCTTGCGCGTGCATAAACTCGGCCACGGCCTGGCTGACGCAGACGTGCTTATCGACCAGCCGATCTGTCCAGCGGTCGAGTCGTAATCGCCAGCGGCCGCGCCGCTCGGCCACGCGCACGCCAGCCACCACGCGGGGTACGCCCGCGCGCCACGCCGCCACTCGCCCCAACATGTTGGCGTGAAACAAAAACGATTGCACGATGTCTGGCTGCAATTTGCGCAACAGGCGAGTCAGGCGCACCAAAGCGCCAGGCGCGTTCCAAATGCCGCGGATCTCAAGCGACGTCACCGGCACTCCGGCGGCTTGCAACGCTGGCGCAAGCGAGCGCGAGGCGTCCGCCGGCAGAGGTTGCAGGCAGACGACGTGCGGCTCGAACGCCGCGCGGTCCAGCCGAGTGGCCAACTCCACCATCGCCCGCTCCGCTCCGCCGATATCGAGATCGGTAATGCAAAACGTGATCCGCGCGCGGCCGCGGGGGGGAGGGCTTGTCTCGGCGGTTGTACTGATGGGATGCGAAATCAAAGTTGACAGCCAAGGCATGGAGGACGGAGCATGGACAGATCGTGATCGGTAGACTTGAATGGACGCCCAGGTCTTGGCGTCGGGCGATGCGTTTTTGAGTCTCACTTATCCTTTATTATTCGATCATTCTCTACTAGATAGTATGTCTCAACCGGACGATTACGACTACGAGCTGCCCAAGGAGCTGATTTCGCAGCGCCCGCTGACAAAGCGCAGCGATGCCCGGCTGATGATCGTCGACCGCCGCCGCGGGACGATCTCGCACCGGCACGTGCGCGATTTGCCGCAATTGATCGCGCCACCCGACTGCCTGGTGCTGAACGAAACGCGCGTGGTCCCAGCCCGGCTGGTGGGGACGCGGGCGTTCACCGGCGGAAAATGGGAGGGGCTCTATCTCACCAGCCCCACGCCGCGCGCCTGGCGGCTGCTCGCTAAAACACGCGGCAAGCCGGTCGTGGGCGAACGCATTCTCTTGACCAACCGGTTTGGCCAGGAGGACATCGCGATCCGACTCGTTGAGCATCTGCCTGGCGGCGTCTGGATTGTCGAGCCGGAAAGTGACGAAGCGACACACGCCCTGCTGGAGCGCGTGGGCCGCGTGCCGCTGCCGCATTACATCCGCGGTGGCGAGATGATGGACGAGGATCGCCGCGCGTATCAAACAGTCTACGCCCGCCGGCCTGGCTCGGTCGCCGCGCCCACGGCCGGTTTGCATTTCAGCGAGGCGCTGCTCGACGCGATCGAGGCCGAAGGCGTCCCGATCTGCCGCGTCGTGTTGCACGTCGGCTTGGACACCTTCCGTCCGATCACGGTCGAGCGGATCGAAGATCATCCGATGCACAGCGAGCAAGGCGAGATCGACGCGGCGACTGTCGAGACGATCAACACCGCGCGCGCCGCAGGTGGGCGCTGCGTCGCCGTCGGCACAACGTCCGTCCGCGTGTTGGAAACTGCCAGTCAAAGCGGAAAGCTACAGCCGTGGAGCGGCGCAACGGAGCTCTTCATTCGTCCGCCGTACAAGTTCAAAACGGTCGACTGCTTGATGACCAACTTTCACCTGCCGCGGACAACACTGCTGGTGCTCGTCCGCACACTGGCCGGCGACAACCTGATCCGCCAGGCCTACGAAGAAGCCATCCGCGAAGAATACCGTTTTTATAGCTACGGCTACGCGATGCTGATTTTGTAGCGTGGGCCTGCCGAACTGTCAGTGTAGGGACAACGTCCAACAATACTCGGCTATTTCGCGATAATCGAGTGCGCGGCGCGCGCTTCTTTGAGTCCTGGAAGGACGCACCAAGCTAGCCTGGCACGAAGTGCCAGGTTGGTTCGGCGACAAATTCCGTCGTGAGTCCCTGAGGGGACGACCTAGACGTGGCGCGCTGACAATGAATGCGACTCAACGCTCAACGCAAGCGCATTGGCGATTGCTGACTGTGAAGCCCCGCATCCCGCAGAGATTACGACGGATGATTGCGCGTACGGATACCCGGGGCTGCGCCGGCGTTGCCGGCTGACCCCGGGCTGGAGTTAGCAGCCTGTTGATTTTCTCGACAGGCTGCTAACTCACATGGATGTGAGGACAAAATAGCGGCGTAAGTCGTTATTTTGCGAGCCTCGCGAAGCTTTGCTTTGCGCCGGGCGAGGTTGAAAAACGCCACGACGGCGTTTTTCAACAGGCAGTTAGTCCACCCCGCTGGGGCTTGGGAGGTCGAGAATGCTGAGCCATTGGACGCGTCACACTGTGAACGCTGTTCCGCAATCGATCGCGTCACATGCGAGACGCTATTGATCGGCTTCGACACTTCGCAAAAAGTATCGGACTTTGATCCAAAATCTACTTCGGGCTCTTAATAAAAGCTTCAATCCGGTCCAGGCCGGCTTCCAGGTTTTTCAGGCTCGTGGCGAAGGAGATGCGGGCGTAGCCTTCGGCGCCGAAGGCGCTGCCCATCACGGTTGCCACGTTCTGCTGGCTCAGTAGTTCCAGGCACCACTGCGAAGAATTATCGACCTGCGCGCCGTTGTAGGTTCGGCCGAGGTGGGCCTTGATGTTGATGAAGGCGTAGAACGCGCCGCTCATCAGCGTGCAGGAGACGTTGGGAATCTTGGCCAGACGCTGGCGAACAAACTCGCGGCGCTTGGCGAACTCGACCAACATCTGCGCGACACAATCTTGCGAGCCTGTCAGCGCTGCCATCGCCGCATACTGACTGATGCTGGTTGGGTTCGAAGTCTCCTGGCTTTGCAAATTGTCGATCGCCTTGGACAACTTCACCGGCGCCATTGTCCAACCGATGCGCCAGCCGGTCATTGCGTAAGACTTGCTCACGCCGGCCACCAGCACGGTGACTTCTTCCAGCCCCGGCCGAACGGTGGGGAAGCTGGCGAACTTATTGTCGCCGTAGACCAGGTGCTCGTAGATCTCGTCCGCGATCACCACCAGACCGCGCTCCAGGACCACGTCGGCCAGCAAGCCTAGCTCTTCGCGCGAGTACATGCTGCCGGTGGGATTGGAGGGCGAGCAGATCAATAGCGCCTTGCTCTTGGGCGTTAGCGCCGCCTTCAACTGCGCGGGGCTGAGCTTGAAGTCGTCGCTTTCCAAAGTCTCGACGATCACCGGCACGCCGCCAGCCAGGCGAACTTGCTCGGCGTAGCTGACCCAATAGGGCGCCGGGATGATGACCTCATCGCCAGGATTGCAGATGGCGGTGAAGGCGTTGTGCAGCGCGTGCTTGGCGCCGCACGAGACTACGATCTGCTCCGGCTTGTAGACCAGGCCGTGGCGATCCGCGTAGCTCTTAGCGATCGCAGCCTTCAACTCGGCGATGCCGCCGGCGGCCGTGTAATGGGTTTGGCCCTTTTTCATGGCGTCGACAGCGGCGGCGCAAATGTGCTCCGGCGTGTTGAAGTCTGGCTCGCCGAGACTGAAGTCGTACACCGTGGCGCCGGACGCCTTGAGTGCCCGCGCTTTGCCGGCCATGGCGATTGTGGCCGAAGGCTCGAGCGAATCGACTAACTTGGATACTGCAATTCCCATGATCATTTTCCTCTCGACGCGACGCCCTGTTGGCGACGCTGTTGGGTGCGACGCTTCCGCGTCGGTTGTGTGTTCTGGGCGGCGCGAATGGTTCCGGCCGGTGGCTTATCCAGGCCTGATGGGGCGGAGCGCTGGGCGGAGTTTCTGTGTTTCTACCGCGGCGCGCGCTCCCGCGTTTGTGCGACAATCATAGTGGTCCGGATGTTCGCGTAAAAGGCGCCCGGCCGAGCAATATCATCGCGGCACTGATGATTGAGGATGCGCGCTGCGGGAGATTACGCAGATTCTTGCGGACTCGCTGCCGCCAGTGGCAGCAACAGCCGGACCGACGCGCCGCCGGTGGGGCGATTTTCGATTTCCATCCTGCCGCCATGCTCCGTCACAATCCGCCAGCATTTGGACAGGCCCATCCCAATACCACGCCCGGCGCCCCGGCCGGAGTAAAACGGATCGAACAGATTGCGCTGGGCCGCCGGGTCCACGCCAGGCCCATCGTCGCAGATGGCGATCGCCAAGGCCCGCTCGGCGGTTAGACGTCCGACGTTCAAGCTCGGCGCACCGCTTTCCGCGCCGCCGGACAGTTGCGGCGCGGCGACTTCTGTGACGTCAAGCGAGACATCAATCGCGCCGCCATCGGCCACGGCGTCGAGCGCGTTTTCGAGCACAGCGCGGAGCGCGACCTGCAATTGCGTGGCGTCGATCATCACGCCCAGCGACGGCGCCCCTTCGCTGTAGCGCAGCGAGACGCGACGTTCCGTGGCCCTGCTGGTGAGCTCCGCCATCACGCCGCGCACCAGGGATGGTATCTCACACAGCGTCCGGCGAGGTTCCGGCGGGCGGGCAAACAACATCAGGTCCGCGATCATCTCATGCACGCGACGCGCTTGCGTGTTGATCACGGCCAACTCGCGGCGGCGCTCCGGATCGGCTTCGTGCCGCAAGAACAACTGCGCGCGGCCAGAAATCACGGCCAGCGGGTTGTTGATCTCATGCCCTGCGCCGGCGGCGAATTCTCCGAGCGCGTGGAGCTTTTCTTCCAGCAGGCGTTCCGCGAAGTTCGTTTCCAAATCGCGCTGCCGCAACAATCGCCGGGCAAGCGCCATGAATTGTTGCGACGCCAGGCCCGGCGGAACGAGCCAACGAGCGGCGGCCGCCTGGGCGTTTGCGTTCTTGTCCGCGGCAGGTTTCTTGGACTTCGCTCCGGCGACGACGCGCGCGGCCCGCCGGGCGGGAGTTTGTGCGCCTGATTTGCGCGCTTGTGACGCGCGAACGATCCATGCTGGGAGCGCGGCAGAGATTGCCGCCAAAGTTTCGGCGGAGATTGCTTCCGGGGCGGTCAGCCACCGTCTGGCATCGTGAAGTAAGGCGCTGATGTAGCGTCCGTCCTGCAATAGCAGGCGCGCCGGAGCGGCGTCTTCTCCGCGCTGCACGGCAGACTGCGCTAGCTTCGCGAAAATCTGGGGCGACCTGGCGGCGCCGGCGTCCGCAGGCTTTTTGCGACTGCGCGCCTCCGCCGGTGACCCGATCTCAGGCGGATTTGCATCGCCTACTGCCAGTAGCTTCGGCAGGTGCGCCGCAAGAAACGCCGCCAGCTCGGCGATCGACGGCGCGGCGGACTCCGCCTGGTCCGCGCCTGTGGCGGACGCGTGGTGTAGCGAGGTCCAAAGCGCCAGGGCCGGATCGAGCGTTAGCGCTTCGGCCAACGACGTGGTCAAAGGCTCTGTCATCGTCGACGAAAGCGAAGCCGACTCTGGGTCTTTGGATTCACAAAGCAGAGCAAACAACAGCGCCGTGGCCGTTGGCTCGGAGAGGGGGATCTCGCACGGCCGGCCTTCGATCCTGATCGGCGGCAGTCGCGACATAAAGAGACCGCGGTGAAGGCGCTCGGCGGCGATACGAAAATACGGACCAGGCATGCAGAGCGGCGCCACGCGTCACGGCTGTCACGCCGCGCGCGGATTGCAACTCCGCATGCCCAGTCCGATGAGCAGGCAGTCAGTTTTGGGCACTGACCTTTTGCCAACTCCCAGGAGCAGGCACTCTATTTCAAGCTATTTGGGAATCGATCCGGCCGCAATTCAGCCGGCCGATAGCGTTTCGATATCCAGCAGCTGGCACATCCGCTCGACCAGTTGGTCGACTTCGAACGGCTTGTGGATAAAGTCGTTGGCGCCGGCGGCGCGGAGGTCTTCGATCTTGTCTTCTTCGACCATGCCCGAGATGCAGATGATCCGCACGTCGTCCATGGTGCTGTCGCCGCGCACGCGCTGGCAGACTTCTTTACCGTTGATGTCCGGCAGCATGACGTCGAGCACGATCAGGTCAGGGCGATATTCCTTGACCATCATGCCGGCGTCAAAGCCGTTATTGACACTGCGGGTTTCGAAGCGGCCGTCACGCTGGAGCACGTCGGTGATCAGCTCGACCAACTCTTGGTCGTCGTCGACGATCAGGATCTTGCGCTTGCCACTCTCCAACGCGTCCGTCGGAATGCCATTATCGCGCATGAACGCGAAGAGCTCATTCCGTGGAATTCGGCGGAAGCGGCTCCCCGGAACGCGGAAACCTTTGAGTTGTCCAGAGTCGAAACAGCGAATAATCGTCTGCTGGCTAACCTTACAGATTTTGGCGGCTTCACCCGTGGTGAATACTGTCTTCATACCTGCTAACCATCCCTCTCCCTAGCCAATGGTCAGGCTAGTCTCGGCGGGACTCAAGCGCCAGAAGGGCAGTCTAAACCCTTAGCTGAACGTCCGTCCGTGGGACGTTGATGGCGGCGAGAGTACCTAGTCCTCCGTGTGTCGCTAGTCGTAAACTAGCCCTTAGCACGCGATATTCGTAAATCCTTTACGTCACTGCGCTTATGTATTCGACAGTCTCGTCCGGACCTGCCCGGATTGCCGAATTTGCCACCCGGGCCAATTATAGCCATCTTCCAACTTCAGTCAATACGGATATTATTGCGACAAACCTTTTGACAATAATAAGTTACGGTATTCCAATCAAACCATCAAAAACGCAATTTTGGGCTTGCTCCTCCGGACCAAAAGGTCCCCAGACCACCCCGCCGGAAGGCAATGCGCGCAACACGGTCCATCGAGGTGGCGGTTGCGCGACCCCCCAACCGCCCGTCGATTTGCGGTGTCGGGCAGTTCAACAGGGACTCAGCGCCGCCCCTCAAGATGGACCATTACCAGTGCCAGGTCGGCTGGGGTAATCCCACTGATCCGTCCGGCTTGGGCCAGGCTTGCCGGTTGCACGCGAACCAGCTTCTCGCGCGCCTCGGCCCGCAACTGCCCGATGGCGCCGTAGTTGAAACTTGCCGGGATCCGCTTCTCGGCCAGACGCCGCTGCCGATCGATATCGACCTCCTGGCGAGCGACGTAGCCTGCGTACTTCACGTCGTGCGTGACTTGCTCCACCACGTCTTCCGGCACGGCGCCCAACTCCGGCATCCGCGCGACGATGTCCTGCCAGGTCGATTCCGTCCGCCGGAGGATCTTCGCCAGCGTTTCCAGTTCGTGTCGAGTTGTCTCCAACAGATCCGCCACGCGCGTGATCTCTGCCTGCTTGCGCGCAAATCGGCGCCAGCGTTCCGCATCGATCAGACCGACCGACTGCGCCAGCGGCGTCAGCCGGCGATCGGCGTTATCGTGCCGCAGCAGCAGGCGATACTCTGCGCGACTGGTGAACATCCGATACGGCTCGTCAACGCCGCGCGTCACCAGGTCGTCGACCAGCACGCCGATGTACGCCTGATCTCGACCAGGAACCAGCGGCGGTTGTCCGCGCAATTGCAGCGCGGCGCTTGCGCCGGCGACCAGCCCTTGGCCGGCCGCTTCTTCATAGCCGGTGGTGCCATTGATCTGTCCGGCAAAGTAGAGACCGGCGACGCGCTTGGTCTCCAGGCTGGGCCAGAGTTGATCGGGCGGAGCAAAGTCGTACTCGACCGCGTAGCCGTAGCGCATGATCTCTGCGCGTTCCAATCCGGGGATGTGCCGGAACATTTCGTCCTGCACATCGCGCGGCAGACTGGTCGAAACGCCGTTGACGTAGACCTCGCGAGTGTTGCGCCCCTCGGGCTCCAAGAACAACTGATGCTGCGATTTGTCGGCGAATCGGACGATTTTGTCTTCAATCGAAGGACAATAGCGCGGCCCGCCAGAGCGAATCTGACCGGTGTACATCGGCGCGCGCTGCAGATTGGCGCGGATCAGATCGTGCACGCGCTCGTTGGTGTACGTGATCCAGCACGGCATCTGCTCTTGCGAGAGCTTGTCTGTCAGAAACGAAAACGGGCGCGGGTCGTCATCGCCTGGCTGCAATTCCGTACGATCGTAATCGATGGTGCGGCCATTCAATCTCGGCGGCGTGCCGGTCTTGAAGCGTTCTAGTCGAAAGCCAAAACGATTGAGTGCGCCGCTGATGCCGGCCGTGGTTCCCTCGCCTGCGCGGCCGCCGGGCGTTTGCGCCTCGCCGGTGTGCATCAGCGCCTGCAAGAACGTGCCGGTTGTCAGCACGACTGCCTGCGCGCGGTAGATCGCTCCGCCGCGCACGCTGACGCCAACGATCCGCTGACCGCCGTCCGCAGTGGGCTCAGACAGCAGGTCTTCGACGATTTCCTGACGCAGCGAGAGTCCGGGCTGGTCTTCGATCAGTCGTTTGATTTCTTGCTGATAGGCTTTTTTGTCCGCCTGCGCCCTGGGGCTGTGCATCGCCGGGCCCTTGCGGCGATTGAGCATGCGAAACTGGATGCCAGTGGCGTCGATCGCCCGCCCCATCAGCCCGCCGAGCGCGTCGACCTCGCGAACGATCTGCCCCTTGGCGACTCCGCCGATGGCCGGATTGCAACTCATCTGGCCAACGGTGTCGCAATTGGTGGTCAACAAGGCCGTGCGGGCGCCCAACCGAGCGGCGGCGGCCGCGGCCTCGGTCCCGGCATGGCCGGCGCCGATTACGAGCACATCAAATTCATAGTGGGAAGCGGACATATGCCTGCATGATAGAACCGCCCCGGTAGCGGCGGCAAGCGGCGAGAGGCCGGGAGCGCAAAACTATCTGGGCTCACTGCGTAGCAGACAGGGCTGATTGCGGAGCAGACAGGCCGATTGCGTAGCAGTTAGGATGAAGCGTATGGCACTGCCCCCGTTTACAACCCGACAACTGTTCGTCCGCATCACCTGGATTGGGGTGGGAATGGGCGCGATTGCGCTTTCGCTGCGCGAATGGGATTTTCCGCAGGACAATCCGGGCGCCGAGATACCCGTCCGCGCCGCGTTGCGAGTGATTGGAATGAGCATTGTCTGTTTAGGGATCATCCCGCTGATTACAACGCGTCCACCGCTCCGCGTCCTAGGACTCGTGCTGATTGTGGGAGGACCTGTCGGTGGTTCCATTGGCAATCTTCTGAGCGACGCGACTTTCATCTCGAGAAGGCTGTCCGGCGTGTATCTTCGCCCTGCCGAGAGCGTTCTCGATCTGATGCCGTGGATCGGCATGACGGTGGGCTGCGCAATCATGCTTGCCATATTTGCCGTTTTGGCGGATCCCCAGCGGGCGGCGAAGAATTCCGCGCGAGCTGCGTGACCCGAGCAGTAAGCAATGCAACTACCACAATTCACCACCAGGCAATTGCTCACATCCATCACATGGATGTGTGTCGGCTTTGGCGGCATTGCTTTCTCGATGCGCAAATGGAATCTGCCGCTGGAGCCCGATTACGATTGGCTGGCAGATCTGGAGCCGCTTGCGAGAATTTCTGCGCTCGTGGTCGGCTGGGTCATTATCTGCGCGGCGGCGATTGCCCTGGTAACCAGGTATCGCCGCGGAGCGGTGCTGATCGCAGCGCTGCTAGTGATGATACCCGGCGCATTTGTAGGGGCCATTGTCGGCGGAGCCTCTACCCCCGACGATTTCGAATATCGCGCGCTGGCCGGCGCCTTATTGGCGTCTGTGCTGGTCATCTTAGGAGCGATCGTTCCGCCGAAGAATGTTCGCGATGATCGGGCGGAACCAGTCGCGGAAACCAGTCAGCACAAAGACGCCTAATCGGACTCAGAATCCTGAAGCGATGCAACTACCTCAATTTACTCTCAGGCAGTTGTTTGCATCCATCACGGGGATGTGTGCTGGCCTTGGCGGGATTGCTTTTTCGCTGCGCAAGTGGAACTTGCCGATTGATCCGGCTTACCATTGGCTGGCAGGCTATGAGCGGTCAGCAAGAATCGGCGCGTTTGTGGTTGGCGTCATTGTGATCATCGCGGCGGCAGTTCTACTCGTTCCCAAAGGACGTCGAATCGCAGTCGCAGTCACTGCGATTCTGGCATTTGTGCCTGGGGCGATTGTAGGGAAATGGATTGACTGGGTATTCTTCCAGCACGAATCTGAAGGAAGGAGCATGCTCGTTGGAGCAATCCTGGCTTTCGCGTTTACCATTCTTGGGTCGATCTTTCCATTCAGGGCGCAGCGCGATCTTGTGACGGAACCTGGCTCGGATGGCGACCTGGATTTAGATAAGAATGCCTCGGGCACTGGGACTTGACTCGATGGCGATACCGCGATTTACCACCGGGCAATTGCTCCTGTGCATCACATGGATGTGCGTCGGCTTCGCCGGCATTGCTTTTTCGCTGCGCGAGTGGAACCTGCGGCTGGATCCGTCGTACGATTGGCTTGCCGAGTCTGAGCCGGTGGTGTCGACATTCGCGCGCGTGGTCGGTGGCACGATTGTCTATTGGGGAGTCGTCTTGCTGTTCACTCCGAAACCGACGGCAGACATCTTGATCGCCGCAGTCGTCGGCGTGATTCCCGGTCTGATGGCCGGACTATTGTTGAGCCACGCGTTCTTCTCGCAGGACTCTCGGGCGCACGAATGGGCGGCGTGGATCGGCATGGGGTTAGTTCCAGGCGTGATCTTGATTTGCCTGGCTGTTTTTCGGAAAGTGCGGCGGAGTCCAGGGTCGCCCTAGGACCAGGAACTCTACGCCAGCGGCTTGCCCAACAGTTGGCGTTTTTTGCGGACGTGTTCCATGTGGTCGTCCAGGTGTTTGCTGTACGTGTTGACCAGATAGGCGAGCGTGATTTCGCCGGTCTCGTTGTGCAGGCCGGTGCGCTCGAACGCCGCGTCCGGCTGGCGGCGGAGGATCTCGTACGTCAGGCGGCGGTTCTTGGCGAAGATGTCGCACGCCAGCGCCGGATCGAGCTCCGCGTACGGAAGAACCTTGGCGAACGCCGTCTCGTTGTAGCCGATTAGCGTCGGGCGGTCCTCGGCGATTACGCGCTTCATCCGATCGGACGCAATCAGGTCGCTATCCAGCAAGTGCATCACAATCTGCTGGATGCTCCACGTGCCGGGAATCGGAAACGCGTTCAATTCCGTCTTGTTCAAACCGGCAATCGCCGTCGCCGGCACATCGGCCCCCGCCAGGTAACGCTCGATCGCTGCGCGGTCCATCGTTGATATCTCCGAGAGGTGTGCGTAAATCCAAATCAGCAGACGCAAGCGGAACGAATCAGGTTCGCGCGAGACGCAGAGTTTATCGTACCAGCGCAGTGAGCGGTTCGGCGCTAGCCGCCGCCGCGCGGAACGCCTCAACCGGTAAGCATAGGCGACGCGCAAAACAAAATGATTCGTCCTGGCGCCGCCACCGGATTGTTCGTTCTGCGATCCTTTCAGGATCGTGACGACGGGTGCGGGGGGCGGCCAGTCCCGGCGGTGTCGCTGCCGCTCAACCGCCGGCTATAAACTGCGATCCCATTCGGGATCGTCGCGCTCGGGCGAACGTGAAAACACGTCGCGATGGACGCGGTCGATGCGCGGCCGGCGTACTCCAACACCGGCAGACAACACCTTTCCGCGACAGCCGTACGCGGTCCACCCGTCGGCTTATCGCCCGCGCTTCTTTCCCTTGGGCGTGGCGCCCTTGCGTGGCGACTGCGTTTTCTTGGCCGGCTTCTTGCCTGGCGCGCGGCCTGTGGATTGTCCACCGGCGCGGCCGTTGCCTCGCGGGGTGGCTGGCGGCGGGGAGGATGGGTCGCGGTCGTCGTTCACTGCGCGGAGTGGCGAGCGCCCGGTCGATTTCTTTGGCGGTTCCACCAGCGGCGTTCGTGGGCGGCGATCGACGATGCGGAAATCCAACTCGCGGCGGTCCGCGTCGATCCGCGCCACTTGCACGCGAATCAAATCGCCCAGTCGGTACGCGTTGCCGTTGCGTCGGCCTGTGAGCGTGTGGCTGCGGCGATCGAAGCTGTAAAAATCGTCCGCCAGCGACGTGATGTGGATCAAGCCTTCGGCCGGCAGCTCGATCCCTTGGGCGAACAGGCCGAACTCTTCGACGCCCGTAATCACGGCGTCCATCTCCAGGCCGATCCGCTCGCTGAGATAATCCAGCAGCTTGATCTTCTTCAGTTCGCGCTCGGCCGCTTCCGCGCGGCGCTCCCGGGTGGAGCAATGCTCGCCCAGCGAGACCAGTTCCGCCAGATCATTGCGAGGTTTTTTCTTCCGCAGAATCGCGTCGATCAAGCGGTGGATCGTCAAGTCCGGATAGCGGCGAATCGGCGACGTGAAGTGGCAGTAGCACTCGCTCGCCAAGGCGTAATGGCCGTCGACTTGCGGGCCATACACGGCCTGCGCCAGGCTACGCAAGATGGCGTAGTTGACCGCTTGCCGCTCAGGGCGGTCCTGCACCAGCTTCAGCAGCTTTTGAATTTCGAAGCGGCTCTCCAGGCTGTCCGTCTTAAATCCCAGCTCCGCGACAAAATCCGTCAGGGCCTGCAAGCGGCGCGGGTCTGGGGCGGGATGGACGCGACGCAAGAAGTGCAAGCCTTCTTCGGCCAGCGTATCGGCCACGGCTTCGTTCGCCGCCAACATGAATTCTTCGATGATCTGATGGCTGACGGTGTGGATCACGCGATGCGCGCCGCAGACGCGACCATTTTCATCGAGATCAACCTTCACTTCGCTGAGCGATAGCTCCAACGCGCCGCGCTTGAAGCGCCGCTTGCGGAGGATCATCGCCAGCTCATGCATGCGGCTGAGCAACTCCCAAACTTCGGGGGCGATCTTCGAGCGCCACTCCTCGGGGTTGGCCAGATACTCGTCCACTTCTTCGTAAGAGAAGCGGCGGCGACTCTTGATCGCGGCCGAATGAAGATCGACGGCAACCCGCGCTCCGTCCGCGCTGAACTCAATCACTGCGGTCTTGGTGTAGCGGACCCGGTCTGGTTGCAAACTGGCCAGGCCGTTGCTGATGACTTCGGGGATCATCGGAATAACGCGATCCGGCAAGTAGACGCTCGTCGCGCGCTTCAGCGCCTCGCGATCGAGCGGCGTGCCAGGCCGGACAAAGTGAGAGACGTCGGCAATATGCACTCCCAATCGCCAGTGGCCATTCGATGTGCGCTCCAGCGAAATCGCGTCGTCAAAGTCGCGGGCGTCGATCGGGTCGATCGTGATGATCACCGCGCCGGTCATGTCGTCGCGGTCGGGGTTAATGCTTTCGTCGAAGTTGAGCGCCTCTTGGCGGGCCGCTTCCACCGTGTCGTCCGCAAAATGCTCTGGCAGGTTGAACTCGCGAATGATCGACAACGTGTCGACGCCGGGCTGTCCGCGCGGGCCGAGCACTTCGGTAATCACGCCTTCGCCGCCGTGCGTGTGCGTCGGAAAGCGGACCATCTCAAAGACAACTTTGTCGCCGGCGCGGGCGCTCTTGGCGCCGGGATCGCCGACAATGATCGGCTTGGTGAAGACCGTGCCATCGACCTGGACCATGCCCAGTCCGCCAGCTTCGAAATACGCGCCAACGTATTGATTGGTTTCGCGCTCCAGCACTTCAACAATCACGCCGCGCGGATTGCGGAAGCGGCCGCCGCGATCTTTCGACGAGAGCCGCACCAGCACGCTGTCGCCACTGGCGGCGTCTCCCGCGTCTTCGGCCGAGACGTAGATATCTTGTTCGCGCGTGTGCGCTGCGCCGGATCCGGCCGGGCGGACGAAGCCAAACCCACCCGCCGCGCGGCGAAAGACGCCGGTCACACGATTGAGTTTCGTTCCGCCAGACGCGCCATTACCCGACACACTATTGCCGGAAGCCTTGCCGGAAGCCTTGCCGGAAGCACTGCCGCCAGTTGCGGCCGTTGAATCTGTTTCGGGTGTCGCATCGTCAGTCGAGGCCTGAGCGGCGCGCTTGCCGGAGAGGGGCAGCACCAGGTGCTCCGGCCCGTACGAGATGACGCCTCGCTTGACGAGTTTTTTGATCAGACGCTTGAGATCGTGGACGCGATCCTGCGAGATATGGAGATGCTTGGCGATCAGCTTCGGCTTGATCGGCCGATACTCAGGGCGCTGGAGCAATTCCAGCAAGGCCTTTTCTAGGTTTTCGGACATGTTCGTTCTGGTTTCCTTTGATTTCTCTTGTTTTGTTTGGGCGGCGGCGCTCGTGTCGCGCGGATTGTGCGCGACGGCGCGGTCGCTGATCTTGCCGCGAGGGAACAACTTGTTCCGACTTCAAGCGGCGGTTTGCTCGATTCGCGCACACAGGCGCTGCGAGCGTCGCTCAGATTCCATTGAGCAACAGGATCGATGGAGCGTTTTTGAGGATTCGCTTCTGATGTCGGGGCTGTTTTGCGCGTCGTCGGTTTGCCAACGCCAACTGTCGAATTGCACTCAGCAACACTGTGCGCCGGATGGGGCGACTGGCGCCGGATGCGATTCCAAAGTTCCGTGTTTTGCCTGCGACGACTCGGACCAACTAATTCGGCCCAATTATTCTTCGCTGTAAGCCGCCAGTTACTCTTTGCTATAGGCCGCCAATTACTCTTCGCTGTAAGCGGACTGTGGATCCGGCGCGTAGCCGCTTCCTTTGAACAGCTTGCGGCCCAGACCCTGGTTGTAGTGCGTCCAAGAGCTTTCGACATTCGGGTCGTCGCGCATCTGCTGGTGGAAGCTATGAATTTTAGCGTCCAAATTATCCAGGTGATGCAGCGCAACGGCCTCGAGCGTCATGGGCAACTTGGGGGCGCCGTAGGCGTACTCGCCGTGGTGGCTGATGATCATGTGCTTCAGCCGGAGCACCAACTCAAGCGCGATGGGCTCGCCCGAAAGCTTTTCGGCTTCGGCGACTTTCCCTTCGAGCATGCTGACGGCCATCACAACGTGGCCGATTAATTGCCCCTCGTCAGAATAACTAAATCCTCTGTCGTAGTTTAACTCATGAATCTTGCCCATGTCGTGCAAAAATGCCCCCATCAGGAGCAAATTCGCGTCAATTGCCGGGTAGAGATCGGCCAGGCGGTGGACGACTTCCATCAGGTTCAGGACGTGCTCCAGCAGACCGCCGACATAGGCGTGGTGGTTCTTGACGCCGGCCGGAGCCCGCATGAACCGCTGCATGAAGTCGTCGTCCATCAAAAAGCATTCTGCCAGCGTGACCAACTGTGGGTTGGACATCGAGCGCAGCAGTTCGCCTAAACGGACGGCCAGTTGATCGATTTCGGCCGGCGTGAGCGGCATGAAATCGGACGGATCGACTTCTTCAAAGCGGGCCTTGCAGATATTGGCGGCAATCAGTTGCAAGCCGCCCTGGTAGAGCTGCGTGGAGCCTTCGACGCGGACGAAATCGCCATCGTCGAAATTGCGGTAATCGCTTTCCGTGGCGTTCCACATCCGAGCGCTAATGCTCCCGGTGCGGTCTGACAGTTCGACCTGCAGATACAGATTGCCATTACGATTGGGTCGTAATTGCTTCTGCGAAGCGAGAAAGACCTGGTCGACTGCTTCTTGGTGCCCCAACTGCGCAACAGAACGCCTCGGCATACTTCACTTTCTAAGCGGCAGTCCACGCGTCAGAGATGCGGGGATCCACCGACAACAACTTGGGCACATCCATGCCGAAATAATAATGCCCCGATTCTAGGACCCCCAGAACCGCGCCACAAGGGCCACGCGGGGGCCAGTGGGCGCCCAAATCGAGTGGGCCGGCGGACTAGAAGTCGCGTTCGCGGTAGCCCAGCGTTCTCCAGCGCCTGCCGGTGAATGCGCCGATTAGTCCTGCACGACGGCGATCTCTGTGCCCTGAATGACAGGCGGAACCGCGCCCAGCGGTGTTCGTCATTCGGCTTTTTCAACCTGGCGCCAGCGTCGGCCCGTGCTCCCTTTTCTGATCCCGACTGGATAACGCTGTTCTTCGGTCACATTCATCGCCGCGGCGGCATGATCTACGAAAGCACATCGAGGACAGGTTGCGTTTTCTCGATAAACTCGCCTGACATTTCATTGATCTTTCGCATCAACGACCGTACGGCCGCGCGTTGGCCGTCAGTCGCGCCGCGTAGTACGTCAACGAGCGCTGCTGTTGAAGCAGGCGAGTTCAGAACTCGCATGAATACGATTGAAGCCCAACGGGGCGACCTGTCGCAAAGACGCGGCGCTGCTTCGACAAGCCTAGCAGCGTATGTTGCGTCGTCGAAGCTTTCAATCGTGTGGATGAGTGAGAACATCACCTCGTCGAATTCCGCGTCATCATTGAAAAACGCACATAGCAGCGAGATAGACGTCGGATCATTCATCGCGGCAATGTCCGCCAACGCATTTTCAAATCGGATAACGAAATCGTCGCCCCCTTCAAGGTCGATTTGCCGAAGTGCTGCTATTGCCGCGGGAAGATTCATTTCTCGAGCTGCTTGATCGAATGCGAGGTTTAGGGCGTCCCTCCCGGGACTCACGACGGGATGATGCTAGCCTGCGACCTGGCACTTCGTGCCAGGCTACCTTTGGGCGTCCCTTGCGGGACTCAATGCGCGCGATCCGATGATGACAGCTTGTTCCAGTGCGTGTGTCCGTTGCGGCTCGCACGACAAGGATCGCTCGCTGCAGGCCGCCAATTGCCGGCAAAGTGAATGGGGACCGCCTTACCCAATCAACTGTTTCATCTCGCGCACTGCGGCCTGAAAGCCGATCATGATGGCGCGGGAGACGATACTATGACCGATGTTGAGCTCGCACATGTTGGCCAGCCGGGCGATTGGCTGCACGTTGTGGTAGGTCAGCCCGTGGCCGGCGTGCAGGGTCATGCCGCGTTCGACGATCAAGCGGCCGGCCGCTGCGAGCTTGGCCAGTTGGGCGTCTCGCGCTGAGCCTTCGGCCGCCAAGGCGTAACTGCCAGTGTGGAGTTCCACGGCGTCCGCGCCCAGGCGCTTGCCGGCCTCGATCTGCGCGGGATCTGGATCGAGAAACAAACTGACGACGATGCCCGCCGCCTTGAGTTTCTGAATCGCGTTCTTCACCTTGGCCTCGGACGACAGGATGTCGAGGCCCCCTTCGGTCGTGACTTCTTCGCGGCGCTCGGGCACCAGCGTGGCCTGATGGGGTTTGGTCTCGCAGGCCAGGGCCAGCACGTCGTTATCGCAGGCCAGCTCCAGGTTGAGTTTGACCGTGACGGTTTCGCGCATCACGCGCAGGTCGCGGTCTTGAATGTGCCGGCGATCTTCGCGGAGGTGGAGCGTGATGCCGTCGGCGCCGCCAAGCTCGGCCAGCGCGGCCGCCCAGACCGGATCCGGCTCGAACGTGCGCCGCGCCTGCCGGACCGTTGCCACGTGGTCGATATTAACGCCCAGTAGTGCCATGCGTTGTTGTCGCGTCCTGTTCCAAATGTTCGAAATGGCGTGTTGTTCGCGCCTGGGAATGATCGAGGCAAATCAATCGTTTGCCGCGCGATCATATCGCCCGTGATGCGCGACGATTATAGTTAGAGCGCGGTAGGCCGTATAGCGGTTCCGCCGGCGCCACAACCTCACTTGGAGTTCCGCAACGATGGACGTTCCGCGCGTCATGACGATCATTGCCCTGACATTGCTACTGGCGGAAGGGTTCGCGTTGAGCGTCTTTCCGGCCCAGTTCAAAGAGATGCTCGTCGAGGCTCATCCCAGATCGCTTCAGATCGTCGGCCTGACCGAGACCGTAGTCGCCGTTGGCCTGATCGCCGGGATTTTGTTGACATGATCTGTGAAAACGCATTTGCCTTCAGAAGGAGCAAATGGGCTCGGCCGCGGTGCGCGTGAAGTTCATCAACAGTTCCGCCTGCGAGACGAAGTTGAGATGCAACAGGCTGCCGATCGCCGCGTAGCGGCACATCAGGTCGGTCGCGCCTGCCGGGGCGGCGGCCAGCGATTCTACCGGGCCGTGCGGTTCGATCCGCCAGTTCGAATTCAAGTAACCGCGCACCGGCGCGCCGGCCTTGCCGAGCCAGCTCCGCGCGGACAGTGTTAGTTCTGTTGCGCGCGGCGGCGTTGGGTTGGGCTCGACGGACGCCGTGGCTTCGAAGGCGCCTACCATCGGCAGGCGTTCACCTTCGGGCGTGACCAGGTGTTCGCACAGATAGGCCATTCCGCCCCCTTCTCCATAGATGCGGCGGCCGGCGCAGAGATGCTCGCGCATCGAAAACAACATGCAATGATTGGCGGCGAGCTTCGCGGCGTAGCGCTCCGGATGCCCACAGCCGAGATAAACCAAATCGGTATCCGGCGGCAGCGATTCATCTCGTAGCGGCGAAAAATCCGTCACCGTGGCGCCGTGCAGTTCCAATAGATCGAGCGCATCGGGAAAATAACAGCGGAATGCTTCATCGAAAGCTACCGCCACGCGCGGACCGCGCGGTGGGGCGCAGTTCTCCGGAGCAAACAGATAAGGGCGCGTCGCCGGAAAACTTCGTCGGCCGGCCAGCGCTACCAATTTATGCAGACGCGAACAGCGGGCGAGCGATGCAGCCAGCGCATCGCAAAGGTCCTTGGTCGGAGCGGCGCCGCGCGGCAGCGCTGCCAGTGCGCGGCGCGCGGGCCCGAGTGTTTCGATCGCGCCCAGCACCGGGACTCTCCACAGCGATTCGAGCGTCGTTTGCCACAAGGCGGCGTGACGCGCGTCGCGGACTTTGTCCAAAAGGAGAGCGTCGGCGTTATGCGGTAACGCGGGGAGTCGACAACCGTCGAGCCGCGACACGTCAACCACTACCACGCGGGGCAGATCCAAAATATCGCAGAGTCGCGACAGCGAGGCGGCGTTGTCGATGTTGCTTGTCTTGTCAGACTCGCCAGGCGGTCCAAACGTCCCTTCCACCACATTCACTCGATCGTAGCGTGGATCGTGCGTGGCGGTCCGCGAGAAAACTTCGCGGCAAACTTCAGGGGGCATGAGCCAACTATCGAGATGCCGCGAACTGACGCCGGTCGCTGGCGGTCCACCGTCCAGTCGTGGAAAACATGCCTTCGAATAAAAATGCTGCACGCGGTGACCGTGGCTGGACAGTAAGGCCATTAAAGCCCAGCACGCAGGTTGGGAATCTGTGCTGGAATCAATGGATCCAACGGCTAACCGCGGCAATGGCAACATAGAGAAAGGCCCCCCGGCCGCTTCGGTGAGAGTATTGGGCTTACGGAATTCGCCGAGGTTGATACGTTGAACGTCAGGCGATCGACACTCTTCCGCGGTCTCCCCACCTAGACCACGCCACGCCAAATGCATTCTTAGGGGGCTAGTCAGGTGAGTCAAGGAAATCCTCGCGCCTGCAAGGCGTTGGAGTCCAAGTCGCCGGATCAACTTACGCGCGACCAGCAACAGCCGCATAAACGCGGGCAAGTTGTCGCTATCCGTCTTCCCATTCACAATGTCACATCTCAAAAAAACAGGCCGTGACGCAAGCGTTGCGCACGGCCTGTCAGAACGGTTGTAACAAAGGCGCCGGCTGCATGTGGTAGCAGTTGCCCGGCAGAGCAGTCGACTCCGGCCGGCAGCCAATCTGTCGCCAGACGGCTACCGGTCGGAGCGACCCCCCAACACATTACTTCTTCAAGACGATGAAGCGATTTCCCTCGGCGGCTCGCACCAGCAGCATGACGCCGCGCTCCGGATTGTGATCCTTCATCACTTGCTGGAACTCTTCCAGAGATTTGACTTCTTTCTGACCGACCTTTTTGACGAGCATGCCTTCGCTCAGGCCGTGCTCGGCAGCAAGACTTCCGTCGTCCACGTGCGTGATGACCACGCCCTGATGGCCGTTGAAGCCCAGTTGCTCGGCCATGTCCTTGGTCATGGCGCTGACCTCGAAACCGAAGTCTTTATTGACGTAGCTCGGTTGCGAGCTCTTTTCTTCGCCCTGATTGCGGACCGTGCGGACTTCATCCCCTGGCTCGTCGTCCAATTGCTTGACGCCAATCGTCAAGGTCAGAGGGCTGCCATCGCGGATGATTTTGACTTCTTCCTTACGATCCATCGGCGTGCGTTCGACGTACGTCTGCAACTCGCCTGGTCGGCTGACGTGATGGCCGGCAAAGTCGGTGATCAAGTCACCTTCCTTCAGGCCGGCGGCGGCGGCTGGCGAGTCTGGCATGACCTCGCGGACCAGAACGCCATCTTTGTGTTTGACGCCCAACTGCTTCGCCAGGTCTCCACTCACTTCACCGACTTGCACGCCCATGTAAGCGCGCTTGACGGAGCCGGACTGTGTGAGCTGTGTGGTGACCCACTTGGCGTGGTTGATTGGAATAGCAAAGCCAACGCCTTGCGATCCGCCAGTGCTGCTGGCGATGGCGGTGTTAATGCCAATCACTTCGCCATCCAGCGTTACCAGCGGGCCGCCCGAGTTGCCGGGGTTGATGGCCGCGTCTGTTTGCAGGTACTGAGCGCGCTGCCCGCTGCTGAGCGAACGTCCCTTGCCGCTGATGATGCCGGCGCTGACGGTCAGCTCTTGATTGAATGGGTTGCCAACGGCAATCACCCAATCACCGATTTCCAAATCATCCGAATTGCCGAGCGTGGCGACCGGGAGCTTTTCAGCGCCACGGATGCGGACGATGGCCAGATCGGACTGCTTGTCTGTCTTGATGTCATAGCCTTCGAACTCGCGACCATCCGCGAGACGGACGGTGACCTCGGTGGCGCCTTCGACCACATGGTTGTTGGTCAGAATGACGCCGGACTTATCAATGATTACGCCGGCGCCGACGCCCATCCGCTTATCAGGACCATTGGGAAGGCCGCCGCGGTCTTTGAAATAATCTTCGAACGGTGTCCCCTTAAAGGGGTTCTCGCCTTGCGGCACGCCAGGGGTACCGCGGACCTGTTGTGCTTTGGACTGCGAAGTAATGGTAACGACCGTGGGCATCGAAGCCTCGGCGGCCGAGCGGAATGCGCGCGATAGCGCCTTGGCGTGGCTCTGCGCGGCCTGGTTTTGGGCCGTAGCGGGGACGGGTGCGTCTTCGGCGGAGCTTGGGCCGTGTAGGAAGGCGGCTCCCAGCCCAATGGCTCCCGCGGCGACCAGCGCCAACGAAAGCCGTGATTTCCAACGACGGATCCTAACGTTCATGCGAAACTCCTCCTTCAAAACTGTGCGTAGAATTGCGCCATGCAGATATGAGCGACACGGGGATGATGGTGGTTTGGGCGTCAGAATAATCGCGCCAAGGCCCACTACTGTATGGCATACGCGAGCATGGCCGGGGCGGTTCATTGCCCGGCCCAGTGCTACGGCCCAGCCCTGGTTTTTTTACACAAACCGCCGCCCGTGCGGGAATTTTAATCCGTATGCGCTGCCTAGGGTTTGATCGGAAATTGGCACGGGATCGATTGACAAAAACCCTTCCCCCAGATAGGGTTATAGCAGTGCGTGCACGAGGATTTTTCACCCGGGGCTGTCATGTTTTCTTCGCATGAGCGACATCGTCGAAGTTGACCGTGAGCAGATTGCTGGCATGCTCGAAGCGTGCCAGGAACGGATCAATTACCGTTTTCGAGACGTAACGATGTTGCAGGCGGCGCTCACGCACGCCTCCGGCGCTCCGCACAGGCTTGGCTCGAACGAGCGCCTGGAATTCTTGGGCGACGCCATCCTGGGCTGCGTCATCTGCGAATATATCTTTCACGCCTTTCCCGCGCTGCTCGAAGGCGAGCTCACCAAGATCAAGAGCGTGGTCGTCAGCCGCATCACCTGCGCCAAGGTGAGCGAGTCCCTGGGCCTGGAAGAGTTTCTGATCTTGGGCAAAGGGATGACGAGCCATCCGTCAGTGCCGGCCTCGCTTTTGTCCGATGTCTTTGAGTCGTTGATTGCCGCCATTTATTTGGACGGTGGCGACGTCGAGGCAAAGACGTTTATCGAGCGACACCTGGCGGCCGAGATCGAACTGGCGGCATCCGGCGAGCACGGCGGAAATTACAAATCGCAATTGCAGCAGATCGCGCAGCGCGAGTTGTCCAACACACCCACCTATCAACTGCTGGACGAAAAAGGCCCGGACCACAGCAAGTGCTTCAAGATCGCGGCGCAGGTTGGCCGGGAACGCTATCCGCCAGCCTGGGGTCGCAATAAAAAAGAGGCCGAGCAACGGGCCGCCCGCAACGCGCTAAGCCAGATGAATGGGGAAGAGATTCCCTTTCCTTCGGACTGACGCCGGGCTGGATTCACTGATCCGGGTCCGCTGATCGGGTAGCGCTGGATTTCTTCTCGTCCTATTCTGCAAGGAAGCCTATGACCGTTCGCGCCGTAGCGCTCCTTTCGGGCGGCTTGGACAGCATGCTGGCGATCCGCATCCTGCAATTGCAGGGGATTGAAGTTGAAGCGCTCAACTTCCGCACTAAGTTCGCCTGTTGCCAATCGCAAGCGGCCCAAGCGGCGAATGAGTTGGGCGTAAAGCTCTCCGTGCTGGCCGAGCGAGACGATTACCTGGAGGTAGTCCGCGCGCCGCAGCATGGCTACGGCCGCGGAGCAAACCCTTGCGTCGATTGCCGGATCTATATGTTTCGTTTGGCCGCGCAGCACATGCGCGATTGCGGAGCGGCGTTTGTCGCCAGCGGCGAGATCGTGGGCCAGCGGCCGATGAGCCAGAAGAAACGCGACCTGGCGTTGATCGCCCACCGCGCCGGCCTGACGGACCATCTGCTCCGCCCTCTCTGCGCAAAACTATTGCCGCCAGTCCTGGCCGAACAACAAGGGCTGGTCGATCGCGAGCAACTGTTTGGTTTTTCCGGCCGCGGTCGCAAGGAGTTAATTGCGCTCGCGCAACAGTTCGGTTTTACTCGGATCCCGCATCCATCCACCGGTTGCGCGCTGACCGAGCCACAATTTGGCGCCAAGGTTCACGATCTACTGCTCCACGCCCCGGCCGCCGGAGGCTGGGACTTTGACCTGTTAAAGATCGGCCGGCACACGCGCTTGGACGAACGAACCAAGGTGGTGCTAGGCCGGCGCGCGGAAGAGAACGCGCAGTTAACGCGACTATTCGCAGAACATCCGAGCGAGTTCAACGCGCTGCTCACGCCTGAGAACTTTCAGGGGCCAACGGCGCTCGTCGTTTCCACGGCCGATGCACCAGATGCCGAAGCGATCCGCCGCGCCGGCGAGCTGATTCTGCGGCATACCAGAAGCGCGCCGGCCGATCCCACGGCCGAGGTCCGGCGAGGAGCCGAGAGAACGATTGAGCGATTGCAGCCCGAAGCGGCCACGGCGACGAGCGTATGACGACGAGTGTTCGAGAAACGCGTCGCGCCGATTTGCCGCATCGAGTCGCCTTTGGCGAAGAGGCCAGGCTATCCCTCTTTGTCTCGAATGGCTGACCTGGCTTGCTTGAGAAGTTCGCCGTAATTTGGGGCGAAGACTGGCACTTGAGGCTGAATCGCGATTTCCAGATTCCAAACGACGCGCTGCTCTGCTTGATCAGCAAACCTGTAGGCCCCCTCGTCGTCGCTCCGTCGTAGAAATTCGAACAAGACAAGAGCTTCGTCCGGCGTCAGCTCGATGACGATTTTGGGGGGCGGAGAATCCATTCCCTCATGATAGCCGACCGGCAAGACGGCCATCCGCGCATAGAAACGCCCGGCCAAAAGACCGGGCGTCCCTTTCTCGTTGTTGCTTGCCGCGAAGAGTCGCGCGAGCGTGGTCGCAAGAAGCCCACTAAAAGAAGCAGAGCTGCAAGCAGCAAACCTCTGGACCTGTTGGCTCAAGGGCCAACCGCTACGCTACTTCTTCTTGGCGGCCTTCTTCTTGGCCGCCTTCTTTGCGGT